>Ga0164306_10000221_pt1 | contig 21730 bp, 16 predicted proteins | sample Whisoiple_242_MG_FD_110213 | JGI IMG/M metagenome (GOLD analysis project Ga0164306, IMG submission 110213) | Soil microbial communities amended with fresh organic matter from upstate New York, USA - Whitman soil sample_242_MG | ecosystem: Environmental > Terrestrial > Soil > Unclassified >... | reverse complement strand
CAGAAAGGCGGCAACGGCTTCTTTATTAAGACGGGTCTCGATCCGGAGCGCTTCCGTCGTTGAGAGCTCATAATCCCGCCGCGCGGGATCGGTGGTTCAAATCCACCCCCCCCGCAACCAAACAAATCAAATGCTTTCAATGGCTTCCAATCTGGATATTGGAGGCTGTTTTTGTCTGATTGCAGTTAAGCTAACAGCATGATTTGGTTCTTCTGCTTCGGTCCTGCGCACTGTCGCGATTGCAGCACCAGCCAGCCTCGCTGCCCCAAGATTTTAGTTCCCATTCCGGCGCAATGGGCCAAACACGTCCGCTGCCTGATCCGGCAGACGGCTTTTATGAATGGAAGAAGATCGGCCCCAAGAAGAAACAGGCTTACAACATCAGCATGAAGATGACGGGCTGTTCGCTTTCATCTGGATGGTGATCGATGGAAAGCCCGGATGGAAAGCCGATTGAGTCATGCACGATCCTGACCACGGATGCGAATGTACTACTCAAAGACATTCACAACCGGATACCGGTCATCATTGAGAAGGACGACTATGATCTGCGGCTCGATCCCGGTGTAGCCGATCCAGCCAAAGTAGCTGGTCTGCTCAGGCCGTTTGATCCCCGGCTGATGCGCGTTTATCCAGTGAGTCAAATCGTAAACAGTGTGAATGACGGGCCGGATTGCTAGGAACAGGTGGGCTTCAGCGACAACAAGCCAACACAGCGCAATTTGTTTTAATATCATTAAGCTCAGTCTGTGGCCGTCTGAACCCTTTTCCACTCGTATTTGTCGCTTCTGACTTCGCCCGTTTTGTCGCAAGTCCAAGAAAAGCAGCCAACCATCCTGTCGCCATCGTTGTTGAGTTTCAATGTAAATGATCCACGATCCATTGCCTGGGGTTTAGCGTCGTTCAGTTCATAAGTCGCAACCAGCACGTCACTCCGTATGCTCCCTTGGAAGCGATACTTCCTTTTCTTGGCGTCAAGAGTGATCCGTCCCCAGACTCGGTCCACAAGCTGCCTTGCCAAAACGCACTCATCGACTTGTTTGCCGTCCAGCAGAAACGTCGTTGTCCAGTGGCCTCTTACGCTGCGGGGCAGTAGGCCAGGAACCGTTCGAGAAAGGAGGTAACCTACGAATCCGCGCAAGAATGATCCCAGAAGGGGATCAAGCAACCACATGACAACAGCCGCGAGAACTGCCAAGAGTATTGCCTCGCGCATTTTTGTTCCCCTTTCCACCTGACCGAACGACTCGGATCAACTAAAGTTGAAATGCAATCGGGGCCGGGCCGGTTCTATTTCGCCGTGCCGTGCTTCCGATCCTGATTGTGATTGCCAGTCTTGCTGTTCTTGTAATGCCCTCCTTTGTGCGACGATCCGTGGCCTCCCTGATACCGGACATCGTGGCTTACTGCCTTGTTGGAAGCACAAGGAGTGTGGCTATGTGACGAACTTGAGCGTCCCCCGCGACTGCCCTTGGCGAACACGGGCATCGACAGGACACAGGACAACACAAGGATCTGGCTGATCCGCAGAGCTTTCATCGTGATCTCCAGGATTGTGGGACGATAAGAGGGTGCAGGCACAATAGCGCACGAATCATTCTTTTTCAAACGGAATCTACAACCAAATCCCTTTTGCTCTTATTAGAGAACTCTTAACTTATTATTCCCCTATCTTTCCGGTTAGCCTTGATAAACTCCCTCACAATCCCCCTTCGTAGAGCTATCGTGAGCTGCATTTTAGGGTCCCGCAAGGATAGAAACGCTTAGAACCCTGCTTACTACTGCCTGATCAGCGTCCCAATGGACTCGCCTTTGAGAGCGCGCGTCAGATTGCCTGGCGTCAAGCCATTGATGACCCGAATGCTGCGCGCTAATTTCGCCCGCGTCAGCAGGTCCAGCACCACCGGTTCAATAGGGAGCGTTCGCAGTTTTCTATCGATTATTTCCTGGGCTGTGGCCTCAGGGATAAACTCGGCGGATGGATCGATTTTGGGATCTGCTGTGTAGATTCCGTCAACGTCCTTAAGCAAGATAACGCTGCGCGCGCCGAAGACCTCACCCACAAGATATGAGCCGGCGTCGCTGCCGTGTGGCGGCAACTTGCCCACGAGCGGCGGATGCTCCCACAGCGCATAAGGTGGAATGCCATTAAAGACCGCGCCGCGAGCAGCCGCGAGCATCGCCGGAAGCAATTGCACGACGAAGGGCGCTTCCAGATACACAAATCCATGTTTAGCCAGCAGGCAGGAAACCATGTAAGCATTCTGGGCGGAATCTTTTGCGCTCAGAGCGGCCAGTGCGCCGGTAGGCAAGCCTAAATCGAGCCCCACGGAGAAGATGTGCCGCGAACGCACCCCGGCGCCCACCCCTATGATCATTCGGTGCTCCGCTTGATTGGCAACAATTTCATCCAATAAAGGGAGCAAAGCCGAACGTCCCCGGTCCATAATCGAATGGCCGCCGATCTGGATCACGTTTACGTCGGGCAAAATAGCGGATACCGGCGCCTCGGTCCGGGCCATCACATTTTTGTCGACCAGCGATTCGCGCATCAAACTTGATGTGACATGTTGAGAGCTGGAATGGTCGAAGCTCACTTGGCGTCTCCATTTCTGTAGATGATTGTCCCCACAGCTTCGCCGTTGAGCGCCGCGGTAAGTTGGCCCGGTTTGAGCCCATTAATGAATTGGATCTCGCGGATGTTGCGCGCCCGCGCCATGAATTCCAGCACGGCGCGTTCCACAATAAGGTCTTCCAGGTCGCGGGCCAGCAACTCCTCCACGCTAATGCGAGGGATATATTCCGAAGATGGATGTTTCTTTGGATCGGCAGTGTAAAGCCCGTCTTCGTCTTTTACGTAAATCATCTTGCGCGCGCCGAATACTTCCGCTATCAGGAAACACCCTGTATCAGTGCGTTGCGGCGGAATGCGTCCAGTAGGCGGGTTGGGTTCCCATAGTTTGTACGGCGGCATTCCCTGGCAGACCACTGCGCCGCGTTCCATCAAATAATGCGGCAGCGTGCTGAACCCTTCCGGTTCGATGAAGGGGATGCCATACTGCGCCAGCAGGTAATGCAGCATCTGCGCGTTCTGCCAGGCCACGGCCGTGCCCAGCACAGTAAGCACTCCAGTGGGAAGGCCAAGATCGATGGCCAGGCTGTAAATGTGGCGTGCGCGCGTTCCTGCTCCGGTTCCCAGGATCATCTTATGCCGGGGAAGATTGTCCACAATCTCCTTCACCAGCGGATACACCGCGCTGCGCCCGCGGTCCATAATGCTCTGGCCGCCTATCTTCACAACGTTCACCCAGGGCAATATGGCAAAGTCAGGGCTGTCTCCAGTGGCCTGCTGAATGGCGGCATCCGTTAAGGAGCCGGACAACAGCTCTCTGCCAAGTGCTGGGAGAGCATTCTCGTTCTTGATTAGATTTCTCATCTCGCAACTTTCTTTGTCAGAATTCAAAAATGCCCAGCTCAAAACTGTGTTGTTCTTCAGACCTGGTGCTCACGGAACCAAAATCTCTTTCGGCCCAGGCGTGCAATCTCGCCAGGGCCTCCTCTTGAACGGAAAGAGGCAGCGCAGCAAACCTGGCGCCGGTTCGATGCCGCGATAAAAACTCTTCCGCACTGGTAGTAACTTTCCATGAAGCCGCCTCGCGATACCAATGGCGCACAGATGCGGCTTCAAGCCAGGCAAGTGCCTGCCGTCGCGATTCTCTCGGCTGGTGCCAGGGAACCTGCATTGCATCCAGGATTGCCACGAGCTGGCGCTTGAGCTGCGCATCGACCCCCGATTCCGGACTTCGCCTATGACCAACAGCAATGGCCCCACCGGGCCGCAGGACACGCCGGCATTCATCAAGCATCTCGCGCCAATTCCCAGCGCCGCTCAGCACCTGCATAAGCAATACCAGATCGAAGCTGGCATTCTGGAATGGAAGTTGTCTTCCCTCGGCTTGTGCCAGAAGACAGGATTTCGATCCACGAAACTCCGGCTTAGCTGAAAACTCCTGCAACATCGCATGGGATGAATCCACTCCAACGTAAAAATCGCCCGCTGCCAGGAAAGCCCTGCCGATTCGTCCAGTCCCTGCGCCAACGTCAAGGACCCGCGCTCGATCGGGAAGCTGTGCTGCGCTCCATATCGCCGAACGAATAGCTTCCACTACGGAGTTGGGAAGAGCGCGGTGGAGCTCAAAGCTGGAAGCGGTTGTATCGTAAGCGGATGTTCCCATGGGCTTCATCGATATCCCTCCGCCTGCAGCCGGAACAGCTCCGCATAGAGCCCGTTGAGCGTGAGCAGTTCATCATGCGTTCCCTGCTCCGCGATAGCTCCCTGCCTAAGGACAACGATGCGATCGGCCATGCGCACCGTCGAGAAGCGGTGGGAAATTAAGAAAGCGATCTGCCCGGCAACCAGCTCGGCAAAGCGCTGGAACGTTTCATATTCGGCGCGCGCATCCAGCGCCGCCGTGGGCTCGTCCAGAATAATGATCTGTGACTTACGGATGTACGCCCGGGCCAGGGCGATCTTCTGCCATTCCCCTCCGGAAAGCTCAAGACCATGCTCAAAGCGGCGGCCCAGCATTTGCCGATACCCAAGAGGAAAGTTTGCGGCCAGTGAATCAGCCTGCGATTTCCCGGCGGCATCGGCGATTGCCGGATCAGTAACGGAATTCGTATCACTATCCGGACGCTCCAGAAGCTGGTCCAAATATTCCTGCACCTGGCCGATTTCGCCCACGCCAATGTTTTCATCCAGACGCAGATCGTAGTGGACAAAGTCCTGAAAAATCACTCCTACCGCGCTGCGCAGCGAGGCAAGCTGGTATTCACGCAAATCCACGCCATCCAGCAGGATTCGCCCTTCCGTGGGATCATAAAGCCGGGCCAGCAGCTTGACCAAAGTGGTCTTGCCTGCGCCATTCTCGCCTACAAGAGCGATTTTCTCTCCCGGTGCGATACGCAAATTTACGTGGCGAACCGCCCAGGAGCTGCTGCCCGGATATTGAAATCCCACGTCTTCAAACATCAGCCCTTGTTTCAGCGGCGAAGAAACCGGACGTGAACCGGGCCGCGCATCGATTGTCGGCTGCAATTCAAAGAACTCAAAAAGATCGCGGACGTAAAGCCCTTGTTCATAAACGTTGCTTATTGACAGAAGCAGGCGCTCGGTTGCCGCGCGGCAGCGCAGGAACGATCCCGCAAGAAAAGTCAGCGTGCCAATGGTGATGATTCCATAAAACGCGCGCCATAGAATAAGGACGTAGCCTGCGTAATAACCCACTAGTCCCAGCCAGGCCAATAAGATCGCGGCCATTCCCTTGCGCAGGGCCAGATGGCTGTTTGCCTCATGCAACCGGGCAGCCAGCCTGCGGTAGCGGCCCAATAGCCAGTTGGATAATCCAAACACCTGCACTTCTTTTGCGCTCTTGTCGCTCGCGCTCAGAAAGCGCAGATAATCAAGCTGTCGCCGCTCCGGGGTCATGCGATACAACAACGAATACTCAAGGGTGCTGAAGTGCACCTCGCCGAAAAAGCCGGGCACGATCGCCACGATCAGCAGCACGACCAGCCAGGGACCATAAAACAGGATCGCCGAAGCCAGAGACATCAGGGTCACCAGGTCCTGTCCCAGTGTGAGCAACTGCGTCAGCAGGCCAATACGTCCGGTGGTCTGCCGTTGCGCCCGCTCCAGCCGATCAAAAAATGCGGGATCTTCAAAATGGTGCAGATCCAGCGAGCCGGCGTGGGCGATAAGTTTTTCATTGATCCGATTGGCGCATAGATCGCCAAAAAGCGCTTCCACGGCGGCAGAGCCCCTGTCCAGTGCTTCGCCCACAGCGACGATCGTCAGCTCCACCGCCACCAGCAGCCCCAATCTTTGAATGTTGGGCCGGCCCATGCGCGCGGCCACAACCGTGTCAATAATCAATTTGGCCACCCAGAGCGTGGCAATGGGGACCGCAGCCCGTAGCAAGCGAAGCAACACCGTCGCCGACGCATATCCACGGTGCGTTTGCCATGCCAGACGAAGGAATTGGCGGACCGGGCTGAACACACCAATCTTTTCCCGCCATGTGAGCACACTTCCATCGGGGGACTGGCGAGGCTTTTGCAGCGTTGGCGACAAGGATGGCAAGGCGATTGTATTGTAGTCCTCATATGCCGGCGCAGGGATTAGGAGGGGCTCGGTAGTGGCTGGAACTAGCCCACTACCGAAAGGTTTTGTCCATCGCTTTAGAACTGTTGCTCCGGTTGTTTAATGGTGAATGACCTGTGTCTTATTGTCCACCACTTCGATCAACTGCATCATTCCGCGATCTTCGTGCGCCAGAATGTGGCAGTGGTTAACGAACTTACCGGCAAAGTCGGCAAAGTGGGTCCGCATTTTGAAGTATCCCGGAACGACCTTGCCGGTGGAGTCTTGCTTGCCCAGCGGAATTGGGAAGGTGTCCCACCATATCCATGGCTGCGGCAGTTTCAAAGGCTCTTTCATGGTGGCTGGATCAAAGACTTCAGTCACCTGGAAGGGGTTTACGTGAATGTGGAATGGATGTCTCACAAAGAGACCGGCCGAGTAATTTTGGATCGTCCATTCCTGTCTCGTATCCAGGAGCATGGCCTCGTCAATCCTGCCTTCTTCAAAACGCCTGTTATTGATGAGGGGCGGCGCACCTGGCCGGCCAGAAGTATCCATCTGGTATTTGATGATGCGGCACTCGGAGACCTCTTCGATGTCATGCAGGAATACCGGCATCTCTGGATACTGGTCTTTAGACTGCGGCCAGCGTTGGTTATAGGCCTCGTCTTTGGGTTCAATCACATTCACTGTGACGATGATGTTAGTTCCGGTGGGCTGAGGTCTTACGTCTTTGTAAACCAAATTAGCGGTACCCGCCTTGCTTGGGGCCTGGACCAGAAGGTCCACGCGATTACCGGGCGCCAGAGTGAACGTGGTATTTGGATTCTTAAGCTGCGGTTCATAGTTGTCCCAGTGGAACTGAACGCCGTCCTGGGCCGTCTGGTAAAACTTGGGCGCATCTGCTCCGTCAAAACCACAGATAAAGAGGGCATCCTTGCCTCCCTGCACCGTGCCGTTAATGATGCGCCACCACTGGACTTCATTGGCCTTCATGGTAATTACCGGTTGAAGTTGTCCATTCACCAGGGTACCGGCGAAGGCATTCGGTCCAGTGCCAGCTCCTCCCGCGCCGCCGGTGCGTTCGCGATTGGGCTGCGGCTGAAACTGCTGTAAGACCAGGACCTTTTCCTGCACCCCCGGCATGGTCTTGCGCAATACGGTGTCGTAATCGCCTTCGAGAATCATGGCCCCGGCCATTCCGTTGTACACCTGAATCGACGTGGAACCATGTTTGTGTGCGTGATACCAGTGTGTGCCCGGCGCCTGGCCCATCACATATTGCGGTTTTGGCTCAGGCTGTGGAGGACAAAGCGTTTGACTAAGAGGAGGCGGCGGCACGTATTTCGGCGGCTTGATGCAATAAGGGAAACATCCTGACCAGTACTGGGGAAATTCGCCGTACTCCTGGAGATGGACATTTTGGGCGGCCTGTCTCGCGTGCAGCGTCGCATCATTCGGCTCGGGTTGTATCTGATCGAGCTTCTTCAATCGGTCCTGATTGCGATTCACAATAGTTTGCAAGCCCTGTGCGGTTTTTGCATCCACGTGCTTCCATGCCTGGGGATTGGGATAGTCCTTGCAGGCGATCGTCTGGAAAAAATAGTCGCATTCGGCAGGCGTGGCGTGAAGGTCGGGGACCACTTCCACCAGAACGTTATCCGAGAAGGCATTGGGACTTACGTGCGTCCCGTGGAAATGCAGGTTGGTAGTATTCGAGCCACGGAAGCAATCCGGATAACTGTCTGGGCATTTAGGTTTGCCATCTTTTCCGGGATACATTTCAGTGCCGCTCGAATTTTTGACCAGATCGCAGTGTTTATCCTCTGTTTCCGGGAAATCCTTGGGATCAATGTGGTTGAGGAATGCGATTTGCATCGTATCGCCGACGTGCGCGCGGAAAGTCGGCCCAGGATTGTAAATACCGGGCTTTGTTACCATCTGCGACTTATCCACCTTCGTGCCTTTGTATCCTTCATAGGCACGCAATTTATAGGTCCCGCACGCCGGGGGAGGATTGTTAGGATTGGTGCCATTCACATCCAGGTACGATACGAGGCGGTCTTCACCATGCACGCGCAACACCGCATGCAGGATCCCATCGGGGCCGGAAGGGATTTCGCCTGGGTTTACCAGCTCTTTCCCCAATATCGGGGAGCATTTTGCGCCAGCTCCTTGTACCGGCGCCGCCTTCAAATGAGGGAAAAACCCAGAAAGCGCTACTCCGGCTGATACGGCCAGGGCCTGATTGATGAATTGACGGCGGCCCGCATCCCGCGGATCGGGCGCCTGATCCGTTACTTCTGCCTGCACGTTGGTTATTTCCTGGTTCTGTTGCATCTTGTGCTCCGACATAGTTATCGCCTCCTTACCTCTCGTTAGCTTTGTGCGTTGACTGTAATTACGCCCTTTTCCGTTGCGCTATCCGGGTGCTTCGCGCAGTGGTAAGGAAACGTGCCGGTGTCTTCGAATACGACTTGAGAGGACTGCCCTTTGGGTGGAATGGGTCGCGATACCCATTGATCGTCGGCCCCACCGTCGGGGGCCGGCTGATGAGAGTCGGTTGTTTCATTTGACCAGAAAACTGAGTCGAACTGATTGATGGTTTGAGGATTCGGTTCAAATACGGTGGCTTGCGCCGGCGCGTTTGCAATTGTGACTTTCGCAATGTTTGGTTCAGCCATGATTCCTACCTTTCTCTCAAAATTGCCAATCCTGCAGTGTCGCGGCAAGGCCCTTGCATCGCCAAGGGAACACAAGCTGGCGACGGATGTTTAGGCGCAGGTATCACCCCTCCCATGCGAAGGCTGCCTGCTGTGAATCAGGAACATGCCGCCCATGGAATTCCCCGCGCCGGCAGATCAAAACCGGACCGCAGTCACCTATTGTTCTGGTTCTCCAAACCTGGGTTTAGCGAATACTAACCGCTGCAATCACTTGCGGTAAGTTGCTTCCAGTAAAAGACTGTCAACTCGAAGCGTCATTAGTTTCAGCAGAGTAAACCCGAATCGCGCAGGGTCAAAGGAAATTCTTATGTGTTTTCAAAAAAAAACGACACTGTGCTCAACTTGTAATCTGGTCGCCCCATTTTTGAATGTAGTCCTGAAAACCTGCAACAGTTTTCACAACTCCTTCGCGCATGAGGTTGGTTACCTCAAAAAGAACGGACGGGTCGGCCACAGAGGGATCGCCGTCATTGAACGGCGGGTTGGGAGCGTATTGCATCGTAAGCTGGCCCTGTCGCGCGGTCTTCTTGTCCAGCAAAAGCGACACCATCGCCATGGCTTCATCTAACCCTGAAGAAATGCCGCCGCCTGTAATTCGGTTCGCGTCAATCACAAATCGCGGGTAGCCATCCGCAACGGTCACACCCGGAAACAGGGCCAGGACCGACTTGTAATTCCAATGCGTAGTCGCCCGAAATCCCTGCAACAACCCGGAGGCTGCCAGGAAGAGAGCGCCCGTGCAGACCGACGTGATAAGCATCGGCTTCTCTTCTTTGTCAGGCTTGCTGATACGGCGCAGGAAGGCCAGCAATGGGTTCTCATCAGGCCCGCCGGCCTGCAAGACATCTTCAAGCTTAATGCCTCCCGGAACAAAGAGAACATCAAGCGCCTTTGTCTCGTCAAAGGTGGCGTGCGGGGTGATCTCCACCCCTTCAAACGACCGCACTGGCGCTTTGCTTACGGCCAATAATTTCGGCTCCAACCGGTCCGCCGCCATAGTAAACGTCTGGAAAGGACCAAGCACATCAAGAGAATCAAAATTAGGATAGAGCGGGATTCCTATCGTTTTTCGTTCCGTATCTGTTGCCGGCACAGCTTTCAGAAAACCATCTGCAGGAGACATGCGCACCTTCAATAAATCCAGACAACCATACCATGTTTCGCAATTTCAATGTCCGCCGGACAGCAGCGTGCCCGGCCTGAGCTTTAAAGAAACCGTCAGATGAGGGTCGCCTCTTTATAGACGCAATCATCTTCAGGGAGCGCCAACATACGGAGCCAGTTCCCTGAAGATGGCTTCAAGGATAGATTTCTCCCAGCTACGAAGAAAAAAATGGCCCGCTGGAAACATGCGTAATGTGAACCCGCCGGTTGTGTAATTTTGCCAGCCTTCCAGGCATGCGCGGCCGCTCTTGTGGTCCTGCAGGCCGCCAAACGCGGTAATCGGACACGGCAAAGGCTGCTCAGGATCGCATACGTACGTATGGCAAAGTTCCATGTCAGCGCGGATGACGGGCAGCAAAAACTGCATCATTTCCGCATTCTCAAGCACTTCTCTGGGCGTACCTTCGTATCGCCGCAATATCTGGATGAGTTCTTGATCGGAAATTTCACTTGCGTAGAGATCATCAGCCTCTTTCGGACAGCATTTTGCCGAAATAAAGAGATGCGCCGGCAGCGGGCCGCCCTCCCTTCTTAACTGGCGAGCCAATTCAAACGCGATCAGCCCTCCCATGCTATGTCCGAAGAATGCGAACGGCAGGTCCAACTCTGTTCGAAGGGATTGGCTCATCGCCCGGACCATGGGAGCGAGTCTGCTAAGTGCCGGCTCCTTGATGCGAGCGCCGCGTCCGGGAAGCTGAATGGGCAGGACCTCGACGGTGTTCGGCAGGTTTTGCTGCCAGGTGCGAAACGTGGCTTCGCTGCCGCCCGCATAAGGAAAACAAAACAGGCGTACTCTCGCTTGCAAGTTAGGCCGGCGCAATCCGAGCCAGGGACTTTTAGCCACGATCGTCAAATCAAGTTTTTCCTGTGAATGTGCGTAATCGGCCAACCTTAACAGATATCATAGCAATCGGCATTCTCAGCAGGCTATTATGCCGACTGCCTTTTTTCCCGATCAGCCCTGAGCGCGTCAATAAAAACCCGGACATTTTCCGGCTCGGAGACTTCCAGCCTGAAGTATCGGTCTGTCAAGCCAAACTCCGGTCCCCACATCACATCGATCCCTTGTTGCCTGAGTCCGCTTCGCAATATTTCCACGTCACCCATAAATTCTAAGAGCACGTAGCTCGATTGCGCTCTCCTTGCCGGCTCAACCAAGGCGAGTCCGTACGCGCCCTCCACCCTCTTTAGTAGCTGGAAGGACCTTTCAATCAAATCGTGGACTGGAGGTTCTTTAGCCAATTCTCCGGATGCTTTTTCTACCGATAATGATGAAACAACATTGCGATTCTCCTGCCTCAACTGCACAGCATCCTCAGAATTCGCGCAGATCGTCCAGCCAATCCTGTACTCAGCGGTGTTGTGCGATTTCGAAGTGGAACCCACCAGAAAAAAATTTCTCCGGCCGCGATAATCGCGGTAAAGATGACGGGCGAGCTCCCGCGTGTTCAATTGCCGGCTGGGCAAGGTTAGATCGAAGATGATGGGCGTGGTTTCGGGCAGGCCATTCACTATCTTCTCCGGATCAAAAACAGCGCCCGTGGGATTGTTGGGCAGACTCAAGTAGACGATATCTGGCTGGACCTCTGCCGCTTTCTTGATGAACGTAGTCTCGTTGATATCAAAGCCGTCGGCAGCGGTCTGCACCGTCGCCACCTGGAACCCGAATCCCTGAAAAGACTCCCGCGCTCTCCAGTAGCCCGGCGTCACAGTCAAGAGCACAGGACCGGCCTTCAGCGCCAGCCGGAAGACATGGTTCCTGACTGTCTCGATCGCCCCACTCGCGCCCGCACTAGGAATAACGTCTTCGGCGTCGACACCGAAATAATCTCCAACGGCCGAAGCGAACTGCGCGTGGCCGCGAATAAGCTTCGCATAAGGCTGGCCTGTGCGGAGATCGATGTGCGGCTCCGATGTTTTAGAGACCGTGACTAATTGTTTCATCGCGCCTCTTTCGCCATTTCCTCCATCTTCTTGCGCAAGCTGAGGGGCCGCATATCGGTCCACACCTCCTTGATATAGGCGAGGCACTCGTCTTTGGGGCCGCTTTTACCTGCATCCTTCCAGCCCAGGGGGTTCTCCCGCTGCGCAGGCCAGATGGAATACTGTTCTTCGTGGTTTACCACAACTTTGTAAATGGTTTTGTCTTCTCGTTCATCATTATTCATATGTTCCTCCATGTTTAAGTGCGTTGTTGGCCCCGGGTTCTAAAACAGACGCCCACCGATGATTGCTTCCATTTCCGGCACCGCCAGGGCTGTGCCTTTCTCCTGGGTCGGCACGCCCAACACCAGTACTTCCGAAGTATGTTTTCCAACCTGGCGAGGCTTGAAGTTGACCACCGCAAGCACCTGGCGGCCCACTAACGATTCGCGCGGATAATTTGTAGCTTGGGCTATGCTCCGCCTGGTCCCGATTGCCGGGCCAAAGTCGATCACCAGCTTGTAGGCCGGCACTCTGCATCCTTCCGCCGGCTCCGCGGAAGAAACACGCCCCACGCGTACGTCGATCTGTTGAAACACGGCAAATTCAACGAAACTTGCTGGTCCGTCCATAAGTTCACCACCGGTTTAAAATCGCCATAGCCAAGCAAGATTAGACCAAACCCTGCTTTTATGCTGCTGCCGTGGATTTCTCGGAAAGTTGAGCAATGCGGCCATGCAGTCCCTGCCAGAAGTTGAAGAGCAGATCCAGGTGCCGGTCATAGCCTTCAATGATCTTCTCAATACTGCGCTGGTCCACTGCGTAGCGCTCCACGGCTTTCAGGGACTCTATTTTGTGGTCCTTCTCCGCGGCCCCGATATGAGCATAAAAATATTCGCATGCCTCGTGGAACTGGTCAGGCTCAGACCACAACGCCATATAGTTCCTGGCGCCGTCATAAAGCTTGCGCAGCATGGTATAGGCCTGCCATTCCAGCGCCAGTTGCGCGCCAAAGGACATTTCCTCGTCTCCGTACAGCGCCTTCTCGCCTTCCAGCAGGTCCCTGGTTGTGGGAAGCAATTCAGTCGTCTCTGCAAGGATTTCAGGATTGAGTTGGCTTTCATGGCCCATTTTTCGGGCAAGCTCATTCAGGAAGCTGAAAAGCAGCGCGGAATGCACCTTAGTGGGATTTCCGTACCCCATCTCAGAGTAGAGAGTTTTCACATACTCGGTCTTGGCCTCAAGGTCCTTGGTGGCGCCGATAAGAACAGCCAGGGCATCAGGAAAGGACCTAACAAAAGCGCCATAATTTCTGGCAAAGATTTGCAGCTCTTCAATTCTGAATTGCCGCGACGTCCATTCTCGATAGAACGCATTGTCTAATGCCGGAGTTGTAGTGATCTTTGCGAGCAATGATTCAAGGTTCCTTGTCACGGTGGTTCTCCTTTTCATGTTTTCTGGTTCTTGCTGCTTTACCTTCTAACCGCGCTGAAGTCCTTACGCTAAGGCTCCTTCAGCCTTCCTTCGCTCTCTTTTTCCTGAGCAACTCTTCCAGATCGTCAGCCGAAAGACTTTCGATTTTCCTGAGCAGGGCAATCGCTTCTTCCATTTGCCCCGGTCTGGTCTCATTGGCGGTGAGAAACTCGGCAATGTCTCTCACGGTTGGGCGCTCAAAAAATCGGCGCAACGGCAGATCTGCATTAAATACCTTGCGGATGCGCATCACCACTCGCGTGGCGAGCAGGGAGTGTCCTCCCAGCTCAAAAAAATTGTCATCGATGCCCGTGTGCTCCAGGCTGAGAATGTCGGCAAAAATCTCCGCAAGCATCTCTTCGGTTGCAGTGCGGGGCGCGACAAACAGAGAAGCCAGGTCGGGTCTTCCGCGCTCGGGTTCAGGCAGGGACGAACGGTCGAGCTTTCCGCTTGCGGTGAGCGGCATCTGTTCCAAATGCATCCATGCTGAAGGGACCATGTATTCAGGCAGGCGGTCCTTCAGCCATGCGCGCAGTTCACCGGCAGCCGGCGCCGTTTGTTGCGCAGGCACAACATAGGCGGCAATATATTTCTCGCCGTCGGCGCCCTGGCGGACGAGAGCTACCGCGTCCTTTAAGCCATGATGTTCACGCAGGGCAGCTTCTATTTCTCCAAGCTCGATTCTGAAGCCCCGGACTTTTACCTGGTGGTCGTATCGCCCCAGGAACTCAATCGCGCCGTCTGCCAGGTAGCGGCCTCGGTCTCGAGTGCGGTAAAGCCGGGTGCCGGGAACGGAACTGAACGGATCAGGGATGAAACTCGCGGCGGTAAGGTCGGCGCGGTGCAGATAGCCTCGCGCCACGCCTTCATGCCCAATGTAGATTTCACCAGCAACGCCGATAGGGACCGGCTGCAAGTGTGGATCAAGAATGTGGATTTTCTTGCCGGCAATGGGCCGGCCAATCGTGATTCTCTCTCCTGCGTGGACCAGCGCAGCCGATGCCGTCGCGGTGATCTCGCTCGGCCCATAGAGATTCCACAACAACAAGCCGGGAAAGAGTGCAAAGCTGCGGTCCACCAGGTTTCCTGGCAGCTCTTCTCCACCCACAAATACCCTGCTGATCACGTTACGAGGGATGGTGGGATCAGATTCAAAAGCATCCAGCACAGCTTTCCACATGGATGGCACCGCGCTGAACCTTACGTCAGTTTGGGTCTTTAAAACTTTAAGCAGCGCGGACGGATCGGCCACCTCGCTCTTTTCTATGATTCGCACTTCGGTCCCGCGCAGCAGCGGTGAGAATATCTGCTTAAGAGAGCCATCGAACGTCAGCGCCTGCATAGCCGGCACGCTCTTTACCGTATCGTCAAACATGAATTCATTGGCCCAGGCAACGTAATTCGCAAGGCTGCCATGCTCGATCATGATCCCTTTAGGCTTGCCGGTGGAACCGGAGGTATAAATCACGTAAGCCAGATTTTCCGGCGTTACGCCGCTTGCAGGGTCGTGGTCGCTTTCACGCGTCAGATCTTCTGCATCTGAATCCAGAACAATTCTTTGCACAGAAGTATCGGGAAGCTCGGAAATGAGTGCTTGTTGTGTAACAAGCGCGCTCACCCTGGCTTCATCCAGCATGAACGCCAGCCGGGACTTGGGATACGCCGGGTCAAGCGGCAGGTAAGCCGCGCCAGACTTCAAAATTCCGAGCAGAGCAATCATCATCTCTACGCTGCGCTCTAAACAGATCCCGACGATTGCTTCGGGGCCGGCACCCAGCTTGCGAAGGCGATGCGCCAATTGATTCGCTTTGCGGTTCAGTTCGCCATAGGTGAGGGATGCGCTCCCGGATCTGACCGCTATGGTGTCAGGACGCAAACGTGCATGCTCCTCAACTGCGTGGTGGGCTAGGCGATTCTTCCCGTAATCTCGCTTGCAGTCATTCCACGTGAACAGCAATTGATGCTCTTCCGCTTCGCTCAGCAGCGTCAGGCGGCAAATCTGCCGATCAGGCGCTTCCACCGCGGACTGCAGCACTCTTTGAAAGTGCGTTGCCATGCGCGCAATGGTTTCCGGCTCAAACAAGTCGGTGTTGTAGTTGAGGACGGCTTTCAGCCCATCTTCTGCCTCGAAAGCCGCAAGCACCAGATCATACTTTGCCTGCTTGGTCTCGCTGTTGATGACGCTGACTGACAGGCCGGGAAGACATAGTTCCTCTGTCAGGGCGTTTTGCAGATGAAAGAGCACCTGAAAGAACGGTGAGTGGCTCAGATTGCGTTCCGGCTGGAGCTCTTCAACCAGCTTTTCGAATGGCACGTCCTGGTGTGCGAACGCTTCCAGGCTTACTTCCCGGACTTTGGCAAGCAGTGCGCGAAAAGTAAGCTCGCTCGACACCTGCGTGCGCATCACCAGGGAGTTCACAAAAAAGCCGATGAGGTCCTCTATCTCTCTCCGGTTACGGTTCGCAATAGGCGACCCCACAACCAGATCTTCCTGGCCGGTATAGCGATGCAGGAAAACATAAAAAGCGCTGAGCAGCGTCATAAACAGCGTTGCTCCCTCTCGCCGGCCCAACTGGACGACCTCTTGCGCTATTTTTTTTGGCACCCGGAAAGCGACTGAGGCGCCGTTGAAGGTCTTATACGGCGGCCGCGGCCGGTCCAGTGGCAATTCAAGAACTGGAGGAATGCCCGCGAGCTTTTGCTTCCAATAACCAAGCTGCTCGGTCAGGACATTACCCTGCAGCCATTGACGTTGCCACGTTGAAAAATTCGTGTACTGCCACGAAAGATCAGCCAGTCCAGGTTTTTTCCCTTCGCAAAAACCTTCATAGAAGAATCCCAGTTCGCGGATGAAGACCTGAATGGACCAGCCATCCGAAACAATATGGTGCATGGTCAGCAGCAGAATGTGGTCATCCTCTGCCAGCCGCAGCAATTGCGTCCGCAGCAATGGTCCCTTTGACAGATCGAATGGAGCTTCAGCCGCTTCCCGCATGAGCCGGGCAGCGATTTTCTCTCTCCCGTCTTCGGGAAACTGGCCCAGATCGTTCACCGAAAGGTCCCAGGCTCCAGCTTCATGTACCGTCTGGACTGGGCGTTCTTCAACCATCCCAAACGTGGTCCGGAGCGATTCATGCCGTCTCACGATTTCATTGAGGCTGGCCTCAAGCGCCGCACAATTCAGTCTTCCTTTTAAACGCAGCGCCGCCGGCAAGTTGTAAAGAATGCTTTGGGGCTCGAATTGATCAAGGAACCACAACCGCTGCTGGGCAAAGGAAAGTGGCGCGGACTTCAAAGTTCTCGCCGCTCGCGCAGGTGCTTGAGGGGGCGGCGCTGCGCGTAAATGGCTGACAGGTCCAGGTTTTGCGGCGGCTCCCTCGATTCTCTCTGCGACAGTAAGGTTGGTAGTCTCTTGCTTGTCCGCGCTGCCCTGCAGTTCAAGCAACAGCTCAGCCGTACGCTCAATCCTTCGGCGATCGCTCTGGTTGGCAAGGATTAATCGCGCCAGGCCACGAATCGTGGGCTCTTCAAAAATGCTTCGTACGGGCAGGTCAGCACGAAATGCCTCGCGGATGCGCGAGGCTACCTGCGTGGCCATCAGCGAATGACCGCCAAGATCAAAAAAATTGTCGAGCGCGCCAATTCGCGCCACACCCAGGACTTCCACGAAAATTCCAGCCAGCACTCTCTCTACTGCTGTTTCTGGAGCCACATAATCTGAGACGGCCCCGGCATCTTTTCCAGGAGCCGGAAGCGCAAGACGATTGATCTTGCCGGAAGAAGTGAGTGGGAACTCCTGGAGCATTACAAAATACGCCGGCACCATGTGCTCCGGCAGCCGCTCTTTCAAATGCCTTCTGAGGTCTTTCGCGGCCACAGGCTCCGATTGCGGAACAACGTAAGCTGCCAATGTCTTTTCCTTGCGTTCCTCGGTTCGGACCGTCACCACTGCTTCGCGCACCAGGGGATGTGCTCTCAGGGCGACTTCAATCTCGCCCAATTCGATTCGCATCCCGCGGACCTTCACTTGAAAATCGTTGCGTCCAAGGAATTCAAGATTGCCATCAGGAAGGTAGCGGGCCAGATCGCCGGTCTTATAAATTCGCGCTCCCGGCCGCCCGCCGAAAGGATCTGGAATGAAGCGCTCCGCTGTGAGAGCTGGACGCTTCAAATATCCGTGGGCCACGCAATCGCCGCCCACATACAGCTCACCTGAAACGCCCACGGGAACAGGCTGGAGATGCCGGTCCAGCACATAGGTTTGAGTATTGGCCAGCGGACGACCCAGAGGCGGAAGCGCCGGCCACTTGGCCGCCGGAGGCCGCAAAGGAAAAGACGTAATTACATGCGTCTCAGACGGGCCATAGTGATTGTAGAGAGTGCATTCCCTGAGTTGTTCGAACAACCTGATGATGGGAGGCGTTATCTGCAACTGCTCGCCGCCAACCATGAACTCGCGCACACAGCTCAAAGGAATGGGATTCTCACAGAACTGCTCCGCCAGTTTCTGCAGGACAACTACCGGAAGATGAAATCTCTCAATTTGATTTTGCTGGATAAATTTGCCGAGCTCCGCAATATCCATGCGCGTTGCATCCGGCAGCAGCACCACGGCGCCGCCTGCTGCCAGGGTCGAGAAAATTTCCTGAAAGCTCACGTCGAACGTGAGAGAAGCGAATTGCAGCACCCGCGCACTGCGCGACCCGGTTGCGCAATGCCAGTGCGCCAGGTTCACTAGCGCGCGATGCGGCATAACCACGCCTTTGGGTTCGCCGGTCGACCCGGAAGTGTAGATCACGTAAGCAGGATCTTCCTGGTCCAGCGCCGTCGTGACCGCTTCATTGCTATGCGCCACGCGTGCCTGCAACTCATCGTCCACAGAGATCACGGGCACTTCGGTCTGCGGCAATCCGGCCACGAGCGCGCGCTGCGAAATAATTGCTGACGTGCCGGAATCTTCCAACATGAAGATTAGCCGCCCGGATGGATAGGATGGATTAAGGGGAAGACATGCGGCGCCCGCTTTTAGAATGCCGAGGACGGCGAGAATCATTTCCGCCGAGCGTTCCATGAAAATGCCCACAATCGCGCCCCGCCCAACGCCCAGTGAGCATAAATACCCGGCCAGCTCGTTGGCGCCGGCATCCAGATCCCGATAAGAGAGGCGGGCCTCTGCGAACATCACAGCAGGAGCATCTGGCCTGCGCTCAGCCTGCTCCTCGAACAACTGGTGCGCGCAAACCCCGGGGTAAGCGGCTTGCGTCTGGTTCCATTGTGACAACAGTTGCTGCTTCTCTGCTCCGGACAGCAGGCAGAGATCGGATATGCGTTCTGCCGGATTGCTGACAATTGAAGCGAGCAATTCCTGGAAGTGACCAGCTATGCGTTCCATTGTTTGCCTGTCGAAGAGATCCACGTTGTATTCAATCGCGCCGCCAACGTGTTCGCCTCGGTCATCCATGTAGCAAGTCAGGTCAAACTTTGCCGTCCCAAAATCATTGTGCAGCGGCGTTACCAGCAGTCCCGGAAGCCTCAGGTCGGGCTCCGTGTGCTTCATCACAAACAAAACCTGGACGAGCGGGCTGTGGCTCAGAGTACGTTCCGGATGGAGCTCTTCCACCAGATACTCAAAGGGAAGGTCCTGATGAGCATAGGCATCCAGCAATGTTTCGCGGACCATCTTCAATAGGTCACGGAATGCCGGATTACCGGACAAATCCGTACGAATGGCCAGGGTGTTGGTAAAAAATCCGATCAGGTTTTCCAGGTCATGGCGCTGGCGGTTGGCAATCGGCGTTCCTACCGTGATGTCTTCCAGACCGGTATAGCGGTGCAGCAGGACCTTAAATGCGGTCAGGAGAGTCATGAAAAGCGTGGCTCTTTCCGACTGGCTTAGCGCTTTCAGCGACTTTGACAACGCAGGTGGGAGCGAAAACAAAATCGTGGAACCCTGAAATGTCTGCAGTAGCGGCCGCGGCCGGTCCGCGGGCAGCTCCAGTACAGGGAGATTATTGCCAAGCTGTTTCTTCCAATATGCGAGTTGCTCGTTGAGCACGACGCCTTGCAGCCATTGCCGCTGCCACACGGCAAAATCGGAATATTGAATCGGCAACTCAGGCAAATTGGGAGTTCTCTCGCCGGCGAACGCCGCATAGAGCTCGCCAAGCTCATGGATCAAGAGGCCGGTAGACCAGGCGTCGCTCACGATGTGGTGGACCGCAAATAACAGGATGTGTTTTTTTTCATGGACGCGGAGCAGCGTCGTCCGCAGTAGCGGGCCTTGCTTCAAATCAAAGGGACGGATGGACTCCTCGCGAAGGATATTCTCGGTTTTGGCCTGCTGTTCCTCTTGCTGAAAATGGCTGAGATCGATGAGGGGCGTGTCAATCGTCTGAACAGGCGCGATGATCTGTACCGGTTGCCCATCACGAAAATCAAACCTGGTTCTGAGCACTTCGTGCCGTTGCACGATGAAATTGAAGGCCCTGTTCAGGGCCGTGATATCGAGATTCCCTTCAAAGGCAATAGGCGCGGTCAAGTTGTATACAGGACTGCCAGGCTCGAATTGATCGAAGAACCATAGTCTTTGTTGGGCAAAGGAAAGCGGAGCCGGCCCACGGTCGCCACGACGCGGAATCTGATCGGAGGCGGCGGAGACAACTCCCTCCTTGCGCAGCATCGCCTCAATCAGCGCTCGTTTTTTAGGAGAGACCAGGAATGTGTCGCGGTGGATGCTGCTCATGATAACTGCCCCTTGTTTTCGGAGCCTGCCGCATGCGCGAGCAACGCTTCCGCCTGTTCGTCGGAAACCTGTGAGAGCTGCAACAACAATTCAGCCACGCGCTCAATCCGGAGGCGGTCCGCCGCGTCACTCAGAATCGCGGCTGCAAGCACTCCAACTGCAGGCTCTTCAAAAACCCTGCGCAACGGCAAATCGATCCCTAACGACTCGCGCACCCTGGAGGCGACCTGAGTCGCCATAAGAGAGTGGCCGCCCATTTCGAAAAAATTGTCCAGCGTGCCAACTCGATTGATCCCGAGCACAGCGGAGAAGATGCCGGCCAGCACTTGTTCCAACGCCGTACGGGGTGCAACAAATTCCTGCTCATGTTCCGGTGATTCCATCGCCGCAAGCGCTTTCCGGTCAATCTTGCCGGTAGCGGTCAGCGGAAAAGATTCCACCACGACGAACGAACCCGGCACCATGTAATCGGGCAATTTGTTTTTGAGATGGCTGCGCAGCTCATTGGCGCGTGCGCTGGTTTGTGGCTTTAGCGTTACGTAAGCCCTCAAATTGGTGCCGTCGATGAGCGCCACAGCCTGCTGGATCGAAGGATGCTGAGCCAGCGCCACTTCAATTTCCATGGGCTCAATACGATACCCGCGGACCTTTGCCTGGAAGTCTGCTCGTCCTAGAAATTCGATATCGCCGGTTTGAGAATACCGACCGAGATCGCCTGTTCGATATAACCTGGCGCCAGGTTCACGGCTGAAAGGATCGGGAATAAATCTTTCCGCAGTAAGCTCGGCGCGGTTTAAATACCCCTGCGACACGCCTTCACCGCCGATGTAAAGTTCGCCGGTTGCGCCGGTTGGCGCCGGTTGCAGATGCCGGTCGACAATGTAGAGCGTTGTGTTGGCAATGGGGCGGCCGATGGGAACAGTGTTGCCGCCGGCGAAGGATCGAAAATCGTAAACAGTGCTCCACACAGTTGCTTCCGTAGGTCCATATTCGTTGAACAGAGAGGCCTGCGGGGCTCGCCGGCGGTGGGACTCAGCCAGGCCAGCAGGACATGGTTCGCCGGCTACAATAGCCACTCGCAACGGTCTCAGCCTGCGCTCTTCGTGCTCCAGCAGCAGGCGATAGAGCGATGGAAGACATAACAAATGCGATATGGACTGCCGCTCAATTAATTGGCCGAGATATGCCAAGTCCTGGTGGCTGCCTTCCTCTGGAATAACCAGCCTTCCACCCTGGCACAGCGTCCAGAAGAGACCGGCTATCGAGCTATCAAAACTAAAAGATGGAAGCAAAAGGAACGCGCTGGCCGGCTCGGCGTAATAAGACATGCGGGCGAGAGTCGAATGCGCAAGGTTGCGATGTGAAGCGACTACTCCCTTTGGGTTCCCGGTCGAACCAGATGTGTAAATCACGTAAGCAGGATGATCGAGCAGAGGAGTGTTCGGAAGGTTCTCCGCGTTTTCACTTGCAATTACAGCGCTGTCTCTATCAGTGCAGATGATTTGGAGCGGCATCTGGGGTATGCGCGGCAATAACCTGGAATTCGTTATCAGAACTTTT
>Ga0164306_10000219_pt1 | contig 21815 bp, 23 predicted proteins | sample Whisoiple_242_MG_FD_110213 | JGI IMG/M metagenome (GOLD analysis project Ga0164306, IMG submission 110213) | Soil microbial communities amended with fresh organic matter from upstate New York, USA - Whitman soil sample_242_MG | ecosystem: Environmental > Terrestrial > Soil > Unclassified >... | reverse complement strand
TCCCGCTCCGCTCACGCCCGCGAATCGGCTCAACCTCATATTCCCGCAGCACACGAGCCAGCGATTCCGGCGCTTCCACGTCCATCTGCACTTTGCTGTCACGATAAGAGCGCTTCAGGATGTGTGCCCTTGATTCAATCAGCGCCAGCAGCTTGCCCTGGCTCTGGGGGACGCGAATCCGCATATGCTGGATGGCGTCGATCTTCAAATGGTCGTCGATCGTGGAGAGCAGATCGTCCAGTCCCAGTTGTTTCGCCGCCGAAATATAAACGGTGTTTGAGCTGTTCGCCAGCTCGCGGCGCTGCGCCTGCGGCACCAGGTCGATTTTGTTCATCACGCGGATCTGCGGGCGGTCCATTACCTCCAGATCTTTGAGAACGCTTTCCACCTGGCGCTGTTGATCGTGGGCTGAATGGCTGGTGACGTCGGCCACGTGGAGCAACAACGCGGCGCGCTGGACCTCTTCCAGCGTTGCGCGAAACGCGGAGACCAGCGTGGTCGGCAGGTTGCGGATAAAACCTACCGTATCTGACAGCAAAACTTTGCGCTTGCTGGGCAGCGTAACGCCGCGCACCGTGGGATCGAGCGTGGCAAACATCTTGGCGGACTCCAGCACGCCCGCGCCGGTCAGCACGTTGAACAAGGTCGATTTGCCCGCGTTGGTATAGCCCACCAGCGCCACGGTGGGCAGCGGAACAGATTCGCGGCGCTGCCGCTGCTGGCCGCGGATGCGTTTCACGTCCTCAAGCTGCTGCTTGATGTGGCGGATGCGCCGGTAAATTTTGCGCCGGTCGGTTTCAAGCTGCGTTTCACCCGGTCCGCGTGTCCCAATGCCGCCGCCGAGTTGCGACATCTCAATTCCCTTTCCCGTAAGCCGCGGCAGCATGTATTCCAATTGCGCCAGTTCCACCTGCAACTGGCCTTCACGGCTGCGGGCGTGGCGGGCAAAAATATCCAGGATGAGCTGGGTGCGGTCGATGACGCGCGCGTTGACTTCATTTTCAATATTGCGCTGCTGGGAAGGGGAAAGCTCGTGGTCGATCAGCACCAGGTCGGCATGGACGGAAGCGACGGCGCCGGCAATCTCCTGGAGCTTGCCCTTGCCGATGAGCGTGGCCGGATCAGGACGGTCGCGGTGCTGAATGAATTCGCCGGCAATTTCCGCGCCGGCTGAAGCTACCAGCTCGCGAAACTCCGCCAGCGACTCTTCAATCCCGGGGCGGGAGACACTACGGCCTTCCGTTCGGTCCGCCGCAACATTGCGCGCGATCACGGCGCTGGGCGGCAGTTCAAGATCGCGGTCGGAACGGGAACGATAGCGGAACTCCAGAGCTACAAGGAACGCCCGTTCGGGACCATCACGACCAGTCTTGATCCCGGCCGACGGTTGAAAACGGCGGGAACGCTGCCCAGGAATAGATTAGCCCTCCGACTTGCCGGTACTGCTCTCGCCTTCCGCCGCTGAGGCGTGCGAACGGCTGTCAAAATGGCTGCCTTTCGCCATCACCACGGTGGATATGGCGTGTTTGAAAATGAGCTGTTCCTGATTGTTGGTTTCCAGGACGACTGAATATTTGTCAAAGGACCGGATACGGCCTGTCAGCTTCACCCCGCTCAGTAGATAAATGGTGATCTGACTCTTGTCCTTGCGCGCGGTATTCAGAAACGAGTCCTGTATGTTTTGTGCCGGCTTATTTTCCATCTGCCGATCTTTCTCCTGTACTTGCATGGGAACCGCAAACAGCCTTGGTGGCTTTTCTCAGTCATTGTAACTTCTGATGGCATTCCGGGCAAAAAGGGGGCTTCAACGGTCTTTAGTCGCGTAAATGCTAGAATTTTAGTGCCGTGTTTCGCAAAATATGAAGAGCGCAGGCCACAAAGCCGTAGTGGACGTTCCCATGCTGGACCTTTCCCGCCAGTATGCCTCGATTCGCGCTGAGATTCTGGCTGCCGTCACCCGGGCTTGCGACTCCCAGCGCTACATTCTGGGCGATGAAGTGACCGCCTTCGAGCGCGAATTTGCCGCGCTGTGCGCCACCAGGGATTCCGTAGGCTGCGCCTCCGGAACGGACGGCCTGTGGCTGGCGCTGGCCGCCGCCGGGGTTGGCCCGGGCGATTCGGTCATTACCACGCCCTTCAGCTTTTTTGCCACCGCCAGTTCCATTCTGCGCGCCGGCGCCAAACCGGTCTTTGCCGACGTCGACCCGGAAACGCTGAACCTCGATCCGGTGAGCGTTGAGGACCGCCTTAAGACTTCGCCGCGCGGCATGCATGCGCTGATGCCGGTCCATCTCTATGGCCAGTGCGCTGATATGGACGCGTTCGAGCGACTGGCGTCGGAATTCAATCTGCACCTGGTGGAAGACGCGGCCCAGGCCGTGGGCGCAAGCTGGAACGGCAAACACGCGGGATCTCTGGGCGTGGCCGCCGCGTTCAGCTTCTATCCCACAAAAAATCTCAGCGCGTTTGGCGACGCCGGCGCCGTTACCACCAGCAATGCCGCCCTGGCGGAACGCATGCGATCGCTGCGCAACCATGGCGGCAAGCAACGCTATTTCCATGATGAAGTGGGCGCCAACAGCCGGCTGGATTCCATCCAGGCGGCGGTGCTGCGCGTAAAGATGACGCACCTGGCCAGGTGGAATGAAGCCCGCCGGGAACGCGCCCGGACGTATGGCCGCTTGCTGACCAGCGCCGGCTTGACCAAAACCGGCGCCGCATCCCCCGCTCCCGTTCTGCTGTTGAAGACCCTGCCCGGCGCGTACCACATCTATCACCAATATGTGGTTCGCGTGCGCGATCGCGACAAGCTGCGCGCGTTCCTGGGCGAACGCGGCATTGGCTCAGAGATTTACTATCCGATTCCGCTGCATTTGCAGAAGTGTTTTGCTTATCTTGGCTACGCTCCGGGCGATCTTCCGGAAGCCGAGCGCGCGGCGCTGGATGTGCTGGCGTTGCCGATCTTTCCTGAGCTTGAGGAAGACGAGCAGCGGCACGTGGTGGAATCGATTGCGGCTTTCTACTCCTGAGTAAGGCGCATGGCAAAGACCTACACCGTATTTGTCGACGATAACTTTCACTACATGGATGAGAGTGAGCGTTACAAGCTGGGAGAGTTCGCAGACTGCGCCTCAGCGGTGGCGGCCTGCAAGCAGATCGTCGACGAATTTTTAAACAGCTGTGGCGCCAATACCGATGCCGAGCTTTATCATCTGTATGTTACTTTTGGCGAAGATCCCTGGGTCAGCAGCGAGGATTCCGAGTGCAAGTTCTCCGCGTGGAACTACGCGCGGGAACGGGCGAAAGAACTTGTCAAGAAGAAATAGAGATACGCTCAAGCCTCTGACGTTGTCCACCACATCAAGGCCATCACCACCAGGCCGATCACGGCGCCCGCAAGCAGCAACGGCACGAACGGAAACGCGCCCAGCAGTCTCCATGCATCGCGCATTGAACCCGCCTCACTGGTCAATAGCCACACCACGACAAGAAGAAACAGCGCCGCGGCCGCTGTCCGCATAACAGCTACGGGCCGCTCAATGCGCTGCTTTTCCGCCTGCTTCTTTAAAATCTGCGCGCGCCACCAGATCACGTCAGGACTGGACAGTTCCGGCTGATGGCCGTCCGCCATTTTTTTGATGAGCGAATCGAATTCAAGGTCGTTATTTTGAAGACCGTTATTTTGAAGATCGGTATTTTGAAGACCGTTATTCATGAGGCACCTCTAAAGCCGGACCGTGTCAGCAGCTCTTTCGCTTTTTCCCGCGCGCGAAAGACCATCACGCGCACGCTCTTCTCTTTCACGCCCAGAATTGCGCCGATTTCCTTGTGGCTCATCTCTTCAACATGCGCCAGCCACAGGATAGCGCGTTCCTGCGCGCTCAGCCGGTCGAAAACCGACGCCATATCGAGCGGCAAATTGAAGTTCTGGTGGACGTGCCCGGTAAACTCGCTCATCTCCCACAATTTTTGCTCGCGTTTCTGTTTGCGCCAGCGGTCGCGGAGCAGGTTGGTGGCGGTCTTATATAGGTAGCTTTTACGGGGCAGTTCGTCCATCCGCGGCGCGTGGAGCATGCGGATGTAAGTCTCTTGCAGGACTTCATCGGCCGCAGCGGGATCGCCGGCAATGCGGCAGAGATAGCCATGAAGAGTACGGGCCGTGAGCAGGTAGAAGGCCTCAAACTCGGCCTGCGTCGTGCGCTCGAATTTACCAGTCTGGGCTATTGTCATCGCGCCCCGAGCCGCTCTCGCCACAAAGTCCAAAGCGCTTTACTCCTGGTTCTTCCAGCTAGTTTTTCTGGTCAGGAAATAAGCCACTCCGGCGGAACACAAAAAGCCAATTCCACCCAGGAACGACACCCAGCCAACGCGCCATGCGATCCAGTCACGCACGCCAGCGAGGCATCCGACCCCTGCGAACATCAGCACAAAACCGATTCTGATCGAATTGAGTATCGTATCGCGCGGGCTGGTCACCGCATCGGCAAAGCCCATCACGTACTTCTGGCCCGCGGGCGACTGCATGAACTCGGCGAAATCATGTGCGGAAGAAAATTTTTCCAGCAGCGCCTTTTGCATGTCATTTTTCTGCTTGCGGCGGACCATTGAGGCAACCAGATAAGCCACCCAGCCCATCAGTCCCCACGCAACAAGCATCACAAACCATTCTTTTATTTGTCCTTGCATCATCGGATCCATGTATCAAATCCTCCAACCCTGGAACGTCCCAGGCCGGCCCAAGGTTAACAGCACTGAAACTTATTCCTTATCCGCGCGTCCAACATAGGGCATAGTAAGGTGGAGGATTTGCCATGAGAAGACCAGGACGACCAATTTGGCTGCTCGCGATGTTTTGTGCCTTCAGCCCTGCGATGATTGCTCAAACCGCACCTGCCGCCACAGGCGCACAGTCGCCAGAGGACACGTCCAAGGCTCCTTTCGTCCTCAAGACATCCACGCACCTGGTGCTGGTGGACGTGATAGCCACCAACGGCAAGGGCGAAGCAGTCACGGACTTGAGCGCCGAGGATTTTGCAGTAAGTGAGGACGGCCATCCCCAGATCGTTCGCAGCTTCAGCTTGCAGCAGCCGGCCCATGATCGCAGTGATCTTCAGTCCGTGTCGCAGCCATTGCCGCCAGGGGTGGTCACCAACATTCCCAGGCATGCAAAGGGCGCTATCTGGAATGTAATTGTCCTTGATGCGCTCAACAGCCCGATGCTGGACCAATCGGACACACGCCAGCAGCTATTGAAAGTGCTGGAAAAACTTCCGGACCAGCCGGTGGCGGTTTACGTTCTGGGGGCCCAGTTGCGGCTTATCCAGGATTTCAGCAGCGACCCCGCGGTGCTTAAGCAGGCCATTGCCCGGATGAATAACAAAGCGTCCGCGCTTCTGGATAACCCCAAGGGCGGACATGAAGGCGAGCGTTACCCGGCAGCTTTTTTCGGCGTTTTGCCGGAGCAGGCCAAAGCCAGCATTCTCCGCTGGGAAGGGGAAAGCACGGCTTCGCGCACGCGTAACCGCCTGCAGATCACTCTGGAAGCGCTGAATGCCATCGCTGCAAATCTGAAGCCTCTGCCCGGACGCAAGAACCTGATCTGGGTTTCAGAAGGATTTCCTTTCGCCATCGAACCCGGCGTTGTTGTCCAGGCCCATGAATCGGTGAGCGGTCGAGACTATACGGTGGCTGTATCCAAAACCGCCAATGCGCTGTTCGATTCACAGGTCGCCATCTATCCCATCGATTCCCGCGGGATGGTCCCCTCGCAGGTATACGATCCCGCCAGCAGGGGTTTTGACGCTATAGGACAGGGCGAATCGCAGATCGGCCTGAAATCCACGGTAAGCGAGCAGAACAATAACCTGGACGTGTCGCACGCGTCGATGCAGGAGGTCGCGGAGCGTACTGGCGGCAAAGCTTTTTATAACCGGAACGAAGTTGGGAATGCCATTGTGGAGTGCATGAACGACGGCGCAACCTATTACACGCTTTCTTATTCGCCGAGTAATCGCGACTGGAACGGAAAGTTTCGGCGCATCAGCGTTAAGAGCAGACGTTCAGGAGTAAGACTGCGCTACCGGCTGGGATATTTCGCCCTACAGCCTGCCGCGATGGCGGGTCGGCAGGAGCAAATTGCCGCGTTCGAACAGGCCATGGACCTCAGTGCGCCGGCTTCAACGGCGCTTCTTTTTCAGGCGCGAGTGTTTCCGCCTTCGGATAAAACACAAAACCAGGTCGTGGTGAACTATTCGATCGTGGCCGCCGGGCTCTCTTTTGAAAAAGGCCAGGACCAGCTGCAACATGCGAGCGTGAATTGCGCGATTGAAGCATATTCCAGCAAGGGCGAACTCGTAAAAAAAGACGGCACAACGCTGACAGCCGCATTGCAACCAGACGTCTATGACAAGGTCTTGCGCGAAGGTCTTCCCTGCCAGGAAAAGCTGACTCTTCCCGCGGGCGATTACATCTTCCGCCTGGGCGTGCGCGACAACACAACAGGAGCCATCGGCACCACGGACACTCAACTGTCAATTCCCGGCGGGCAGCCTGACTAACCTTCAGACCTGCGAATTAAGCTGCGGAAAGGCTGCGCGATTCCATCTTCGCCGCCATTTCTTTGTACTCATTGGCCGCGCGCTGCAAGCGGGCTTCTTCGTCCGAACCTCTCATGGCGTTCGCGGCCATCAGGCAATAGGCCGCGCGAAAGACCGCATATGCCTTGAGAAAGCCCTCAATCCGTGCTGATGCGTCATCGCCGCTGGCGCAACGGTAGAGGTCGAGAAATTCCCTCGCCTGCTGCTCATTCATTTGCCACTCGACAATGGCTCCGGCCAGGTCCCATGCTATGTCCGTTGGACCGGGAAAGAAATGGTCATCGCCGTGGCTGCCTGCGTCCGTCTTCAGCAACCGGCCTTCGTTTGACACAAGCCATTCATGCGGCTGCATTCTTCCGTCAGCGATCACGGGATGCTCCAGCCGCAGTTCGACCGGCAAATCCAACCCGAGTTCGCGCAGGTTGTGTTTTGCCATTTGCTGCAGTGCATTCAAGTCGCCCAGGTCGACGCCAAAGGTGCGCAACCGAAATGCGCAATACTCAGCCATGCGCGCCAATATCGCCGGCGATAGATTTCTTGCAGCCAAAGGCCGGCCGCTGGTTCCCTGATAAACCAAGCAAGGATACGAGACGAATCCGTCGCTCTCCTGGCGCGGCATCAGTCCAAATCCAGCAGCAGCCACCTGCAGCTCACGCTCGAACACTTCGTCTCCGTAGTGGCCCAATCCAGCGAACTTATACAGCCGCGGGTCCTCATGCTCGGTCGATGAAAGATATTTGAGCCGTTCAAAACTGGTCCAGACAGCGGGCCAATCTGACTCGTTAGCGAACGCCTGGTGTCGCCATTTGCCGCCGCCGGTAAAATGCACGGCTTGCGATGGCCGGCGCGTTTCCCCGGAAACCGCTGCGCAATTGAACCGCCGCCAGCGACGCGCTGCATCCACGGCGCAGAGCGCATCGACATTCGGCGGATGGCTGCTGACCAGGACAATCTTCTCTCGCGGCGCTCCAGCCTGCTCCAGCGCTTCTGCTGCAGCCAGGAACGACGATCCGCTCAATCCAGGCCCTTCGTCCACCACAGCGAACGTCGCGCTGAAGGAAGCATATTGTTTTATTGCCGAGAGCTGCCGCGCGGAGAACTCCGCAGTCCGATTGTAAGGATGCCCTTGCGGACGAACGGTGAGCCTTTCAACCTTTGTCCCTTGGCGTCGCGCCGCCGCGGCCATTACCGCGCTCAAGGTTGTGCCGATGCTCCTGATGCCCACAACCAGCAGGCTGTCTTCAGGCCCGCAGATTCGCTCCAGGACGTCCGCGTACGCCAGAGGATGCAGCGCGTAATAAGCAAAGCCTTCCGCAGTGGCGATGCTGAGCTGCTCGATTATCGGAAGATTTTGCGCGGATTCGAGCAGAGATTGAATAGAGATGTTTTGAAAATTAGCCGAAATGGAGTCGGATGTTTGAAACTCGGATTCTGAACGGCCGCCCCAACGCCAGCTTTGCAGCAGCGCATGCGCCATGCGGTCCGTGAGCAGCTCAGCCGAGCGGACGCCTTCTCCATCAGCATCCGCAAGCCCGCACTCAAGCTCGCCCGCGCGCAACAGAGCGCAAATCAACCGCTCGCGCGAGTTGTCGCCGCAAAGCAGGCGCAGTTGTTCCGCCAGCTGCGCTTTGAGCTTATGTCCGCTGACACACCGCTGGTTTCCCCGAAAAACCAGCAGATTCACGCCGCTCATCGGCGCGGGTCAGGCTACTTTCTTGGCCGTTCTGCGCACGGCCCTGGGCGACCGGGCAACATCGCCTTCCTTGTCGACAAAATAGAGATACTGGTTGTCGCGCTCAATCGCTTTCGGCACCAGCACCTCGGTTTCGCCTTCGCCCGATTTAGGTTTGCGGCTCACATTGCCGCTGCCATCGACAAAGTACAAATACTTCTTGTAGTCCCGCTCCAGATGTAGTTCTTTTACCTTTTCCGCCATACCCATGTTGGAGTGCAAATCGCGCTCTCTGGATGCCACGGTCCTAAGGTTTAGATTTTCCTTTGCTGCTGCTTTTGCCTCCCTTGCGATGCCGGGGCGCCGGCGACTCCTCTCCCGGGGCCAGCACCCGATGCACCAGCGGAGGATTGAACTTGTAAGTACGTTCTCGCACGCTGCCGTCATCGTCCTTCACCCGCAGGACGAACGTGCGCAGGTTCCCTTCTTTTTCAAAATTCTGCCGCCCCAGCGTGACCGGCAGCACGCCCGCAAGCCCGCGCTCGCGATACGCCGTTTCATAGCGATGTTTGCGCGCGTTCCAGGTAAATACCCGGGCCTGGCTGAAGTCGTATGGCAGGCCTTCTTTTTCCGTGAACAGCACCAGGTCCTCTGGGACTTTTTTGTCGCCGTCCTGGACTTCATCCAGCGTATAAGCGGCCACGATCCGCTGCCCTTCAGAATACTGCGCAATCTCTTCCGGGATGACCAGGTAGAGCGCCCTGCCCAGCACCCATCCCACGCGCATCTGCGGATCGCGCACCAGCCACCAGTCTTCGCGCACCGCAGGCGGTCCCGCATTATCGCTCTTTACTTTGTCCTCGTCAGGACTGTCGTCCGCCTCTTTCTTCTCGTCTTTCAGTTGCAGCGGAGGAGCATTGCGGTCCACCGCCTGGCGCTGCAGCAAGTCGACTTTTGTTTTTTCATTCAGCAGGTAGAGATAGCCGGTCTTTCTTCCCGGCAAAACATGTACCTTCACCTGCTCTTCCGTTGTGGCCGCGGCTTGCGCCGGCGCGTTCTTGAATTGTTCCGCCAAACGCTGAAACTGGTCGTATGTCTGCTGGTCGGTAAGGTAGCGTTCCTGCACCCAGCCTTCTTCGCCGCGCGGGGAGCGCACCCGCAGAAAGCGCTTGCTCTGCATCCGTTCCAGGACCTGTACGCGCTCTCCGTTATGCACCACACCGGTCTTGTTATAAAAAGTGGCGACGTGGTCGCGAAGGCCGGCTTCCGTCACGGCCACATAAGCGTATTCCCCGTGATCAGAGAGGCCCCCTTTACCGCATCCTGCCGGCAGGCATAGCCCCGCGACGGCAAAAAACAGCGCCGCCAGCGTCACATTCTTATGCGTTGGGAGGGTTCCCGTGAATTTCTGCATTGCTTGTATCCCACAAATATAGCAGTCCGCCGCCGCGCAAGACAGATGCGGCAAGCCCTTGCCCTCTCGGCCCCCATGCTTCCTCCCATTCGCGCCATCCCTGCACTGGCCGTCTGGAATGGCGTTTACTGCGCCGCCGCTCCCTGCTGGGCAAAAATCACGTGATGTCCCGCTGGATCTTTTACGCCGAATTCCCGGGCATGATAAAACGTGGTCCGCACCGGCATTACGATCTCCGCTCCTTTCGTAGCCGACAGCGCCGCATCCAGGTCGGCTACCTCGATATACAGAAAGCTTGGTCCCTTGCGGACAGCTTGTCTGGTTGCGGCATCCTCTTTTTCCGCGCTGGCAAAACTCTGGTACATCAACTCCACGCCGTTTTTCTCCACAATGGCAAAACCAATCTTGTTGCCCTCAGGCACTTCCACCGTCTTCTGAAAGCCCATTCGTTCCGTCCAGAACTTGATGCACGATTCAAGCTCTTCGGCAAACAGGATGGGCGTGATCTTCTTGACTTCCGCAGGCTTCATATTTTTCTCCGATGTTGAAATGGCAAAGACCGGGACCAACGCAAGGCCGTCGACGCCGCCGCAAAATCTGGATTCGCATTCGATTTTTCCCCTTGCATCTCGATCCTAGTCTAAATTAGACTAGCACACGTTACGACATCGGGCTCGCCGATGTCAACCAGGAGTTTTTATGCACATTCAGCAACGTCGTTTACAGGACCTGGTCTCCGTTGGGCCGGCCATGCTGCGCGATTTTGAGCTGCTCGGCGTCCGCAGCGTGAAACAGCTTGCCCGCCGAAATCCGGCCCGGCTCTACCGGAAACTCTGCCGCGCCACCGGCCAGCGCATCGATATCTGCTGCCAGGACGTCTTTTCCGCCGCCGTGGCCCAGGCACGCAATCCGCTTCTTCCCGCCGATCAGTGCCAGTGGTGGTACTGGAGCCGCTTGCGAAAGGCGCGCCATGACCGCGGCTAAACAATCCGCATTCAAAAAGTCCGCGGCCCAGAAGTTCGAAGGAAAGAAGCTCGAAGGAAAGAAGCTCGAAGGAAAGACGTTCGCAGGAAAAAAGCCCGAAGCCCAGAAGCCCAAAGGAAAGAAGCGGGAACTCACCGTCCCGGACCTGATTCTGCTCAGCCTTCTGGCCGAGGAGGCGATGCACGGCTACCAGGCCAACGCGGAACTGGAACGCCGCCAGGTGCAGGACTGGGCCGGCGTTTCCCGTCCGCAGGTTTACTACTCGCTGGAAAAGCTGGCACGGCTTGGCCTGATCAAAGAAGCCGGCGATCCCGAGCCCGCGTTGGGTCCCGAGCGCCGCATCTTCTCCACTACGGCAAAAGGCCGTGCGGCCCTGGCCGCCGCACTGGAGCGGGAAGATTGGGCCAGCCGGCGCGATCGTCCTCCGTTCCTCACCTGGATGGCGCTTTCCTGGCAGGCATCGCCTGGCGTCGTCCGCAAACAGCTCCAGCGGCGGCAGAAATTTCTCCAGGGCGAACTCGCCCGAGAAGAAGCGACGCTGCGCGCGGTTGAAACGGAAGTGGGCCATCGTTTTCATGAAGCTGTCTGGATGATCAAACTCGTCATCGAGCAATTTCGCGCGGAGCTGAACTGGCTGCGCCAGGTTGCCGGCGAACTTGATCGGCGCGCTCCTGCCGCGAATCCTGCCCGCGTGGGAAAAGACGTGCGATGATCGCCTGCGCTCTCGCATTCTGGGTAGTGGTACAGTTTGACAAAAAATTACAGTTTCCATCTGTCATGGTGAGCGAAGACCGAACGAGCCCGCGGAGCGGGAGAGCGAGGGCGAGCCGAACCATCCCGAGAATGCATCCATCGCTAATGCCGCATCAGGGAGTTCTACCGAGACACCTGCTTTGATTCCTGTGATATCGCTGAAGCAAATCGCTCGATATGCAAAACATATTTAAGAGAGCTCCCTAAAACTGTACACAGAGGACACAGCCCAAACTGTATACCACTACGCATTCTGCCGTTTTCAAACCTCGCCGCGCTGCAAGGTATACTGCTCGATTCAAGGAGAAGCATGGCGATCCGTATAAAACTTTTTTTATTCTGCAGTCTTTTTTGCCTCGTAACCGCTGCGTCTGCCCAGCAATCCAGCGTCGACTCGGCCCAGATCCGCGGCGCCATGGAGTTTCTTGCCAGTGACGCGCTGCAAGGGCGCGGCAGCGGCTCCCATGACGAACTACTCGCCGCCACCTATCTGGCCTCGCAGTTGCGCGAAATCGGCATCCAGCCTGCCGGAGACGACGGCGGTTATATTCAAAACGTCTCCGCCGAATTTGACTTTTATCGCGAAGGCAAGAAGCAATGGAACACCCGCAACGTCATCGGCAAACTCCAGGGCCGTGACGAAAAATTGAAAGATCAGGTCATCCTGCTCACGGCCCACCTGGACCACCTTGGCGTGGGCAAGCCGGTTGACGGCGACAATATCTACAACGGCGCGGACGACGACGCTTCCGGCTGCGTCGCTGTGCTGCAACTGGCGCGCGCCCTGGCCCATAAAAAGGCCCCCAGGCGCACGGTGCTGTTCGTCTTCTTCGGCAGCGAGGAGACCGGCGGCCAGGGTAACCAGTATTTTCTTCAGCATCCGCCGGTGCCGCTCAAAAACATTGTTGCCAACCTGGAATTTGAGATGATCGGCCGCGCTGATACCGCGGTAAAGCCCGACGAGCTCTGGCTTACCGGCTTCGACCGCAGCAATCTCGGCCCTGAACTGGCGAAACATGGCGCCAAACTGGTCGCTGATCCGCATCCCAGCCAGAGTTTCTTTCAGCGTTCAGACAATTACGCGCTGGCAAAACAGGGCATCGTCGCCCACACCGTTTCCAGCTTCGGCCTGCACAAGGACTACCACCGCCCCAGCGACGACGTCTCTCATATCGACTTCAACCATATGAAAGAGGCCATTCACTCCATGCTTGGCCCCGTGAAATGGCTGGCCAATTCCAAATTCAAGCCCGAGTGGGTGGAGGGAAAGAAGCCTTGAGCCGCTCGAGCATTGCATCGCTATTTAAGGCCGAGGCCCATTGGCGGGCCTCCGCCGAAAAGCAATTCCTGCACCGCTGACCAGACGCCGCACGCAATAAACGCGACGGCACAGACACCTGCGACTACCACGAGAACAACCAGCCCCGCTCTGGGGTCCTCAAAAACAACTTCAACAGCTTCCAACGGATTGAATATCTCCATGAACGTATCGCCGAACCCTGGCCGTTGGACTGTTGCATCGTCATCTTCAATTTGTTCCTGTGAAGTCAACTCGTCAGCCACGTTTACTCCTAGTCCCAAACTCTCACTGTGACGCGTCCGAATGGCGACTTTTTCCACGAGCCCGAAAAACACTCCAATCACTGAAACCATGAATAACTCGTCCGGCTCTTTTACCCCGAGCGCAGCGAGGGAACCCTTTAACTGGAAACGCACTCGGCAATACCTTCGCTTTCTACGGTACGTTTATTCGCCAAAGAAGCTCCGGAATACCGCGCCCAGAAGCCAGATCAGCCCGAAAACCACTCCAATCACCACTGAAACCAGGAATAACTCGTCAGGCAGGAACTCCAACGCAAAGAAGATGAATTCGCCCGGCCCTTTGGAATCAGATTCGGTCTTCCTCACGATCCAACCCTCTGCCCTGATAGACGCTGCTCCCGGTCAAATCATTACTTCCAACTTCCGCGCATTGCTCGGGACGTACTCATAGGCGGAAGACCAAAGCGATTTTGTTGCTTACTTGATAACTCTTTCGCCCCACCCCACCCCCCTTAAGCCACTTTTGTTGCAAATAAAGGCCTAACTGCCATTCGACAGGCCTTTCAAAAGGCTGTTGAAGCCCCTTTTTCGCGTCGTTCCGCCCTCGAATCTCGTTCAATTTTTTCCAGCCGTTCGCATCGCAAATTTACCCTTTAGTTAACACCTCTCAGGGACTGCATGCTGAGTGCTGAAGGCTGAGTGCTTGTTGTCAAAGATCCACCGTGGCAGCGGCCTGGGCCGCGACGTTTCCTTCTTAAGTGTATCGTATTTTGTTCGCCATTGCAAGGCAAAAACTCTGCCGCTTTGGGCAGTGTCCTGATTTGCTTTTTTAAGACTTGGTCGAATCTAGCGGACGTTCGGTTTCGCGATTCACTTCCCCCGCTATCCCGAGGGCGAACTCTTAAAGCGGCCTCAAGCTTTTACACTTACTCCCGTGAGACCGAGGGATCGGCTCCGCTGCACTCAAGGATTGTTGCATTCCGCTCGTCTTATGAAACAGTTCTGGGTTGATTTCATTTCGATCCCAGGATTTCATGTCGATCCCAGTTGGAAGCTGGAATCCAAGGGACGCCGGGCGCGGCCGATTCTTTCTTGAGAAATTGAAAATTTTCCACTGTTGAGGGATTTTGCAAATTACCCAATTACCAAATTACCCTCAATTTGGCTTCTCTCTCTTCTTCCCGCGCAGGATTCGCCCGTCGATAGGCTTGCGCCCCTGAAAGCCCTCTTCCATGCCGTGCCAGAACTCGATCTTCTCTTCTCCGTACTTCCAGCACAGCAGCACAATCTCGTCGTCCACCGCGCAGGGAAAATCCAGCAGGCCAATGTCGAGGTCTTTCACCTGCACGCCGATGGCGTCAATTTCCGCCAGCGTGTCCTTGATGTCCTGAAAGGCCTTGTCGCGCTCGCCTCGCCGCCGCGCCACGGCCGGAACATCGACGAAAAGTCCGCCTGCAAGAAGGATGCGGTGCTTCAGGTCCAGCAACTCTTTTTCCACGGTCTCAATCACGACCTTGTCGTCCATGGCGCGCTTGATCAGTGACCGCAACACCGGCACCAGGGTCTGCGCCTCTTCCAGCGTGAAAGTTTTCTGTTTTGCCATAGCTTATTTTCTTGCGTGGCCTGTTCTCACCTTATCTCCAGCATCCGGTCCAGCGCCACGCGTGACCAGTGTTTCACGTCCTCCGGCACCTGGATTCGGTTCACCACGTTGTCTTCCGTAAGGTTTTCCAGCGCCCAGCACAGGTGCTGTGGCGATATGCGGAACATCGTGGTGCAAAGGCAGCCGGATTCATCCAGGGTAATCACCATCTTACGCTCATCGGCAAACTCTTTGCCCATGCGATTCACAAGATGTATCTCCGTGCCCACGGCGAACTTGCTGCCCTCAGGCGCCTCGGCAATCATCTTGATCAGGCTCTCCGTAGAACCGATGCCGTCAGCCTTCTGGCAGACTTCCCAGCGGCATTCCGGATGCACGATCACCTTGATCCCCGGATGCAGCGCGCGCACGCGGTCCACGTGCTCTGGAAGAAAGCGCTGGTGCACCGAGCAATGCCCCTTCCACAAAATTACTTTCGCTCGACGCAATCTCTGCGGGTCCACTCCGCCGCCAATCATGAATGGGTCCCAGACCACGCAATGCTCCAGCGGAATGCCCATGGCAAATGCCGTGTTGCGGCCCAGGTGCTGGTCGGGCAGGAACAGGATCTTTTCATTGCGCGCAAACGCCCACTTGAACGCCGCCGCCGCGTTGGACGACGTGCATACCAGCCCGCCGCGCTCCCCGCAAAAAGCTTTGATCGCGGCCGTCGAATTCATGTAAGTCAGCGGCGTAATGCCCCGGCCGGAATCGTCCGTCAGCCCCATCGCGGCCAGCTGTTCCCAGCAGCTTTCCACCTGGCCAATCTCAGCCATGTCCGCCATGGAACAGCCGGCATTCAGGTCCGGCAGGATCACCTGCTGCCCCGGGTGCGCCAGCACGTCCGCGCTTTCGGCCATGAAATGCACGCCGCAAAAAACGATGTATTCAGCGCTGGTGCGCGCCGCTTCCTGCGCCAGCTTGTAAGAGTCGCCGCGAAAATCGGCAAAGCGGATCACTTCATCGCGCTGGTAGTGGTGGCCCAGAATCACCGCGCGCGGTCCAAGCTCGCGTCTGGCCGCGGCAATGCGCGCATCCATCGTGTTATCGGGGAGTACAAGGTAATTATCGAGCGAGCAACTGACGCCTCGCTCTTCCAAAGGAGCAATCAAAGTCGACATTTATTCCGCCTTCAGTCCCGCGGCTTAGCGCAACGGAACGGAGATGTTGAAAGCATCCACAGGCTCCAGCGGATCCACTGCGTTTGGTTAACGCCCGACCCGCGGGGTTGTTGAAGCCCACAGTCTTACTGGTTCTTTTGATGACCCTCAGCCCCGCTTCGACTCGAGATCTTGCCCGCGCCAAATGTCTGAAAAGTCACTATTATTGTGCCATTGGAAGGACTGTCACGCAAATAATGGCGTCCGACGGTAGTGGTACAGTTTGCCAAAAATTGCCGTTTCCATCTGTCATGGTGAGCGAAGACCGAGCGAGCCCGCGGAGCGGGAGAGCGAGGACGAGTCGAACCATCCCGAGAATGCTTCCCGCACCATGCCGATTCAAGGCGTTCTCTTGAGGGACTGTCCCCGAAACCGCATTTCCCGGCCCCAGTTCTCGGCCAGGTCCATCCATCGTGGATTCACCTTTTCGATCAGGGTTATCTTCTTGTCCCGACGCCAGCCTTTCAACTGCTTCTCGCGGCGAATGGCGGTCATCACGTGCTCATAGCTCTCGTAATAAACGAGCCGGTGCACTTTTGTATTTTTTGGTGAAACCTTCAATGGAATCTATTTTGTGCTGCATGATGCGAGTGCCCAGGTAGCCTGTCACGGCGACATAAAGCGTACCGGTGCTGCTGGTAAGTATGTAAACCCAGAACTTCGTAATAAGAACCGTCACGCACGGCCACAGATGGTAACACAAGCATTCTGGAAGAGAACTCCCTGACGCAGCATGGCAAAGGGCAGATTCTCGGGATGCTTCGACTTGCGCTTATCCCGGCTTCGCCGGGACTCGCGCGCCGCTCAGCATGACAAGTTAGAAAACGTTTTTTTAGGAAATTGACTTTCCTGAGCTGTGGAAATCAAACTGTACCACTACCTTGAAATCATGCAGAAAATGCTCAAGCGGCTTTAAGGCCTATCCTCATCCGATCTCCATAAAACCCTGTCGCTCTGGTACCCTACTTACGCCTATGCGCCTTCACACGAGCTTGTTTCTCCTGTTTGCCGTAGCAGTTTCCGCCTTCGCCCAGAACCCCAAACCGGTTGCAGACCGCCTGGCCGCGCAGAATGCTCTTTTTGAAGAGCAGTATGAGTCCGATCTTCGCAACTCACCGGAGCGTGCCACCGCCTTTGGCGACTATCGCTACAATGACAAGCTCTCAGACCACTCGCTTGCCGCCATCGCCCAGCGGCACAAGCTCGACGAGGATTTTCTAAAGCGGCTTCAGGCCATCTCGACGGCAGGCTTCTCTGATCAGGACACGCTCTCTCACGATCTTCTGGTCCGCGTGCTGCAGCAGCGCATTGCTGATTTTGACCTTAAAGAATACGAGATGCCCGTCAGTCAGCAGAATGGCGTTCATACAGGCCTGGCCGACCTTCCCCTCTCCGTCCCTTTCGACTCCGTCAAGCACTATGAGGACTACATCGCGCGCCTGCATCAGATTCCGCGCGTCTTCACCCAGACCACTGAAGTCCTTCGCGCCGGAATGAAGGACAAGCTGATGCCTGTCCGGTTCCTGCTGGAAAAAGTCCCGGTGCAATGCCAGGGTGTTATTGACGCCAATCCTTTTCTGCTTCCGACAAAAAAATATCCGGCGAGCATCTCCGCGGAGGACCAGAAGCGCCTGACGCAGCAAATCACTGACGCCATCAATGCTGACGTGATTCCTGCCTACAAGAGTTTTGCGGCATTCATCAGCAAGGAGTACGCGCCTCAGGGCCGCGCCGCGCTTGCGATCACCTCTTTGCCGGATGGACAAAAGCGCTACCAGAATGACATCTATGGCCGCACCACCACGCACATGACGGCGGACGAAATACACCAGCTCGGCCTGCGCGAGATGGAACGCATCCAGGCCGAGATGATGGTGATCGCGAAAAAAGAAGGCTTCTCCGACCTTGCTGCCTATCGCGCTTCGCTCAAGACCAATCCCAAATACATTCCAAAATCGGCGGAGCAGATCCTTGGCGATTTCCGCCGTTACATCGCCCAGATGGAGCCTAAACTGCCGGGCCTTTTCAACCTGCTGCCCAAATCGCCGGTCACGGTAGAAGCCATACCCGCGTTCCAGGCTGCGGCTGCAACCCACTACGTTACCGGCACCCCGGACGGCAAGCGCCCCGGCCGCGTCGTGGTGGCCACATCCAACTTTGCTGACCGCTCGCTCATCAATGACGAAGCAATCGCCTACCATGAAGGCGTCCCCGGACATCACATGCAGTTGTCCGTTCAGCAGCAGCTCACCGGGCTGCCCAAGTTTCGCCTCCATGGTCTTGGCTTCAACGCTTACTCTGAAGGCTGGGCCCTCTACGCGGAACAACTCGGCAAGGAGATCGGCTTCTACCAGGACCCCGCCTCTGATTACGGCCGCCTTTCCTCAGAACTTTTCCGCGCCGTGCGTCTGGTAGTCGATACCGGAATCCATTCCAAAGGATGGACCCGCAACCAGGTCGTGGATTTCATGCGCAAATCCGGCGCCGTGGATGAGCCGACGATCCAGTCTGAGACCGACCGCTACATCGCGTGGCCGGCACAGGCCCTCAGCTACAAACTGGGCCAGCTCAAGATTCGCGAACTCCGCGAACGCGCCAGGAAAGAATTGGGGCCTAAGTTTGACATCCGCGGCTTCCATGACGAGATGCTGGACGGCGGCGCTCTGCCGCTTGATCTGCTCGAGGCGCGCACCGACAAATGGATCGCGGAACAGAAATCGAAATGAAATGAGTACGGAGGTTGCTGGAGGGCAGATTAGAGCGGTTCCAGTCTTGCCGTACCCTCTCGGGATGGAGCAGGCATTTATGCATGTTTGGGCCGGAGTGAGATCTTCGGATCACGGGGTGGAGCAGGCATTTATGCCTGCGTTAATGCCATTGAAGGAATGGGCTTTAGCCCCTGAGGTAAACAGTTCGCAGGGCACAGCAATTCAGAAACCGCTCTAGAAAGATCGGCCGCCGGGAATGAAGAATCAGCTTGCGATGGTCAACCTTCTTATAATCTCTTCCGCCACGGCATCTGCCCGCGCGGCGATCTGCTGCGGCGTCTGGTCCTGGATGGGATGCTGCACGTAAACGGCGTCAAAGCCCGCGCGTCCCAGCGCGCTCGCCTGCACCCGCGCCGGCGCGGTAAATTCTGTTGTGGCGACCGGCACTGCGGGAATGCCCAGATTTTCTAACCCGATCGTGTCGTGCAAACTGCACGTTGTGCACGACCCTCAATCCGCCAGCCCTTCCACCACCGCGTCCATCCCGCGCAGTTGCTCGATGATCTGCGGCGGAGCATTCTTTGAGAACGTTGGTTTGCGTGTGCGCAGCACTTCCGCCGCGCCGTACTTCGTCCGCAAGATCTCTTCCAGCCGGTCAAGAAAAAAACTTCCGCCGGGCTTGCTGATGTCCAGCAGGCCGATCTTCTTCCCTTTTAAACTTGCCAGCCGCGCCGGCGGCGTTGCCGCTTTCGCCACGTTCTCATTTCCTGGATGAACAATCGTTACTGGCATGCGCTCCTCCTATTTGTCCGGAATCGGATACGTCACCATCTGGCTGCCCGCAGGTCCCGTTGACCAGCTGCCGATCACGGCGGAAAATTTTCCCGCCGTTCCTCCGGCCACAAAAATGCTGATTGCCTCGGGCGATCGAAATTTCTGATAGCACTTTTCTCCACGCACCGTGATCTCTTTATAGTTGGCCGCCAGTTGCGTGCCCTCCGCCCGCTCTGCCGGCGAATAATGCCGTACCGGCACGCCGGTATTCTCGAACAAAAACTGGCGCGCCTGCTCCTTGGTGATCCCATCGCGATGAATGGTCTTCACGTGCTCCGGGCACAGAATCACAATCGCCTCCGGCATCAGGCACGTGCGATAACTCCACACCGTCGCCAGCGCAAAGGAAATTGTTTCCAGCACGGTCTTGCCCGCGGGCGCCGTATGCTCGCTCACCCCGCGCGGCGGCTCGGCGGCAAACAATGACACCGCGCTCTGTTCGCGCCTCAAGCCGCGCGTTACATGGAAAGGCTCCCACGGATTCTCTTCTTCGTTTTCCGCGATGCAGAAAGAAAACTTCCCCGGATTACCCAGCGCCGACATGTCGATCCCGTCCGGCCTCCCGCCGCCGATATTCAGCAGGACCAGCTGAAACGCCCGCCCCAGCGTGCTGTTGGCCCGCGCCACGTTGGAGAAAACGTTTTGCTTCGACCAGAACCCCAGTTCCCTTCGCACCGGTCCGTTGATCATTACCAGCGGCGCGGCAAAGTGCGTGGTGGCCTGCACACCGTGGAGATTGAAACGCTCATCGCACGCGGCGCGCAGCAGCGGCAGCAGCACGCGCATCAACTCCGGCGCGCATCCGGCCATCACCGCGTTGGCCGCGATCTTCTCCACGGTCGCTTCACCATAGCAAGGCGGCACCCGAGCGACCACCGTTTCCGGCGCCAGCCCGGAGGCCCTGACCATCGCCTCGACCTTTTCCACCGTCGGTGGGACCACCGGCAGCGCGTCGCCAAATTTCTGGCGGCAATATTCGAACGCGTCTTCATCGTCGCGCAGCGTGATGCGAGTGGCAGGATCACCGCTACGCCGCAAAAACGTTGCGCTGCTTTCCCCCGTCGCGCCGGCGCTCTCTGGCTCAAGATGTCGCGAACTGCATCCTGGCTTCCACGCCGGCGCGCCATCGTCGGACGGCGCAATCGGCGCATGTCCTAAAGCTGCTGCCAGGCCATTCAAACCCTGTTTATCGAAGCCGGCCAGCGTTTGCCGCACCTGCCCGCTTTCATCGAGCAGAAAAAACGTGGGAACATTCTGCGGACCGTACGCCCGCGAAATCTTCAGCCCTGAATCCAATTCCACCGGATAGGAAATCTTCAACTGGGTGACGAACTCGCGCGTCGCGCGCTCATCATCCTGCGAAAGCCCGATCACCTGGATTGAATCCGTCTTCAGAGCATTCAGATACGGCAGCGCAAGCTGACAGGTGGGACAGTCCGTTTCAAAGAAGACCAGCAGCGCTTTTTTGCCGGGTTGGAGCCCGGGGATGGCGGGCGCTGTTTCCGTTTGTTGCATAGCCCAAGATAGATCATTCGACTAGAAGAATTCCAGGATTGAAAACACAGATTTGGCACAGGCACTCTTGCCTGTGCCTGCATTCTTCATGATTCCACCCTGCGCCGGCAGGGCCCCATTATCGTGCCGCTTTTGCCCGTGAACGGGCAGAAGAGTGCCTTGTGCTACAAAACCCCAAATGCAGGATGTACCCGAGCTACAATTACGCGCGCCGTCCCTGCTCGTACCTGGCAATCTCCGCTTCGCGCTTCAGCGTGGTGCCGATCTCGTCCAACCCTTCCAGCAGGCAGGTGCGCGAGAACGGGTCGATTTCAAAATCAGTTTGAAAGCCGCCGTTCCCTGAGACCTGGCATTGCGCCAGATCAATCTTCAGCTCATAGGGGCCCGCGGCGTCGAGCGCCAGAAGCTGGGCAATTTCAGAGGGGCGCAGCGCCACCGTCAGCACGCCATTCTTAAGGCAATTGTTGGCAAAGATGTCCGCGAACGACGGCGCGATGACGGCGCGGAAGCCGTAGTCGCGCAGCGCCCACACCGCATGCTCGCGCGACGAACCACAGCCAAAATTTTTTCCCGCCAGGAGAATCGTCGCGCCGCGATACCGCGGAGCGTTCAGCGGAAATGCCGGGTCTGGCTTGCCGTCGCGATCATAGCGCCAGTCGAAAAAAAGAACGTCGCCGTAGCCCGTGCGCTCGATCCGCTTCAAAAACTGTTTGGGAATGATCTGGTCGGTGTCCACGTTGTCGCGTGTAAGCGCGGCCACAATCCCGGTATGAACCGTAAAGCTCTGCATCTCAGTCCTTGTAGTGCCAGTTGCGGACGTCCACAAAACGTCCGGCCACCGCGGCCGCGGCGGCCATGGCCGGGCTCACCAGGTGCGTCCGTCCTCCGGCGCCCTGCCGTCCTTCAAAATTGCGGTTGCTGGTGGAAGCGCACCGCTCGCCCGGCTTCAACCGGTCGGCATTCATTCCCAGGCACATGGAGCAGCCGGACTCGCG
>Ga0164306_10000217_pt1 | contig 21860 bp, 50 predicted proteins | sample Whisoiple_242_MG_FD_110213 | JGI IMG/M metagenome (GOLD analysis project Ga0164306, IMG submission 110213) | Soil microbial communities amended with fresh organic matter from upstate New York, USA - Whitman soil sample_242_MG | ecosystem: Environmental > Terrestrial > Soil > Unclassified >... | reverse complement strand
GTGGGCATATCCTCTATCATAGTGTGGCTGAAATCTTCCATAATCTATGGAGCTCTTTACTGCACCACCCTGACCATGCTTCTTTCCATCATTGTATGCCTTGGCACCATCTCTCATTGATGAGGTTATTCTGACTTCATCAATGACTTCTTCCTTGACCAACGTCTTGGATGAATTGTTATAGTGGCTGAATGAGCCAACTTCCTTTTCACCAACATGGGCCTTGGTTTTCTTGGTATCACCTTCGCCATGATCACTAAACTTTGATTCTGGGTGGTGCTTGTTTACTAGTTTCTTCCAACCATCAACACCACCAGAACTGCCACCCCACTTGTGATACTGGTGACCAGCTTCTCCAGCAATACCACCAACGTGTGAAACATTGGCGACCTCATCGATGGTTTCTTCCTTCTTGAAGTTGTCTGGGTGCCAAGTGTCGGCATGCTTTGACTTGGCCTTATCAAGATCAACAGTTGATCTTGGACCTGAGTATTGCTTCTTGAGGGAAGCAACAGCTGACTTTACCTTGTCTAGTTTTTCACTCATTACCAGTTTCCATTCTTCCTTGGTGTAGAACGACCTTCTTCATATCCATCATGGCGAGGACGCTTGGCAGCAGTGGCATCCCTCTTCGCCTTATTCTTGGCATAGTTTGGATGATCTTCCATGTGCTTTCTCAAGTCATGTTGAGCACCTTCCCATGCCGCACGATGTTCAGATATCTTGCCTTCCAATTCCTTCTTCTTAGCTGCATGAGCCAAGAGTGCTGGGTCTTTGGTAGCCTCTTCCAACATCGCCCTTATTTTGGACATGCTTCTCATTTTGCAAGACTTGCCTTTGCTCTTGCCTGACCAGCAGTACGCTTCTTCAAGAAGCTTGTCAATCTGCCTTCCTTAGATGGACCACCCTGGGATGCTGCAGCATATGCCTTTACATCCTTGACTTCCTTCTTGGACTTTGAAAGATAGCTCTTCACAGTTTCCTTGTTGAGCTCAGTAACATATTCTTCATGAACTGATCTGTGGTCAACTGAACCATATCCATCAACAACCTTGTTATCCTTCTTTACAGGAGCATGGTGGGCGAAGCTGGCAACGACCTTATCTTTCCAATGTGCATGAGTTACAGTGTGACCTTCCCAGTCAGCACCCTTTGGCTCAACACCTTGCTTGAACTCAGCACCCTTGTAAGTGCCCTTGACGTGGTCCTTCCATGTTTCATGATGGTTGTGTGGGGTGTAGTCCTTTGCTGCGCCTTCGTCTAGCTCAGTTTCTTCTCTATAGACTTCACCATGCTTCTTATCATGGTGGAAAGTACCCAAGTGCTTGTCACCCTTGTAGGCGGAAGTCTTGTTGCCATTGTCATGGATCTTGAACTTGGTTTCATGCTTGCCTTGGAAGTCAGCACGCTCATGCCAATCAGCGAAGTCCTTGAACTTCATGGATAGACGTGGCTTGGTCTTCTTGGCTAGAGCAGCAACTGCTTCAACAAGAGCTTCTTCAGAAACCTTTGCAGGTGGCATGAAGGTCTTGTGCTTGATAGGTGTGTTGACAACTTCAGCTGGTGGCTGCTTCTTTGGATCAGTTAGATCTGGTCCAATTGGAGCCAATGGCCTTGTGGTAGCAATTGGTGGGTCAACGTTTTCGTCATATCTTGCTGGAGGAGGTGTTGGAGTCGTTGGGGTGTTAGCCTCAATCTCATCCAACTCATGAAGAGCCAATGAATAGATCTTCAAGTGTGAGCGTATGTGCCTCTTCAAAGCATCTACTGATTCCCCACTAACAATATGATTTGCTGGTGTAAGCATTACTCTTCTCCGACTGATCCAAACATATCCTTAGCAACTTCTTGCTTGAACTCATCGAGAGCCAAGGAAACCTTGTCATTCATAGCAGCATTAAACTGGTGCTGGAATCCCAAAGCATCCTTATCTACAACCTGTTGTACGAAATTTGTCTTGTCCATCTTAATCACCCTGTTAGTTGACTATCTATTTAGAATTACAGTCCGCTCAATAGCTCTGCAGCTGCAGCATTTATTGCATCTTTCGGATCTGCTTCCTGAGGCTGTTGCTGTTGATCTGCACCCTGTTGTGGTGCATTTGGATCGCCACCAGGCTGAGGTGGTAGAGGCATTGGACCTTCCTTCTCAATCTGCTTCAACATTTCCTTGATCTTGACATCATCCATCTTCAACACGTTCTTGAATGCCCACTCTCTTGAGAAGAATGCACCGAACCACTGAGTCATGGCTGTCAAGGTGGTCAACCTCTGATTCAACAACTCGGATTCCTTCAACTCTTCATAGTTGTTGTCCTTGTTGTAGACGTAGAAGATGTCCTGCTTGATTTCTTCCCATTCTTCTAGGTTGCAAACACCCTTCAGTGTTAGCTGACGCTTCAACAACTCATCGAATAGGATGGAGAATCTGTTCTGAAGACGCTGAATGAACTTAGCATACTTCAACTCGTCTCTGGTGATCTCACCAGACTTACCCAAGCTGAATGAATTGGTGCTATCAAGTCTTGAACGTGGAATTCCAAGTGCATCGTAAAGCTTCTTGGCGAAGTATTCAACGTCAGTCATATCACCAAAGCCTGCTCCACCTGGTAGAGTTGTGACTTCAGTTGACTTGTTACCATCACGACGTGGCAACCAATAATCTTCCAACATGGAAATATGACGACGAGCATCAATGATTTCACCGGTGTCAGCATTGTAAGTGATCTTGTTTCTAAAGCTTGTCATGATGTTCTTCATGTGCTGTTCGGCTTTAGTCTTGTTCATACCAGCAACGTCTACATAGAACACTCTACGCTCTGGAGCTCTTGAGGTCTTGTAGATAACAGTGGAATCTTCCATGAATCTCAACTGGTTCAAAGGTCTGATTGCCTTGTGCAAGTGACCTAGAACAATGGCTCTGATTGGATCATAGATGCCACTTGTCGTATACACAATAGAGTCTGGTGAAATTCTAACACCCTGACTTTGTGATGAGGACTGCTGGACCATTGGAACGCCATTGTTGGTCTGGTTGTAGAACATCTGGTCATTGTAGACGTAGTATTCTTCAACGTCAGTGATCATCTGAGCACCGACTTCCCTGTTCAAGTCCTTACGGATCTGCCTGTATTTCTTGATCTTCTTTGGATCAATACCAATGAGTGCCTTGATGCCCTCAGAAGGAGCCTTTTCATCAATTGCCACAAAGTAGTACAAACGGCCATCGACATACCACTTCCTGAACACATCATCACCGAACTTGTTGAAGTTCAGCAACTTCAAGACGGTGTTGAATTCATTGACGATCTTGGTCTTGATGCCATCTGACAACTTGGAGTTGTCAAGGTTCAGACCTACAACATCACCCTTTGCGCTGTCATGAACAATCGCTTCATCGATGATATCATTGATGGCATTCTCCATTTCTGGGTTCATTGCCATCTGTCTGTATTTGATGATCAGCTGGGACTCGTCTTTGAAGGCGAAGTCCATGTCAATGAATAGACCACTGGTTGTGCTATCAAGGATGATAGCGCCATCGTCATTGACTGGTGTAACTGGGGTGACTATTACTGGTGAGTCATCGTCTTCATCACGCCCGATTTTGAATCCTAGTAGCTTAAAGGCCATGGTTGCTCCACATTATCTCATGATATATTTAACTTGGCGAAAGAAGCTGGTTTCCCAGCTTCTTCTTAGCCCTGACCAGAAGTTACGTCTTGGAAATACTGAACAGCGAATGTTACGCTGAATTCCTCTACGGAATCATTCTGATCCCAAGACAATTCAATTGGGCTGATGTCCATTGGCCAGATGCCGACGAACTTGTAGTTCTTCAAAATTGCTCCAGCCTTGCCATACTGTGTGATGATTGCATCGACACCATATCCACCATCAATTACGTCAGCCTGAGCAGAGCGTAGGTTTTCTGATGGGTGATTGATACCGTTGAACCAACGCTGAACAGCATTGTGGACAACAAAGTCTTCGTCGTTGATGACCTGTACTGTCCAGTCTTGGAATGTACGATTACCAGCCAACTTGACTTCACGTCCAAAGTAGAACAGAGGTGCTAGTCCCATGGTTGATCCTGGCAACTGGGCTGCCTTGACCATGAAGGATGACTTGGCTCCAGCCAATCCACCACCTTGTACCCATGTTGGGAACAATAGTTGAACTTCAAACAGGTTAGGACGTGCGCCGTCACCTGTTAGATTTGATCTGAATTGATCTACATTAAATGTCATGTACTACTCCACTAATCCTGTTTGTATTTAGAACTGTCCCACAACCTCACTAAATTCAACCCCAGTTCTAACAGCGATGAAGTTAAGCTGGATGAAGTTGATTGAGCGAGCTGGCTTGATGTAAATGTCACCAACGAACTGGTTGGCATCGACAACGGCTGGTGGGTTGTTTGTTTCGTTACAAACGACTCTGTAGTCATAAACACCACGGCGACCCTTGACCACTCTCAAGAATGGCTCAACCATGGACACGAACTGTGCACGGGTGAACGCATCGTTGAATTCGAACAACTGGGCACGAGCAGCCTTTGAGATTGACTTCTCTAGGACAATGAACAACCTACGAACATTGATGCGATCAAATGCGCTGGTGTAGTTCAAGAAGGTCTTATCGCCATATAGCAATGTACCCTCGCCTGGGAATGATACAACTGGGTTGACACCATTCTTGTAAAGAGTGTCACGATCAGCCTTTGTTGGGTTGTAAGCCAAGCGTACAACGTTCTTGATCTGACCACGCTGTAGACCAGCTGGTGACCACCATGGGTCACGGTTGTTGTCAGTACGTGCAGCCAAACCTGCGATGTCACCATTCAAAGGGACCCAACGGTAGATGTCATTGTACTTGTCATACATGTACTTCCAACCTGAGTCAATGAATGCATAGCTTGAACGTGTCAAGGTGTTGACATAAGTGTTGATTGCGCTTGCTGGGTTTGAAGAATCCTGTGCTGCAGCCCTTGATGGGGATGCGAACACAACGATGTCCTTACGTGTCTCAGCAATGCCAATTGCGTAGTTGGTTACAGTGTTGCTTGCAGCTGAAGTCATCAATAGTGAGATGTCAACTGAATCAGCATCTGACAACTTGTCAAGAGCAACCAAAGTGTTGGCAGCGATGGTTGTACCATCCAAACCACCAAGCAATGTTGCAGTGTTTGAAGACTCAACAGTACCTTGTGAGATGACAGAGTTGCTGGCTAGAGCAACGGTTGTTGCCCAACCATTGGTGTTGCTTGAAGGAACACCAACCCAGTGAATGTACTTGCTGGTGCGGTAGACGACTTCCTTGTAATACACTGAAGAACCGTCATCGCCGACTGCGTCAGTCAAACGTGACAAGTTAGGGAACTTTTCTAGGACAGTGTTTGCTGTACCAGTGATGGCACCCTTGTAATCGACAACAAGAACGTGTAGTTCATCACCGACAACAGTACCATCGCGTCTCCTCAACAAATCACGTGAGGTGGCTGGTGCTGCATCAAAGTAGTTGGCGAATTCGTATCCAGGTGAGCTTGTGTTGGCTGCGATCGCGGTGAATCCAGCGGTGTTAGCGAAAACATACACTCTCAAACTGTTTCCTAGGTCTCCTGGGAAACGAGCAACCCAGCTGGTGTCTGCATCGACAGTGCCATACTCATTGTTGAAGTAATCTTCATCATTCAAGATCAAAACGCCAGATCCGTCGGAGGATGCGTTGATTGCATTGTTGGCCTTGGTACGAACGACTCTTAGATCGTTGGAGTACTGTAGGAAGTTGGCAGCAGTGAAGAAGTCACTTGCTGAGTTATTGTCTGGTTGGCCGAACTTGGCTGCCAAGTCAACTTCATTGGTTACTGGCATCACAACCTCAACTGGACCCCAGTTGAAGTGACCAGCAAGAGCTCCAGTAGAGACTGAAACAGCAGGAATGCCAGTTGTCAAGTCAATTTCAGATACATTTACACCTGGTGAAACCTGGAATGTCATGCGATTTACTCCTAATACATTGTCATAGTCGTGTAGACCTGATTATTTAGGAGAGGCTGAATCTGGCTTATTTTGTTAAGAAGTCACTGATAAGGTTGTAGACTGCGCTCAATGCAGTGACGATCCCGACTGTGACCCACTTCATCTTGTTTTGAGTGTACTCAAGCTTCTGGATTCTATCCTCAATTTCATCATGCAGCTTGTTGTCTGAGTCCACATGTGATTTCGTGGCAGCAGCAAGAGCATCCAACTTTGAATTCAATGATCCAAGGTCTGATGAGATTCTGATCAGGTGTTCTATGACTTGTGAGCTTTCCACCGGAATGTCCTTGAATAGTGAGTCCGTTATTTAGACAACAATGAGGATTAAGCAATCATAAGCTATCATAGAATATATACTTCTAGAGCCAAAGAGGTGCCAAAATGTTCAAAAAGAAATTGTATCTTCTATTGGCCGTCTTTGCTATAGCCTTCACTCTCACGTTCACCGTCGTGAGACAGGTTCATCCTAGAGTTGAATTCAGGGATACCCTGGTTCAAAACACTGAGTTGAAATTACTTGATCCTCCTGAGAGAATCCCAGATTCAAAGGAGTCTTTGAAGGACTTTGAGGGCTTGAAGATACAGGACCCAGCGAAGTACACATTCACCTCATTGAAGAGGGCAGTCACTTGGGCATTGGCTGCTTCCTTCATAATGAATGACAAGTTTGAGATTGGTGGAATCATCTATCAGAAGGGCACCAAGTATTATGTCAGCACATTTGTGACTTCAGGCATTGCTGATAGGGTTGCCATTCCAGATAAGTCAGTTGATCCAACTCTAGTGCCAGTTGCAAACTTCCACACCCATCCATGTATGCCTTACACCCATTACATAGCATACTTCTCAATCAATGATGTGGTCATGGGCGTTAATACCAAAAGGCTTCAATACATGGGTAATCTATGTACTGGAGATATTTCTGAATTCAACTACAAAATTGACAAGTTGGATTACTACACACCGAATGGAGATTTCCTATCAGGTGGAAGGATCATTGGTAACATAAGAGAGGCTGTACATTGAGATGTCAAATGTAATTTCACTAGACTCTAGGAGAAAGAAGGTCTACGAAATGATGAAGTGTGAATGGTGCCATACAGAACATCCATTGGTTCACACTAACATTGGTTTGAGGACAGGATGGCATGGCCCATGTCCAGGATGCGATGAAGACGCATCAATTCCACTGAACAAGTGGAATGAGAAGATGATCCGACTTTAGATTAGTGAGAAGAAATTGCCCTTGATTTTCTTCTTGGTCTTTGACACGGCTGGCTTCTTCTTTTCATGTCTGTAGGCAACAGAATTGCTGATGGCTGTGGTTGCAGCCTCAACCTTGTCATTTGAATGTTGTAGCAAGCCCTGAATCTCTGAGATCACGCTGCTTAGGGAATGATGTTCATTCCCACCTGTTGCCAATTTGTCTTTCATCCCAAATCCCGTGTGTTATCAGTGGATGTGTGATGTATTTACACCTGAGCCAAATTGTCAGTGGATGATAACCCTCTAACCCATTGACTTCGTTATAGTTTATGGGGTGGCATTCAGAGCATGAACAGGTGCAATCTTCTTTGAAGAGAGTTTGAAAGGCTTGTGGGTGCAAATATCATTGTACAACACAATGCCCAAACAGGAAGTGTTGTTCATTGAACGACGAACCTTATTGTAGACACGACTCACGGTCTTGCCATTTTCAATCAGGTCATCGAGAATCAGGTAATTCTTTCGAGCCTTCTTGTTGCGCAGATGCTCACGGAAGTCATCATGACCTTCAGCTGACTGAGGCACATCGATGCTGTACCACGAATGGGTGTCATCATCGGACTTGCGAACAAGGGCAATTGGAATCTTGGTGAGGATGCTCACGGAGAACCCGATGGCAGCACCAGACATACCAGTGATGGCAATGAAGTCAATCTTCTTTTCAGCTGCGATCTCAAGGATCTTATCAGCTGACCTTTTCACGAATAGACCAAGAGCTTCAGGATCAAGCTCAATGTGACTGGTCCCAACCGTGTATTTACTTGCCACTCAAATCACCTCAAATTTCAAGATGATACAATTCTACCCTAATTCAGTGTTTTGTAAAGGTCTAAAACTCTTGACGAAACAATAAGTTAGGAACCCAAGTTTTGCTTGTTCGTGTTCTCAATAGCTTCAAGGAATGGACTCCTGAATGCTGCCCTGAGTGCTGCCATGTCTTTAGGGAAGCACTTACCATCAAATCCAGGTTTGTCAGGGAATGCCGCTGAGTGGGAAGTTCCCGCTCTTGGATCATCCTGCCAACCTTCCCTCACCACGTGGTAATTCACTCCTGGAACCTGATCACAAATCTTTCGCATCTCATTTGCCCAAACGACCTTCAATGCGAGGTAGGTGTTGGTGAAATACTTGACAAGCTCTGCTTCAGTTGGATTCATTATCCTGTAGCGGGTTGATGGGCCAAGGATTGGCATAAGGTATCCATCAATGACTCTGCTACAAACATCTGGATGGCCACCAATGATTGAAAAGCCATGCTCAACTGGATTGGTTGGGTTTGGAAATTCTGGTGGAACCCAATAGCCACCTTCACCAATGTATTCAGGGCAAAATACCATATCATGGCCAGTTTGGTTTACCAGCTTTGAAGTGGTGCCCGGTGCTACTGTTGACTTGATCATGATCACGCCATCATAGTCATCAGCATTTGGAATGAAGTTCTTGACTACATCTTCAACGATGGTTGTATCACATGATCCATCAATTGTGTTGGATGGAGTTGGTACACATACAATGACTAGATTGATTGTCTTCCAATTGATTGGAGTGTCATGGCCAGCCATTGGGTCCCAAATTTGAGCATCAGGGTAAACCTTCCTGGTTGCCTTGCCCACATAACCAAATCCAACAATCAAAACATCACTGAAAGACTTCATTACAACCTCACACAATTGTTCTATGTATGTATATCAAAGCAAATACTATGTTTGCAACTGCAAGTATCAAAAATCCCACTCTATATAGCTTGTCTGCTTTCGTATGTTTGAATACACAAACAAGTGAGTAATAGATCATCACCAAATGTAGGAATGCTAGTAGATAATTCTTCATGATGTTACCTCTGATAGATTTGGCTCAGCAACATTGAGCATCAATCTAAATTGACCATAGACAACCCACCTATGGTCATAATCTTCAGGGTTGTTTGGGTTGATGTTAATTTCCTTATCAACAGGATACATGGACAGTGCATATACTGGTTCACCACAGCACGCATTGAAATATTGGTGAGTCACGAACAACCTGATTCCAGGTGTATATGGATTCTGTACCTCTACCAAGCTTCCAATTGCATACTTGTGGGTCATGGCAATATGTGGTCTTTGATAATGGTCAAATCCTTTTCATCAACCACGAAAGTTCTGGACAAGTACGTGTCCCAAATTGGGCTGTCCTCTTGAACCAAGTAATCATTGTGATGGGTGGATAACCTGTACCTTGGGGTGAGTGACTTTGGTTCATCAAGTTGTTTGACAACCCAAATCCTGACACCGGGGAAGTATGGATTGTTGATCTCAACCAAACTTCCAACTGGATACTTGTGAGGCATCAAATTGTTATTCAAAGCCACATCCAATTCAGTTAGCCTGCGGTCACTTCTATTTGTTCCATTGCTATAGTCCATAATCAAAATCCATTTCGCTGTCTTTCAAACTCATCAAGCTTGACTTGTATGTCTACAATCAGATTGAAGGCATCCATTTTGGCATCAATCAAGCCCTTGGCTCTCTTGAGTAGTGTTCTATTAGATTCATCCAGCACGGCAGCACCCATGTGAACACTTAGTGCCTGTTTGAACCCTTCAACCAACTCATGGTCACTGATATCACGTCTTGGCATTCTTCTTCACCTTGAACATATTATCAACATCTTTCTTTTTCATAGGTAAGCCATCACGATAGTAGTTATCATCAAGCATGGTCCACCTTTCGTGTTTATTCCTAGGACCAGTTGCTGCTATCAAATACCAACCACAAGACTCCTTGACTTTTACCTTGTTGTTCTTGAAATGCCTGCTTAGATCAACAATGGTGTTCAAAGCAGATAGTTCTTACGTTGATTATTGACGTATTCCCAAAATGCCTTTGATGCATCATCCAAAGTCAAGTCTGGGTTTACTTCAACATTACCATCAGGGTGGACTCTGAAGATGTAATCATTCTTACCACCATAGAACACGAGCATTTGGGGTGGTGAACAACTTATGGTGTGGCCAGCAGCATCGCAACACATACTAGAGTTACCAATTGCACCCAATGATTCCATTAGAACCTCAACAATCCAATCAAGTTGTCAGAGATCATATTCTCTTCACTCAAGAAAGTTCTCATACCATTTACAAGGCTTTGGTTGAAATCATTTGGATACTTTGATTCATAAACAATACCATTCAATGAGAGGCTCACGCCGTCCCAATTGATTTTGATATTCTTCTTGGTTGCATAAGCTTCCACGTAATAGGAAGCCTCATACAACAAAGTATCAAGAGCCCTTTTGCTCATCGATTCTTGAATACCTTGTTGAAGACAGCGCCAGCCTTGTTTGCATCGCTGTCATCTGAATAGTGCAGGTGGTTCTTTGGGCCATAAGCCTCAACCACGTTCTTGACTGCAGCTTCTCTGGTTTCTCCATAGAGGCCAAGGCAACCAGTCAAGTAGTTCAATTCAGAGTTGTTCATATTCTTCCTTATCGGTTTCTTTCAAATGAAAAGTTCTTGTTCACACCATCGCGGCAAAATGCTTCTGGAGAATTTTCAAACCCAGCATTTGTCACAAGGGCATCGATGCCACCATGTTCACTACAAAACTGAACTGCCCTGTCAACAAGGCCACCATCAGTTCTACGAACACAACCTGTCATTGCAATGATGAATACAATTACAATGACTGCACAAACAATGGACCTTGATATTGCAATGAATCGGCTTCTGCGCTTTCCACTTGCCGCATTGATATCAGGTTCTTGTCCATCAGAATAAAACATTAGTGTCTCCTCAATCTACTTTACTATAACCCAAAATACCTTAATTCTATGCTCGGTCTCTGTAGAAAGCAATCTTTCCACTGCAACGCTTGCACTCATATTCAAACATTGATAGTCGGCGACCTTGGATGCAACCAAGAAGTATGAAGCATATGATTTTCTTCATGGTCTCCTCTTCTTCCATGTGTATGGTTGGCCATTTGGCAACAAGCCATCCCTAACCATGTCACATGAAACGTTTTCTGTTGCGGTTGCAATGAATCTTGCACCTGTTTGACGGAGACTGAGATTGAAGTTCAACATCGTGTTGAGGTCATCAAAATATTTGCTCATGATCGTGTTATCAGAATTCATCCAATAGACAATCGTCATCTCCATCTTGTTGGCATCAAGCCCAACTTTGGATTCTTCATTATTCAAGCTCTTATACGCTCTCTGTTTGATCTATACTGCTTTCAATGGGACCAGTGGAGCCAAATCGTTCTTCTTCAACTGGGTTGTGATCTTGTATCCACAGAAGTCACAATAGTTGCATTCTGTGAATGTGCTGTGGTAAGTCAGCAGCGAATCCTTCTTACAGGAGTCGCAATTACCCTGTCTTTGACTTTGCATTCTTCCTCACAACATAACCTTTCTTGGTGATACCTGGCAAATATGGAACAATCCATTCTGGTTGCCTTTCAATCCACTTGTTGAAGTCTGGTTCATCCCAGCTGACCTTCATACAGGCTTTACAGAAGTATCCATGCGCTCCAGCTGCCTGACTGCAAAAGCTATTCCAAGCTCTATTGTAGTGGCCTCTGTTTGCATGCCTCAATCTGCTTCCACAATGGTGGCACAGTTTTGGCTCATAGAAATAAGCATACCAAATGATGCCGACCAGCGCTGCTAGTAGCACCACCAACATACACCAATAAAAGGTTGCATCAGACATCATCCAATTGGCACCGCATTGATAAAGTCAAGGTCGATGAAGTATTTGGTTACAACACCTTCATCAGTTTCAACGATCTTGTATATCTTATGGTATTCAATGGTCACCTTCTGGCCGACCTTCAGCTTCGCCCAAAGATCAGGGTGACCTTCAACAACGAAACGGCCATGTTCACACTCAAACACAATTGCCTTGCGTTCTGGAATGTAAACTGATCCACCTGAAAAGCTTACATCGCCGCTAGTGGTGAATCCAACTGAACTTGTGCTACCATGACCAGCTGGAACATATGGAAGATCAGCCACTGTACCAACTTCAGTTTCCGCAGTGTACTCAAGACGTTCCTTATCACAACCAACAAGAAGAACGGCCAAAACACCTGCTGCCAAATACTTATTCGTCTTCATAGTACCTTCTGTTCATTGTAGTTAAGATTGCCATTGGTCAATGCTGCTGGAAAATGTTGCTCAAGGAATTCTCTTGCCTTGGTGTCATTCTTGCGACCCTGCACGCGGCTGGTTGCCCAGTAATAGTCACGGATCAGATCAATTGCTTGAGCCAATGTCTCTTCCGTGTTCTCAAGTTTGACTTCAAGCTCAGTTCTAGTTGTCATACAATGCTCTTGGTATGTGCATCCAATGAGTTACGCCAAAGATGAATTCACCGGGACCAACATGCCAACCAGTGACTGACCCATAGCGATCATAGTCAGCAATTGCTATGTGGCCACCCTTGCGCAGCGTCAACACCCTCTGTTTGCTTGGGGCAGTTTCAATTGGCTTCCAGTTCATATCAGACTCTTCAATCAGTCTGGTAATGATGGCTGATGCAGCCATCACTGTAAACATAGCATGACCTGATCCACGATCCCATGGCTTATTCGCTATATCAACCAGCGAATCAATGATGTGTTTGTCTGAATCTCTCATGGAGATGTAAATCTCTTATCATACTTCGTTCTGTTCAACATGAGTGATATTCTGGTATTATCAACGCACTTGACATCAACATCTTCATTGAAGAATGTTCCATCCATGTATGATACACCTTGGTGTTCTTTACAAAGATCCTGGGCTGCCTCAATCTGGGTGGCATTAACTGAACAACCAGTCAATGTCAGCACGGCAACCAACATGATGATTTTCTTCATTAACGGTTCTTTCCTGTTTCGCGGTAAACAACAAAACAAATGACGATTGCAATGAGTGTAAGAATCGCCACTGGCATTGGTATGTTCAAACTAATGACTACATTTTCCACAACACTCTCCTTTTCGAACCAATTTCTTGTAATCCCTGAAACGCTCAGAGCATTCCTTCAAATACTGTTGGCCTTCAGGAGTTGCCAACCACTCTTCAACATGAATCGTCACGGCACCGTTTCTATGAACAGTGACTCTGAATTCTCCACTTGGCCTGACAGGTTCCTCAAAGGTCCTGACAAACCAGTTGATCATGGTGAATTTGAGCTTCTTCCACATTATCGAATTTCCAAGATCGACCTTTCACCAAACCAACAAGTCTCTTGTCCACGCACAAAGATCCTGTCACCATCGATACTCACCTCAAGGATCTTGAAGCCTTCTGTTCCAGTTGGATTCAGGCAGGTCTTTGGGTGGTCAACAACAACGTGTTTACCAATCAGGAATTCGCGAAGCTTACTCATGACTTCTTTCTTTTCCTCGCAGCAATATGCGCTCGGGCAAGACCAGCACGGTATCCAGCGGAATATCCATTGGCATACCAATCAGCCTCACCCTGCTCAATACAATTGGTTGGATCATTGTTGAACTTATCAACCAAGATGCGAGCACGGTTTCTTGCACGCATCCACATGTTAAGTTTAGCCATTTGTGGCCTCTGCAAGCTTGCATTCCAGATTCTTGATTTGTTCTCGAAGCGTGACCAGTTCTTCGCCCTGTGTCCAAATGGCTTCAACCAATTCCATCAGGTGAATGTTTTGATCAGGCTGTTTCTGCTCACGACTCTTCAAAGTCTTGAGATAGTTCTTGACAACTCGTTTGGTGTCAAAAGAAACTGACCCATTCTTGTTGTAAGTGACGTATGGTGCCTCATCCATTAGAAGAGCACCAGCAAATGGGCAGTCAGAGGGTCACGTGCCTTGTAGGCACCATAAAGCGTGTAGCAAAGACCCTTGCTGTCGCTCAAAATGGAATACGTGTAAGAACCACGCTGCTTGACAAGCAAATCACGGATGACACCAACGATGAAGTCTTCAGTCTTTTCAAACCAAGTTCCATCGATGACCTCATACCACTTCATTTCAGTTTCATTGTAGTGATAACCCTTGCCAGTGTGGTGGCTGAGGATTTCCGAGGCGTCTTTGATTTGATGTACTGGTAACATGCAGTTATTCTATTCCAAACAGCCTTGAATGTAAAGGGATAAATTCCCTGTCAAATCAAGGTCTTTTCGGGCGAGCCTTCGTCTTGAAGGTGAAGTATGCATCACCAGACTCAGTGTAGTCAGGCTTGTAATAGTCGACACTCCAACCAACTTCACGGTAGATGGATTCAACATTCAACAGACCACGTTCAAAGATCTCATTGCGGCTGAATGTTCCAAGTGATAGAATCTTGGCAAGAACTTCTTCCTGCTTCACTCTTGCAGAACCATCAACAAACTTTTCAGCAATCAAACTATTGAATGCTTCAATGACCTGTGGTGGGAACACCTTGAGCTTCGCTGATCCAACTTCATTTGGTCTGATTGGTTCAATCATTGCGTTCTCCTTTCAACTCAGCAGTTCGCCTGCGGGCAGCTCTCAACGGAGCCATCACTTCTTCTTTCACTGCTTCAGCCTTGTTTGATGCCCAATCAGCAGGAACAGCAACACGGTATTTGAGCCACTCCAGTCTTTCGGCCAACCAAAGGAATATGATCTCAAAGATCTCCATGAAAACGCCAGGAACATACAGCACGAGGCTTAGTAAACCCCAAGCAATGTACCTGATTCTTTGACGAGGATTGAATGTTTTCGGTAGTTCTTTGTTCATCATATTGCTCCATTACCAGCATGCCAGCTGGCCACAATATCAACAACATCCTTCGACAATTTCGGACTCAGCAACAAGGTGCTGAGGCAAAAGGCCGTTGCGTTCTCTCTGGCCTTTGACTTCATCCACTTGGAACCTTCTTTGTCAAAGAAGGCTGCAAGCTTTTTGAAGGTGCTTGTTGACGTATGGAATGTTGATCCATCAATGAAGTTATACTTGACCATTCCTCCACCAATTCTCTCATTGATGAACTCAAGAGGTGTGGCCACCTTCTTCATATGGAATTCAGGAACATTGAGGTGGAAATGAATGGAGCTAACTATCCTCTCAACCGTCCTGGTTGGGAAATTTCTTCTGAAAGTGGTGCGCAAATACTTGATTGCTTCATTGTGTCTTGATTCCCTCAACAGATTGACGACTTTGTCGTAACTTTCGAAAGGAATGAAATGAGTGTCACCATCGACAGTAACGGCACAAACGTCTTTGATGCCATCTGGTCCCATGTCACCATTGGATGGGATAAACTTGAGTGGGTAGATTAAGAGGTCATCGACCTTGACTTTCTTGATCTTTGGTTCAGGGTGAATTTCCTCAAGAGCAGATAGGAACATGCTTGGGGCACGCGTGGCCATCTCAAAGCAAATCTCAACCAGCTGCTCATCAGTCATTTTTCTGAAGGCTTTCAGAACCTGATTATTCATTACAAATGTCTCCACAAATCATAACAAGAATTCTAGACCAAACAGCGTTGAAAGTAAAGGTGAAAAATCCCTGTTAGATCAATGGTCTCTTACGACTGTCATCACACATTGAAGCAAAGGCTTTGATGGTAGCCTCCAACATATTGGAACCATATCCAACGTGGGCACCTGAATCCATGATAACACGGCAATCACCATCATGGTGAATAGTCATATCACAACGGAGGTGTAGCTCAGATGCCTTCTTAAAGATCTTAGCAAGCAAATCACCATCACTCATGTATACTCGGTAATATGGAGCACACTCACCATACTTTGCCAGCCAGCGATCGTTGTCTATCTCAGCTGGTTGATAGATGAGTGATCCCCAACCAAAGAGTTTGGCAACCTGATCAATTGTGGTGGCAGTCAAATTCACAGCTTAAAGACCTCACTTGGTTTTTGGACTACAATGTGCACATACATAACAGCCGCACCGAAATAGGTTGTTGAGGACAGACCGGTGCAAATATGTTCAACATATACACAAGTTGCCATTGGCTTCAAGTCATTCTGGACCTGACCATCCTTGACTTCTTTACAACCAACAATGTTGATGTAACCTCCACCAACAACTGAAATGAAGGTCATGTAATCGCCATTCTTTCGAACAGCCATCGGCTGACCACCACGTGTAATCCACACTGCTGGTTCTTTTGATTCTGGATCAAACTTAACAATGAAGATAGCTTTCTGGCCATCTGTTTCATTGATGGATTCCAAAACACCAACACTTGGTGGCTTTCCCTGATCTCCACCATTTATCTCTATCTTCTTTTCAGGCAAACCTGAAAACACAAACTCAGCAGACTGGACAGCTAATGGGGCGAACACCATAGCCAATATCAAAATCAGTTTCTTCATGATCTTACATCCTCTTGGTCGCAAACATTCAACAACGCTCTTATATCTATATGCGGGTTGAACACTCGCTTATTCTCATACAGGAAGTGTTCGCGACACTCATGTTCTTCAGCGGTGAGTGCTGCCTTGAATGCAGTTCCAATCACTTCACTTTCAGTCATGTATTCGCTGAGCATCCACTTGCGGCAGTATTGAACACAATGTTCACCTGTCTTGCAACACTTACCCAAGAAGGACCACTGAAGGTAGAAACGTCCACTCTTCCCATCCATCTTGACGCTTAGTTTCCAGCCTTCCTTGTACTCAACATTTTCGAGTAGCAATCCAAGTTCTTCACCTGTCAATGGTTTCTGGCTCATACACTCACCAATGGATTTCTCTGCCATAGCAGATACGATTTTCATAGACACCATTGCAGCTGGTTCTTTCACCACTCAATGGGAGGTTTGGAAAAGGATTAGCTGGCTCTACAATCACAGGACGTGAAGCACAGCCTGCACAAAGTAGAAGGACAACAGCGAGGAGCTTATGCATTGCGCTGGCGCTCAATTGCTTCTGAAAGATTCAACATGCCAGCATACTGGATCCTGTTAGGCAGAACCTTGACAACTTCTCCAGTAACATCCATCTTGACAGTATACTGGATTGCCGTGTCAGGTAGAATCTCACTCATGAGAATGGATTCGATGCGCCCAATCAGATAATCAGGCTTCACAAACACCAGTTCACCGGGAGCACCCATCATGGCAGTTCATCCTCAAATACAACGGAAAGAGCCTTACGAAACGCTTCCAATTCAGTGGCACCGTATTCAGCGAATTCCTGGTCAGCAATTGCTCTGAGAGCATTGGCTGGTTTGCCACTGACAAGATGCATCACTTCACCATTGATTGGGTGAATGGTGTAATCGACTTGGACATGGTATCCAGCATCAAGGATCGCATCCCTCATGACTTTGATCAAGTCAGCATCACTGACGACCTGCTCAGGGAAACGAATATATTGACCCAAGTCACCCATGTAGAACAGCCTGTTGGCTTTCCTGGGTACAACATGCGCAAGGATATGCGCCATCGGTTGTAGATGCTCAAACTTCAAAGAAGTAATTCTCTTGTATAGCCTTGACCAGTTCAGGATCCCTGAACGCATAGTCATCACGTATGTTCAGAACCTGAACTTCCTTGCCATGTATGTCAAACCCACGCTGCAGGGTCTCATTGAGATGACCCTGCGTCATGAAGACCAGTTCATCAGCCCAATCAAGCAGCTGCTGTGTGACAGGTATCAGAGCGACATCCTGGTTGGCACCTGCTGAGCGAGTGTTGAAGTTATAAGGTGGCCTCGACAAAACCTCGGCCGCTGTCGGGCTGCGAAGCACTCCAGCGGTACAAACGCACAGGACTCGCTTTGAACTACCCTGCAGTCTGTTTTTCACGACTGCGCTGTTCATAAATCTGGTTGTGTTGTCCATGCTTAGAATTATACCTTACAGAACGAAATAGGGAATAGAAAGAAACCTTGATAAATCAATCAAGATCATCCACGATAGTGATTTAATGCCTTATCACCAATATGCTCAATAATCACTTCAACGATGTTCTTTGCCTCAAGCAATGTCAAGCAGTACTCATTGCGAATGAACTTGATCACATCAACTTTCCTGTGTAAACCATTGAGCTCACGGATTGCTTCATAATAGTGATGGATCGCGATTCTATAGAATGCAGGCTCCTTCATTCCACGCACTTGGACCTTGATGATGGCAAAGCGTGGCTCTTCAATTGGAACCAACTCAATTGGCAGCCTGGTGTCTTCCTGTAGAAGAGGAATTTTGACAGCATCGATTCCAAGCTCATTTGCCAAAATGTTGGCAAAGTCCTCTGGGTGCTTTTCAGCTAGCTGTAGTGCAACTGCGGCCAGCTGTACATCAGTGACCGTGCGCAGGGCAGCAAGCAGTGTAGACTTCATCATTCTTTCTCTCCAATCAAAACTTTCAACTCAGTGTAGAACTTGAAATAACGTTCCATGCGGGTGATGTCACGCTGAGTGACACCAGTCAGTCGGCGAATATCAGTGTTGTGGCGAAGATCACACATCTTGACTTTGACTGAGTCAGGATTGGACTTGACCTTTTCCTTGTATTCTTCGTAGGTCTCACCAGGAACTTTCGTCATGCAACGGATGCCATGAACAACTCGTTCACTGAAGCCAGCCGCATACAGTTCGCTGTAGGTGACTTCACAATCCTCAACCAAGTCATGACCAATGGCAATGCACTGGACTTCCTCATCCTGAGTGCCCAGCATTTGCATCACGGCCAGCGGATGTAGGATGTAAGGGTTGCCACCCTTGTCATATTGGCCAGCATGACCATTTGTGGCCATCACCAGCATCATGTTGAGCATCTCACCCTTGTTCATAGCTTCCAGATTCCAACTAGGAAGATGAAAATTGCATTGGCACCAGTACCAGCGGCCAAGATTGCGGTGCAACCACCAACAATGATGTCAATGGATTTATGGTATTTGTCAAATCGATCCGTGGCAACTTTACACATCACCAGAGAAATAAGACAGACCACAATCAAGGTGATGGCCAGTTTGAATTCAATTAGCATTTGCTTTCTTCTCCGCTTTGATCTTGATCTCTTCGATCAGCTGTGCCCAGTATTTGCTCAGGCGACAAGGGCCAGTTGTTCCATCCCTCTTTGCACCCCTGAGCCAAGCCAGCTGCTTGGCTGTCAGACGACCATGCGTCTCATAGAACGAGGCCATCGATGTCATTGGCTCTGCATCATAGGCAGTGAAGCCACGGTTGTTGTGTTCATGCGTTGACAGCGTGCACTGCTCTGCGCTCGTCTGGCGAGCTTTCAGAACCACAAGTGCTCGACCAATGTACTTGTCCTGAGTCATCAGGAGCTCATTGATCTTCTCTTTGTTCCACTCAATGCCGTTGATTTCCATGATTAGAATTATACCTCAACACCTGTAAGAGTAAAGGGTATAAACTCCAATCAAGTCAATGGCTTAGGCATTGGGCCAATAATCTTCTCTTTGAGCCTGCTTTCGACCAGCGGCATGACCATTGTGAAAGGCACCATCAATGATCAAGTCAACTCGAATCAACAGCCTTTTCAACAGGTCTTCTGAAACACCTTCTACCTCTGACACTTCACGCAGGATCTTTTCTACGTCTTGTCGATCCTTGGTGTTCAGTTTGTGCATTGGATCAATCACGCCAGCTGTCCTTTGGGTCTTCTGGAATTCGGTATTCCCATTCCCAACCACTTCCATACTGACCCTTGCGTTCAATGGTCTCCAACCAGATGCACTTTTCATGCATTGTGTCAAATCCATCAGGAACAATCTCCTTGACAACCAACACTCGGGTTGGAATCCAAGCAAACCACTTGTGCCACTTCCTTAAACGCTCTTGTTCTTCCCTGATCTTCTCATAGGTCTTCTGGTAGCGATCATCCTTGTTTGGGCCGCAGTTGAATCTCATTGCTTATTTCACTCCATGGCTAGTAAAGCCAATGTACATCATAAAAGCAATGTAGCCAAAGACTGATGCAAACCATATACCAACCAACACTCTGTTGATGAGTCTGGTGCGACGCAAACCCTTTTCAACCACATCGATGCTTGATGGGGCATGATAGTGTTCATGATTCTTGCACATGTTACTCTCGCTCAATGACTTTGGGGCACAGACGACACTTCCACCATCGGGCAGCCAAGTGTTCAAATCGATGATCACAATGCGGTGTGCGGGTGACAAAGGCTCTGAGCTTCTTGTAGAACTCATTAGACCAACGCTTGATCCTTGTCTTGAATTTCATCACATTGCTCCTGCATTCGCTTTTGCATCTCTGATCTTCCTGATTGTTGCGGTCATCTCAGCACGCCCAACTGGATTGGCTGAGTGAATCAACAACACTGGAATGGGTGTGTAGTTCGCTGGCTGTGTATAGACACGCTCTTCCAGCCACTCCAGGAAAGTCTGGCCATCAGGGACATTCTCACCCAAGTCATGATCCAGACTGATGACGTCTATGACTTCACGATGCATCAAATACAGATCAATCAGTTCTTTGACTGTGTTGACTCTGACCCATCCTTCTGGGGTTGGGCGCTCATCGTCTAGGAAGATGTTCACTTTGCCAACTTCTCCACAACATTAATCACGCCCAGCATATACATTGCCATCGCATATGCAGCACCAATCAACATGAGCTTGGCCTGCTTCTGTTTGCAAGCCTCAAATCCAAACCAGAATGACAATGCTCCACTGACGATGAATAGGATTGTGTGAATGGTTGATGGATTCATGTCTTACTTCTTTGTCTTCTCTAATTGTTCAGCTAGGTGTTTCACGATGGCCGTTAGACCAAGAGAGAATGCATGTTCAGGGCCCATGCGGATGATGTTGCTTGGCTTGCCGTCTTTCTCATAGACGACCAGACCATTGCGGCGACCGACATTGGCTATTCGGGCATCACGTAGATCAATCAGCTGATCTTCAATGGCCTTTCGAGCCACTTCCATCAGTTCTGGGTTGCCAGCGATTTCTAGTAGATCCATTTTCATAGTGTTCAGCCTATTGGTCCGATGTATTTGTTTTCAAGTGACTTGGTGGCCAGGTCTTCAAGAGCCATTCTGATCTTCGTTGCTGACTCAACTCGACCTTCAAAGTCCTTCTGGCGACTGTAGTTGTAGACCTCATCCATGATAGGATCAATGATCCTGTCTACCTCAGTTGGGGCAGTTTCGATCTGGATCTTGTCAGTGTTGATGCGCATCAGATCTTTCTCACGGTGGCAATGTGACGATGACTCAGGACCTGGCCCTGATGACCAAGTGTGGTGACACTGACACTGTCACCAACTGAACCTCGCACGCGGGAAAAACAGATCGAATCCCAGGCTCGTGATGCATTGATTGCATTGCACTTCCACTTGGAACCATCTGACTTGACTGTGATCACACCCTGAAACATGATATAGCTCTCCTCTTAGAGGCACAGGTTCGAAAGGTTGCTGATCTCCATCACCTGTCTCACAGGCTGATGGTTGATGCCAGCACGTGTGCTGCAATCAAACCGAGCGATGCCCAAGATCCTGCCCATGTAGCGAACACTCACATACTGACCAGCCTTGAAAACAGCTGTGTCAGCGATGACTCGGGCAGTCTTGTAGAACTTCAACTTGCTTGCAGACTCAACAGGTTCAAAAGTCAT
>Ga0164306_10000216_pt1 | contig 21909 bp, 20 predicted proteins | sample Whisoiple_242_MG_FD_110213 | JGI IMG/M metagenome (GOLD analysis project Ga0164306, IMG submission 110213) | Soil microbial communities amended with fresh organic matter from upstate New York, USA - Whitman soil sample_242_MG | ecosystem: Environmental > Terrestrial > Soil > Unclassified >... | reverse complement strand
GGCTTGCCGACAAGGTATTACATCGACCCTACCGATGTTGCATTCGAGCACCTTGAGCGAAGCGCGACGGAGACGCTGTGCCCCTATAAAGGGACGACGTCGGGTTACTGGTCAGTGCGGGCCGGCGACACGGTGCATCCGGACCTGGCCTGGACGTACCACTACCCGCTGCCTGCGGTCGCCGCGATCGCGGGCCTGGTCGCTTTCTACAACGAGAAATTGGACATCATCATCGACGGTGCCGCCCTCGCGCGGCCGAAGACGCAGTTCAGCTGAGTCAGCTCGCATCAACGCGGTCCAGCTGTGCTTGGAACAACGCGGGCAGCGTCGACGCGAGCTTGTCGTCGAAGGGCCCACCTCGGGGGCCTGGCGTGTATTCCGCGGTGACCAGAACGCCGCGGCGATAGCCGGTGATCATCGCGATGTCCCAGCTCACCGTCTCCCCGCCAGTTGTGGTTTCGGAGTGCATCAGCGTGCTGATCGCCCCGTCGGCCAACCCATCGATGCACGTTCGCTCCAGGTGCACGCTCGATCGGATGCCCGGCGAATCCAGGGTGAAATAGGCACAGGTATCCCGCAGGTTCGCAAGGTCGACACGTTGATCGGAGATGGCGAGCTCGACACCGATCGCGGCGCCCTGGGATGACCGCATGGCGAGTCCCTTCTGAGAGGCGTCGCCCTGCGACAGGAACAGGGCGCAGCCAGGTGGGTTCACCGGCGTGCGAGAACCCTGTGGGACTGCGACGATGCGACCCCATGTCGTGCCGTCCAGCCGTGCGACGGCGTTCTCGTCGACCAACATCGATTCCGACAAAAAATGCAGATCTGTTGCCGGCGGCGGATCGATATGGGGAGCGCCGCCGCGTGAAAGATGCGCAAGGACAACGCAACCCGCCGCTGCGACCACCGCATTCAAGGCTACCGCGAGCCACGTTCCCGCCCAACGGGACTTCATCGCTTATCCGACGTCGCCACGTCGAGCTGTTCCGCGACGAATTCGGCGGTGAGGCGGTGCCATTCGCGCCACCGGCGAACCATGTAGTGACCGGCGCCGTCGAGACCGACCCATTCGGCGACCACTCCGCGCTGCTGGACACGACGCGTTTGAGCGAGTGATGCTCTCGGATCAGTCCAGGTGTCCGCGGTGCCGTGCACCACGAGTAGTCGGGTGGTAACGGGGATGAGCTCGGAGTCGTTGTCGACCCACCACGGGGCCAGCGCGACGACAGAGCCGACGTCACCGCGGGCCGCTAGGTGCGCAGCCACCCTGCCACCCATCGAGTGGCCGACGACAGCGATCTGTTCCGGCTCGAAACGGTCGCGGGCTGAATCGAGAACCGTCTCGGCGTCGTGGAGTGCGTCCAGCCGCGGAGAATTCCACCCGCGAAGCCGATATCGCACCCGCTGTACCTCCACGTTCGGGCCGAGTCGGCGGCGAAGCACAGCGGCGAACACCGCCATTCGCAGGTTGGCCAGCTGCCAACTCCGCGACGACCTGTCGCTGCGAACCTTTCCCCCGGGCAGTACCAGCACGTAGCCGCGTTCAGGCATGTCGATCCCCACCATAGATATTCGGCGCCGGGCACGCGCTGGATGGCTCGATCACATGACATCGCTGAGACGTCTACCCGGAATCTCCACCCAATCTCCACCTGGCCTCCAAGCGTTGACCTGCCCCTTCGCGACAGCATGGAGTCACCAAGCAAGAGCGAGCCTGCTCGCCCGAACAAAGGCTTCCCCATGAAGAAGATCATCGGCTCCGCGTTCATCGGTGCGGGCCTCGCAGCCGCCGCGCTGTCACTGGCCCCCACGGCGAACGCCGAATCGGCGGTCATCACGATCGGTCAGCTCGAGGCGCAGGGGTTCGACGTCAAGCTCGACCGCGTCGGCAGCGCTCCGCTCAACCAGTGCGAGGTCACCAGCGTCCGCAATCCGCGGGAACGCACCGAACTTGTCCGCGTCGGCGGTCGTGACGACCGGGATTTCGTGCCGGTCGTCGTCAAACGGACGATCACCGTCTCCCTCGACTGCTCGCGCTGAGGCACCTCACGATCGCGGAACTTGTTGATAACAAGCCGATCACGGGCGGCGCTGCACCGGCGGGGTTCGCGCGCGCCGTTGCTACCTTGCGCGAAGACGAGTCCGAGACGGATGAGGTGTGGCGGAGATGGTGGCGGAACGCGTGGTCAGCAGGTCCTTTCGTGCGTGGTCATATACGGTCGGAGTGTTGTCGGTGGTGCTGCTGACCCTGGCGGCAGGCGTGGTTCAGGCGCAGGTGGCCGCGGCATACTCACGCGACGGCCTGCCGGTCGAGTATCTCGCGGTTCCGTCGCCGTCCATGGGGCGCGACATCAAGGTTCAGTTCCAGGGCGGCGGCCCGCACGCGGTGTACCTGTTGGACGGTCTGCGCGCCCTGGACGACGGGAGCGGCTGGGATATCAACACCTCTGCATTCGACTGGTTTTATCAGTCGGGAATCTCGGTCGTGATGCCCGTGGGTGGCCAGTCCAGCTTCTACACCGACTGGTACCAACCGGCGGAGGGTAGCTCAGGCACACAGACCTACAAGTGGGAGACCTTCCTGACGCAGGAACTGCCCACCTACCTTCAGGCCAACAAGGGTCAGGATCCGTTCAACAATGCCGTTGTGGGCCTGTCGATGTCGGGCGGCGCGGCGCTGACACTGGCCGTCTGGCATCCTGCGCAGTTCATCTTCGCCAGCTCGCTGTCAGGCTTTCTCAATCCCTCGCAGGGCTTGTGGCCGACGCTCATCGGCCTGTCGATGAAGGATGCCGGCGGCTACAACGCCATGAACATGTGGGGACCCACCAGTGATCCCGCCTGGCGGCGCAACGACCCGATGGTCAACATCAACACCTTGGTAGCCAACAGAACTGCTGTCTGGGTCTACTGCGGTAACGGCGGACTGTCCGACCTCGACGTAAGCGACGGGAACTTCGGCACCCAGTTCAGCGCACAGTATCTGGAGACCATCACCCTGGATACGAACAAGCAGTTCGAGCAGAAGTACATCGCTGCAGGCGGACGCAACGCGATCTTCAAGTTCCCCGAGAACGGCACCCACAGCTGGGGCTACTGGGGGGCACAGCTGCAGGAGATGAAGCCGGACCTCTTGCGGGTGCTCGGCATTCAGCAGCAGGCCTGACCGTCCCAAAGTCTCAGAGTGGCGCGAGCGTCTGTTGCTGCTCGGGCGAGATGAGTGTGTTTCGGTCGGCATGATTCCATAGTTCGAAGGTCTGGAAGGCCCAGAACAATGCGAACTCGAGAAGCAGAGCGGTCTCGAGTGCGAAGAGCGGAATGTTCCACGCGTCCCCCTGGGGGTTCGACAGCTTGCCGACGAGAGCGACGATCAGCGCACCGGCCACCGAACCGACCATCATCCATCCGATGACCCGGTAGCACCGCCTGAAGCGTTCCCGCGTCCCGGGGTCCTGCATGTCCTGGTTGCTGACCAGGTAGGCGTTGATGAACACGACGGCGCCGATGATGACGAATATCAACACCGCCGCGACCCAGTGTGCAGCCGCCTCAAACTGTTGCGGGAAGACGAAGTACGCGACGACGAAACCCGCAAGGACAACGCAGGAGATCACCCGCAGTCGGTTGCCCCAATCACTGGTGTCGGAACGGGATTCCTTGTCGATGACGAAAACGAACGCGATGATCGCGCCGGCCACCACCAGGGCGACGATCACCGCGCCGAAGTTGTTCGCGATGGCATCCGACTTCTCGGCGGCCGTCGGCAGGACCTGGCGGCAACCGGCCGCTTCGGGAATGCTGACCGGGACGAACGCCACAAAGAATGCGAGCGTGCCCGCCAGGTTCAGCAGCACATCTTCGGTGTCGTTACTGCCCTTGTAGACGATCAGCATGATGCCGAGGCAACACAGTGTCGCGACGAAGACATTGCGCGCAGCGGTGTAGTAGTACGCGCTGATCGACCCCTGCCAGCAGTCGGTGGGCACGCTGTCGATGAATATCGCCGCGAAGAGCATGACGATGACGACGACCATGCCGGCTCTCAGGTACCGATAGGTGTCTCGTCCGGTGTGTACCGATTCATCGGATGGGGCGGTCATGGTGCTCCCGAGAGTGTGTGTGCCTGCTCGCCGACAGTAACGCCGCGATCGGCAGTTAGGACGTAACCGCGCCGGATACTTTTGGCGCGGGTGGTGACGGCTAAAAGTTCGGTGATTGCCCGGCCGGGGATCGGCCTGCGCTGCGCTGAGTGTGCCGGTGCCGCAGACTGCGAGGCCGTCAGCTGATGGCGAACCCGGCAAACAGGTTGCGGGGCAATATGATTGGTGGGTTTCGGGCGTCAAGGCAGTTGTCATCATGTCGCCGTACCATCCCGGTATGGCGCAGACAACGATCTGGACGGGCGACCCGGTATGGATCGCCGATGTGCTTGCTGCTCAAGGCGTCAAGCTCGTCGAGTATCCGGGCCGGCGGAACCGCGGCCACGGCAACTTCAAGGATATCCGCGGGGTGATGGTGCACCACACCGGATCCAGGCGCGATCGACATGGACATCCTGCGCGGTGAGCGCCTTTCAACGGCGCACCCCAGGGCTGAAGGTGGACGGCATCGTCGGGCCTGCGAACGCCGCTGCTATGAGACTCAAACGTGCTGCCGCCCAGCCGGCTACTACTGACGGTGGACGACGCGGCGTCGTAAGTCCGTCACTAGACGCAGTCGCCGGTGCTTGCCGCCTTCGTCGCCCCGGCGTGCGCCATCTGCGGTGTCACCTGCGCCGCGGTCATCGCGAAACCGGTCGTCGAATCGTAGGTCTGCGCGCCGAAATACACGCCGATCACCTGACCGTAGAGGTCGACGACGGCACTACCGCTCGAGCCCGCCTCCGGAAATGAGCCGATCAGGACGTAGACCTGTCTGGTCACCGACGTGGCGTGGTAGATGTCGGGCCCGTTGATCTCGGTGACCTCGCGGATCTGGGCGGGGGAGGCCTGGAACGACGCGGCTCCGGGGAAGCCCAGCACGAACGCGTCGACGCCGGTGCCGACGGTGTAGTCCGCGAACTTCAACGGTGCCGCGGGCAGACCCGGCACGTCGAGTATCGCGATGTCGGCTTGCGGGTCGTAGGAGATCACCTGCGCCGCAAGGGCTTTACCTTCGTCGTCCACCGAGAACGTTTCGGCGCCGGCAACGACGTGGGCGTTGGTCATCACCCTGTTGTGTGCGACCACGAAACCGCTTCCGTCGCTGATTTTCTCGCAGCTCTGCGACTCGCCGTGCACCTTGACCACGCTGGGCCTGGCCTTGGCGACGACCTCGTCGGAGGACGCCGTGGGACTCGGAGACTGCGACGAGGTCAAAGGATGGCCGGCCAACCGGTGCAGCGTCTCGCGGATTCCGCAGCCGGTCAGCAGTGCCGCCAGCGCCACCACCGACGCCACGACCCTGGCCCACCTCATCTGGAGAATTATCTCTACGCCGGCGTGGGTTCGCTGACCTTGACCAGCATCTTGCCGATGTTCGCCCCGGTGAACAGCCCGTTGAGCGCGTCGATACACGACTCGAGACCATCGAACACCGTCTCGCGATGGGCGAGCAGGCCGTCCCGTTCCCAGCCGCTCAGTGCGGCGAAGGCTTCTTCGAAGCGTCCCCATTCGTCGAGGGCGTTGAAGCCCTGCATGGTCGCGGTCTTCGACAGCAGGTTCACGTAGTTGGCCGGGCCTGGGTGGTCGCCGGTGAGGTAACTCGAAATGACACCGCACAGCACGACCCGCGCCTTCGGTGCCAGCCGGCCCAACACCGCGTCAAGGATCGGTCCACCCACGTTGTCGAAGTAGACGTTGACGCCTCGGGGGCAATGCTTTTTGAGCGAAGCCCTCAGGTCGTCGGACTTGTAGTCGATGCACGCGTCGAAGCCGAAGTCGTCGACCACGGCCCGGCACTTAGCCGGACCGCCTGCGATGCCGACGACGCGCGCGCCTGCGATCTTTGCGATCTGCCCGGCGACCGAACCCGTTGCCCCGGCTGCCGCCGACACGACGACCGTATCCCCTCGCTGTGGTCGACCCACACCCGTCATACCGAAATACGCTGTGGCACCCGTCGGGCCGTAGACCGACATCACCGCGCACTGGTCCGTGTACCCGGCCACCGGCGTCGCGAATATGTCGTCGCGGATGATCACGTAATCCTGGAAGCCGGTCAGTGTGGTGACGACGTCACCGACGGCGTAGGCGTCGCACCGGGAGGCCACCACCTCACCGATGCCCGCCGCGCGGATGACCTCTCCGAGTTGCACCGGCGGCAGGTAGCCCGGCTGATCGTCGAGCCATGTCCTGGCGGCCGCGTCGATGCCCACATAGGTGGTGCGGAGCAGGGCCTCGCCGTCCGCCGGCTCGGGCGCCAGGCCGGTTACCAACTCCGTGTCGTCGGGCTTGACCAGCCCGTTTGGGCGACGGCGGAGCAGTATTTGACGGTTCATCAGGTCGGCCACGACGCCGAAACTAGCGAACGCATGACCGTCCGGTGCACCTACGGGTCAAAGTCATGACCATTGATCTGGGCAAATAGTTGCGAACAGACCAAATGAGTCGCAGAATTCACACGAGTCACATCCGACTGGCTCGGCGCTGCGGGGACGTCCAACTGCACTATCTGCTTGGGGGCTGTTGTGCGCCGAGTCTTCTATTCCGCCGGTGTCGTCCTCCTGTCGATCGCGTCAACGATCGTGCTGGTGAGTATGCAGACCATGACGGCGCTGGTCGCCCTCACAGCGACCGCGTTGATCATGGGCGGCACCGGGCATCCGCTGAGCACGCCGCAGGACAGCCCCGAGTTCATCGACGGCTACACCACCGACGCCAACAACGACTACATCGTGCTGACCGGATTCTGCGGCGCCGGGTCGCAGACGTGCACGCCCACCGCCGTCAACACACCCGAGCAGTTCATGCCGGTGTCGGGCGTGATGCCCTTCGACCAATCGGTGGGGCAGGGTGTGACAAACCTCGACCAGGCGATGGCCGCACAGCCCGCGGGCGAATCGCTCGTTGTCTTCGGCTACTCGCAGAGCGCGCGAATCGCGTCGATCCAGAAGGGCAATCTCGCCGCCGCCGGTTCTACGCTGCCGGCGTCGTTCGTGTTGATCGGCAACCCGAATCGACCCAACGGCGGCGTCCTCGAGCGCTTCGAAGGCCTCAACATCCCGATCCTCGGCGTCACGTTCGACGGCGCCACACCCACCAACACCAATTTCCAGACAGTCGACGTCACCCGTCAGTACGACGGCTACTCCGACTTCCCGAACAATCCGCTGAATCCCTTCGCGACCGCGAATGCGATTGCAGGGATCCAGTACGAGCATGGCGACTACCAGAGCGTCGGGCTGGGGGACGCTTTGTATCAGGGCTCCTACGGCGACACTGACTACTACATGATCCCGAGCCAGCGGTTGCCGCTGCTGATGCCGCTGCAAGATGCGGGCGTGCCCAGTCCGATCATCACCATCCTCGACGCGCCGACCCGGGTACTGGTTGAAGCGGGCTACGACCGGACCATCAGCCCGGGCGCGCCGAGCAAGGCGAGCATCATGTATTTCCCGGATCCGCTGAAGACCGGCACCAACTTCATCATCGCGATTCCGACGGGTATCGACGACGGCGCCCAGGAGGCCGCCAACATCCGGCCGTTCGGAACGGCACCGATAGATCAGCGCAGCCCTTACGGCGTCGGCGGTCCACCCGTCAACGCCGGTTCCTTCGACACGACCGGCGCGCCGCTGGCCACTTCCCCGCAGCCGGCTTCGGCGCCGACCGCTGCGCCTCTTGCGGCGCCGCAACAGGGTCCCGGGCTTCCGGCAGCCCGGCCCGCGCCATTGCAGCCGGCTGCGGCACCCACCGCGCCGACGGCAACCGCTCCGTCGCTCACCGCACCGTCTCCGGCCTTGGACAAGGCGGCGCCGACGACGCCAGCGACGCCGGTCACCGGAACGACGCCGGGATGGTGGAAGCCGGCCCCGCTGGCGAACCCTGGTCCGGTCGATACGCCGGTGGACGTGTCGAAGCCCGTGCCACTCGACATGCCCAAGCCCGCCGACCTGCCCAAGCCCGTGCCAGCGGACCTGCCGAAGCCTGCGCCCGTCGACCTGCCGAAGCCTGCGCCCGTCGAGCTGCCGAAGGCCGATCTGCCACGCACGGACATCCTGCCGAAGATCGTGCCGCCGAAGATCGATCCGCCCGCCCAGGCGCCGATCCTCGACCTGCCGAAGCCTGCCGACATACCAGCCCCGGTGTTCGTGCCGCCGGAGATGCCTGCGGCGCCGATCGCCCCGCCCGTGCAGGCGCCGGTGTTCCCGGAGCTGCCCGCGCTGCCCGCGGCTCCACCTCCCCAGCTGCCCGTGTTTGTGCCGCCACCGGTGATGCCTGCCCTGCCGCCGCCGCCGCCCCTGCCGAACATCGCGGGGATCCTCGGGGGGATCCGCCTGCCGTTCTGAGGTCGCGCGGGTCAGGAGAACGCGGGCACTCTCGGAATGAGCGCTTGCGCAACCTTTTCCGCCTCGGCCTGGCTCTGCTGATCGTCGCCTCCGCGCGCGTACACGTCGATTTGGGCGCCGCCGATTTGCACATAGAGGTGGCCGTCCCGCCAGTAGGCGTCGTCACCGATTCCCGGTATCGAGGGTGAGTCCGCGCGGGCGACGGTGAAGTCGTCGCTCGTCGCGCGTGACAGGAACACCGCGAGCTGTCCCGAGGACTGCTGCCACTGGCAGTAGCGGGTCGATGCACCGGCGTCGGCGCCGTCCTTGTCGACCTGGGTGATATCGCGTCCGGTCAGCTGGGTGACTTCGGCATCGGTCAACAGGGTGCAGGGATCGGGGATGTTGCCGCCCTCGCCGGTAGGGGTCTGCGCGACGGCAGAGGACGACGGCGCTGCTGTCGCCGATGTGGATTGTGCGGCTGGCGGCGACGCGTCGCGGCCACATCCTGCCAAGGCCAGGATCACGACGACGGTTATGCCGAGACGGCGATTCATGGGTTCCTCTTTCCGGGCGTGGTCCGCGGATTAGATACTTCACCGGTGCGCCCACGGTGGTGACGCGAATCAAAAGATTCGGTCTGGCTTCGACGTCGGCGGGCTCCAGCGAACACCGGATCCATCCCATCGCAGCACTATCCGGCGGTGCGCGGACCGCGGCACGCGGCCCCAGGTCAGTCGAGTGTGCGCGACACGAGTTTGCTGGAGTGTCTTGGTGTGTTCTGCATCTCATTTTTAATGTGAAAACTAAGAGTTTGTTATTAGACCTCATTCGTCACATTACTTCCCGATGATTGCCTATCGCCGGTTCCTGCATTTCATCGAGTATTTTCGTGCTTGCCACCGCGGGGTCACGAATTTATAACGAATAGTTTTCTAAGCGCGGCCTGAGACCTATGAACATATTGATGCCGAAGAGGGCCCGACGTTTCTCTGTGCGCGAATTTTCGTCGCTAGACTCGATCGAAACCTGCGCTGAACAAGCGCAGCGGAACGTCTGTCATTGCCGGACGTAGCGACAACCGGCACAAGCACCGATGAACAGGGCAAATACCGTCATGCATAAGAACACTGTCACCACCAACGTGACCGAGGCCGCGGCCGCCGAGCCGGACTTCGTCGTTCTCGGCACCGTCGACGTCGAGCGCGGCCCGATCGCAGACCTCGCCGTCAGCACCGACGGTGCCACGATCGTCGCGACCCACTACGGCGATGGCAGCGTATCGGTCATCGACGCGTACGCCATGATCGTGGAAGCCGACGTCGAGATGCCGGTCGTCGAGCCGCAGATGGTGGTCGCCGGGGAGCGGCGCGCCTACGTGACGATTTCGGGCCATCAATATGACTCGGTCGCGGTCATCGACACCGAGAACAAGCGGGTCATCGCGAACCATCCGCTGGCAGGCACCGCGACGAACGTCGCGGTCAGCCCGGATGGCACGCGGATCTTCGTCGGCCAGGTCGGAGACGACGTCGTCGGCCTCGCCGTGATCAACACCTTCGGCCGGACCCAGACCATCGACATCGCACACGGCGTCGGCCGCACCGTCGACGCGGTGCGGGTCAGTCCCAACGGCCGCTTCGTCTACGTAGGCACCTCTGACGTGGACAGCGGCAAGCTGCTGGTGGTCGACGCAGCCAAGGGTCGGGTGGTCCGCGAGGTCCCGGTCGCGTCGCCCGTCAGGGATGTCGCGCTGAGCCACGACGGCGCGCTGGTCTACGTCGCCGGCTTCGACACCCACTGGGGTGGGTCGGTCGACATCATCGACACCGCGATCAACGAGATCACCGCGAAGGTCGGCATCGGCGGTGCACCGATGCAGATGGCGCTCAGCTCCGATGGCCGTCGCCTCTACATCGCGGACTACGAGCACGTCGCCGTGCTGTGCACCGAGTCCAACGCGGTAGTCGACACGCTGACCGTCACGGCGGAACCGTCATGCGTCGCGGTCAGCCCGGACAACCGGCGGCTCTACATCGCCGACCACGCGGGCGCCATCACGGTGATGTCCGTCGCCGCCGACTCGACCGAAATCGAGGCCGAGTTGATGGCGATGAACCTCAGCACGATTCCTGCGCTTCGTCGGCTCGAGCCGGCCGGGGTCTAGTCCTCAGCGCCACTGGTAGCGGATCTTGGGCCGGCCTGCCTTGCCGTAGTCGGTGTGCCGGGTGACCGTGCCCTCGTCGGCGAGGCGCTCCAGGTAGCGCCATGCCGTCACCCGCGAAACTCCGACCTGCTTGGCGACTGCGTCGGCCGTGACCCCGTCCGCGGAATCTCTTACCGCACGGGCGATCTCGTCATTGGTACCCGCCGCCGCACCCTTCGGGGCCGCGGATCTGTCGGCGCTCACCCGTAGTTCGGACAGTGCGCGGTCGACCTCGGCCTGGCTTGCCGCGTCGGTGCCGGCGGGGAGGGCCTCCCGGTAGCGCTGGTAGCGCTCCAGCCGGTCGCGGAAAGCGGCGAACGTGAAGGGCTTGAGCAGATACGCCAGGGCGCCGTGGCCGACGGCAGCACGAACCATCTCCAGGTCGCGCTCGGAAGTGATGGCGATGATGTCCGGTGCCGGCCGCAGACCCGATAGACCCGACGCCAGTGCGATACCGCTGGCATCGGGCAGTCCGATGTCGAGCAACACCAGGTCGATCGGAATCCCGTCGGCCGCCGCCTCGCTGGCTGCACGCATCGCGTCACGGGCGGTATGGGCAACGGCCGCAACCGAAAAGCCTTTCAGCCGTTCCAGATACGTCTGATGCGCCTCGGCGATCAATGGCTCGTCCTCGACGATCAGCACGCTGATCATGAGCCGCTCACGGTGACCGTGACAACCGACCCGTACGTCACGTCCGCGGACAGATTTCCGTTGTGGCGCTTGACGACCTGCGCGACAAGCGCCAGTCCGAGGCCGTGTTGTCCTGCGTCGGAGCCGGACTTGGTCGAGTAGCCCCGCTGCATGGCCTTCTCGAAGGTGGCGGCGTCCATGCCGGGACCGCTGTCTGCCACCCTGATGAGCAGAGTGTGGTCCTGCTGGCTGACGGTCACCTCGACCCAGGGGTCTTCGCGATCACAGGCGTCCATCGCATTGTCGATGAGGTTGCCCAACACGGTGACCATCTCCTGACCGGACAGTGGCGCGTCGTCGGTATTGGACGGCAGCCGGGTGTCCTCGGTGACCGACAATTCGATGCCGCGCTCGTCGGCCTGCGCGGACTTGCCGAGAAGCAACGCGACGAGCGTGGGATCGCCGACATCGCTGGAGAGCCGGTCCACAAGGCGCTGCGACAGTTCGAGTTCATTGGTGGCGAACTTGACGGCTTCGTCGGGACGGCCCATCTCCACCATGGTGATCACGGTGTGCAGTTTGTTGGCGGCCTCGTGTGCCTGCGAGCGCAGAGAGTCGGTCAGCACCTGCAGCGAGCTGAGCTCACCCAGTGCCCCTTGCAGTTCGGTGCGGTCGCGGATGGTGACGACCTCCGAGTCATGTGATCGGGTGTCCACCTGAGAGCGGTTGACCACGAGCACCCGTTCGTCGGTGACGTGCACCTCGTCGCGGGCGCCGGGGTTGTACGTCTGTAGGAACTTCGGCAGATCCGAACGGGACACGGGGCCCGGCGGCAGGCCGAGCAGCCGGCGGGCTTCGTCGTTGACGAGCGCCACACCGCCGCGGTCGAGCACGATCAGCCCCTCGGACACCGAATGCAGGATCGCGTCGTGATGTTCGTACATCACCCGTAGCTCGTCGGGTCGCAGTCCGTGCGTCTGGCGCAGCAGCCTGCGCCGGATCGCCCACACGCCGACCAACGAAATCGCCAGCGCCCCAACGCTGACCGCGGCGATCGTCAGCCATTGCGATCGCCAGCGTTGCGCCAGGGTCTGCTGCGTGACTCCCGCCGACACCAGGCCGACGATCCTGCCGGAGCCGTCGCGCACCGGCACGATGGTGCGGATCGACGGGCCGAGCGTGCCGGTGTACACCTCGGTGAATGTCTCGCCGCGCAGCGCAGGCTCGATGCTCCCGAGGTAGTGACCGCCGATCTGCTGCGGATCGGTATGGGTGAACCGGGTTCCGTCAGGCGACATGATCGTGATGAAGGCGATGTCGGTATTGGTGCGGACGGCCTCGGTGACCGGCTGCAAAACCTCGGTGGCTCTACCGGATTCGATCGCGGCGGCCGTCGACGGCGAGTCGGCCAGCGCCGTCGCGATGGCGACCACCTGCTGGCGTGCCGCGGCGTCACCGTCTTGGCGGGCGTCCACCAACGCCAAACCGCTGCCCGCCACCACCACGATCGCGATCACCAGGATCTGCAGCGCGATCGCCTGCCCGGCCAGTGAGCGCGGCCACCACCTGGTCAAGACGCGCCCAGTTCCTTCGCCGCGACGGCGAATATCTCGTCGGCGGCGCCGACTGCCACGAAGTGGCCTGCGCCCTCCACCGGATGCCACACCGCGCCCGGCATTGCGTCGGCCACAGCCTTGTTGATCGGGTCGGCCGGTTCGGCCAACAGGTGCGCCTCCAGTCGACTGCTCGGGCCGCCGTGGTTGTGCAGGACGAGCGGGCCGTGCGGATCGCCGACCTCGAGGTACGCGAGCTGACGACCGTCGAGGGTCGTCACTACGCGGGCCTCGTCCACGCCGCTGTCCACCACGCAATGAAAGCAGCCCGCCGGTGGTCGAGCGGTCGGATTGGTCGGTGCGGATCAGGCACTGCGCCACGGGGGTCAGTCTGAACGTAATGAACAAAAACGTGACCCGGCTCACGTAATGGCAGAACCTACTTGCACATCACATTCGATGTTCGACCTGGAGGTAATCCCGCAATGACAGTCATTGACCGCCAGCCGCCGGTATCCGAGCCGCCGCCGGATTCGCCGCGCCGCAAGGACCGCACGCACTGGCTCTACATCGCGGTGATCGCCGCAGTGCTTGTCGGTATCGCGGTGGGCCTGCTCGCTCCCGAGGTTGGCAAGAGCGTCGGCGTTCTCGGCACGATGTTCGTCGCGTTGATCAAGATGATGATCGCCCCGGTGATCTTCTGCACGATCGTGCTGGGTATCGGGTCGGTGCGCAAAGCAGCGACCGTCGGCAAGGTTGGCGGCCTGGCCTTCGCGTACTTCCTGGTGATGTCGACGTTCGCGCTCGCGATCGGTCTCGTCGTCGGCAACATCATCCATCCCGGTAGCGGCATGCATTTGTCGGAGACCGCCGCGGGCAAGGGTGCGGAGCTGGCCGAGAAGGCACACGAGTCGGGCGGCCTGATGGACTTCGTCCAGGGCATCATTCCCGACACGCTGTTCTCGGCGCTGACGGCGGGCAGCGTGCTGCAGACACTGTTCGTCGCACTCCTGGTCGGATTTGCGTTGCAGGCCATGGGCAGCGCGGGCGAGCCGATCCTGCGCGGCGTCGAGCACTTGCAGAAGCTGGTGTTCAAGGTTCTCGTGATGATCCTGTGGCTGGCACCGATCGGCGCCTTCGGTGCGATCGCCAACGTCGTCGGGCAGACGGGGTGGACCGCAGTCACCCAACTGCTGACGCTGATGCTCGGCTTCTACGTCACATGCATCCTGTTCGTGTTCGGCGTGCTGGGCACGATCCTGCGGGTGGTGTCCGGTGTCTCGATCTTCAAGCTGGTGCGCTACCTGGCCCGCGAGTACCTGTTGATCTTCTCGACGTCGTCGTCGGAGTCCGCGTTGCCACGTTTGATTGCCAAGATGGAGCACCTGGGTGTGGACCGCAGCACCGTCGGTGTCGTCGTCCCGACCGGCTACTCGTTCAACCTGGACGGCACCGCGATCTACCTGACCATGGCGTCGCTGTTCATCGCCGACGCGCTGGGCAGCCCGATGGCGGTCAGCGAGCAGATCGGCCTGCTGGTGTTCATGATCGTCGCCTCCAAGGGCGCCGCGGGTGTGACCGGCGCAGGCCTGGCCACGCTGGCGGGCGGCCTGCAGAGCCACCGCCCCGACCTGCTCGACGGCGTCGGCCTGATCGTCGGCATCGACCGGTTCATGTCCGAGGCCCGCGCGGTGACGAACTTCTCCGGTAACGCCGTCGCCACGCTGCTCGTCGGGTCGTGGACCAAGACCGTCGACAAGGACAAGGTCGACACCGTGCTGCGCGGCGATGATCCGTTCGACGAGCTGACCATGCTCGACGACGACCACGCGCGTGCCGAAGAACCGGCGCAGGGGCGTATCCCGGCGTCGGCGTAGGGCGCGCACATAAGAAGGCCCGGCCGGTACCGCCACCGGCCGGGCCTTCTTCCGTGGTCGAGAACAGACTGCCTCAGTGGCGGTTGCAGTCCAGCGTGACAGAGATCGACTGGCTCATGGTTTGCAGCACCAGTGAGCGGTCACCACCGAAAGCGCCGCGGCCGGGGCCGATGTAGGGCACCCACTGCTGCACCGTCTTGGGGTTGCGCACGTTGGTCACCACGCACTGACTCAGCGGCGCGGAGCCGGTTCGATCGATGTTGACCGTGTAGCCCTCGTCCTGCAGCCGATTGATCGTCGCCTGTGCGTCCTCTTCTGCCGAGGCGATGCCTGCGGGCACGGCCAACGCGGCGCACGCACCCACCATCGCAGCTGCGAGCGTCCACTTTTTCCGCATTACCGCACCTCTCCTCACGTGTTCAATCCATGATCCTCTATTTACATCGCTGGGGTCGCACATTTACTTCCCAGCTGGCAGACAGGTTCGCTCGTCGTGAGCTGTCCCGCGCGGAAAGACGACCGTAACCAACCCCACATACGCGGAGTTGGCCTTCGAGCGCGCGATTGGGAACCATGAATACGTGAGTCAGACATCGGTAGCCCGCCAACCGGCCACGGCTACCCGGGTCAGGCTGTCCCACCAGGTCATCACGCTCGACGACGGGCACAAGGTGGGCGTGACCGTCGGCGGCAAGGGTGTACCGCTGGTGTTCCTGCACGGGATCGCCCTCAGCGGGCGGGCCTACGTGCGATTGCTGAGCCGGTTGGCGGGAATGGGTTTCCTGGTCGTCGCCCTCGATGCGGCCGGCCACGGCGTGACCCCCAACCTGCCCCGCAATGCGGCCGACCTGAGCCACCGGGTCGACCTGACGCTGCGCACCCTCGATGCGCTCGGCGTACGCAAGGCCGTCTTCATGGGTCATTCGATGGGCGGCCGGATGATCATCGCGCTTACCGCGTTGGTGCCGGAACGCGTAATGGCCGCGGTGCTGCTGAACGCCGCCGCGGGTGCACCGTTCGACGAGTCCATCCGCACGCCGGTCCGATCTCCCCGCCGGGCGGCGCAGGCGGTGTTGAACGCGGCGTACGACGCTCCTGCCGATCCGCGCAGGCTGCCCGCCCCCGAACGCAGGCGCTATATGCGCCAGATGGCAGGCGCCCTGGCTCGCAACGTGCGGACTCCGCTCGGGCTTCCGGGCGCCGTGCGGGCCATCATCGCGTCCGGCGACTACACGCCGATGCTGGAGGCGATGCGCAGCCACCGCGTGCCGACCATCATCGTGCACGGCGAGAACGACCTGGTCGTGCCGTTCGAGGCGGCCAAGGACATGGCCGAGCGCGCCGACGGCACTCTCTATCGGGTGCCGGGCGCCTACCACTCGTGGATGCTGGCCAACCCCCGGCACGGTGCCGATATGGTGCGCCAGCTGCTGGCCGCGGAATTGGGCGCCGTGCTGCGCGAGGCGGCCCGAACCCTCGGGATCGTGGGCGTTCCCGGTGGCTGGCAGGACGCGCTGCTGACTGCCGACTCGCCGCTGCATTCATTGGAGGAGCGGCCGTTGGAGGCCGTTGGCGTCGAGCCGCTCGAGCACGTCGAGATGGACCGGCTGCGCAGCGCGCAGCGTGCGGCGGACGGCCCGACGGCGCGCCGTCGCCGCTGGTTCGACGCATGGCGCCGCAAACCTGCTCCGGCGTCAATGGGTGGAATCGCCGACAACGCTTTGCCAGCGGATTAGCATCGCCGTCATCTGACCGCGTCGGGCACTCGCCCGGAGTCGCAGGGGGCTAACTCGATGGACAGCACGATGCAGGACTTTCCGCTGACAATCGCTGGCATCATGCGATACGCGTGCAATGTGCACGGCGACCGCACGGCGACGACGGCCACGGGGGACGGGTACCGGCACACGACATATCGAGAAGTCGGGGAGCAGGCGGCCCGATTGGCGAATGCGTTGCGCCGCATCGGTATAACCGGTGACCAGCGCGTGGCGACCTTCATGTGGAACAACGCCGAGCACCTGACCGCGTACCTGGCCATCCCATCGATGGGAGCTGTCCTGCATACGCTCAACGTCCGGTTGTCGCCCGAGCAAATCGCTTTCATCGCCAACGAGGCCGAAGACCAAGTGATCCTCGCCAACGTGTCGGTGGCCGGTCAACTGGCACCCGTGCTGCCGCTGCTGGAAACCGTGCACACCGTAATCGCGGTGGGCGGGGGCGATATCGAACCCCTGACCGCATCAGGCATGACCGTGCTTCGATACGACGAGGTGCTTGCTGCGGAGTCGCCCAGCTTCGTCTGGCCCGATATAGACGAGAAGTCCGCAGCGGCGATGTGCTACACCAGCGGCACGACGGGGAATCCGAAAGGTGTTGTCTACAGCCACCGTTCGAGTTATCTGCATTCGATGGCGATGTGTACGAATAGCGCTTTGGGCGTGGGCTGCTCCGACAAGGTGCTTCCGATTCCGCCGATGTTTCACGCCAATGCATGGGGGTTGCCCTATGCCGCGTTGATGGCGGGGGCCGATCTCGTGATGACGGACCGCTTCCTCGACCCAAAATCGCTGGTCGATCTGATCGAGACGCAACGACCCACAGTGGCTGGCGCCGTCCCAACCATCTGGAATGACGTGGTGCACTACCTCGAGAAGGACCCGGATCACGACTTCTCGTCGTTGCGGGTGGTCGGCTGCGGTGGGTCGGCCGTGCCGAAATCGATAATGAAGACATTCGACGAGCAGTACGGCGTGCGGATCCTGCAACTGTGGGGCATGACCGAGACCTCGCCGCTGGGTACGGTGGCTCGCCCGCTTCCGGGGGTTCCTGATGATCAGCAATGGGAACTTCGCTGTAGCCAGGGCCGGCCGGTGTGCGGCGTGGAGGCGCGGATCGTCGACGACGACGGTGATCTGCTTCCGCACGACGGCAAGGCGGTGGGGGAGGTGCAGGTTCGCGGCCCCTGGGTGACCGGCGCGTACTACCTCAACCGTGATCAGTCGAAGTTCTCCGACGGCTGGCTGCACACCGGCGACGTCGGCCGCATCGATCCCTTCGGCTACGTCACGCTGACCGACCGCGCCAAGGACGTCATCAAATCCGGCGGTGAATGGATCTCGTCAGTCGAGTTGGAGAACCACCTGATGGGGCATCCGGCGGTGTCTTCGGCGGCGGTCGTCGCGGTCCCCGACGAGCGCTGGCAGGAGCGGCCGCTGGCCGTCGTCGTCGTCAACGAGGGCGCCGAGGTGTGCGCGAAGGATTTGCGGGACTTCCTCGGCGACAAGGTCGTTCGCTGGTGGCTGCCGGAGCGATGGGCCTTCACCGAGGAGGTGCCGCTGACCAGCGTCGGCAAGTTCGACAAGAAGACGATCAGGGCCCGCTACGCCGAGGACGGCTACGACGTCATCGAGCAGCGCGACTAACCTTTTCTCCCGCGAGCAGACGCAAAAGCATGCGACACGCCGAGGATTTCGGTGCGTTTGCGTCTGCTCAGCGAGCAAGAGAAGCACCGTCGAGGTGACTGAGTATCCGTGCGACGAGATCGAACGGGTTTCGGCGAACGTCGTCGACGACGATCGGTAACACCGAGTAGCCGCATTCCTGCAGTCGCGCAGTCTTGATCCGATCGCGTTTGACCGCTGCCGGGTTGGCATGCCACTCCATGCTGTCGTACTCCGCGACCAGCATCGCGTCGGGCCACGCGAAGTCGACCCGCCACAGGTCCCCGCACTTATCGAGAATCTCGTATTGCAGTTCCGGTAGGGGTAGACCGCCGTCGATGAAAACCAGACGGGTTTCGCTTTCCATCGCAGACTCGGCGCGGGCATCGGCGTGCTCGATGAGTTCGCGGACACTGACGATGCCGCGACGGCCCTTCTGTTCGCGGATCGCGGCGGTGATTTCGTCGCGCGTGCACGACGTCGAGCGAAGTGCGGCATCGAGAGTCGCCAGCGCGCGTGGTCGCCGAAGTGTCCGCGCAACCTCGACCGCCGTCCAGGCCGGCGCAGTCGCGAGCCGACCGTTGACACGTTTGAGCGGCGCACCGACACGCTGGTGAACTACCAGTCCCGCGGTCGGTCGCATCCGAACACCGGGATCGAGTACGTGGACGTTGTCATCCTGTTCCATGTCGAACCCATACAGATGTGCGGCGGTGTTCATGCACGGCACCATCCGTTCACGGGCGATGAGATCAAGGCCGGTGAGTTTGGCATGAACATCAGGCGGGGCCAGCGAGTAGACGCCGTGCCACACTCGAATGAGCGCGCCCCTTCGGAGATGAGACGCGAGCATGCCACGCGTCATCACCGTCAGCAGCTGTTGGCGGGTTGCCACTCCGCCGTTCGCCGACAACATCTCATCGATGAACACGCTTCAAATGCTCACCACGGCCGGCGTCCGAGCCAATGCTGTGCGCCGCATCTGTGGATGAGCGCGCAACTCTTAATGGCGAGCAGACGCAAAAGCATGCGACACGCCGAGGATTTCGGTGCGTTTGCGTCTGCTCGCCGGGAGAAGTGTTAGCGCTCGGCTCGTTGGTAGGCCGTCACCACAGCCGCACCGCCGAGACCGATGTTGTGCTGCAGAGCCGCGGTGACGTTGTCGACCTGACGCTTGTCCGCGGTTCCCCGCAACTGCCAGCTCAACTCCGCGCACTGCGCGAGACCCGTCGCACCGAGCGGGTGCCCCTTGGAGATCAACCCGCCTGATGGGTTGACCACCCAGCGCCCGCCATAGGTGGTGTCGCCGTTGTCGATCAGCTTGGGTGCCTCGCCCTCGGGACACAGGCCGAGCGCCTCGTACAACAGCAACTCGTTGGCCGAGAAGCAGTCGTGCAACTCGATCACCTGGAAATCGGCTGGACCGAGACCCGATTGGTCGTAAACCTTCTGTGCGGCTTGCACATTCATGTCGTACCCGATGACGTTCTTGGCACTGCCGTCGAACGTGCTGTTGAAGTCGGTGGTCATCGCCTGCCCGACGATCTCGACGGCCTGGCCGGCAAGGCCGTGCTTGTCGACGAACGCCTCGCTGGCCACGATTGCCGCGCCCGACCCGTCGGACGTGGGAGAGCACTGCAGCTTGGTCACCGGATCGGAGATCATCTTCGCAGCGAGGATGTCGTCGAGCGTGTACTCCTCTTGGAACTGCGCATACGGGTTGTTCACCGAGTGCTTGTGGTTCTTGTAGCCGATCTTCGCGAAATGCTCTGCTGTGGTGCCATATTGGCGCATATGCTCGCGGCCCGCCGCGGCAAACATCCACGGTGCGACCGGGAACGCGAACTCGTCGATCTCGGCCAGCGCCTTGATGTGACGTCCCAGCGGCGACTCGCGGTCCTCTGCGCCGCCCTGCAGCGCGCCGGGCTGCATCTTCTCGAAGCCGAGCGCGATAGCGCAGTCGACGAGGCCGCCGCGAATCGTCTGCGCGGCCAGGAACAGCGCCGTCGAACCCGTCGAGCAGTTGTTGTTGACGTTGACGATCGGGATGCCCGTCATGCCCAGTTCGTACAGGGCACGGTTGCCCGACGTCGAGTCACCCGAGCAGTACCCGACGAAGCCCTGCTGCACCTCGGAATAGTCGATGCCGGCGTCCTCGAGCGCTTTCGTGCCGGACTCTCGCGCCATATCGGGGTAGTCCCACCCCTCGCGGCGGCCCGGCTTCTCGAACTTGGTCATCCCGACCCCGACCACAAAAACCTTGTTTGGCATCTCATGACAGAAACACATCAGGGAGCGAACTGTCTAGACGCCCTATCGACACGGCACGGGGCCAGCGACAGGCAGAGTTGCGCTACGCCTCGGCTCCCTGCATTTCGAACACGAATTCGTGATCGCAGATCCGGATACGGTCTCCGTCGGCGAGGGTCACGCTGGCGCGGATCCGTTCGCCTCGCACGTCGACCCCGTTGGCCGACCGCAGATCCGAAACCACGAAGCTGGTGCCGGTGTCGATGATGACGGCGTGGTGGCGGCTGACGTTCTGGTCGTCGAGAACGATGTCGTTGTCGGGCAACCTGCCGATCCGGGTAGCTGCCGCTATCAGCGGATACTCGTGGCCGGACGCGTCGCGAAGCAGGGCGGCCGAGGATGCGCCGCTGGTCGCGGTGCGCTGGCCCAGCGACGTGGCGGTGTGGATGGCGGTGGTCCGCGCGACACGCTTGACGTCGAGCGGTTCCTGGCGCAGCACCCGCCCATAGAGTGCCTGCACGGCGGGGCTGGGATCGATGCCGAGATCCTCTGCGAGTGTGGTCTTCAACCGCCGGTAGGCGTTCAGCGCGTCGGATTGGCGTTCGGCCAGATAGTAGGCGGTGATCAGCTGCGCCCACAGCGGCTCACGGTAGGGGTGCTCGGCGGCCAGCGACTCGAGGTCACCGATCACGGCATAGCTGCGTCCACAGGCGATCTCGGCTTCGGCGAGCGCGGTATGGGCAAGCATCTTGTCCTCGACGAGTGCGGTGGCGAATGCGTCGACGAACTGGAAGTCGCGTAGGTCCTCGAGGACCGGACCGCGCCATTCGGCGAGCGCCGTGGACAGGTACTGGCTGGCCTGCTCGAACTTCCCGGCGGCGGCGGCCTGCACGCCTGCGGACTTGCCGAGTGCGAATCGCCCGATGTCGCAATCGGTTTCGCGCACTGTCAAGCGGTAGCCGGGTGGAGCACTGGCCAATGCCGTGCGGGAGTCGACGCCGATGCCCGCCAGCAGCTTGCGGAGGTTGGACACATAGGAATGCAGGCTGGCGCGCGGGTCCGGGGGCGGGAACTGCTCCCACGCCGCCTCGATCAGCGCACCGGTCGCCACGGGGCGGTTGCGGTTGATCACCAGCATCGCAAGCACCGCCCGCTGCTTGGGCGTGCCCAGCGGCACCGACTCCCCGCCGACGCGGATCTGCAGCGGTCCCAGCACGCCGAACTCGGCACCCTTCTCGGCCATCACCGCAATTGTGACCTGCCCGTGCGCCGTCTGGTGTAGACCTGGGTAGAACGTGTTCTAGTTTTGCGATATCGGGAGGTATGACATGGGCCTTCGGGTCGTGCAGTGGGCCACCGGCGGCGTCGGTGTCGCGGCGATCAAGGGCGTGCTGGAGCACCCGGACCTCGAGCTCGTCGGATGCTGGGTGCACTCGCCGGACAAGGCGGGCCGCGACGTCGGCGAGCTGATCGGGGTTGG
>Ga0164306_10000215_pt1 | contig 21936 bp, 19 predicted proteins | sample Whisoiple_242_MG_FD_110213 | JGI IMG/M metagenome (GOLD analysis project Ga0164306, IMG submission 110213) | Soil microbial communities amended with fresh organic matter from upstate New York, USA - Whitman soil sample_242_MG | ecosystem: Environmental > Terrestrial > Soil > Unclassified >... | reverse complement strand
GAGCTGCCCGTACCGCGGCTCGGCCGGCGGCTGCGGCGCGAGCTGGCCGTACCGCGGCTGGGCCGGCGGCTGGCCGGGCGCGACCGGCGGCTGACCCGGCGCGGGCTGCCCCGGCGCGGCCTGCGGGTAGGCGGCCGTCGGGTCGGACGGGCGCGTGCCCATCGGGGCCGCGGGCGGCACCGGCGTCGCCGCGCCGACCCGGACCCCGCCGACCTCGCGCAGCATCTGCCGGGCCTCGTGCGCGCGCTCGGCCCGGCACAGCACCGCGTACTGCGCCGCGACGATCTGGCTCTGCGAGGTGAAGTCGCGCTTCCCGCGGCTGGTCGCGTAGACGAGCACCGCCAGCAGCAGGCCTGCCGCGCCGCCGAACAGCACCGCGGCGAACAGGATGCCGGAGGAGCCGCCGGACAGCAGGAACAGCAGGCCGATGAACACGCCGAACCAGGCGCCGGACCCGAAACCGCCCATCGCGACCCGGGCGTAGGTCAGCCGGCCGGTGACCCGCTCGACCATGCGCAGGTCGGTGCCGACGATCGTCACCATCTGGACCGGGAACTGGTGGTCCGAGAGGTGGTCGACGGCCTTCTGCGCCTCGAGGTACGTGCCGTAGGACGCGACCGTCTCGCCCTGCGGCAGGGTGGGCGTCTGGGGGATGCGGGCACCGCCGGTGAACGACATGCGTCCATCCTCGCCCCGCGGGGGGTCGCGGCGCCAGGCGGCACGGCCGATACGCAGGGGTTTCATGGCCCGCGTCCAGGCGCCGGCCAGGGTCGCGCGCGCCCCGGGACCACCCGCGTCGCGGCGCGCCGCACGGCCGGGCGCCGTCTACGCTGACCACCGTGAGCGGCACCGGGACCCGAGTCTTCGTCGCGCGCCTCGCCGGCACCAACGTCTTCGACCCCATCGGCGACCAGGTCGGGCGGGTCCGCGACGTCGTCGTGCTGCTCCGCCCCAAGGGCGCGCCCCGCGCGGTCGGCCTGGTCGTCGAGGTGCCGGGCAAGCGTCGTGTGTTCGTGCCGCTGACCCGGGTGACCGCGATCGACGCCGGCCAGGTCATCTCGACCGGCCTGGTCAACATGCGCCGGTTCGAGCAGCGCCCGTTCGAGACCCTCGTGGTCGGCGAGCTGTTCGACCGCACCGTGCAGCTGGCCGACGGCTCGGGGTCGGCGACGGTCGAGGACGTCGCGATCGAGCGGCAGCGCAACGGCGACTGGCTGGTCGCGAAGGTGTTCGTCCGCAAGGACACCGGCCGCGGCGGCCTGCTGCGCCGCCGCGGGGTGCCGGAGCTGCTCGACATCGACGAGATCGCCGGGCTCGCCCGCACGGCCGCCGACGCGCAGGGCGCCGCGCTGCTGCTCGCCCAGTACGACGAGCTCAAGCCCGCGGACCTCGCCGACGTGCTGCACGACATGGGCTCGACGCGGCGGATGGAGGTCGCGGCCGCGCTGGACGACGAGCGGCTGGCCGACGTGCTCGAGGAGCTGCCCGAGGACGACCAGGTCGCGATCCTGTCCCACCTGGAGCGGACCCGCGCCGCCGACGTGCTCGAGGCGATGCAGCCCGACGACGCGGCCGACCTGCTCGGCGAGCTGCCCGACGACCAGCAGGCCGAGCTGCTCGCGCTGATGGAGCCCGAGGAGGCCCGGGACGTCCGCCGGCTGCTCGCGTACGAGGACAACACCGCGGGCGGCCTCATGACGACCGAGCCGGTGATCCTCGGGCCCGAGACCCCGATCGCCGCCGCGCTCGCCCACGTCCGCCGCAAGGACCTCACGCCCGCCCTGGCGTCGATGGTGTTCGTGGTGCGCCCGCCGCTGGAGACCCCGACCGGCCGGTTCATCGGGGTCGTGCACCTGCAGCGCCTGCTGCGCGAGCCCCCGCACGAGGCGATCGGCGCCCTCGTCGACACCGACATCGACCCGGTGCCCGCCGACGCCCCGCTGCTCGCGGTGACCCGCCGGCTGGCCACCTACGACCTGCTCGCGATCCCCGTCGTCGACGACGACCGCCGCCTGCTCGGCGCCGTCAGCGTCGACGACGTGCTCGACCACCTGCTGCCCGAGGACTGGCGCGAGACCGACGAGGAGGTGCAGCCCGTCCCGACGGGCGAGGTGCCCGCCGTCGGCCGCGCCGCCCGCCCTCCGGCACGCCCGACCCCGAGGGGAGGCCGCCGTGGCTGACCGCCTCGACACCCCGAAGACCGCGCGCCGCAGCCTGCTGCCCAAGCTCGAGGACGACGCGTTCGGCAAGGTCTCCGAGGGCATCGCCCGGTTCATGGGCACGCCGAAGTTCCTGCTCTGGCTGAGCCTGTTCTGCGCGGCCTGGCTGATCTGGAACTCCTGGGGCCCGGAGCAGCTGCGGTTCGACAAGGCCGCGAACGGGTTCACCGCCCTGACGCTCATGCTGTCGCTGCAGGCGTCCTACTCGGCGCCGCTCATCCTGCTCGCGCAGAACCGGCAGACCGACCGCGACCGGGTGCAGGCCGAGCAGGACCGGCAGCGCGCCGAGCGGAACCTCGCCGACACCGAGTTCCTGGCGCGCGAGATGGCGGCGCTGCGCATCGCGCTGTCCGAGGTCGCCACCCGCGACTTCGTCCGGTCCGAGCTGCGGAACCTGCTGGAGGAGCTGGCCGAGGAGCGGGAGGCGGCCGCCGAGCGCGAGCCCGCGGACGACGCGGCCGACCCGCGCGACCGGGACCGCCCCCGCGAGCGGGACCGCGCGACCCCGACCCCGTAGGGGGCAGGTCCCGGCGGGTGCCCCCGCGGGCGCACCTACGATGGACGGCATGTCGCCCGCCCTGGACACCCGTGACCCCGAGGCCGTCGCCGCCGCCGTGCGGGAGGCCCTCACCCGGGTGCTCGACCCGGAGATCCGGCGGCCGATCACCGACCTCGGCATGGTCCGGTCGGTCGACGTCGACACCACCCCCGCCGCGGGCGCGCTCGTCACCGTCGGCATCGACCTGACGACCGCGGGCTGCCCGCTGCGCGACACCATCACCCAGGACGTCACCGCGGCGGTGCGGACCGTCGAGGGCGTCGCCGACGTGCGGATGGCGCTGGGCGTGATGAGCCCCGAGCAGCGCGCGGCCCTGACCGAGCGGCTGCGCGGCGGCGCCGAGCCGGTGATCCCGTTCAGCAAGCCGACCTCGCTGACCAAGGTGTTCGCGGTCGCGTCGGGCAAGGGCGGCGTCGGCAAGTCGTCGGTCACCGCGAACCTCGCCGTGGCGATGGCGCAGCAGGGGCTGCGGGTCGGCGTCGTGGACGCGGACATCTACGGCTTCTCGATCCCCCGGATGCTCGGCGTGACCCAGCCGCCGACCCGGGTCGACGAGATGCTGCTCCCGCCGATCGCGCACGAGGTCAAGGTCATCTCGATCGGCATGTTCGTCCCGCCGGGCCAGCCGGTCGTGTGGCGCGGGCCGATGCTGCACCGCGCGCTCCAGCAGTTCCTCGCGGACGTGTTCTGGGGCGACCTCGACGTGCTGCTGCTCGACCTGCCGCCCGGGACCGGGGACATCGCGATCTCGGTCGCGCAGCTGCTGCCCGGCTCCGAGCTGGTCGTCGTGACGACCCCGCAGCTCGCGGCGGCCGAGGTCGCCGAGCGCGCCGGGTCGATCGCCACCCAGACCCGGCAGGGCGTCGTCGGCGTGGTCGAGAACATGGCCTGGCTGGAGCAGCCCGACGGGTCGCGGCTCGAGCTGTTCGGCTCCGGCGGCGGCGCGCGGGTGGCCGAGGGGCTGTCCCGGTCGACCGGCACGACGGTGCCGGTGCTGGGCCAGGTGCCGCTCGACATCCGGCTGCGCCAGGCCGGCGACGGCGGCACGCCGGTCGTGCTCACCGACCCGGACTCCCCCGCGGCGGTCGCGCTGCGCGGGGTGGCGACGGCGTTGACCGCGCGGTCCCGCGGGCTGGCCGGGAAGTCGCTGGGGCTCACCCCGGTCGGCCGCTGACGCGCGGGGCGTCCGCCGCCGCCGGGGCGCCGATGTTGGTTCCTGTGCGGTCGTGGTGGATACTGTCGCGGTGCTCGCGAGCCAGCGTCAGGACCGCATCCTCGCGGAGGTGCGCGCCCACGGAGCCGTCCGCGTCGCCGACCTGGTGGACCGGCTCGACGTCTCCGAGATGACCGTCCGCCGGGACATCACCGAGCTCGACCGCGCCGGCCTGGTGCGCCGGGTGCACGGCGGTGCGGTCGCCGCGGACGGCGGGGCCGGCCGGCCCACCGACGAGCCCGGCTTCGCCGAGAAGAGCACCTGGGCGACGGCCGAGAAGCGGGACATCGCCGCCCTCGCCGCCCGGACCATCGAGCCCGGGCAGGCCGTCGCGCTGTCCGCCGGGTCGACCGTGCACCTGCTGGCGCAGCAGATCGCCGCCGACCCCGCCCTGCGGCCGCTGACCGTGGTCACCAACTCGCTGCCGGTCGCGCGGACCCTGCACGAGGCGGCGGGCGCCACGGGCGGCGCGCTCGACGTGATCCTCACCGGCGGCAGCCGCACCCCGTCCGACGCGCTCGTCGGCCCCGTCGCCGACACCGCGCTCGCGACCCTGCGGGTCGACCGGCTGTTCCTCGGCGTGCACGGGCTCGACGAGTCGGGTCTGATGACCCCGAACCTCGCGGAGGCCGCGACCGACCGCGCCCTGCTCCGGTGCGCCGCCGCCGTGACGGTGCTCGCCGACCACACGAAGTGGGGCGTGGTCGGGCTCGCCCGGATCGCGTCCCTGGAGGAGGTGGACGTCGTCGTGACCGACGCCGGCCTCCCCGAGCCCGCCCGGGCGGTGCTGGCCGACGCCGGCTGCGCGCTGCTCGCCCCGACCGACCACCAGCCCGAGGAGCGATGACGCGCATGGAGCAGCAGCACGAGGACACCCCGGTGTGGGTCGAGGCCTGGGAGCCCGCCGCGGGGGCCGAGCGCGTGCGCGCGCTGTTCGCCGACCGGTTCGGCGCCGAGCCCGACGGCACCTGGTCCGCGCCGGGCCGGGTCAACCTCATCGGCGAGCACACCGACTACAACGGCGGGCTCTGCCTGCCGTTCGCGCTCCCCCACCGCACGTACGTCGCCGTGCGCCGCACCGACGGCGACACCGTGCGGCTGGTGTCGGCGCAGGAGAGCACCGGCGTCCGCGAGGTCGCGCTGTCCGAGGTCGCGCCCGGCGCCGTGAGCGGCTGGCCGGCGTACGTCGTGGGCGTCGCCTGGGCGCTGCGCGAGGCCGGCCACGAGGTCGGCGGCTTCGACATCGCCGTCGACTCGTGCGTGCCCTACGGCGCGGGCCTGTCCTCGTCGGCGGCGCTCGAGTGCGCCGCGGCCGTCGCGCTCGACGCGCTGCACGGGCTCGGGCTCGCCGGCACCGCCGACGAGCCGGACGACGCCGGGCGCGCCGCGCTGGCGGACGCCTGCATCCGCGCCGAGAACGAGATCGCCGGCGCCAGCACCGGCGGCATGGACCAGGCGGTGTCGCTCCGCGCCGAGGCCGGGCACGCCCTGCTGCTCGACTGCCGCGACGGGTCGACCCGGCAGGTGCCGTTCGACCTGTCCGCGCACGACCTCGCGCTGCTCGTCATCGATACCAAGGCCGAGCACGCGCTGGTCGACGGGCAGTACGCCGCCCGCCGCGCCGCGTGCGAGGAGGCGGCGTCCCGCCTCGGGATCGCGACCCTGCGGGAGATCGACCTGGACGGGCTCGGGGACGCGCTGGCCGCGCTCGCGCACGGCACCGGCCCGGTCGGCGAGGGCCGCGACGAGGTCGAGGAGCTGGTCCGCCGGGTCCGGCACGTCGTGACCGAGATCGCGCGGGTCGAGGAGTTCGTCGGGCTGCTGGACGACGACCGCGTCGAGGAGGTCGGCGCCGCGATGGACGCCTCGCACGCCTCGCTGCGCGACGACTACGAGGTGTCCTGCCGCGAGCTCGACGTCGCGGTCGAGTCCGCGCGGGAGGCCGGTGCGCTCGGCGCCCGGATGACCGGCGGCGGGTTCGGCGGCTCGGCGATCGCGCTGGTGCGCGCCGACGCGGTCGACGCGGTGGCGGCGGCGGTGGCGGCGGCGTTCGCGGCCGAGGGCCTGCACGCGCCGGCGTTCCTGGTGGCGACCGCGAGCGCCCCGGCGGCCTGACCCGACGGCGGGGCTACTCCGCCCCCGTCGAGATCGGTGCTTCTCGCCGAGATCGGTGCTCAGAACCACCGATCTCGGGCGGAAGCACCGATCTCGGCGTCCCGGGCGCCCGCACCCGCGCGGGCGCGCGCGCCCGGTTCGTCCCCCGGGGGAAGTCGACCGCCGAATCGCGCCCGGTAGTCCGCTTCGCGCGGTAGCGTTCGTCGCGAGATAGCGCGCGGCGCACCGGACCGCGCGCCCGGACCCGAGGAGGCGCCGTGGGCGTCACACGCCGGATCGTGTTCCCCGCGATCCGCATCGTCCTGTGGGCGGTCATCGCCGTCGCGCTCGCGAAGATCGCCTTCGCGGGCGCCGACCGGGTCACCGCGGCGGAGGACCCGCTGCAGCCGTCCGCGCAGGTGACCGAGCCGCAGGTGCAGGTCGCCACCGGCACGATCACCAACGCCGTCACCGTGTCGGCGTCGGTCGTCGCAGACCCGCCGAGGCCCGTGCGGGCCACGCTCGCGGGCACCGTGCACCGCCTGCTCGCCGAGGAGGGCCAGGCGGTCGCCGCGGACACCCCCGTGCTCGAGCTGCGCGCCGAGACCCCGGTCGACCCCACGGTGACCACGGACCCGGAGACCGGGATGCAGACGGTGACCGAGAACAAGCCGAAGGTCACCCGGCAGACGGTGCTCGCCGGGACGGCCGGCACGCTGCGGCTGTCGGTGCTGAAGGACCAGGTCGTCTCCGTCGGCGACTCCGTCGGCACCGTCACCCCCGGCTCGCTGTCCGTGCAGGGCACGCTGACCCCGGACCAGCAGTACCGGCTGATCGACGCCCCGGGCGAGGCGACCGTCACGCTCAAGGGCGGCCCGGCGCCGTTCACGTGCACCGGCCTGCGGATCGGCGCCGCCGCGCAGGACGACCCGGCCGACCCGGAGGCCGACGCCACCGCCTCGGCCTCCGGCACCGTGTCCTGCGCCGTGCCGGCCGAGGTCACCGCGTTCCCGGGCCTCGGCGCGGACATCGAGATCGTCAACGGCACCGCCGAGGGCGCGCTCGTCGTGCCGGTGACCGCCGTGCAGGGCTCCGTGCAGAACGGCAACGTGTGGGTGGTCGGCGCCGACGGCGCGAGCGAGCAGCGCGCCGTGGTCCTGGGCCTCACCGACGGCAAGCAGGTGCAGATCGCCGAGGGGCTGGCCGAGGGCGACACCGTCCTCGAGTACGCCCCGGTGTCGAACCTGACCGACGTCGACTGCACCGACCCCGCCACCGCCGACCCGGGCGTGTGCGGCGGATGAGCCTCCTCGAGCTGACGGACGTCACCCGGTCCGTGCGCCTGGCCGACGACCGGGTGCTGCACATCCTGCGCGGCGTCACGCTCAGCGTGGACGCGGGCGAGCACGTCGCCGTCGTCGGGCGCTCCGGCACCGGCAAGTCGACGCTGCTCAACCTCCTGGGGCTGCTCGACTCGCCCACCGAGGGCGAGTACCTGCTCGACGGCACCTCGACGCGGCGGCTGTCCGGCCGCCGGCGGGCGCGGCTCCGCGGCGCGTCGTTCGGCTTCGTGTTCCAGCAGTTCAACCTGCTGACCGGGCGCACGGTCCTGGAGAACGTCGCCGCGCCCCTGCTGTACGCCCGGGGCCGGCAGTTCTGGTCCCGGAACCGGCTCGCGGCCGAGATGCTGGAGCGCGTGGGGCTGGGCGACCGGCTGGAGGACATGCCCGACAAGCTGTCGGGCGGCGAGCAGCAGCGCGTCGCGATCGCCCGGGCCCTGGTCCGCCGGCCGCGGGTGATCCTCGCCGACGAGCCGACGGGCGCGCTCGACGTCGACACCGGCGGCGCGGTGATGACGCTGCTCGACGACATCGCGCGCGAGTCCGGCGCGGCGCTGGTCACGATCACGCACGACCTCGCGGTCGCCGCGCGGTCGAGCCGGCACTACCGGCTGGCGGACGGCGTGCTCGTCCCGGTGACCCTGGTGGCGCCCGACCGGCCGGGCTCGCTCGCCGAGTGGGTGGGCGACGTCCCCACGCTCGGCGCGACCGCCGAGGCCGCGCGCGCGCTCCCCGGCGGTGCCGCGTGACCGGGATCGCCGGCGCGCTCGTCGAGGCCTGGGACGAGCTGCGGGTGCACAAGCTGCGGGTCCTGCTGTCGCTGATCGGCGTCGCGGCCGCGGTCACCGCGATCACCGGCGTCACCGCCGCGGTCGACATGCTCGGCCAGGCGATGCGGGAGCAGACCGAGCGGTGGAACGGCCGGGACACCACGATCAGCGTGACCGCGTGGCCGGTGACCGGCTCCGGCGACGGCGCGGCCGCCTCCGCGGCGATGCTCGACGTCGTCGACCGGTACGCGGTCACCTACGCCTCGCGCACGACCTGGGGCCAGGTCGCGGCCGAGCTGCCGGGCGGCGCGCAGGTGCTCAACGGCCAGATGGTCGACCCCGCGTACGGGATCATCCACCGCATCGCGCCGCTGCAGGGCCGGTACTTCGCGCCGGGCGACGCCGAGCGGCTCGCGCCGACCCTCGTGGTCAACGAGGCGTTCCTCGCCGCGCTCGGCGCCGAGGACCTGTCCGGCCGCCCCACCGTGGTGCTGCAGGGCCAGCAGCCCGTGACGGCCGAGGTGATCGGGGTGGTGCCGGACCAGTACTCCGGCGAGCAGCCCGCGTACACGGTGCTGATCGACCAGGCCGACCGGTGGGGGCTCGCGGTCGACCCGTGGGGCCAGGGGACGCAGCCGCCGACCCTGGAGCTCTGGGTGCCGCCCGCCGACGTCGACGCCCTGCGCGAGCGGGTGACGGCCGACCTGACCGCGGCGCTGCCCGGCTTCCAGGTCGACGCCTACACCTCGGAGGGCAGCCCGGCGGTGCTGGACGCGGCCTCGCGCTGGGTCGTGCTCGCGGTCAGCGGGTTCGCCCTGCTGCTCGGCGGCCTCGGGCTGCTCAACATCGCGCTGGTCACCGTGCGGCAGCGGATCCGGGAGATCGGCATCCGCCGGTCGTTCGGGGCGACGTCGGGCCGGGTGTTCTTCGGGGTGCTGCTCGAGTCCGTGGTCGCGACGCTGGTCGCGGGCGCCGTCGGGGTCGCGCTGGCCGTCGTCGCGCTGGACCTGCTGCCGGTCGACCGGATGTTCGGGACCGTGCTGCAGGACCGCCCGGCGTTCCCGCTGTCGGCGGCGCTCACGGGCCTCGCCTGCGCGGCGGGCGTCGGCGCGCTCGCCGGGCTGCTGCCCGCCGTCTGGGCGGTGCGGGTCAAGGTGATCGACGCGATCCGGTACTGACCCGCGCCGGGCTCCGGGCGCGGGGCTACCCGCGCGGGAGCCGGCCGGCGTCCTCGTGCAGCGCGAACAGGATGGAGTACGGCCGCCCGTCGGCGGACGGCCGGCGCGCGGCGAGCTCGCCGAAGAACGCGTCCACCCGGGACATGAGCTCGTCGTGCTCGGCCGCGCCGAGCCGGACCCCGAGCCGGGTCATCCGCACCGACTCGGGGTCGGCCTCGGCCACCTCCTCGAGGAACGTGGACAGCATGAGCTGCCACTTTCCCGGGAAGTCGGGCGCGCGCCACGACTTCCGGGTCGCCCGGTACGGCACCTCGCGGGAGCCGCGCGCGCCGCGGCGGACCGGGTCGGCGGCGAGGAAGCCCCGGTCCACGAGGGTGCGGACGTGGTGCAGCACGGTGGCGGGGTTCTTGGCCAGCCGGTCGGCGATCTCGCGGTTGGTCAGCGGCTCGTCGAGGCAGAGCCGCAGGATGCGCAGCCGGACGGTCGAGGCGAGGGCGCGGGCGTCGGCGTCGAGGTCGGCGGGGTCCGTCGCGGAGTCCGGCTCGGCGTCGGGGGCTGGTGCCATGCGGCCGATCCTACCCACTGATTGACTTCTCCCAATCAGTGGCGCCACCCTGGTGCCATGTCGACCCCCACGCCCGCCGGCCCGCCGCTCGGCGCCGCCGCGCCGACCGAGCCGGACCCACCCGGCAAGCGGCGCTCGCTCGCCCGGCACCCGGACTTCCGCCGGCTGTGGGTGGGCGACGCGTTCGGCCAGCTCGGCTTCCAGCTGACCAGCATCGCCCTGCCCGTCCTCGCCGTGCGGGACCTGGCCGCGACCGAGTGGCAGATGGGCCTGCTCACCGCGGCCGAGACCGCCGCGTTCCTGGTGATCGGCCTCCCGACGGGCGCCTGGGTGGACCGGATGCGGAAGCGGCGGGTGCTCATCGCGGCCGACCTGGTCCGGGCCGCGGCGCTCTCGGTCGTCGTGGTCCTCGCGCTCACCGGGCACGCCTCCATGGCGGTGCTGTACGCCGGGGCGCTGGTGATGAGCGTCGCGACCGTGTTCTTCGACGTCGCGCACCAGTCGTACGTCCCCGGGCTGGTCGGCCTCGCCCACATCGGCGAGGGCAACGCGAAGCTCCAGGCCACCCAGTCGGTCGCCGGCGTCGCCGGGCCCGCGCTCGGCGGCGCGCTGCTCCGGGTGGTGGTCGCGCCGGCGCTGCTCGCGGTCAACGTCGTGACCTACCTCGTGTCCGCGCTCGCGCTGTCCCGGATCCGGAAGGTCGAGGACCTGCCGCCCCGCGAGCACCGGCGGCCGCTCAAGGACGAGATCGCCGAGGGCCTGGGGTTCGTCGTGCGGCAGCCGCTCCTGCGCCGGATCGTCGCCTGCACGGCGATCGGCAACCTGTTCACCGCCGCGGCGGGCGCCGTCACGGTGATCTTCGCGCTGCGCACCCTCGGGCTCGACGAGGCCGCGTACGGCACCGTGCTGTCGGCCTCGGCCGTCGGCGGCCTGCTGGGGGCGGTCAGCTCCGACCGGCTGGTGCGCTGGTTCGGCGAGGGCCGGGTCATCCCGCTGTCCGCGCTCGCCTTCGCGCCGGCCGCCGCGCTCACGCCGCTCGCGGCGGTGCTGCCGTTCCCGCCGCAGGCCACGCTCATCGTCGGGGGCGCGCTGTTCTTCTTCGCCGTCGTGGTCTACAACGTCGCCCAGGTCAGCTTCCGGCAGCGGGTGTGCCCGCCGCCGCTGCTCGGCCGGATGAACGCCTCCGTGCGGTTCATCGTGTGGGGCACCACGCCGATCGGCGGACTGCTCGGCGGCTGGCTCGGGCACACCTTCGGCGCGACCCCGACGCTCTGGGTCGGCGCCGCCGGGGCGGTCGTCGCCGCGCTGCCCGTGCTGTTCTCGCCGCTGCTGCGGATGCGCGAGCTGCCGGGCGCGCCGACCCCGGAGTGACGCGTTCCCGCACGTCAGCGACACGCCCGGTTTGAGTTGCTTCGGGCACCTTGGGCAGAGTGGGGTCGTGATCCGCCTGCTGCTGTCCGCCGTCATCGGGTTCTTCGTCGCCTCGGTCGTCCTCCGGGTCGCCGACCTGGACGCCGGGTGGGAGTGGGCGTTCGGCGTCTCCCTCGGCGTCATGGTGCCGCTGATGATCCTGGTGTCGATCGGGCGCACGTTCGCCGGCGCGCGGCAGGCCCGGCCGCAGGACGTCGACGCCGCGGTCCGCGAGAACCGGGTCAGCCTGGCCAAGGTGCTCGAGACCCGGGCCACGGGCACCTCGATCAACGACCAGCCGCTGTGCGAGATCCGGCTCGTCGTCGCCTCCCGCACCCGGCCCGCCTACACGACCACCACCCGGAGCATCGTCAACCTCGGGCGACTGCCCGGGCTGCAGCGCGGCGCCGTCGTGGTGGTCGCGCAGCTCGACGCCGAGCGGCCGGACGTCGCGCTGCTGGACCCGGCGCCCGCGGACTGGCAGGACATCGCCGACCGCGACACCCACGTGCGCGACCTGCCCGAGGCGCCGGTCTGGGACGCCGGACCCGCGCGCGGCCGCGACCGCCGCGGGCTCGTCCGGGTCCCGGCCGTGCTGTTCCTCGTCCTCGCGCTGGTCGGGTTCGGCGCGCGGGTCTGGCCGGTCCGCGACGAGGCGCTCGCGCTGGTGCAGGGCACGCCGCTGGCGGAGGTGCAGGCCGAGGCGGCCGCGGCCGCGGGCGTCGGACCGGCGACCGGTGACGGGGAGGAGCCCGCCCCGGCGGTCGACCTGTTCAGCGCCGCGCACACCCGCCCGGCGATCGACGACCTGGTGGCGGTGGCGGGTGGCTCGCAGTTCACCGAGGTCGGGATCTACGGCGACTACATCGTGGCCGAGGGGCTCACCGCGCCGGGCGAGCCGACCACCGACCGGTACACCTGGCGGGGCGGCGAGGCGACCCGCGACGGCGCCGCGCCGATCCAGCCGGAGCCCGAGGACCTCCCGGACGAGCTGTTCGACGTCACGACCGTCGACTGGTCGCTGGTCGAGCCGCTCGTGGCCCAGGTGCCGGAGCTCACCGGGATCACCGCGCCCGGCGGGCCGTCCGTGCTCGTGCGGCGGGCGACCGACGTGGCGGTCGCCACCCCGGTGGAGTTCCACCTCTGGGTCAGCGACGAGTACTACGACGCCTACCTCACCGCCGACGCGACCGGGACCGTCGTGTCGATGCACGGCGGGCGGCCGGGGTCGCCGGCGGAGGCGTGGGAGGCGGCGCACGGCGGCTGAGGCCGCGGGCCGCCGCGCCCGCGCCGGTCAGACGTCGTAGGTGACGACCACCGGGGCGTGGTCGCTGAACCGCGCGTCGTACGTCGCGGCCCGGTCGATCTCCACCGTCCGGGCGCGCTCCGCGAGCGACGGCGTCGCCAGCTGGTAGTCGATCCGCCAGCCGGAGTCGTTGTCGAACGCCTGCCCGCGCCACGACCACCAGGTGTACGGGCCGGGGCCCTCGCCGCCGTGCTCGCGGCCGAGGTCGCGCCAGCCCTGCTCGTCGAACCAGGTGTCCAGGTACGCGCGCTCCTCGGGCAGGAAGCCCGCGGCCTTGCGGTTGCCGCGCCAGTTCTTGATGTCGACCTCGCGGTGCGCGATGTTGAGGTCCCCCGCGACGACCACGTCCGCGCCCTCCCCCGCGAGCTCGGCGAGCCGCTTGGTCATGACGTCGAGGAACGCGAACTTCTCGTCCATCTTCGGGGTGCCGGCCTGGCCGGAGTGCACGTACGCGGACACGACGGTGAGCACCCGCGGCCCGGCGCCGTCGGCGGCCGGCAGCTCGAGGTCCGCCTCCACCCAGCGGCCGCTGTCCGCGGGCACGCCCGTGCCGATCCCGATCCGGACCGCGCGCATCGGCAGCCGGGAGGCGATCGCGACGCCCGCGCGCCCCTTGGTCTCGCTGGCCTCGTGGGCCAGGTGCCAGTCCGCCGCGGACAGGTGGTCGCCCAGGATCTCGTCCGAGGCGCGCACCTCCTGCAGCAGCAGGACGTCCGGCCGGCGGGCCTCGACCCAGTCGGCCATGCCCCGCTTGAAGGCGGCCCGGATCCCGTTCACGTTGACACTCGCTACCGTCAGCACGCGGACCATCCAACCCCATGCCACCGACACGCACGGACCCCGCCGGCGGCACCGGGGGTCAGCCGTCCCCGCCTCTCCGCACCGCGGCCCGCGCCGCCTCGCGCGCCTCCGCCCGCGCGACCACCGCGGCCACGCCGTCGAGCACCAGCCGCAGCCCCCAGTCCGGGCGCCCGTCGTCGTCCTCCGCGACCGCGTCGTCGTCGAACGCCCCCGCGTCGAGCGCCTGCGCCAGCACCGGGTGCACCGCGGGGTCCGTCACCGCGCGGAGCAGCGCGGCGTAGTCCACCAGCGCGGGGTGCGCGGCCGGACCCGCGCCGCCCGGGCCGTCCCCGGACCCGCCGTCGTCCCGCCCCGCCGCCCCGGACGCCCGCGCGGCCTGCGCCTCGGCCGCCACCACCTGGCCCTCCGCGAGCAGGTGCAGCGACAGCCGCCCGACGACCGCGGTCCGCTCCGGCCAGGTCAGCGCGGTGCCGTCGAGGGCGCGCAGCCCGCGCTCGAGGAAGGCGACGCGGGCCGGGCCCGGCAGCGCGGCGGCCGCGGGCGTCTGGACCGCCCACGGGTGCCGGCGGGCCAGCTCGAGCTGGTCGTGGCACCAGCGCTCGAGCGCGGCGCGCCAGGCGGGGGTGCCGTCGGGGACGACCGGGGGCGCGTCACCCGGTCCGGCCGCGTCGACCGCCTCCGCCAGGGCCGCGTCGAGCATCACCGCCAGCAGGTCGTCCTTGCTCGACACGTACCGGTAGAGCGCCATCGTCGTCACGCCGAGCCGCTCGGCGACCCGCGCCATCGACACCGCTGCGAGGCCGTCCGCGTCGGCCAGCGCGATCGCCGCGTCCGCGATCCCGGCGAGCGTCAGCCCGGGCCTGGGCCCGCGGCGACCCACCGGCGCGGCCCGCCACAGCACGGCCAGGCCGGGCGGGAGGTCCGCGGCCCCCTCCTCGTCGCCCGGCTCGCGGGCCGCCTCCGCCCGCAGCCGCGCCCGCTCGACCTGGCGGGCCGCCCGCTGCGCCGCGAGGTCCGCGTCCAGCGCCGCCCGCTGCGCCTCGCGCTCGGCGCGGTCGGCCTCGCGCTCGACCTCCCGCACCGCGCGCTCCTGCTCGGCGCGCAGCCGCTCGGTCTCCTTCTCGGCCGCGCGGGCGGCGCGGTCCCGGTCGCGCCGGGCCTTCTCCGCGTCCCGGCGGGCGCGCTCCCGGTCCTTCTCCGCCCGGGCGGCCTCCTTCTGCGCGGCGCGGGCGGCCTTCTCGCGGTCGCGGCGCAGCGCCTCGGCGTGCTTGCGCGCGGCGGCGTCCTCGGGTGCGTCAGGCGGCGCGTCGTCGGGCTGCATCGGACTCCTTGACCGTCGGCGGGACAACTGTGTACAACATACACACCGCATCATCCGTGTACGACATAGACAGAAAGGAGCCGGCGATGGACACCCCGATGATCGAGACCCGCGCGCTGCGCAAGGCGTTCGGGTCGACCACCGTGCTCACCGGAGTCGACCTCGCGGTCCCGCAGGGCCAGGTGCTCGCGCTGCTCGGGCCGAACGGCGCCGGCAAGACCACGACCGTCGAGATCCTCAGCACGCTGCTGCGCCCCGACGGCGGCACCGCGGCCGTCGCCGGGCACGACGTCGTGCGGGAGCCCGACCGGGTGCGCGCGGCGATCAGCCTGACCGGCCAGTACGCGGCGGTGGACGAGCTGCTGACCGGCCGGGAGAACCTCCGGCTGATGGCCCGGCTCGCCCACCTCCCCCGCTCCGCCGGGCGCGCCCGCGGGGACGAGCTGCTCGGGCTGTTCGACCTCGAGGGCGCCGCCGACCGGCTCGTCCGCACGTACTCCGGCGGGATGCGCCGCCGGCTCGACCTCGCCGTCGGGCTGCTGACCCGGCCCGCCGTGCTGTTCCTCGACGAGCCCACGACCGGGCTCGACCCGCGCAGCCGCTCCGACCTGTGGGCGGTCATCCGCGACGTCGTCGCCGGGGGCGCCACGGTCCTGCTCACCACCCAGTACCTGGACGAGGCCGACGCCCTCGCCGACCGGATCGCGGTCCTCGACCACGGCCGGGTCATCGCGCAGGGCACCGCGGCCGAGCTCAAGCGCGGGGTCGGCGCCGCGCACGTCGAGCTGCAGCTCGCCGACGGCCGGACCGAGCGGGTCGCGACCGACGCCTCCGTGCCGGACGTGCGCCGCATCCTCGCCGACGTCGAGCTGCGCCGGCTGCCCGTCGCGTCCTGGCGGGTCGCCGTGCCCACGCTCGACGACGTCTTCCTCACCCTCACCGGCCGCGCCGCGGACGCCGCGCCGGCCGCCGACGCGGGCCTGCTCGACCGGGAGGCCTCGTGACCGCCACCGCCCTCGCGCCCGCGCGCGCGACGACCCGCCCGCCGACCGGCGGCTGGGCCCTGCAGGACACCGCCGCGATGATCGGGCGCAGCCTGCGCCGGTCGCTGCGCACGCCCGACACGCTGATCATGGGCATCGCGCTGCCGGTGATCCTCATGCTGCTGTTCGTCTACGTGTTCGGCGGCGCGATCCGGACCGGGCAGCCCGCCTACGTCGACTACGTCGTCCCCGGGATCGTCCTGCTGTGCGCGGGGTACGGCGCCGCCACCACGGCCGTGTCCGTGGCGTCCGACATGACCGGCGGGCTGATGAACCGGTTCCGCACCCTGCCCGTGCGGCCGGTCGCCGCGCTCACCGGGCACGTCGTCGAGTCCGTCGCCCGCAACGCGGTGTCCACCGCGCTCGTCGTCGGTGTCGCGTACCTCGCCGGGTTCCGGCCCACCGCCGGCCTCGGCGAGTGGCTGGCCGTCGCGGGCCTCGTCCTGCTCTACGTCCTCGCGCTGACCTGGACCGCGGTCTGCATCGGGATGGTGTCGTCCGGCCCGGAGGCGGCCAACGGGTTCACCTTCGCCATCATGTTCCTGCCGTACGTGTCGAGCGCGTTCGTGCCGCCCGAGTCGATGCCGCGGGTCCTGGAGTGGATCGCGACCCACCAGCCCGTCACGCCGGTGACCGACACGGTGCGCGCCTGGCTGATCGGCGCCCCGGGCGGGCAGCCGCTCGTCGCCGTGGCGTGGTGCGCGGGGCTGCTCGTGGTCGCGCGGCTCACGGCCGCCTGGCTGTTCCGGCGGCGGGCGGCGCGCTGACCCGTCGCACCGCCCGGGGCCGCCGGCCGACCGTGCCGGCGGCCCCCGCCGTCACAGCGGGACCCCGAGCCGCGCCGCGAGCCGCGCGGTGTCCGCGCGGTGCCGGCCGCCCGCGTCCCGGTACTCGAGGCACCACAGCAGCTGCTGGACCGCCGCCCGCTCGTCGGCGTCCCCGGGCGACCCGGGCATGCCGTCCCAGAACGCCGCCCGCGCCGCGTCGGCGTCCGCCGGCCCGGCCCACGCGCTGTCCCAGTCGAGCACCGCGGCCAGCCGCCACCCGGGCCCCGCGGGCCGCACCAGCACGTTCGCGTGGTGCAGGTCCCCGTGGACGAGGACGGCGCCGGCGGCCCCGTCGAACAGCGGACCGGACCGGTCGAGCACGAGCTCGGCCGCGTCCGACCGCCACCCGGCCGGGACCCGCGCCCGGGTCCGCGCCCGCAGCGCGCCCAGCTCCGACCCGCCCCGGGCACCGAGCTCCCCGAACGCGGGCTGCTCGACCGTCCGCAGCCGCACCAGGACGGACGCCAGCTCGCGCAGCACCGCCCCGCGGGCGGCGTCGCCCGCGTGCGGGTGCACGTCGCACCACCGGCGCCCGGCCACCCGCTCGGTGACGTGCACCTGCACCCCCACCACCACCCGGGCGGCCACGGTGCGCGGGACGGGCACCCCGACGGCCCGCGCCGACTCCTGCGCGCGCGCCGCCCGCAGCAGGTCCGGCGCCGCGCCCGCCGGCGCCGTCTTCACGACCAGCGGCTCACCGCGCGGACCCATCACGGCGCGCACCGACGCGCCCCCGGCGCCGGGGAGCGCGGCGGTCGTCCGCGCGCCCGGCCCGAGCACCGCCGCGAGCACCTCGTCCACGGCCCCTCCTCCGGACACCCGACCATCGTCTCAGCCCGGCCGCGCCCGGCGTCGTCCCCAGACCCGCACGCAGGGGGTGACCGGCGGCGTCGTCGGTGGTGGGATGGGCGCATGACCGTCCCTCCCCCGGCGGGCGCCGCGCCCGGCCCCGCCCCCGCGACCGGCCCCGACGCCGAGCCCGGCGGCGCCGTGCCGCCCGGCCGCGCCCTGGCCGTCGAGTCCGCCGGCGTCGACGTCATCGCCGACCGCGACCGCAAGGGCACCCCGCGCCAGCTGTTCTGGCCGTGGTTCGCCGCCAACGTGTCCGTGCTCGGCCTGTCCTACGGCGCGTGGGTGCTCGACTTCGGGGTGTCCTTCACCCAGGCCGTCGTCGCGAGCGTCGTCGGCATCGTGTTCTCGTTCCTGCTCTGCGGGATCGTCGCGCTCGCCGGCAAGCGCGGGTCCGCGCCCACGATGGTGCTGTCCCGCGCGGCGCTCGGCGTGCAGGGCAACCGGGTCGCCGCCGTGCTGTCCTGGCTGCTCACCGTCGGCTGGGAGACGATCCTCACCGCGCTCGCCACCCTGGCCACCGCGACCGTCGTCGAGGCGCTGGGCTGGGGCGGCGGCACCGGGGTGCAGGTCGTGGCGCTCGTCGTCGTCGCGGCGCTCATCATCGCCGGCGGCGTCTTCGGGTTCGACCTCATCATGCGGATGCAGACCGTCATCACCGTGGTGACCGCCGTCCTCACCGTCGGGTACGTGCTGCTGGTCCTCGACCACATCGACACCGCCGCCGTCACCGCGCTGCCCTCCGGCACCGCCCAGGCGTTCATCGGCGCGCTCGTGTTCATGATGACCGGGTTCGGCCTGGGCTGGGTCAACATGGCCGCCGACTACTCCCGGTACCTGCCGCGGCACACCTCCGGCCGCGGCGTCGTCGGCTGGACCACGTTCGGCGCCTCGCTGGCGCCCGTGGTGCTGCTGCTGTTCGGCCTGCTGCTCGCGGGCTCGGACCCGGAGCTGCGCGCGGCGATCAGCGACGACCCGATCGGCGCCCTCACCACCATCCTGCCGACCTGGTACCTCGTGCCGTTCGCGGTCGTGGCGGTGCTCGGGCTGATCGGCGGGGCGGTGCTGGACATCTACTCGTCCGGGCTCGCGCTCGTGTCGACGGGGCTGCCGATCTCGCGCCCGGTCGCCGCCGGGATCGACGGCGTGATCATGGTGCTCGGCACGATCTACATCGTGTTCGGCTCCGACACCTTCTTCGGCGTGTTCCAGGGCTTCCTCATCACGCTCGGCGTCCCGATCGCGGCGTGGGCGGGGATCATGATCGCCGACGTCCTGCTCCGCCGCCGCGACTACGACGACCTCGACCTGTTCGACCCGCGCGGCCGGTACGGCCGGGCCGCCGGGGTGCCGCTGACGCTGCTCGCGGTCGGCACCGTGCTCGGTTGGGGGCTCGTCACGAACGCGTCCGCGGGCTGGCTCGCGTGGCAGGGGTACCTGCTCGGGCCGGTCGGGCTCGGCGGGACCTCGGGCGCCTGGGCGTACGCGAACCTCGGGGTGCTGGTGGCGCTGGCCGTCGGGTTCCTCGGGACGCTGCTGCTGCGGCGCGGGGCGGTGCGGCGCCAGGAGGCGCTGCCGCCGTCGGTGGGCACCGTCGCCGAGGCGGAGGTCGTGCGGTGAGCGAGGGGGACGCGATGGGCTCGACCGGGTCCGTCGGAGCGGCGGGCGGAGTCGGCTCGACGGGCGGCGGTGGCTCGACCGACGCCGTCGGAGCGGAGGGCGCCGTCGGAGCGGACGGCGCCGTCGGTGCGACGCCCGGCCGCGCCGTGCTCGTGGTGATCGACATGCAGCCCGTGTTCGCCGAGCCGGGCAGCCCGTGGGCCGCGCCGCGGTTCGCGGAGGCGCTGCCGGTCGTCCGCGCGCTGGCCGAGCGGGCGGGCGCCGACCGCACCGTGTTCACCCGGTTCGTCGCGCCCGAGCACCCCGAGGGCGCCTGGGTCGCGTACTACGCCGACTGGCCGTTCGCCCTGCAGCCCGAGGACGCCCCGGCGTACGCCGTCGTCCCGGAGCTCGCCGACCTCGCCGCGGACGCCGCCGTCGTCACGGCCACCACGTTCGGCAAGTGGGGTTCGGACCTCGCGGCGCACGTCCGCCCGGGTGACACGATGCTGCTCGCCGGCGTCTCGACCGACTGCTGCGTGCTCTCGACCGCCCTCCCCGCGGCGGACGCCGGCGTGGCCGTGCGCGTCGTCGCCGAGGCGTGCGCGGGCGCCGACGACGAGAGCCACGCACGCGCGCTCGACGCGATCCGGCTCTACGCCCCGCTGGCCGACGTCATCGACGCGACGACCGCGGGCGCGATCCTGGCGACGACGACGGCCCCGCCGGCCTGACGCGGACCGCGCCGGCGCGAACCCCGCGCCGGGCTCCGCCGCGCCCGCGCGAGCCCGGCAGCCACGCGAGCCCGGCAGCCACGCGAGGTCGGCGGTTCCGCCCGAGGTCGCCGCTTGCGCACCGGTCGCCGTGGCCGCAACCGCCGACCTCGACGGCCGACGCATGAGGTCGTCACATCCGCGCGAGATCGGCGGAAACGAGTGACGACCTCGTCCCGTTGTGACGACCTCACACCGCGCGCCGCGACCTCCCGCCGCGACCTCACGCCGCGCGCCGCAGGCTGACGGCGCCCGCGCACCCCCGCGCACGACGTCGCACCGCCCCGGGCAGCGCGACGCCCGGGCCGCAGCCGGCCCCCACGGGGACCGGCGCGACCCGGGCGTCGTCGGCGGCGCGCCGCGCGCGTCAGGCCTGGCGCTCGGCGGACTCCACCACGTTGGCCAGCAGCATCGCGCGGGTCATCGGCCCGACACCGCCCGGGTTCGGGCTCACCCACGCGGCCACCTCGGCCACGCCGGCGTCCACGTCGCCCGCGATGCGGCTCTTGCCCGTCTCCGGGTCGGCCACCCGCGACACGCCCACGTCGACCACCACGGCGCCCGGCTTCACCAGGTCGGCCGTGAGGATCCCCGGCACGCCCGCGGCGGCGACGATCACGTCGGCGTTCCGGGTGTGCTCGCCGAGGTCGGCGGTGCCGGTGTGCGTGAGCGTCACCGTCGCGTTCACGGCCCGCCGGGTCAGCAGCAGCCCGATCGACCGTCCGACCGTCGTGCCGCGGCCGATCACCGTGACGTCGGCGCCGGCCAGGTCGACCCCGTGCCGGGTCAGCAGCTCGATGATGCCGCGCGGCGTGCAGGGCAGCGGGGAGTCGATCTCCTCGTTGACCCGCAGCACCAGGCGGCCCAGGTTGGTCGGGTGCAGGCCGTCGGCGTCCTTGTCGGGGTCGACGAGCTCGAGCACCCGGTTGGTGTCGATGCCCCGGGGCAGCGGCAGCTGCACGATGAAACCGGTGCACGCCGGGTCCTCGTTCAGCCGCTGCACCGCGGCCTCGATGTCCGCCTGCGAGGCGTCGGCGGGCAGGTCCTCGCGGATGGAGGCGATGCCGACCTCCGCGCAGTCCCGGTGCTTGCCGGCGACGTAGGACACCGAGCCCGGGTCCTCCCCCACCAGCAGCGTGCCGAGCCCGGGCGTGATGCCGCGCTCCGCGAGCACCGCCACCCGCGCCGTGAGCTCGTCCTTGATCGCGGCGGCCGTGGCCTTGCCGTCGAGCGTCTTCGCCGTCATGTCGCGGCCCCGATCAGTACTGCTGAAGGCCGGGGTACAGCGGGAACGCGTCGGCCAGCTTGGCCACCCGCGCCCGCAGGCCCTCGACGTCGGCGGACGCGCCGGCGGTCAGCGCGGTCGCGATGATGTCGGCGACCTCGGTGAACTCGGCGTCGCCGAAGCCGCGGGTCGCGAGCGCCGGGGTGCCGATCCGCAGGCCGGAGGTGACGCGCGGGGGGCGCGGGTCGAACGGCACCGCGTTGCGGTTCACCGTGATGCCGACGTCGTGCAGGAGGTCCTCGGCCTGCTGGCCGTCGAGCTGCGAGTTCCGCAGGTCGACGAGCACCAGGTGCACGTCGGTGCCTCCGGTCAGCACGGACACGCCCGCGGCGGCGACCTCGGGCGAGACCAGGCGGTCGGCGATGATCCGCGCGCCGTCGATCGTGCGCTGCTGCCGGTCCTTGAAGTCCTCGCCGCCCGCGATCTTGAACGACACGGCCTTGGCGGCGATGACGTGCATGAGCGGGCCGCCCTGCTGGCCCGGGAACACGGCGGAGTCGATCTTCTTGGCGTACTCCTCGCGGCTCAGGATGAAGCCGGAGCGGGGGCCACCGATGGTCTTGTGCACGGTGGACGACACGACGTCCGCGTGCGGCACGGGCGACGGGTGCAGGCCCGCGGCCACCAGGCCGGCGAAGTGCGCCATGTCGACCCAGAGCTTCGCGCCGACCTCGTCGGCGATCTCGCGCATCGCGGCGAAGTCGAGGTGCCGCGGGTACGCGGACCAGCCGCCGATGATGACCTGCGGGCGGTGCTTGAGCGCGGCCTCGCGGATCGCCTCGGG
>Ga0164306_10000214_pt1 | contig 22112 bp, 17 predicted proteins | sample Whisoiple_242_MG_FD_110213 | JGI IMG/M metagenome (GOLD analysis project Ga0164306, IMG submission 110213) | Soil microbial communities amended with fresh organic matter from upstate New York, USA - Whitman soil sample_242_MG | ecosystem: Environmental > Terrestrial > Soil > Unclassified >... | reverse complement strand
GTCGCCTGTTGCAGCCATTCGCCCGCCTCAGGCCCGATAGCGTATGCGCCGGTGAGGAACTCGCCGTCGCTGAGGAGAGTGAGAAAGCCGATGGAATCGGCGTAAGCGTGCGTATAGGTGGCGGTCTTGGCAACCTCGGACACCGGCGCGGTCGCGCTGAAGAGAGCCTCGCTCACTCCGACCGCGGCGGCTTGCGGGTCGGTGTAGGTGACTCGCGGCACGGCCTCGTAGTGCGCGTCTCGCGACTCACCGAGGATGTTGGAAGCGACGACCCGGCCCTGGTATTTGCCGACGTGGGTCAGCGGCCAAATGCCGGTGACATCGCCTATCGCCCATAGACGTTCGCCGGCACGCAGATGCGAGTCAACCGCGATCCCTCGACTGTCGGCCTTGATACCCACGGTCTCCAGACCGATGTCGGCTACCCGTGGACGTCGGCCGGTTGCCACCAGCACGCGGTCGCCGCGTACGGGCCCGCCGTCGTCGAGGGCCAGAACGTAATCGGTCCCGTCGCGTCGAGCGCCGGTGACGTGCGCTCCGAGGACGAGCTCGATGCCGTCCCGGCGCAGGACCTCGCCGAGCGCGCGACCCAGCTGTTCGGGTTCGCGCGGCAACACCCGCTCGGCGCCGGCGACCAGGACCACCTCGCCGCCGAGACGACTGACCGCCTGAGCCATCTCGACGCCGACCGGCCCGCCGCCGATGATCACCAAGCGACGCGGGACTGCCTTCATGCCGGTCACCTCGCGGTTGGTCCAAATGCCTTCAAGGTCTCGCAGTCCCGGGATCGGCGGGATGAAGGGATCCGCGCCGCAGGCCAGGACGACGTGCTCGGCGGTGTGACGTACACCGTCCACCTCGACAGCGCCAGTCCCCGCGAGCCGGCCAGTGCCGCGCAACAGAGCGATACCCTCGCCGGCCAGCCAGCGTTCCTGCCCGGCGTCGGAATAGCTGGAGACCATGAAGTCGCGCCAGGCGAGCGCCGCCTCGACGTCGACCTCCGCGTGGGCCGCCGCTTCGCGGGCGCCATGCACCGCTTCGCCGGGCCGCAGCAGGGACTTGGACGGGATACATGCCCAGTACGAGCATTCGCCCCCCACCAGTTCGCGCTCGACAATCGCGACGCGCAGCCCGCCCTTGGCCAGTGCGCCGGCGCAGTGCTCGCCGGGCGACCCACCGCCGAGGACGATCACGTCATAGTCGCTGCTCATCGCAACCTCCAGAACCGTTTCGGCCGGGCGTGCTTCATTCGCATCCAGTGCCGTTGCGCCGGGTACAGGTCAACAATCTGCCCTGCGCGGGGGCAATCGCGCCCGTGCATGCACTGGTCCGGGCCCGGGCGGACCGCAGCCGGTCCGGCCGCCCCAGGTCGCGTCTGACCATTCGAAGACACGCTTCAGGCGCGCTTCGCGTTCCGGCCGCCGCGGGCCGGCAGGGCGTCGTGAAGTCCCATGCGTGACTTGATCCCGAGTTTGCTGAACACCTTTTTCAAGTGCCATTCGACGGTGCGCGGGCTGAGGAAGAGCCGTTCGCCGATATCCGGGTTCGACAGCCCTTCACGCGCAAGGGATGCGATCTGCCACTCCTGGGGCGTCAGCTCGTTCGCAGACTCGACCCGACGCTTGCGAACCGTCTCACCGGTGGCCAACAGCTCGCGACGGGCACGCTCGGCGAATGCTTCGATTCCCATCCCGAGAAACTCGTCGTAAGCGATACGCAATTGGGTACGCGCGTCAACCCGTCGACCCTCGCGGCGCAACCATTCGCCGTAGAGCAGGTGCGCACGTGCGTGTTCGCCGCGAACGCGGGTTCGCCCGAGCCGCTCGATTGCTTCCCGATAGAACGGCTCGGCCGCGGTGGGTTCACTGAGCAAAGCCCGACAACGCGCCTCGATGCCAAGACCCCAGTCGGCCTGGCTGGCGCGAGTGATCCCGGTCAGCCGCACGAGGGCCGCGCCGGCCTGCTGCGGGTGACCGCTGCGGACCGCGGCCTCGATGAATTCCGGCAGTGTGACGTTGAGCGGCCAGTCGAGCACCCGCTCGGGCTCTATCACCAGGCGGGCGGCGGCCAAGGCCTCCTCGTACTGGCCAAGTCCGTTGCGGAGCAACGCGGTCACCCAATGACAGGTGGTGACGCCAATGCCCTCACCGCGCGGTACCACCTCATCGAGCGTCGCGTCGACAAGCGGTACCAGATTGCTCGCCCTGCCCCGCCAAGCCGCGAGGATCAGAGCCCCGTAGGGCGCGAGTTGGCTGCCGGTCGCTTCGATGGCGATCTTGACCTCGTCGATCAAGGCGGCGGCCGCCCCGAGTTCGCCGGCATAGATCTGCGCCACGATCACTGCGCTGAAGGCGAGCGGGAGCACGCCCAAGGCGCCGGCATCACGCACCACCTGGAGCTGTCGGACCGCGAACTCCAACCAGGTGTCGTGGTCCCACATCTCCTGGGCCGCTTCTTGGGCGAGCCAGAGCCAGCGAAACCCACCATTCTTGACAATGTCTCCGTCATGGAACTCGCGGAGAGCCCTTTGCAGCAGTGGTGCCGCAGCAGCGTGTCCTTCGGTGATCATCACCGCCAGGCCGTCAAGGAGAAGGTCGGGTGCGCGAGGCGACGGCGATGGGGGCGCAGCGCGCGCGGCCTCCGCCACCTGCCGAACCACACCCGGGGCCAACTGACCGGCGAACTGGGCGGCCGTGAGGGCGTCCAGGTAGGTCTCACGGGACAGGGTGACATCCAGGGACTCCAGCTGCCGGGCCGCATTGAGCAGGAGTGGGGCAGCATCGCTGCCACGATTCGTGGTGAACGCTATCTCGGCGCGGAGCACCGCCGCCTCCGCGTGCTGGAGCGGTGCCAGCGGCCCCGCCAACGCACCGGCCAAAAGCGCTAGCGCAGGTTGGGGTGCCCCGGCCGAATGGTGGGCCTGCGCGGCCGCAAGGGAGCGTCGTGCTTGCTCGGCCGGGTCAGCCGTCAACGCGGCCGAGCGTTCGAGAAAGGCTGCTGCGGAAGGGAAGCCACCACGCGTCTGAGCGCGACCTGCGGAGAGTTCCAGTGCTTCGGCCACCTTCTCGTCAGGACCGGCGGCCGCCAGCGCGCGATGCCAGGCACGGCGATCGGCGTCGAGCTCCGGATCGCTCACCGAGGCCAGCGCCTCATGTGCGCGTCGCCGTTCGGGCAATGACGCGGTCCGGTACACCGCCGACCGCACCAGCGGATGGCGGAACCGGACCTGAGCTCCGATCTCCAGTAGCCCCGCGTCCTGCGCAGGTCCGAGCGCGTCGTTCCTGATCTTCAGCTTGTGCGCGGCCCGCCAGATCAGCGTCGCGTCGCCGACCGGGTCGGCCGCCGCCAGCAGGATCAGTCGCCGGGTTGCCCTCGGCAGAGCTTCGACGCGCCGCGCGTACTGCTCCTGGATCCGACGGGGCAGATCTGCCGGGATCGGCGGCTCGAAGCCGCCGGCCAGTTCGGCCGCGTTCATCTGTTGAGGTAGTTCCAGCAGCGCCAGCGGATTACCCCGGGTCTCGGCGACGATCCGGTCACGAACCCGAATGTCCATGCGGCCCTGGACAGCTCGCGCGAGCAGCGAGCGAGCTGCTTCGTCATCCAGCCCGGTGAGCGGCAATTCGGGCAGTCCGTCGAAGGAGCGCGTCGGGTGTGGCGTGCGAACGGCGAACACGATGCCGACCGACTCGGCCAGTAACCGTCGGCCGACGAATCCCAGAATCTGGCTCGAGGCAACGTCGAGCCACTGGGCGTCCTCGACGAGACACAGCAGCGGTCGCTCTTCGGCCGTGGCGGACAACAGTCCGAGCGCGGCCAGGCCCACCAGGAACCGGTCGGCAGGCTGGCCGGGGGCGAGGCCCAGTGCGACGCTCAGCGCGTTCTGCTGGGGGTCCGGAAGTTTGTCGAGCCTTGGGAGGATAGGCGCGCAGAGCTGATGCAGCGCGGCGAACGGCAACTCCATTTCGGCCTCGACGCCGGCGATACGCAGGAGTCGAACACCGGAGGCCTGCCGGGCGCAGTAGTGCAGGAGGGTCGTTTTACCGACGCCGGCCTCGCCCCGCATGACAAGCGCCGTGCTCCGGCCGTCGCGGATATCCGTCAAGAGCCGATCAAACGCTCTGCGTTCGCCGGCTCGGCCCAGCAGGACAGGCGGGCGGCCCCAAGGCATGGACGAAAGCCTATCGACCAGGGCAAGGGCCCGGGATCTCCCTGGCTCGGCACAGCGTCGAAACAATCCACAATCCAGCTGTGGTTTCGCTCACCGACGCCGTGGTGATCGTCACCGGCGGTTCGACGGTATCCGGTCGCGAGCTCGCTCGTGCACTGGCCGGGCGGGGCTGCGCCGTTGTCGTGGTGTACCTGGACGATCAGCGTAGGGCCGAAACCGCCGTCGACGAGATCGTCGGCACGAACGGCACGGCGATCGCGGTTCGCGCCGACATCACCGACGAGCTCGACGTGGAACGTCTCTTCAGCGAGACCATCGCCGCCTTCGGCGGCGTGGACGTCATCGTGCACGCCGATCCTGGGGCCACCAGGGTGGTCAACCAGCAGGCGGCGAGTCAACTCCGACGTGGCGGCGTCATTGTCCATGTCGGTACGTCCGATGCCGTGCCCCCTTTCCTGAACAACAAGCTGAAGGCGCGCGGCATCACGATCGCCGGGCCCACTCCCACTCCCGGACGGGAGTCGTCAGGGGCCTGTCCTGACCTCATCCACTCCGACATCACCTACTGCGTAGCGGTGCTGGACCGGTGGCGGCTCAGATCGGATGAGAAATCCAGGGGATCGACCAATTGGTCATGAGCCCGGGGAAGAGGACGGGAACTGTGCGGCATTCGTGGAACCGTGAATGAAAGGCTCGCCGTTCCAGGAGCCCACATCGAGGTGAGTGCGATCGCTGCGGTGTTGCCGGGCTGAAGATGCCTGCGGGGGCACCAGGGTTTTGACCCGGGTGTCTACTGGCGCGAGCCGACTGCGAACTGGGAAGTGTCGTTGCCGTCAGCGTCAGGACCCTGGAGGCGGTAATGAGCAACACGGATGTTCGCACCGATCAAGCAAACCGAGACGTGAGCGTGGGTAAGGTCGACCTCAAGTTGGAGGCTGTCGTCATCCCGGTGTCCGACGTCGATCGGGCCAAGGCGTTCTACGCGCAGCTCGGATGGCGACTGGACGCTGACTTCGCCTTCGACAACGGTTTTCGGGTTGTCCAGTTCACGCCACCCGGCTCGGGGTGCTCAGTCCAGTTCGGCGCCAACATCACCTCGGCTGCGCCGGGTTCGGCACAGGGCCTCTATCTGATCGTCTCCGACATCGAGACAGCGCGGGGCGGGCTCGCTGCCGGCGGTGTCGAGGTCAGTGAGGTCTTCCACCCGGGGACACCGGGCGCCCAGTTCCGGCTTGACGGCGCGAAGGGTCGGGCGTCCGGGCGGTCACCAGAAAACGCAAGCTACGGCTCGTTTGCCGACTTCGCCGATCCGGACGGCAATGTCTGGCTGCTGCAGGAGATCACGGCCCGGTTGCCCGGCCGTATCGACTCCGATGAGACATCATTCGCGTCGGTGACCGACCTGGCGAACGCGCTGCGGCGGGCGGCGGCGGCGCACGGCGAACACGAGGTGCGGACTGGACAGCACGACGAGAATTGGCCGGATTGGTACGCGTCCTACATGGTGGCAGAGCAGGCTGGCAAAGAACTCCCGTTGTAAGAGACGAGGCCGTCATCCCATGCGTTCAGACATCATCCCGGGCGGCACCTTCCCCGACTACGCGCTGCCCGACCACACCGGCATTGTCCGCAGGCTCAGCGAGCTACAGGGTCGAGATCCCTTGATTCTCATGCTTTCCCGCGGCCACTACTGTCCGAAGGAACACCAGCAACACCACGATTTGGCTGCGTTTCAATCCAAGGTGGCGGTGGCCTACACCCAAATGGTCACGATCTCCACCGACGAACACCACACGTTGCAGGAGTTCCGCGCGGCGGTCGGCGCACAATGGACCTTCCTTTCCGATCCCGGGCGGACTGTTCAACAGGACCTCGACATTGCGGAGTACACGGACCCGGACCACAACCCGATGATCCCGCACACACTTGTACTCAAGCCCGGGTTGCGCATCCACAGCATCTACAACGGTTACTGGTTCTGGGGTCGGCCATCGGTCGACGACCTCTGGCGTGACCTCCGTGCGGCGGCGGCCGAAATTCGTCCCGACTGGGACCTGGATGCGCCAGGCCTTCGCCAGGCCTGGGTTGCCGGGGACCACTCGAAATTCCACGGATGGGACAGTCGAACCGGCCCGCATCTTGGAACGCAGGGCCGGTGAAGACTCTCGGGTGGGATCTCCGAACTACAAGTCGATTGCTACTTCCGCTCGCGGTGTTGAGCAGCAGATGAGGATGTTCACGTCAGCCGGTGGGTCGATCGGCGGCGGGTCGTAGGTCACGGAACCGGTGAGAAGTCCGACCTCGCACGTGTGGCAAATACCGGTGCGACATGACCAGCGGGTCGGTATGTCGCAGGCTTCCGCGAGTTCCAGCAGGCTCGTCATGTCGTCACGCCAGGGCACGGTCAGGCCGCTACGGGTGAAGGTCACCGGCGGTCCGGTGCCCGTCCTCCCATGTGGGGGGTGGGGCGCGATGGGCGCGCTGGAGGAGATGCCTGGGGTGATGGCCGGTCCGGCGCCGAATGCCTCGGTCCGAATCTGTCCTGGTTCGAACCCGAGATCTACGAGCGCGGAGGTGATGTCGTCCATGAACAGCGCAGGCCCGCACAGATAGGCGCTAGCATCTCGCGGCAGATCGAGGTGCCTCAAGAGGTCGGCATCCATCCGGCCGCGGTAGGTGTAGTCGCTCCCGAGCCGATCGGTCGGCAGCGGTGCGCTGTAACAGATCTCGGCTCGGGCGTTCGGCAGCTGAGCGAGGAGTCCGCGTGCTTCGTCGGCGAAGACATGCTCTGCGGAATTGCGGGTTCCGTGGAGCCACAAGACCTGCCTTCTCGACCTGTCTGCGGCCAGCGCGGACAGAATCGCCAGCACCGGCGTGGCGCCGATTCCGGCGGAGATCAGCAGGACGGCGTTGGCACCGTCCCGTAGGACGAAACCTCCACGCGGGGCGGCAATTTCGACCAATGCCCCCGACCTGAGTTTCGTATGCACAAAGCCACTGACCGATTTACCCGGTTCACGCTTGATGCTGATCCGGTATTCGGGTGACCCCGGCGCACTCGACAACGAATAGCTGCGGGTCGCTGTTGATCCCGATTCGCCCAGTGAGATCCGCATCGCGACGAACTGACCCGGCAGGGCGGGCGGCAGCGGCAAGCCGTCAACCGACGCCAACCGAATCGACATGACAGAGTCGCTCTCCGGGTGGAGGTCGACCACCCGCAGGGGACGAAATCCGGCCCACGCAACCGGCGGCGCCGCTGCCGCCTCGGTCAGTCCGACATTCCCGGTCGCGCCCGATTTCGCCGCGAGCATCGACGAGAAGGACGCCTTCCACCCCGGACTCAGCGCGGCGATGGCCAGCGCTCGACCCATCCCGTCACGGTCGTGCCCGGGCAGGTAGAGCAGGGCGTCGATGTCGGCGACCGTCATCCGGCCCGGTCCGGTGGCCACCTTGACAATTCGATCTCCGGCTTCGACGACGCCCTCCCTGAGGACACGCAGGTAGAACCCGGGCCTGCGGTGGCTCACCAGCAACGCAGGTAGCGCAGGCTCGCCGAGTCGCATGCCAACCCGATAGCAGGTGACCCGCGGTTGGCTCACTTCGAACAGTGCCTGGCCGATCTCGTAGCGGTCACCGACGCAGACCTCGTCATCGGACAGCCCGTCGACCGTGAAGTTCTCGCCGAACTGGCCGTACTCGAAGTCGTCCCGGCCCAACTGCGTCCGCCAGTAGTCATACGACGCGAGTTGGTACACCAGCACCGCCCGATGCGGCCCCCCATGCCCCCCGAGATCACCCTGTCCGTCACCATCGATGTTCAGCGTGCGGACCATCTGTGGCCCCTCGACCGATTGCTTCCACACACCGGTATGCACAACGCGATTTCGCCATGACACGTCCTTGGGCAGGCCAACATTCACCGCGACCAACCGACCAACCGGTGACAGGTCCGCTGCGCGTTCTGCAGCCTGCATTCGCCCTGGCAAGACGCAACTCGCCCCTTTCCGACAATCCACGACACCATCGCCGCCGGGAATTGCCGATAGACTGAACAGTCTGAGCCATGGTCCACCAGTTGTCATCGGCGGTTCCGGCATCAATGCTGCCCCGTTCCTCAGGCTGAGACGGAGCGTGCCAAGCAGGTCGGTTGCTCAGTTGTGGGGCGTACCTGCAGGCTCATGAGGTGCCCCTCCCACTAGTGGACCGCTCGGTCCACCACCCAGGGCCCACGGGCCGTTACTCGGCACTCACTAGACACTTTCGGACGGCAGATGCGCCACGGCTCCGGGCAGACCTTGGTGCGGCGGCTTCGGTGAGCACGAACGCGACGAGCGCTGCCACCTCTTCGGGCTTAGTTGTCAGGGTCGCTGCGCGACCGCTGCACGGCGATCAGCGGTACCGCTTCCCGTATCCCGGCGGGAACAACGGGTTCGCGATGTCGTCGGGAACATCTTCCAGCTGTTGCTCAACCTGGTCCATCGATCTGGGCAGCTCGAACGGAAGGCTGCCCCGCGGGGAGCGTTCACCGAACAAGGTTTCCAACAGAACCTCGTCGGAGACCCCGTAGTTGGCCACCACGGCGGTCGCCCGGTCCACCACGTTCGTCAACACCAATGGTCGGTCCAGTTTCGGCACCGCGACAACGGGTGTACCTGCGTTCACCGCAGCTTGCAGGGCGGTGTAGTCCGCCTCAGTACCGGTGAAGTTCAGGTCGGTCAGGTCCGCACCACCTCGCGGGTCTGATAGCCGGACAACAGCGAGGTCGGCGGCGCCCGGGTCCGCGGTGACGGCCAGACCGCGCGCCGTTGCTGCCTCGGAGCTCACTCCGGACAGGTAGACCGTCTTGACCCGTCCGTCGGAGACCGGTAACAGGTTTCTGTTGTTGGTCAGCAGGGTCAGCGACTCAGCTTGCGCACGGTCCCCAACCGCCTGGGATTTCGCGTTCCCGACGATGGCGGCGGCACGCTGGGGATCGACGTACGGATTCTCGAACAGGCCCATCTTGAACTTCTGCAGCAGGATCCGGCGGCTTGCCTCGTCGATACGTTTTGCGGTCAGCTCACCGTTGTTGACGGCCGTCACGATGTTCGCCGGCTGGTCTGCTCCACCGATCTGGTCCACCCCGGCCTTGATGGTCAAGGCGTAGCGCTGTTGCACCGTCAAGTTCTCGACGCCCCAGGGCATTCCCACTCCCCACGGCCCGATGAAGAAGCTTGGTGGCCGGTTGTCGAGGCATGCCTGAGGGCAGTCACCGGTGATGCCCCAGTCGGAAAGGATCACACCGTCGAAGCCGTACGTTCCGCGTAGCAGGTCCTGCAACAGCCACTCGTTGAAGCCGGCCCCGACCTGCTCCACCGAAAGGCCCTTGTAGACGAGGTCTTTCAGGATGGAGTACGTCGGCATCACTCCGGCGACATTGGCGCGGAACGCGCCCTCGTACGGCACGAGGTGATCTTTGAAGTTGTTGCCGGGGAATGTTGCGTACCGGCCGTAGTAGTAGTGGCTGTCGTAACCGTTCTCCTGCGCCCCATAACCGGCCCAGTGCTTGACGACTGCCGCGACCCCGTCGCGGGTGAGTCCCGAGGGGCTCCCCTGCATGCCGGTGATCATCGCCTGGACCAGTCGCTTGGCCTGGGCGGAATCTGATCCGAAGGTGCCGTTGATCCGGGTCCAGCGGGGCTCTGTGGCGATGTCGGCCTGTGGTGACAGGCCCGTGTGGATGCCGACCGCCCGGTATTCCTCGCGGGTGATGTCCCCGAACTGCTTGGTCAGGTGGGTGCTGCCGGTGGCGGCCATGCCGATGAAATCGGGGAAGGCAGTAGTGCCCGCGCCCGCGACGGTCTGTCCCGCAGTGACGCTGAATCCGTTCCGTGGGTCGCTGGAGATACTCACCGGGATACCCAACGGCTGCTGCTCCGCAAGCGCCTGCAGAGCATTGTTCTGCTCCGCCATTTTCTTGGGCTCGGCGGACAGGCGGGTGATGAACGCACGGATGTGCCTGTCCTGCACCAACGGTGTGAGGGCTGCGATGTTGTACGTGCCATTGGCAGTCGGGAGCTCCGAGTGGACCATCAAGCCGGCCTTGTCCTCCAGCGACATTCGCCCCAACAGGTCATCGACTCGCTTGGCTGGGCTGAGCCGCCAATCCTCGTAGGGCGTCAGGTCACCACTACGGTCCAGGTCACGGAAGTGATACCCGTCCTGCGTCACGACCGCCGCGGAACGGGAACCAAGATCGGGCTGCCGCGATGAAGCGGCCACGTTCCCGGCCGACACCACAGTGATCAGACCAGCGGTCAACGCGACAACAGTGGCCGCAGAAACGGATTTCGGGAAGCGGAGGCACCGGGTGGTCATGGCCGATCTCCTGACATGCTCGAGGCAGAACACGGTCGTTTTGCTTCCCGGGATTCTGGACCCGGATTGCCGGTCGGGCACCTTGAGGCGGACCCCATCACCGAACGGTCGGGTCGCGTCCAGCTGAGCAAGCTGCAAGAAGGGTCAGTCCGGTACGTGATCCCCCCATGGACCGATTGGCCAAATGTGATCCGGGCGGCCCGGAATGTTCGCCACACGCCCGATCCCGTCCCGATCGCCCGATTTCCGGCCGAAGTTCACCGGAAACTCCTCGCGAACTGCCTCTGAACCCGCCGCTCGCGGGGTACAGGCACAGACATCACTTTTCGAGATCCACCGAGCAATGACGGCCGAGAGTTCATTGATGCAACCGATCGAGCACCTGCACAAGCCTGCCCCGGGCGGCCGGCTCTTCGCGCTGCCCGCTGGCCACGCCGGCGTCGCCGCGCACCTCGCGGACGTCGACAAGTTGCTGGCCAGCACGATGGACGCTTTGGCCGACCAGTGGGCCGATCTGGCGGCCGGTGGCGCGGCGGACGTACTGGGTTCGGCGGACCTGCCCGCGATGTTGAGCACCCTGTTGGGCCGGGGCGGCAAACGCATCCGGCCGATCATGACCTACCTCGGGTGGGCGGCGGCCGGCCGGGACCATCGCGGCGTCGGGCGCCGCGAGATCGTCACCGTGAGTGCCGCGCTGGAAGTGCTGCACCTTTTCGCGCTGGTACACGACGATGTGATGGACGAGTCGGACTCGCGCCGCGGCGTGCCCACCATCCATCGACAGGCGCACGCCCGGCACGTCGCCGCGAACGCCGTGGGGAATCCCCAATTGTTCGGCACCAGCATCGCGATCCTGGCCGGCGACCTGGCGCTGGCCGAGGCGGACGGGTTGATCAGCGGGCTTCCGCCCGAGATCCGCCGGCTGTGGCGCCGTCTCGTGGTCGAACTGGTCGTCGGTCAACGCCAAGACCTGACCGGCACGGCGGCGCGCCGCAGAGACCTGGCGTTCGCCCAGTCGGTAGCCACGCTGAAGTCCGGGCGCTATACCGTGCAGCGCCCATTGGAGCTGGGGGCCGCGGCGGCCGCTGGCACGGACGCCGCACGTATGCGGTTGACCCGCTACGGGGAGGCGGTGGGGATGGCCTTCGCGCTGCGTGATGACATCCTCGGGCTGTGGGGGGATCCCGGTCGCACAGGGAAACCGGCCGGCGACGACCTGATCAGCGGCAAGCCGACCGTGCTGCTTGCACTGGCCGCCGACCGGATACGTCACCCGACGGCTCGACAGGCCTTCGATCGGGTGGGTACGGCGGCCTTCGGCCCGGCCGATCTCGCGTTGCTGTTGGACGAGCTCTCTGAGAACGGTACTCGAGCGACCGTCGAGCAGATGGTCGGCGCCGCCGTGGACGCGGCAATGGACGCACTGGACCACTCGATGCTCGACCCGGACGCGGTCGACGAGCTGCGCAGCCTCGCGTACGCGATCGCCTGGCGGGAGAAGTGAGCGAGATCATCGTCGTGGGCGCCGGTCTCGCCGGCCTGGCGGCCTCCTGCCACCTGATCGGACGCGGGCACGATGTGCTCGTCGTCGAGCGGGAATCGCTGGCCGGCGGGCGGGCCGGGCGCGAGGAGACGGAAGGTTTCGTCTTCGACACCGGGCCGTCGGTGCTGACCATGCCGCAGCTGATCGCCGACACGTTGAACGCCGTCGGCGTCGAACTGGCCGACGTGCTCACCTTGCGCCGCCTCGACCCCGCGTACCGCGCCGTCTACGCAGACGGCAGCGCGCTGCGGGTGCGGGCCGACCACGCGGACATGCGGGCCGAAATCGCCGATGCCAGTGGCCAGTCGGACGCCGCGGCGTATGACGAGTTCACGGGGTGGCTGCGGCAGCTCTACGAAGCGGAGATGTCCCGGTTCATCGACCGTAACTTCTCGACGCCGCTCGACCTGGTCTCCTCGCCGGGGGCGGCTGCCCGCCTATTCCGACTCGGCGCGTTCGGTCGGCTCGGCCCGGCGATCCGGCGTCGCTTCACCGACCCCCGGCTGCACCGCTTGTTCAGCTTTCAGGCGCTGTACGCCGGACTATCACCGAACGACGCGCTCGCCCTGTACGCGGTGATCACCTACATGGACACCGTCGAAGGGGTGTGGTATCCCGACGGCGGGATGCATGAAGTGCCGGCCGCGCTGGCCACAGCGTGCGAGAAGGCCGGCGGCCGCATCCGTTTCGGCACCGAGGTCACCGAGATCCTCCGGCGGGCCGACACCGGGGCGGTCGCCGGCGTCCGGCTGGCCGACGGGGAAAAGGTGCGGGCTGATGCGGTGGTTCTCACCCCCGACCTGCCGGTCGCCTACCGCCGGCTGCTGCCGGAGCTGCGCCCACCCCGGGCGGTCCGGCACGGCACCTACTCGCCGTCCGCCGTGGTCTGGCACCTCGGCGTCCGTGGCCAAGTCGACGCCGAGATCGCGCACCACAACATCCATTTCGGCGGCGAGTGGTCGGCCGCGTTCGACGCGCTGCTCCGAGAGGGCCGGTTGATGCCGGACCCGTCGCGCCTGGTGACCGTGCCGAGCCGCACCGACGCCGGCGCGGCGCCACCCGGTTGCAGCTCGATGTTCGTCCTCGAACCGGTGCCGAATCTGACGGCCGGCATCGACTGGACGGTCGAGTCGGAACCCATGCGCGAGCGACTGCTCGCTTTCCTGTCCAAGGCCGGCTATCCGACCGACATCGTCGTCGAGCGGCTGGTGACTCCGCTCGACTGGGAGCAGCAGGGCATGCATCTCGGCACCCCGTTCTCGCTCGCCCACACCTTCCGGCAGACCGGGCCGTTCCGACCGGCGAATTTCGAGAAACGGGTGCCGGGGACGTTCTTCGCCGGTTCGGGCACCGTTCCCGGCGTCGGCGTCCCGATGGTGCTGATCTCCGGAAAGCTGGCGGCCGACCGCGTCGGCCGGTATCTGGGTGAGGTTGCACGATGACGGTGACCGCCGACGAGGAACTGCTGCGGGACGGCTACCGCCAATGCGCCGAGATCACCAAACGCAATGGCACGACGTACTACTGGGGCACCCAGTTGCTGCCTCGGGAAAGGCGCCGGCACGTGCACGCCGTGTACGCGCTGTGCCGGCTCGCCGACGACATCGTCGACGACCCCGCCGCCACCGCGGGGCGGCGGCCACCGGACATCCGTTCCCAGCTCGACGACTTCGCCGACCGGTTCCGCAGCGCCCGCGCGAACGGCACCGCCGATCCGGTGCTGGGGGCCGCCGCGCACACGGTCCGCACCGTCGGTATCCCGCAGGAATGCTTCGACCGCTTCTTCGGCGCGATGGCGATGGACCTGACCACGAGCCGGTATGAGACATGGCATGACCTGCTCGGTTACATGGAGGGGTCGGCCGCCGTCATCGGCGAGATGATGCTCCCGGTGCTGCAGCCGCTGGGCCCTGAGGCCCTCGAGCCGGCCCGCGCGCTCGGATTCGCGTTCCAGTACACGAACTTCCTGCGGGACGTTGCCGAGGATCTCGACCGCGGCCGGGTGTACCTACCGCAGGAGGAGCTGCGCCGGTTCGGTGTGACGCCTGCCAATCTCGGCCTGCGGAGGGTCACCCCGGAGTGGCGCGCGTTCCTGGCGTCCGAGATCGAGCGGGCCCGCGGGCTCTACGACGTCGCCGACCGCGGGCTTTCGTGGCTGCCGGCGCGGTCCGCGCGCTGCGTGCTGACGGCCCGGGTGTTGTACGCCCGGATCCTGGACCGCATCGAGGCCGCCGACTACGACGTCTTCAGCATCCGGGCTCGCGTGCCGACCTGGCGAAAGGCGAGCACCGCGGCGCGGATCCTGATTTCTGGGGCGTGAGCGGGTCAGCGGTCAGATCGCCAGCCGGCGCAGCGTCCGGACGGCCGGAACGCGGGATGACAGCGGCACCGACCACAGGTCGTGCCCGCGGACACCCCAGCCGGCGAGCAGGGAGTTGGCCGCCTGCCAGCCGGTGGTCGCCGCGCGCTCCATCAGCGCGACGGGCAGATCGCAGCGCACCCCGTCGCCGGCCAGCACGAGGCGGGGATCGTCAGTGCGCACCTGGGGACGGCTCAGTCGCTCACCCGGCAGGAAGGACGGGCAGTCGTCTGAGATGAGCCACTCATCGGCCAGCAGGCCGGCCGCCCGGGTCTCCGGGAAGACCGTGGCCAGCTCCGCACGCAGCTCCTCCCGTAACGCCGGCTCCGACCACCCGTCGCCGACCGCGTAGGCGTGCATCTCGACGACCGAGCCGTTGCGCGCCGAGGCCCAACGCCTGGCGCCGTCCTCGTACCGCTCGAGCACGGACACGTTGTCCAGCAAGGGGAATCCGCCCGTGCCGAGGAATGCGGGCCGGTCGGGATGCACAGGCGTGTCCAGCCACAGCCGCCACACCACAAACCGCGGAGCGTTGCCGGTTCTTTCCAGCGACCGGCGCCACGGGGCCTCCGGCATTCCCGTCGCGTCCGCGACGAGCCGGCGGGTGCTCCGTGGGTCGGCCGCCAGCACGACGGCGTCCACGTCGAGGCGGTCATGCCCAATGTCCGCCCGCACGCCGCCTTGGGTGTCGAAGTGCACCCGGTCCACGCGCACCCCGGTGCGCACCTCGACCCCGAGGTCGGTCAGATGACGCTGCAGCGGCGTCCAGAACACCGTGCCGAAATCGTCGGTGGCGACGTCGAACAGCAACCCCTCGGACGAGCCGACGAAGTACAGGTGGAACATCGCCAGCAACTCCCCGGCGGCATACTCGCTCGGGTCGGCGAAGAAGCTGCGGGTGAACACTTCCAGCGCCAAGTGCCGGACAGCCGGCGGGAAACCGAGGTCGTCGAGGAACTTCTCGGCACTGATTCCGTCGAAATCGTCAAAGGCCTGCGGGAAGTCGAGATCGAGCATCCGCGACGACGCGGCCACGTTCGCCTTCACCAACCCGCGAACCCCGAAGTTCGGGCTGCGCAGGGCATACCAGAGCAGGTTCAGCGGCGGCGTCCGCGGCACCTTCGCGAAAGAGTCGGTCGCCCCGTCAGCCATGACGACGGGATAGTCAGGCACGCGCGTGAGGCCGGTCAGCGCGGGGTCCACCCGCCGCAGCAACGCCCGCAGGTTGTAGTACTGCCGGAAGAACGCGTGGAAGCCGCGGCTCATCGTGACCCCGTCGGCCACCCCGTCAACACCGTGGGTGACCGGCCAGGACCGGACCCGCCCACCCAGCTGCGGCTGCGCCTCGGCGAGGACGACCCGGACCCCCCGCTCGGCCAGCCCCACCGCCGCGGCGATCCCGGCGATCCCACCTCCGACCACCAGCACCCGGGGGGCCGGGTCGGGCACCCGCATCGCTCCGCCGGATGCGATGTGCCGCACCGCCTTCCGGTCCCGTCCTGGCCGCCATTCCCGGTTCATGCCCGCTCCGCGCTTGCCACGACCCGACGGCCCAGCCGCGTCCACCCCACCAGGGTGAGCGTGACCAGACCGAAACCGAACCCCAGGTCCTCGATCGGCGCGAAGGCGAGCCGCACGCCGATGATGACGTCAGGGTCGTACTGCACGATGCCCAGCCCGGTCAGGATGCCGTTGACGATCAATTGGAAGAAAACCACGATCGCGTAACTCGCCCAGAACAGTCGGGTGCGCAGCAGCCCGGTCCGTAGCACGACCAGGTCCATCAGGACCGCCGCCGTGATCGCCGCCAGCGCGGCCGCGGTGTAGGCGCCGATCATCGCCGGACCTGGACGTCCGTTGCGGCGGGGGCCCAGCGCGGCTTCAGCCGGCGCACCGCCTCGAACGTCAGCAGCCCGCAGATCGGGATGACCAGGAAGAACATCAACTCCTCCAACGGAAGCGGGCCCAGGAACACGCCGATGAGGTACCGGTCGTCGAACCACCACCAGCCGGCAGCGGTCGCGCGGTAATCCCACAGCACGAAGACCGCGGCGACCGGCAGGATGGCCGCAGCCGCCCTTCGCCACCGCCCGTAGACCCGGGCCTGCAGGGCGAACTCCAGCGGCGCCGTGCCCAGCAGGCAGGCGAGGAGCACCGCCAGGTATGTCAAGTGCTGCACGGGAATCCCTCCAAGGTGGTCACGAATGCGATCGGTGTTCAAGGAGCAGCGGGCCGCGGGGCGTCAGCGTCACCACGCCGGCCGGGCGCGGGTCGCCGCCGACCTGGCGCAAGGTGCCGTGGACGAAGCCACGCACCGCGGCCTCCAGCATCGCGGTGGCCAGCGCGGCCCCCAGACAACTGCGTTCGCCGGCCCCGAAGGGCAGGTACCCCCAGGCCGGCAGCGGCCCGTCGAACCGTTCGGGCCGGAACGCCGCCGGCCGAGGCCAGAGGTCGGGATCACGGTGCGTCAGGTAGGGGCTGTACAGGACCATCCGGCCCGTGGGGATAAGCCCACCGTCGACCTCGACGGGCCGTGCGGTGACCCGGCTGCCGATCCAACCCGCCGGATAGAGCCGAAGGGCCTCCCGCACCACTGCTGCGGTGAGCGCCGGGTCGTTGAGCTCGGGACGCGCGGCCAGTTCCCACAGCGCGAAAGCCAGGGTGTGGGCGGTGGTGTCGTAACCAGCGGCGAGCGCCACCCTCGCATCCTCGACCGCGGCGGCGGCCGGCCCGGGCAGTGCCGCGAATGCGCCCGTCAGTGTGTCGGGGCGCCGCTCGGCCATCGCGGTGCGCAGTTCGGTGCTCATCCGCCGGATCCGCACCGGTCGGGGCAACAGCGGCGCCGGGAGGCCGCGGTCGAGCGGCTCGAGAAACTTCGTCAACTCCGTCGGTGGCTCGCCCGGGCCGAAGAATGCGTGGCCCAGCAGCCGACGCACCAGCGTGGATGCCCACACAACCGCGTCGAAAACCCCGGTCGGCAAAGCGGTATCGACGATCTCGGCAAAGGATGCGGAGAACAACGGAGTGATGGCCCGGCGGTGGAAGGTGGCATTCATCCCGATCCGCCGGCCACGATGGGCCGGTGCTTCCTGCGCGATGACGCCGCCACGCAGATAGGGCGAGAGTTGGCTCATGCTGCCCCGGCTGCGGAACGTCTCCAAGTCGCCCAGGATCATCCGGTTCCACTCCGGCCGGTACCCGACAAGCGCCCGTCGCCACAAACGGACCTCGAAAACCGGGCCCAGGCGCGCACCCTCCTCGAGCAGCGCGATCGCGTCGCGACCCCAACGCGGCAGATGGCCGCCGGGGAGGACGCGGGATGGGCCCGGCACCGGCCAGCACGTACTTCGCTGATCAGCGGACGGCATGCCCGCCGGGGTGGACAGTCGGTTCATGTCTCGTAGCTCCGGCCGCGCCAGTACTGCCAGCGTCGAAGCCCTTGCGCAACAACGGGTATGGCGGCGAGCGGCGATGCCGAAACGGCCAGCGCTGCGGCCCAGTCCCGGCCGCCGGTCTTGAATTCCACCAGGGCCCGCTCGACAACGCCGAGACCGGCGGCGAGCCGCCAGCGCGGCCGGACACCGAGCAGAATTGGTGCGGTATAGGCGAGCACGTGAAAGGCCCACACTGCAACCACCACCCAGCCCCGGCCGCCCGCCATGGGGCGCAGTCCGCGGCCGAGGCCCGCGACCACCGCACACCGATCCCTGAACATCCGCACCTGTGCGGTGTTTCCACCCAACGCCAGTCCCAACCGCAACCCCCGGGCGCGGACGACCCTGGCCAACGCGACGTCCTCAACCACCTCGCCGCGGACGGCGGCGAAACCTCCGACCGCCGCGTACGCGTCACGGCGGAACGCGAACAGTGCGCCGTGCGCGGTCGCGGCTCCCTTCACCGGAACCCGCAGCAGCCCGAACGGCAGCAGACAGAGCAGCACGTCGACGATGAGCGGCACCAACAACCGCTCGCTCCAGGATCCGGTGAGCTGGCGCGGAAACACCGAAAAGGCCTCGGCCTGTTGATGATTCATCTCGGCCAGCACCGCCGCCGCCGCCCCCGGCGCCAACCGCACATCGGCGTCGCAGAACACCAGGACGTCGGCGTCTGTGACGTCTGCCAGCTGCGCGCACGCCCACGTCTTGCCGGCCCATCCCGCCGGACGCGGAATGCCTGTTACGAGCCGGGCGCGAATCCCGGTCGGTGCCTCAGCCAGTAGCCGCGCAACCGTGCCCGCGGTGCCGTCGGTCGAACCGTCGTCGAGCAGCACCACCTCGCCGAAGCCGGCGGCGAGCATGCCCGGCAAAGTCTCCGGGATGCGGTCCGCCTCGTCTCGCAGCGGGACGAGCAACGCCGCCCGGTCGACGCCCGCCGGCGCGAACGCCGTTCCTCGCAGGGTTGGGAACCACCACAGGTTCGCCACCAGCACAGCGAGTTTGGCGGACAGGAAGATCAGAACGGGGAACGCAGCGGCCTCAACCGCGGCATCGACCCGGCCGGCTGGCAACCGCCGGCCCGGCCTCACCGACGGATCCGTTCCGACCAACTGCGCACACCGGCGAATACCGGTCGATAACCCGGCAGCGGGAGCGCCGGATCCGACGTTGCGAGGGTGTCGTCGAGGATCGCGAGCCGACCCGCCAGAACTGACGACAGGTCGGCGGCGGCGAACACCGGAGCCACGTCGAGATACGCCTCGGGCGCCTGATGCCCGCGCAGCACGACGCGCGTCGCCACGGCGACAAGTGGGGTCCGCGCCTGCCGGGCGAACCACTCTGCGCCGGGCCGCACTGGACCGAGTGGGCCGGGGGTGCGGAGTTCGCCCTCCGGAAACAGCACGATCACCGCACCCGACCGCAGGAACTCGACTGCTGTTCGCGGCCGATCGGCCCCCACCACGCCGGCCCAGCCGTAGACCTTCCGCGATGCGATGTTCACCGGGTCCATCAGAACGCCGACATCGGAACGGCCGGTTGCCCTCAACGCGGCGTGCGCAGCGAAGAAGTCCCACCAACTGTGATGGTTCGCCGCCCACACCGCCGGACCGATCGGCAGCTCGCCGCGCACCCACACTCCGCGCAGATTCCGGCGAACCAGCTGAGCGAGGCCGAACCGGACAAGCACACTCGGCCGGCTCGACAGGGTCGCGGAAACGCCGGACGACGCCCACTTCGGGGCGGGCGCAGCGATCTCCGGGCGCGCCGCACCCGTTGTCCCCGACACCTCCGCCAGACTACCGAACGCTCCTTCCGGCCCGTTCGTCGTGCAGTTCTCACCCGGCCCACACGCGATCCGCGCAACCGCTCGTCGGTGCCTGCGACGACAAGGCGTTCGTGACGCCGCCCCAGATCTCGCGCCGGCAGAGCGGTTGCCCGGGCGCCCGGCCGGGTACAGGCCCGGCATGATCACGTCGGGGTCGGAGCAGTCCAGCGGTGGCTGAGTACGGTCGGGTGCTTCGTACCGCGGCGCAGGTCCGCGCCGTCTGGCTGCCACTGGGGCTGGTTCTCATGGCCTACGCCGCTGCCTCGCTCGTCAACACACCATTGCGCGACGACATCCGGCAGGGAACCCCGAACCTGCTCGGCTTCGGGCTGCACATCGACGAGCCCGTGAGCGCCGACAAGTGGATGTTCGGGCAGCTGCCGACGACCTGGTTGCAAGATCGGCTCTACAGTCCGTCCAGCCCGCACTGGTACGACGCCGTTGCGGCCGCCGTGTACATCAGCCACTTTCTCGTCATCCCGGCAGTGGCAATGGTGCTCTGGTCCACCAATCGCCGCCGCTTCCGGTCGTGGATCTGGTGCGTATCCCTGCTCGTCGCCGTCGGCACGACCACGTACATCATCTACCCGATGGCACCACCGTGGACCGCCGGCGAACTCGGGCTGGTCGACCCGATGACGCGGATCTCCGGAATCGGCTGGGACTTTCTGCACCTTGACGCGATCGGCAATCTCCTGAGCCAGGCACAGCTCGCTTCGAACCCGGTGGCAGCGATGCCGTCGATGCACGCGGCGAGCGCCGCTCTGGTGGCGGCCTTCTTCTGGGGGGCCGCTGCTCTATGGAAACGCGTCCTGCTGGCGCTCTATCCGGTCGCGATGGGGGTCACCCTCGTCTACACCGGCGAGCACTATGTCGTGGACGTCATCGCGGGATGCTTGGCGGCCGGCGCAGTGGTGATCGGCTGGCAGCTCGTGGCCAACCGGAAGCGGGCCCGCCGCCGCGGGTTCCCGCCCGACCTGCGGACGGTTGCTGACCGCTCCTAGCGGTCGAACGCGTCCCGTACGTCGCCAAGTCGCCCCGGTGGACCGGCAGACCCGATCGCTGTCGAAGCACCGTTACATCCAGAGCTGAAACTGGAGAGCGCCTGACAGACAACGAGTATCGAGAGCGGACGCGACGATTCCATGCCGTATTCGGGCGACAGTTCGGGTTACTTTGCCGGGCCTTGGTCAATGGTCGGGTCATCCGGCGGAAAGCCACGCATCGTCGCCGTTGCGAGTTCATGCAGCTTGGCGTAGGTGAACTCAGCGGCCGTGGTCACGCTGTGCCCGCTCCCGGCGACAATGCCGGGCACCATTTTCATCGACAGCAACATCCGGGTCAGGTCAGCGTCGTCAGCATTCCTGGGGATGGTCTCCGTCTCGGCCAGGCCATGCGCGGACAGCACAACCCCGAGCCGCGCGAACCGGGTAGTGAAATCCACGACCTCCTCCTTCTCTTCGTCGGTCATTCAGGCGAACGCAGGACCCCGTGCTCGACGACTGCGCGCACCACGATCACTGGCGGCCGCGACGGATCCGCCTGCGATTCAGCCGTCGGCCACTGCAGGCAAGGGATCTCCTCCGCATTCTCGCAAGGACGGCGGCCAGGCCTTTCCGGCGCCTCGACCAAGCCCCAACGTTGACGATCGTGGCCGCGGCGCCCCACCGCGAAGGCAAACCAGAGTTAGTTAGGCAAGTCAGTTTCGTCAAGGGTCAGAAGATCCGGGTCGGCGAGCTTGCCCAGACAACCGGGGCTGGCCCGGCAATGCCGATTGCCCGCCTTCGGCACTGCGATCCCCGACCAACCCCCGCGGCGGCTGGTCGCAGGTGCTTTGGTTGCCAGCACGAAAGCTGGGGAATGATAGGAGACCAGCGGCAGATACGTGTCCATTCGGGTGGGCATCATCACTGCGGGGACGCTATTCCACGAGTGGTTGTTACTCCCCGTTTCGGTCGGCTGCTTTCAGTTCTACCTCAGCGGTGGCCTGAATCGGCGCCAGCAGTTCCGGGTCCCTGATCCCGCACAATCAGATACGCGATCGTCGACCGCGCAGCCTTGTTGTCGGTCATTTCGTAGATCCGGCACTTCTGCAACCGGCCGGTTGATTCCAGCATCAGGTTGTACAACAGGTCCAGTACCAGGTTCCGCTGTTCTACACGTACGACCCGAACCACGGGTTACCCGCGGCGTCCACCGGCAAAACGCCTTGCGCAGCAACCAGGTATTGGTGGATGTTGCTGGTGTCCAACGCGATCTTCAGCGGTCGCGCTGCACCCCTCAATCAGCGCGGCCCAGCCTTCGGCGCAGCTCATCGCCAGTCCTTGTTGGTGCCATCAGGCCGGGACGAGCGAAACCTCAGGTGATCAGTCCACCGTGTTCTTGACGGCGTCCTTTGCTTTCTCGCCGGCTTGCTTGAT
>Ga0164306_10000213_pt1 | contig 22134 bp, 23 predicted proteins | sample Whisoiple_242_MG_FD_110213 | JGI IMG/M metagenome (GOLD analysis project Ga0164306, IMG submission 110213) | Soil microbial communities amended with fresh organic matter from upstate New York, USA - Whitman soil sample_242_MG | ecosystem: Environmental > Terrestrial > Soil > Unclassified >... | reverse complement strand
TATGAAGGCTTTTGCCTGCCGATGGTTGAGGCCATGGCTTGCGGCGTCCCAACCATCGCAGCGAATAGCTCATGCCTGCCGGAAATTTCCGGCGGAGTCTTGCGCTACTTCGATCCGTATTCCGTGGAAGAGATGGCGGCGCGCATGGAAGAGGTGTTGCGGTCCAGCGATCTGCGCGCCGAGCTTGCCGCGCGCGGCAAGGAACGGGCACAGCAATTCAGCTGGGAGCTGTGCGCGCAACAGACCCTGGAAGTCGTGGAGCAAGTTGCCTGTACAGTCAAGGTCAAAGCGCGGGCCGCGAGGGTTGCGCTGTGAGAATCGCCATCGACTCATGGACGCTGGCCAGCCGCTTCCGCTGCCAGGGCACTTACGTCTACGCGCAGAACGTGCTGCGCGAGTTTAAGAAGATTGCGCGCTACGGCGCAGGGGTGCGCTTCGCGCTTTTTGCGTCGGGCAGGAACGGCAATGATGCAATCAGCATTGTCCCGGAAGAAAACTTCGAGCTGTGTTCGTCATCACTGCTCGATCATGATCGCGTATGGAGATTTGGCGGCGCGGGTTGGTCTGCCGCGCGCTCTCGGGCTGATGTGATCTTTGTTCCCACGGCAGCCACGCTTCCAATCAGCCCCGTGCCGGCGGTCTGCACCATCCATGACGTTACGCCGATCACCATGCCATCGCATTCGAAGAAGGTCGGCACGATGCAGCGCGTCCTGCTGAAAGGTTGTGCCAGATTTTCCCGCGCGATCATCACGTCTTCCGAATGCTCGAAGAAAGACATCGTGGCGCTGCTGGGCGTACCGGAAGGAAAGGTGTCAGTCATTCACGATGGCTGCGACCACGCTGTGTTCAACGCTAAGCCTGCCGACCCATCCGCCATGGCGTCTTTGCGGTTGCGGACCGGCATCGATAAACCATATGTCCTGCACCACGGCACAATTCAGCCCAGAAAGAACCTGAAGCGCCTGATCGATGCTTTTCGGCTGATGCTGGCGCGCAACCGGTCTCTGGAGCTTGATCTGGTGCTTGCCGGACACGCCGGCTGGGCCAGCGAAGAAATCATTGACGCGGCCAGAAACAACGGCAGTCGTGGAAGAGTGATTCTGGCAGGCGCGGTCCCTGAGGCTGATCTGGCGTTGCTGATCAAAGGGGCCGAGATGGCTGTTGTGCCGTCGCTCTATGAGGGATTCTCGCTGCCGATGGTCGAGTCCATGGCCTGCGGCACTCCGACCATTGTTTCGCGAACGTCCTGTCTGCCGGAAATTTCGGGCAACGTCCTGGCGTACTTTGATCCGCTTTCCATCGACGACATGGCAACGTGCATGCAATCGGCGCTGACCGATTCGCAAATGCGCGAACGGCTGCGGGAAAAGGGGATCGAGCAGGCGAGCAAGTTTACCTGGGAGCGCTGCGCGCGGGAAACGCTTGACGTCCTGATCGCAGCGGGCAGGTCGGCGCAAAACTAGACTAGCGATGGAGCACCCACCAACATCACGCGCAGTTTCGCTGGCGCGTCCCGGCGTGGGCGAAGAACTGCTGATCGCCGGCGTGGCGCTGGGGCTGACGATAGCGGCGCTGTTGACCCCCATGGCGCTGCCCGTGGCCGTCAGCGGCGTGGTGTTCATCCTGGCTGCGCTTCGATTTAAGCCGCTGCTGCCGGCGGTAATCTTTTTTCTTCCTCTCACTCCATTTCTCGACTGGAATTTTCCCATACGCGACCTGACCACGCTGGCGCGGTTCAGCATGTTTGCCGGCGTTGTGGTGTATCGCCTGAGCCATGGTAAAGGCGTGCGCGAATGGCTATGGAGCGGCTGGCTCACGCGGGCGATCATCGGCTATTTCGCGGTGGCCATCGTTTCGGTGGCATGCAATGCGGTCACGCTGGACGCGCAACGCGAACTCATGCGCCTGGCTTCTTACGTCTGCTTCTATTACGTGATCATGGATTGGATACAGACGCGCCGCGACACTCAGACTTTGCTGAAGGTCTTAATGGCCTCGACCATCGCGGTTGCGCTCTTTGGTCTTTACCAGATGATGATCGGCGGCTATTCCGCGCTGTATGACGTCCTCTATCCCGTCCAGGAAGAAATCCGGCAGATTCCGCCGTGGGAAGGGCGCATCACTTCATTTCTTGAACACTACAACGGGCTGGCCGCATACATTAATCTTGTTGTGCCGTTCTGTCTGGTCTTTGCGCTGCGCGGGACTGATCCGGCACTGCGCACCTGGTGCAAATGGTGCCTGGCGCTGGCCGGCGCGGCCCTGCTGCTCACGCAGAGCCGCGGCGGACTTCTTGCCTTTGTGGCGATGCTGATGGTCAGCGCGTACATGCTGGCCCCGGACCGCAAAACAAGAATGCGCCGGCTGGCCCTGGTGCTGGTGGTCTGTATGCTGGCGGCAGCGGTGGCAGGATTCTTTTTTCAGCGACTTGGTGAGATCGACGACTATACCGCGGTATCGCGCCTGGCGATCTGGGGCGGGGCGTTCACGGTTTTTGCCCGCGCGCCGGTGGTGGGGGCGGGTTTTGGCAATCTACGGCCACTGATGGGAGGCCTGCTCGGTCTTCCGGAAGGCTGGATGGGCGACGCGCATAACCTCTATCTGGAACTTCTGGCGGAGAGCGGACTAGTGGGTTTTATCGCTTTTGCTTTCTTAATTGTCTGTGGGCTACGCGCAGCGCGAAGATGCATGCGGCAATCGCGGGATGAATTCGCGTGGCTCATCGGCGTCGCAGTCTTTGTCGCGGTGTGCGGCGTGCTGGCACACGGCGCGGTCGACTACTTGTTTCATACGACTCCGCAAGTGGCCGCGCTGTTTTTTCTGGCGCTCGGAATACTGGCAGCGCAGACGCGGGGCCCCGAGGCAAGAGCAGGCCAGACCTGGGTGGCACCATGATTCGCAGAACCATGATCCGGGAACGCATGATCCGCGAAACCATGATCCGCACAGCAGAGACTCGTGGCGGCAACGCATCGGCATCGGCCACAGCCCGGCCAGCACAGATCCAGGAAAGCGGCCTGGAGGTTGTTTCGTCCTGCAACGTATGCCGGAGCGATCGTATTCAGAAAGTGGACCCGGATTTCAACCTCTGCCGCTGCGATTCCTGCGGACACGTGTTTGACAACCCCAGGCCGTCCGTCGCTGAAGTGGCGCGGTTTTATTCGCAGGCAGGGAAGTATGATTCATGGCTTCAGCAGGAGCACGCCCGTGACCTGCTGTGGAAGCGCCGGCTGCAAAAATTGTTACCGCATCGCGTATCAGGAAGCCTGCTGGATATCGGAGCGGGCATTGGACAATTTCTTCATCATGCAAAGCCGCTTTTTACCCAGGCAACAGGCACAGAAGTTTCAAACAGCGCGGTCCTGATCGCCAGAGAAAAGTACGGACTCGATCTTTTGGCGGGACAGGTTGAAGACTTGAATCTGCCGCCGAGCTCCTTCGACAACATTACTTTGTTCCATGTGCTTGAGCATGTGCCCGATCCGGCGAGGGTTATCGAGCGGTGCCGGGACTTGCTGCGGCCGAAGGGAATTGTGGTCATCGCCGTGCCGAATGATGTGCTGGCCTGGAGTTCAACGGTCAAAAAGGCAGGGAAGAGGCTGGGACTCAAGCCGTTTCAGAAATTCAGTCCGGTGCTGGGGATCGCGCGGGCGGGATCGTCGCGCGAGATCCATCTCTCGCACTTTACGCCCGGCGTTCTGCGGCAGCTTGTGGAAAGGTCTGGCCTGGCCGTGATGGAGGAGTCTCTCGATCCGTACTACGTTTCAGGCGGCGTTCGACGGACCGTGGACAGCGCCTACTACGCATTGCACCGGATGCTTCACGCGGCATTCAAGATCAACCGCTACGAAACGATCTGGATGGCGGCGCGAAAGCCATGAAATCGCTCCAAGAGCTGCAACGCACGTGGGAAGGGCTGGCGCAGGCAGATCCACTGTGGGCCATCTGCACTGATCCGGCAAAGCAAAACAAGCAATGGAACCGCGAAGAATTCTTTGCCACAGGCAAGAATGAAGTGGGAGTGGTGCTGCAATGCGTTGCCGGGCCGGGAGTGAGCATGGATGGGAAGGCGCCGGCGCTTGATTTCGGGTGCGGCGTGGGCCGGTTGACCAGGGCGCTGGCGGAACACTTTGCCGAATGCTGGGGCGTTGACATTTCACCCACGATGATAACGCTGGCGAAAGAGTTCAACCGCGACCTGCCGCAATGCCGGTTTCTGCTAAACGACCGGGACACGCTGGAAGGGCTGCAAGACAACTACTTTGGTTTTATCTACAGCAGCATCGTGCTTCAGCACATGGCGGAACGATACATCAGGAAATATCTTGCTGAACTTATGCGGGTGTTGCGACCCGGCGGCCTGCTGGTTTTTCAACTACCGGACAGCTTGCGAGGCAGCGCGCTTACAAGAATTCGGGCAAGAGTGGCGTTGCGCGCCCGGGTGAAATCCGTTTTTGGCAAGCCCACGCCTCACGGCATGGAGATGCATTGCATCAGGGAACCAGTCGTTCGAAAACTAATTGAAGCAAGCGGCGCGCGAGTGGTGGACGTGCGTCTCACAAATTCTTCTGAGCCCTGGTTCAGCGGCAACCTGCAATACCTGAAAGAGGAGCCGCAATCAGGCTTTGTGAGCAAGCAATATTGTGTGGTGAAAGGAAAGTGACGCTGGTTTCCAAAGCAGATCCGGAAGCGGTATTGAGGCCGCGCAAGCGACAAGGCGGAGAGACAGGAATGCGCGTTGGGTTTGATGCCCGCTGGTATAACAAATCCGGAGTAGGGAGTTACGTGGCAGGTCTGCTGCCGGCTCTGGCCCGAGCCGGTTGTGAACTTGTGGTTTATGTCGATCCCGGCAATCCCGTTCCGGGGCTGGATCAGCTTGAGCTGCAGATCGTTCGTGCGCGTTCAGGTAAATATTCGCCGCTCTCATCTCTCGAATTTCGACGCCGTGAAAAAGCAGATAAGCTGGACCTGTTTCACTCTCCTTTTTATGCGACGCCGCTGCTTGAGTGCCCGGTGGTGGTTACGGTCCATGACCTTATACCGTTTCTTTTTCCCATCTATCCCCGGTGGAAGCAAAAGCTGGTGCAAGCCGGCTATCGCAGGACGGCGCGGCACGCGGCGCACATTGTCGCCGATTCTGTGGCGACCGCATGCGACCTCCAGAAGGTGCTGAATGTTCCGGGAGAAAAAATCTCGACGGTGCATCTTGCGGCGGACCGGGACAATTTTCATCCATGCATCGCGGCTGATGAGTTGAATGGGTTGCGGAGGAAGTTTGGCGTCCAGCCGCCTTACGTGGTTGTTGCCGGCGCGGGAAACTGGCGGACCAAGAACCTGAAGAGCGCACTTGAGGCGTTGATAATCGCACGCAGAGATGCAGGCAGGGAATTTCAAGCCGTGATGTTTGGACCGGCAGATGGGCTACGCGCCCCGGGCATCCGCGATCTGGCGCAGAACCTGAACCTAATCCAGACCGGTTACGTTGAAACGCGGGAGCTGGCCGCATTGTTCCGCAATGCGCACGCCCTGGTGATGCCCTCATTGTATGAAGGATTCGGGCTGCCGCTGGTTGAGGCCATGTCGTGTGGATGTCCGGTGATTGCTTCTGACCGCGGATCGCTGCCGGAAATCGCCGGCACGGGCGCCCTGTGCTTTGATCCATTCAATCCAAGTGCGATGGCCGCGGCTGTGGCCGCGCTGTTGCGTAGTCCTGAAGAGCTACAGCAAAAAAAAGCGGCCGCACTGAGGAGAGCTGCTGATTTTTCATGGGACAAAGCGGCACAAGAGACGATCTGGGTATATCATCACGTGAAACAACTGGTTTCTGCTTCATAAATCAATCGACCTTAACGGCGAGAGGTGTGCATTTAGATGCGAGCGTTGATTACAGGAGTGACCGGGCAGGACGGCTCTTATCTGGCTGAGTTGTTGCTGGAAAAGGGCTATGAAATATACGGGGTTGTGCGCAACGTGGCGCGTGAAGGCCACGATCTTGCCGGGGCGGAAGGCAAGATCAAGCTGGTTGAAGCAGACCTTACCGACCAGCCTTCCCTCGATCGCGCGATGCAGCAGATCAAGCCGGACGAGGTGTATAACCTTGCGGGACAAAGTTTCGTTCCGGTTTCCCTGAACCAGCCGCTTTTGACCATGGAAGTTTCAGGCATGGGCGCGCTGCGAATGATGGAGGCGATGCGCAGATATGCGCCGGCGGCAAAATTTCTGCAGGCTTCCAGCGCGGAGATTTTTGGCAAGGCAGATGGCGGCCCGCAGACGGAGTTGACCCGGCTGCGTCCGCGCAATCCGTATGGCGCGGCCAAACTGTTTGCCCACCACATGACAATCAACTATCGCGAGAGCTACGGCATGTTTGCCTGCTCCTGCATCGCTTTTAACCATGAATCGCCGCGGCGAGGCGTGGAGTACGTGACGCGCAAGGTCACGCAACAGGCGGCCCGCATCAAGCTGGGATTGGCCGATAAACTCAAGCTGGGAAACCTGGATGTGCGCCGCGACTGGGGATTTGCCGGCGACTATGTTCGCGCCATGTGGCTGATGCTGCAACAGGCGCAGCCTGAGGATTTTGTGATTGCGACCGGCGTAACGCACAGCGTGAGGGAACTGGTGGAAATTGCCTTTGCGCATGCCGGTCTGGACTGGAAAAAATACGTGGAGACCGATCCGGCGCTGGTCCGGGCGGCGGAAAATGACGCGCTCAGAGGCGATCCCGGCAAGGCCAACAGAATTCTGGGCTGGAAGCCAACGGTTTCATTCGAGGCGCTGGTGCGGATGATGGTGGATTCCGACGTCTCTTTACTTTCTGGCGCCGCGGCCAAACCCAACGCCACCGCTCTTGCAGGGGCGTAGCATGCCAGGGCTTGCCGCCGCCAGGCCGGAACGTGTCGCGCCAAAACAGCGCGTGCATATGACGCACTGGCAGCGGGCGCTGAAGAGATCGATCGACGTCGCAGGCGGAGCTATCCTGCTTATTCTTTCCGCGCCGCTGATTGGCCTGCTTGCGCTGCGAATCAAACTTTACGATGGCGGGCCGGCATTGTTTCGCCGCCGCGTGGCGGGGCCCAAGGGAGAGTTTGACGCATTTAAATTGCGGACGATGCGCGTGGATGCCGATGACGTTCTGCGCCGTGATGATCGACTGCGGCGGGAATTTGAGGTGAACTTCAAGCTGCAGCACGATCCGCGGGTTACGGCGGCCGGCGCGGCGCTGCGGCGGAGCGGCCTGGACGAATTGCCGCAGCTATGGAACGTGATTAAAGGGCAGATGAGCCTGGTTGGTCCAAGAATGATTACGCCGGCCGAGCTGCAAAGATACGGAGACGCAGGCTGGATTTTTAATTTGATGAAACCCGGTGTGACCGGTTACTGGCAGGTACACGGCGATCCGGCGGCTGGTTACGACCGGCGTATTGCCATGGATTTGTTTTACGCGGAAAACTGGTCGCTTTTGTTCGACCTGAAAATACTTATCAGGACGCCGGCACGCGTCCTGCGCGGATCAGGAGTGTAAGGAATGGCAAATGTGCTGGTAACAGGAGGCGCGGGCTATGTGGGATCGGTATGTTGCGCGGAATTGTTGCGCGCGGGACATGCGGTAACGATTGTGGACGATCTTTCCACGGGATGGAGAGACGCCGTCCCCGCAGGCGCGGCTTTCTTTCAGCTCGATATCGGCAACCAGGGCGCGATGCAGTCATTGGTGAGCCATATCCGGTTCGACGCGGTCTTTCATTTTGCCGCGAAGGCGTTGATCCCGGAATCGGTAAGCAATCCGGGAATATTTTTTCAGCAGAATGTAGCTTCCGGTATCACGATGCTCGAGGTGCTGCGTGGAGCAGGTGTCAGAAACTTTGTGTTCTCGTCTTCAGCGGCGGTGTACGGCACGCCGGAGAGAGTGCCGATTGAGGAAGATGATCCGAAGAAGCCGGTAAATTCTTACGGTGAAACAAAGTTGATGTTCGAGCGCGCGCTGCATTGGTATGCCCGCGCGTATGGCTGGAGCGTGACCGCGCTGCGTTACTTCAATGCATCCGGGGCGACGGCTGAATTGGGGGAGCGGCACGAGCCTGAAACCCATATCATTCCGCTGCTTTTACAGGCCGCAACCGGGGAACGCAAAGTTTTCAACATCTATGGCGACGAGTATGACACGCCGGATGGCACCTGCGTGCGGGACTACGTGCATGTGCTGGACATTGCCAGCGCGCACATCCGCGCCCTGCAGAAGCTGAATCAACCAGGCATGCGCGCGTATAACATTGGGTTGGGAAGAAGCTATTCGGTGCGGGAAGTGTGCAATGCCACGAGTGAAGTCACCGGCCGGACGATTTCCCTGCGGGTAAGCGCGCGCCGCGAAGGCGATCCTGCGGTCTTGTGCGCCAGCCCGGAGCGCATCATGCGCGAGCTCGGCTGGAAGCCAGGGCATTCTTCTCTGCAAGAAATTATTGAGTCCGCGTGGCAGTGGAAACAAAAACAAATGAGCTTGCGGCTGGCTACATCGTCGAACTAATTCGCGCGTGTGAGACGCTACTCGGTTACGCTTATTCCATGAAAGCCTTTATCCTGGCGGCCGGAAACGGAACGCGGCTGCGTCCGCTGACTGACAGCGTGCCTAAATGCCTGCTGCCGATTCAAGGCGTTCCCCTGCTGGAAATCTGGCTCACCAATTGCAAAGCGGCGGGAATTACTGGCGTTCTGGTCAACGCGCACGCTCACGCGCAGGCAGTGAAGCAGTTTGCCGCGACGCAGAAGAGCGGCGTGACGGTCAGCGTTGTCGACGAGCCGCAGCTGCCTGGCAGCGCCGGAACGTTGGCTGAGAACCGCGCGTTCGTCGCCGGAGACGAAGCATTTTTTGTTCTTTATGGCGATGTGCTGACGAACGTCGATCTTCGACGGATGCTTGCGTTTCATCGCCAGAAAAATCTTGCGGCAACGCTGGGCATCTATCAGGTGGCAGATCCCACGCGATGCGGAGTTGTCAGCATGGATGAAGATGATGTCATTCAGGAATTTGTCGAGAAGCCAGCGCGGCCGGTGAGCAACTGGGCTTTTTCGGGGGTGATGATCTGCGGGCGGGAGATTTTTGATTTCCTGCCTGATCGTCGGCCAGCGGACATTGGCTTTGACCTGCTTCCTAAGATGGCGGGAAAAATGGCGGGATATCGAATCTCTGAATATCTCATCGACATTGGTACGCCCGAAAATTATCAAGCGGCGCAGCAGTCATGGCCAGGGCTGGCGCGCTCGCAACGAACTGGCTGAGGCGAATAAAGCCCAGGATATGCTTGCCGGAATTATTTTCGATTTTGACGGAGTCATCGTAGACAGCCACGCTGTTCATATCCAGGCGTGGAAGGCGCTTTTTATGGCGATGGGCAAGGCGGTTGGCGATGAAGAACTCTCTTTTGTGGTGGAAGGCGCGAAGCGCGAAGAAATCTTGCGCCGCTTTCTTGGCGACCTGACTACGGAGCAGATCGAACTTTACGGCGCGGAAAAAGAACGGCTGTATCAGGCGCGTGCGAGCGAATTGAAGCTGGTCAGCGGCATTACTGAGTTTCTGGAGCAGTTGGATGCGGCGGGAGTGCCGATTGCGGTCGCGAGTTCCGGCAGCCGCAGTCGAGTGGAGCGCACGCTGAAGACGTTTGGTCTGCTGGGCCGCTTTCGCGCGATTGTCACGGCGGAAGACGTAGCGAGAGGTAAGCCCGATCCTGCTCTTTTCCATCTGGCCGCGAGCAGGTTGGGGGTTGCGGCAGAGCAAATTCTAGTGTGTGAAGACGCTGTTGCTGGGGTCGCGGCGGCGAAGGCGGCGGGAATGAAGTGCATGGCCATCGCAGACAATGGCAGAAGAAAGCTTTTGCAAGAGGCCGGCGCAGACCGGGTGATCGAAGACTTTGCGCAGACCGGACTGGACGACGTTCGACGGCTGTTTGATGAGCAGGCGGTCGCGCAACGATAGCGTGAAGCGCTAAGAATGCGCATCGTCACGCATAACTTCAGAAATCCAAAAAGAATTTGCAAACAGACGAGCTCCCGGGAAGAAGCATGGAGCTCGCCTGTTGCCTGAAGAAATCAGCCGCTCAAGTCGATCGGCTGCCGGCTGGCTTCCTCAGTTTCGCGGGACGCGAAAGTCGTTAAACCGCACGGGCCAGCGCGCGGGGTCCAAGCGCCCGGGCCGGCATTCGATCGCCGGCACGGATTACCTGCTGGGAGAACCGTTCCATCTCTTCAAGCTGCGGGCTGAACTGCAATAGCAGCAGGCCGGCGCCGGCGTCTTCAAATTCCGCGACGCGTTCCGCCACCTGCTCCGGCGTTCCCACCAGGCCGGAACGCAGCCCGCGATTCGACACCGAGTAGTCTTCCAGCGACACGCGCTGCTCAAGCTGCGTGTTGGCCAGCCACTGCTGGTAATTCTGGTAGCCGGCGGCGTTCTGCTGGACGTCGGTGATGCGGCGCAGCTCTTCGTGAGCTTCGCGCTCGGTGTCGCGCACAATGGCATACGCGGCAACGCCAAACTGCATCGGCGGCAGGCCCCATCTTTCGCGACGCGCCGAAAGATCGCGTACCTTCTCGCGGATTTTTTCCGGCGGATCGCCGTGCATCACGTAGGCATCGCACTTTTGCGAGATCAGGTTCTTGGCCGCCTCCGATTCGCCTCCGGCATAAATCACCGGGCGCGGACGCGACACCGGCTTGGGCTGCAACACCAGGTCTTCGACCTTGTAATACTTGCCGGAGTAATTTACGTGATCGTGTTTCCATGCCTGGTCCACCACGTCCAGCCATTCAGAGGTGCGGGCGTAGCGATCGTCATGCTGATCAAACTGCACGCCGTATTTGCGGGCTTCGTCCGCCCACCATGAAGAGACGACGTTGAGCGAAACGCGGCCATTGCTGATGTGGTCAATGTTCGCCGACTGCTTGGCCAGCAGCGCAGGGTTGTGGAACGTCGGCCGCACGGCCACCATCAACTCCAGTCGGTGCGTCACCGCGGCCAGCGCCGCAGCCGTAGACCACGCGTCGAGCGACGGCTCTTCCGGGCCCTTGATGTCATTCAGGTTGAGTTCGGCGATCAACGTGAGATCGTAGCCAATCTCCTCACTGCGTCGCGCCAGGCGGCTGACGTAAGCCCAGCTGGTTTCCATCTGCTCATCTTGCACGTTGCGCAGCCAGCCGCCGAAAACAGGGAGCCAGTATCCGTATCGCATCACGCTGCCTCCTGTTCCAGAAAGTCGACTAAGCGCACAAAGGGATCGAAGCCCACGACCTTGGGCCCATCGGCCACAAAGTTGGAAAGCGCGTTGATGTCGTAAAAATAAAGCTTGCCGTCGCGGTCGTCCACGATGTACTCAATGCCGCCGACCTCAATCCGCGCCTCCCGCATAATGCGCTCGACTTGCTGAATGATCTCGTCCGGCGGCGTGTAGCCTTCCACCTTCAGGCCGGTTTTGGGCGCGTCCACGGGGCATGCGCCGCGCGCCAGCTCCTGGCCGCCGGTGGTCTTGCAGATATCGGCGGGGCAAAGGTCAAAGGTTTCGCCGGTGAGATGGACTTTGATTCCATACAGGAATTTTCCGCCGACCACCTCAACGCGAACAATGTATCCGCCGCGCGCTGGAATAAATTCCTGCACCAGCGCGGTCGAGTCCAGCCCAAGATCGAGCGTGCCGGCTTTTGCGGCGGTTTCCAACTCGGCGCGCGTGTTGAACTTCGTTACGCCCGCGCCGCTGCCGCCGATGTTCGGCTTTACCACGATCGGGAAGCGCAAGCCGTCAGAGGCCGCCACGGCGTCCGCCGGGTGGTTGATCACGCGGCTTTTGGGGTAGGGAAGCCCCAGCGTTTCCAACAGCGATAGCTGCAACGCCTTTGACGTCTCATAGCGAAACGCCTTCTGGCCATTCACAATCCGCTTGCCGCGCTGCTCCAGATGGTCAAGATAATAGAGCGTGTAAAAGATCGCCTGGCCGTGGCCGCGACGATAGGCTGAAGGGCTCATTCGATTGAAGACCAGCGAATAACCGCCTTCACCGTTCAGGTGCGCGGGGTCGAAGTGGTGCTGGGCCGCGTCAATGCGGACGTAAGGCACCTTGCGGCGGTCCAGCTCCTTGAAGAGCGGCACGAACCAGTGCGGGTGCTCGTAATAGATTGCGATTGGCTGCTTCAGCTTTGACATGCCTTCCTCTTTTCCTGAAGGGAGTCGCCCAAGTCCCGCGAGCAGCCTGAAAAACCAAAAGGCCGCTCGATTGAGCGGCCCCGGTGTTAAATCTGAGTGTAAATCTAAGAAAAATTGCTCAGCACCGGCCGCTCGCCTGTACACATACACATACAGCAACACATGGCCATGTTGCGGGCGGAAGCCGGGTTAATGAATAGCTGGTGCATTTACGGCCTTTAGCTTACACGCAGGTTAAGGACGGAGTCAAGACTTTCGCAAACAGACGCCGGTCAGTCCACCTTGCTTTTCGCGGCAGGTGGAACTTCACCGTTGCCGCTGCAAGGTGAGCAGCGCATTCCGTATAAGATGCCTGAGCCACGGCAGGTTGGACATAGCCGCGTTGGAGCTTTAGTTGAGGTTGTCATGTGCTCCGATCATACGCTTTATTTGTTCAAAGCGTGTGAATCCTGCAAATATCCGGGTTGTTTCGCGATTTTTACCGCGGAGTCGCGGAGAGAAGGAAAGTGGGCCGCAGGCCATCACACGATCTCGACAGCTATGCCTTCTAACCCATCGCCGCTCGATTCGAATTGTCAAAGACCTGCTGTTTCCCGCCGCCTGAGCGGCCTCCGTTCTTTCCCCGACGATCCGCGTTCATCCGCGGTAGCCCTTCTGGTTTTCCGATGTCCCGATCTCCCGGTTCCTCGATCTCCTGATTTCCGATCAGCGTCATCAGTGCAAATCAGTGGTAGGGTTTTGCTTCTTGCCTTTTCTGGCTAGAAGCTAGCGGCTAGGAGCAAGAGGCTTTATCAGCGTCATCAGTGCAAATCAGTGGTAAGGGTTTTGCCTTTCCGATCTCGGCGATCACGGGCGATGGCGGCGATCACGGCGATTCAGCCCCTCCCCCCTCCCGCGATATCCCACCGCATCCCAGGTCATCCCAGAACGGCGTGGGGTTGGGCATGCTCGTGTGGCCCAGCGCCGGGCTGCCCCACGGGCCCGCTTTTCGCCACTGGCCTCCGCTCCCCGCCCAATAGCGGTCCGGTCTTCATCCGAACGCTGGCCTCGTACGCCTCTCTCCCTTCCGGCGTATCCGTCCTGTACATATCCGGCGTAGGCTTCCACTCAACTTGTTTTGCCCCGTTCTGCCATCCGCGCTCATCCGCGTCCATCCGCGGTAAGTCCTTCTCTTCCTCTGTGTCCTTCGTGTCCTTTGTGGTTAAAGATCTGTGGTGCTCGCTGATTGCTTCCTGCTCATCCACTGTCTCTCGCACCATCTCTTCGTCCTTCGCCTGCCCAAATGTTGTCTGCCCCACGTTCGTCAGCGCCAGCTGCATGGAATACAGCAACAGCCCCGCCATCTTCGTCGAGATCGTCCCTTCAATCACCGCCTTCTGTATTCGCATCAGCCCAATTTGGATCGCATTAGCGTCTTCCGGCGGCGGCAGCCTTAGCATCAGCTCCCTGGCTTCCGCCATTTGCATGTGGGCAAAACAGTAGATGTGCTGCTTCATCTGCGGTGACCCGCAGCTTGTTCCATCCTGCCTCACCCATTGGCAGCGCGGAGCCATGTCCGCCAGCTTCAGCCGCTGTTTCAACTTCTGGTAAACCTTGTCTGGGTTGGCCGTGCCCTCCGTTATCTGCCGCTTCATCGCTGGATTCCGCTCCAGCAGCCTCGACAGCTCTTCATAAGTTTGCGCCAGCTTCAGCGCCAGGGCTTCCGCCCGCTGCTGTACCTGATCTTGCTCCTCAAGTTGCCGGGTTCCCCGCCGAACCTGCTCTTGGCTCGGTTGGGCGGTTTCCTGCTGTTGATGTTCCTGGTTTCCCTTGTCCATCAATGGTTTACCGTTCACTGTTCCGCAAGGCATGCGCGCATCTTCCTTCCGCTTTCTACCGGGCTTTCGACCGCCGGAAAAGCACTTTTTTGATTTTTGGGCAAACTTCAACAATCATACTGTAGCTCAATGTTCGCCCCGGAATAAAGCACGAAACAGTTCATGCCCTTTTTCGCATGCTGAGAGATTTCTGCCCTGACCTTTCGCCGTACCTGATTACCTGCCAACCGCCACGCCAGTTTGCCACTCCTCCCGCCGCCACGAATTAGTACATTGACCTTGGAAGCTCCACACTGTTGCGGAGAAAGTGTGCCCTGTTCTTTGGATCTTCGAAGCAAGGGTGGGTGAAACTTAGGATTCAGGGATTCACGGGGTGGAGCAGGCCTTCAGATGTCCCAAGTCCGCTTTTTGGCTGGTGGTGTCGTAATTTGGATGGCCTATTGCCTTGGCATAATCACGATCCTCAGAAGGTTAGGCGGGAGATCAAGATCGCGGGCGCCATACGCTCCATCAAGGCCTTTAGTAAATATCTGCCTCAAGATGATGTACTGGGGGTTGTTAGGTTCGGTGATCGTCTTGGCCACGATGGTAACACCTAGAGGCTGGGCTCTCAGCTTTTCGACAACATCCACGGTAGGCACTTCCTTAGGCTTAGTGACTTGCCAATCGCTGCCGTGCAGCAATGAGAAAACCTCTTCTGCCAGCCAACGGGCTTCAGCATCGCCTTTGGCGAAGAGTATTTCAGCATGGCCCGGTGTGTTCCGCAACGATTGCATAGTAGCGTCAATCTCCTCTTGGGAATGGAACGCCCGCAACAGACTGCGCGGCAGGTGTCCCTCTTGGAGACGATGGAGAGCAATTTCAGCATTAGCTGTTTTTTCCTTCTGTTGCTCAAGAGCCAAATTGAGCGCTTCCTGTGCTCTGTCCCTTCCGCTTTGAGAGGCTTGCTTACGAGTAAGAACACAACGGCAGATGTAGCTGCCAGTATTCCAAACAAGGCGGTAAGCGCTTCGGACCATGTGGAAATAGCTTCAAGCGTTTTAGACGAAAGCGGCGGCATGGTTGTAAGTCCTCGGACCTTCGATCGCGGCCCATCTGCGTTATAGCAGCAAAAAGCGAAGGATTTTAAATTTAGGACACTACCTTTTGGCTTGCTGGGGCGGAGGCCTGTGGTAAAGGCTTCGGAGCAAGGGTGAAAATTCATGGGCCCACGGGGTGGAGCAGGACTTCAGTCCTGCGGTAAAGCTGATAGAGAAATCGGCTTTAGCCGCTGAGGTACCGAATCCAGGCTGCCTCGAAAGGAAGGATGCGCCGAGCTGTATGGATACTCCTCCGCCGTCCGCACCTGGCCTCGCTTTACCGGATTCTGCCAGATGTAGTCTTTGTACTTTGCATACTCAAGTGAGTCTCTCACTCGGCGATCAGCGAAGCTGGGCTGCCAGATGTCTCTCTTGACTTTCAGGTTCTTGTTCAGCTGAAAAGAGAAGCCGCCTTTCACCAACTGCATCGACCTCTCCAAAGTGATCCCGGTGGGCGTCAGGGTCAGGTGAAAATGGTCCGGCATCACAACAAACTCATGCAGCAGATACTTCTTCTGCTCTCGGTAACTGAACAGGACTTCGATGAACAGTCGCGCAATTTTCTCAAGCTGGAACAGGTCTCTCCTCGGCTCCACATTTGCGGTGACAAAGTATGTGGACTCGCTTGTTTTCCCTCGATGAGGAATTGTCAAAAGTCACCTCAGCGGCTAAAGCCGTCTAAGTTCCTGATCTTACCGCAGACCTAAAGGTCTGCTCCACCCCGTGGAACCCTGAATTGCATCGTGCGGAGAGGATTCAAAGAATGGCGGCACGATTTTTTGCACCTGTGGGCCCGCGAGCAGTCTCCAATGTGCATGCAGCCCAATGAAAACCAAGACAAGCCGTCCCTGGTCATCCTGTTTCGATCCAAACTCACAAGCCAGGCTGGGGAAGACTATCAGGCGATGAATGCCGAAATGGAAACCCTGGTGCGCCAGAACCCGGGCTTCGTCGACGTGAAGAGCTACACCGCGGCCGACGGAGAGCGCCTGACCGTGGTGTGGTGGCGGGACGAGGAGTCGCTGGCGGAGTGGAGAAACCAGATGCGCCATCGCGAGGCGCAAAACACCGGCCGGCAGAAATGGTACCAGTACTACGACGTGGACGTGGCCACGATTGTCCGGTCGCGCAGCTTTGTGAGGAAGTAGAAATGCTTACCACTGATTTGCACTGATGACGCTGATCAGGAAAGGCCGATCTACCGCGGATGAACACGGATAAACGCGGATCAGAAACCGGATGTTGCGAACAAGATGGCTGAGCTCGACCATCGAAGACAAGCAAAAAAGGCGATCCGCTCGGGACCGCCTTTCAATTTTGCGACTGGCTTTGGCCTAGCTGACTTGCTCCAGCGTTTTCTGGTCAACGTCAAAATTGGAATAGACGTTCTGCACGTCGTCGGTGTCTTCCAGGGTTTCCAGCAGGCGGATCATCGAATTGGCGGCTGCGCCTTCCAGCTTCATATACGTCTGGGGAATCATGCCGATTTCAGAATGCACGACTTCCGCGCCGGACTTCTTTACCGCTTCCAGCACGGTTTCAAATGCGTTGGGAGGAGTGGTGATCTCCCAGTTTTCGCCGTCGTCGCTCAGGTCGTCGCCGCCATTTTCCAGCACGATGTTCATCAGGTCGTCTTCACTGGACTTGGCTTTGGAGACAACGATGGAGCCTTTCTTATGGAACATCCAGGAGACCGAGCCGGCTTCACCCATGTTTCCGCCGCCTTTGGTGAAGGCATGGCGGATCTCGCTGACGGTGCGGTTGCGATTGTCGGTGGTTACTTCCACCAGCAGGGCAACGCCGCCAGGACCGTAGCCTTCAAAGGTGATCTCTTCGTAGTTCACGCCTTCAAGCTCGCCGGTGCCGCGCTGGATGGCGCGCTTGATGTTATCGGCAGGCATGTTTTCCGCCTTGGCGGCAGCCACGGCCGTGCGCAGGCGCGGATTGCCCTCAGGATCGCCACCGCCGCTCTTGGCGGCCATGGTGATTTCCTTGATCAGACGGGTAAAAATCTTGCCGCGCTTGGCGTCCAGCGCGCCCTTTTTGTGCTTGATTGTGGCCCATTTTGAGTGGCCAGACATGTGGGTAACCTCAGAGAATCAAAGATTTACGCAGCCAACAAGGAGAGGCGGCACGCGCTATAAGCGCAGGAAAACAAGCTAGATTATAGCACGAGCTGTTGTATCATTTCGCGCCATGAGCCTCAAGGAATGGGAGCGCGACGTAATCAATCGCCAGCGCAACATCGTGTTTCCTGACACCAACCTGAATGAAGGCCGGTTCTACAGGAACATTGCGTCGGGCAAGGCGGTGTTCAGCGCGGGACAAAAGGTGGGCCTGCTGGTCATCGTGCTTTTTGTGACGATCATGACGTCTTTCGGTTTAGCGCAAACAATCGCTTCAGTCATCGCCCAGCGCGATCTTGACGGCATAGCGATTGGGCTTTGGGGTTGCATTTATCTGTTGGCGATCCTTCTTTTCTGGATATTTCTGGGAGTCAGAGGGCTGCTCCCCGCAGCTCCGGCCCGCAAGGTGCGGAGAGGGTATCGGCGATCAGGCAAAGCCTGAACCAATCGCTGGGCAGCTCAGCGGCGCGAACTTTCAGGCGGCAGGATTTCCGGCGCTTCTCTGCGAAACGCATAAATCACGGCCAGCAGCGGCGGCGCCAGCAGCACTCCCCAGAAGGGAATGATGATGCCCAGCACGATCGGCGCAATCAGCGCGGCCCAGAACGGCACCTTGGCGGTGCGCTTCATCAGGTATGGCTGGAGGAAAAGGCCGTCGGTGATCATGATGACGGCGAACAGGATCAGCACATAGAAGAACCGCATATGGTCATGATTCAAAGCGCCGAGCAGCGCCGGTCCGATGAGCGACAGCATCACGCCGAAGTTGGGAATGAACTGCAGCACGCCGCCGAGAATGGCCCATAGCGGCGCCCAGGGTATGCCGATGATCAGCAGTCCCACCAGCCACAGAACTGCTACGGCCAGAGAGTCATAGCACTGGGCAATAAACCAGTTCTTCAGCGCCGTGCCGGTGGTGCGAGCGTGGGATCGCCAGTCCATAAAAATAAGTTAACCACAAAGGACACGAAGGAACACAAAGATAGATCACGTGAAAGCTGATCATTCACTACTTACAATTTGGATGCGTCGAAGGGAGTTAAATCAAAGGCAGGACAGCTCAATCTTCGTTTTTATTCTTCGTGTTCCTTCGTGTCCTTTGTGGTTAAAATGAAGTTATGAAATTTGGCGTCATCATCTTTCCCGGCTCCAATTGCGATCAGGATAGTTACAACGCGGCCATTGCCGCCACGGGCGAGCAGGCCACCATGCTCTGGCATGAGTCGCATGACCTGGAAAACTGTGATGCCATCATCGTTCCCGGCGGTTTTGCCTATGGCGATTACCTGCGCACCGGCGCCATCGCCAAATTCGCGCCCATCATGGAGCAGGTGCGAAAATTCGCCGCTTCAGGAGGACTGGTCATCGGCATCTGCAACGGGTTCCAGATTCTGTGCGAAGCCGGGCTGCTGCCTGGCGCGCTTATGCGCAATGCGGGACTGAAATACATCTGCAAGTTTGTTGATCTGCGCGTCGAGAACGCCGAAACGCCTTTCACCAATGCCTGCAAAAAAGGCGAGGTGCTCAGGATTCCCATCCGCCACATGGAAGGCAACTACTATTGTGATGCGCAGACGCTTGAAACTCTGCAGCGGCAAAACCGCATCGTCTTCCGCTACTCAACGCCTGAAGGCGAGATCACTCCGCAAGCCAATCCTAACGGCTCACTCGATAATATTGCCGGCATTTGCAATGAAGGAAGCAACGTTCTGGGCATGATGCCGCATCCCGATCGCTGCAGCGAATCTCTGCTGGGCTCTTCAGACGGCGCAAAAATTTTCCGGTCGATGATTACTGCGCCAGTCGTTGCCCGGTAACGGCAGGCCCGCTAACCGCAGCCCTCCTCCAAGCTGCCCCTCGCATCCAAGCCATAAGAACCTCCCCTGGGTTCTTACCGACGACCCAACCGACTAGGAGACTCTTTTTATGCGCGTGAAAAACATGATGGCAACTCTGGCCGCTCTGCTGCTTTGTGTGGCGATTGGCTGCACATCCAATAAAGCCAACACACCGGACGTGAAAGACCAGGTTTCAAAGGCCCTGGACAACGCCGGCTACAAAGACGTAAAAGTGGCTACCAACAATGACAAACAGCTGGTCACGCTCACCGGCGACGTAAAGACCCAGGAAGACAAGGAAAAGGCCGAAGAAGTGGCCAAGAGCGCCGCTGCCGGCTTTGTGGTTTCAAATGAAATCGGCGTTCGTCCTGAAGGCGTAGAAAGCGAAGCCAAGAAAATCGACTCCAACGTGGATGACGCCATTGAGAAAGATTTCAAGGCCGTGATTATCGCCCACCGGCTGGAAAAGCAGCACATCCGCTTTGACGCCAAGAATGGCGTGCTCACGCTCAAGGGCGATGTTGATACTCCAAGCCAGCGCGCGCAGGTGGAAAAGCTTGCTGCCGCCGTTCCCAACGTTCAACAGGTCGTAAATGAGCTGGACGTAAAAGGCGCGAAGCGCAGGTCTTCTTAAACTAAGTGCGCTAGAGTGATAGGTAAAGAGTGATCGGTAAAGGACGGCAGAAATGCCGTCCTTTGCTCAAAGGCTATTTCCCCTTCTCAATTTTCCATCCATCGTAGCTTCCTTTATTGGCGGCGGCGATGGATTCAAAATCCCGGCGAATTTTGCGCAGGACCTTCAACTCCGGCAAGATCGTCTTTGTGGCTGTACAAGTCCACTTTTCATCGGCCTTTTCTGGCCTTTCCGATACAACATCAAACTTCTTTTCGTAAATGCTTACGCAAGCTTTGGCTTCGTCATGCGCGTCGGCGAAGTGGAGCGTAAAGACAACTTCCTGGGGCTTGGACTTATCGACACCGGCCTTAGCCAGCTGTTCAATCTGTAACTGGTCCGGATCAGCCGGCTGGTAAAGTCCAAAAGAATGAGAAAGGCCCAGCAAAAGGAGCAAAACAGCTGCAAGTCGAACTTTCATGTTTGATCTCCACTGTTGATCTATATTCCTTCACCATACAGCCCTTGGTTCGTCCATGCTTCTTTGTTCACCACATACGGCATCCGCGTTACGTCGCCGCCGTAGTTGCCTTCCAACACGTCGAGCAGTCCCTGGATGCAGCGGCCGGCCATGCCTTTTTCCGGATCGGTGGAGAGTCGCGTGATGCGTCCGGCGCTGGCAAAGTGATGAAACAGGCGGCAGCGATCTGCAATTTCAGGATCGAGCAGAGGCGAATCCGCGGGCAGCGGCTCTTTCTCAAATACGTCCAGCGCTGCGCCGGCGATCCAGCGTTCTTTCAGCGCGCGGGCCAATGCCTGCTCATCCACCACCGGCCCTCGTGACGCGTTGATCAAATAGCCGTCTTTGCGCATCAGCTTCAGCGTTCGTTCGTTGATCAGATGATAGGTCGGCGTTTTTCCTTCACGCACAAGCGGCACATGCAGGCTCACGTAATCCGCCTGTCCCAGGGCATCTTCCAGTGAAACGTACTTGATCCAGTTTTTCGTCCGCGTCATCTCCAGCCTGTAGCGCAGGTCCATCAGGGTCTGCACATCGGTTGCGAACCGCTGGTTCTGGTAAACCGGATCGTAGCAGAGCACGTTCATGTCAAAGCCCAGGCATTTTTTTATCAACGCCAACCCGATCCGTCCCGTGCCGATCACGGCGATCGTCTTGCCTGAAATCTCGTCGCCCAGGAAGGGAAGAAAAGGGTGCCATGCGCCCCACTTCTTCTCGCGCACCATCTTTTCGCTGTCCCACATGCGGCGTGAAAGCGTGCCCATCATCAGGAACGTGAACTCCGCGGTCGCGTCATTCAGGACTTCCGCCGTGTTGGTGAATGGGACCTTATAGCGATTGGCGTCAGCGCGATTGATGTTGTCAAAGCCCACCGCGATTTGCGAAACCACTTTCAATCTGCCGTTGCCGGCGGCAAACACTTCCGCGTCGATGGGGTCGCGCAAAGTGGTGATGAGCCCGTCAACGCCGCTGCCGACTTTTTCGACGATCAGCTTCTTCGGCGGCGCTTCCGGGCCGGGATAAATCTCCAGCTCGCAACCGCGCTCGCGCAGCAGTGTTTCCGCGGCATCTCCAATGTGGCAGGTAGCATAAATTCGAAATTTCTTGTTCATTCTTTTGAGATGTTCGGTGAACCTAGGCTCGCATTTCGGTAAAAACCTTTTTGCCGCGCTTCAGTGAATTGTTCCGGCGTCAATTCAAGGCAACACCACATGCAGTGATAAGGTGGCTGGTTACCACACGCGCACGGTTCCCAATCTGAACAATCGCAAAACCGGCGCTTTTCATGACCGCTCATTCAATCTTCAATTTTCACAGATGAACCCCGATAAAGCAAAAAGCAAAGCCGCGAATAACGCGAATCTAACGAATCAGAAATTTCATTCGTGTTCATTCGCGAAAATTCGCGGCTAACTTCCAGCGGAAAATCAGCAGCGAGCCCGACTAGCGAGGCGAGCTGCTTGCCTCAGGCGCAGAAGAAACTCCGCGCGCGCTTGGCGCCTAAGCGGGTTTGGAGCGGAGCGACAGAAATTGAAGATCTGCGTTGATCAGCGCAAATCAGCGGCTAAAGATTTTTCTTTGCCCAGTCGCCTACGCGTTTGAGCGCTTCATCCAGGTTTTCCATTGAGTTGGCGATGCTGAATCGCAGATAGCCTTCGCCGAACGCGCCGAACGCCGTCCCCGAAAGACACGCTACGCCAGCCTCGTTCAGCAGCGCTTCCGCCAGCTTCTTCGATGTCCAGCCGGTCTTCTGCACGTTGGGGAACGCGTAAAACGCGCCGTGCGGCAGCCGGCAGCTGAAGCCCTTGATGTTGTTCAAGCCGGCGATGAACTTATCGCGCCGCGCGTGGAACTGTTCGCGCATATTGTCCACGGATCCCTGGTCGCCCTTGAGCGCTTCCATGGCTGCAACCTGGGTAAAGCTGGCGCTGCATGAGTTCACGTTGGTCATCAG
>Ga0164306_10000212_pt1 | contig 22158 bp, 15 predicted proteins | sample Whisoiple_242_MG_FD_110213 | JGI IMG/M metagenome (GOLD analysis project Ga0164306, IMG submission 110213) | Soil microbial communities amended with fresh organic matter from upstate New York, USA - Whitman soil sample_242_MG | ecosystem: Environmental > Terrestrial > Soil > Unclassified >... | reverse complement strand
GCGCTGGGACGGCCGGCGCGCCGCGGCGGAGGCGGCCGCGCTCGCCGACCGGCTCGGCGCCACGGCGCTGTTCGAGGCGACCGGGGTCCGCCCCAGCGCGAAGGTGCCGCTCGCGACGCTGGCGTGGCTCGCCGCGCACGACCCCGGCCGGCGCGCGGCGCTCGCCCGCTGGTCGGGGGTCGCCGACCTCGCGGCGCTGCGCCTGACCGGCGACCTCGTCACCGACCACACGCTCGCCGGCCGCTCGATGGCCTACCGCCTGCCGCCGGCCGGCGAGGCGCTGCCGGCCGCGTTCGACGCCGACCTCCTCGCCGAGGTCGGCCTGCGGCCGGAGCACCTGCCCCGGGTCGCCGCGCCCGGCGCCGTCGCGGGGACCGTGCGGCCCGAGCCGTGGGTCGCCGCCGGGCTGCGGGCGGGCACCCCGGTCTCCGTCGCCGGCCACGACCACGCGGTCGGCGCCTGGGCCGCGGGCGTCCGCGACCCCGGGAGCACCGCCGACTCGATCGGCACCGCCGAGGCGCTGTGCACCGTGCTGCCCGCGGACCCGGTGCGCGCCGACGTCGCCCGCGCCGGGATGAGCCTGGTCCGCACCGTCGCCGGCCGGCCCGCCCTGCTCGCCGGGTCCTCCAGCGCCGGGGCGATGGTGCGCTGGTGGCTGGAGCACGAGGCGGGCGGCCGCACCGCGGAGGACCTGTTCGCCGCCGTCGCCGCGCTGCCCGACGCGGCCCGCCCCGACCGCGCCGCCGGGCCCGTCGTGCTGCCGTACGTCGCCGGCCGGCAGACCCCCGACCCCGACCCGGCCGCCCGGGTCCGCGTCCTCGGCGACCGCGCCGCGCACGACCCGGTGGCGCTCGCCGCCGCGATGGTCGACGGCCTGGCGCTCCAGGCGCGGTGGATGCTCGACGCGCAGCTCGCCCTGGGCCGCGCGGCCGACCCCGCGCTCCGCCCGGACCGGCTCGTCGTGCTCGGCGGCCCGGCGACCCGGAACGCCGGGTGGATGCGCGCCAAGGCCGAGCTGAGCCCGGTGCCGGTGCGGCTGGTCGACTGCGCCGAGCCGGTCGCGGCCGGCGCCGCGCTGCTCGCCCTGCACCGCGCCGGCCTGCTCGACCCCGACGACCCGCCGGTGCTGCCGGCCCTGCCCGGGCTGCCGGGCGGGGAGCCGCTGCCGGCCCCGCGCCCCGGCGCCGACGCGGCGCTGGCCCGGTTCGTCCGCGCCGCCCGCGACCCCGACTCCCTCGCACCGACCTCTGGAGGCCGCCCGTGACCGCACCGACGCTCGACGCCATCGCCCGCCCGTCCGGCGCGCTCGCGATGGTCGCCATGGACCAGCGCGAGAGCCTGCGCCACATGTTCGACCAGGCCGGCGCGGGCCGCGTCGACGACGAGCGCATGGTGGCGTTCAAGCTCGACGTCGCCCGCGCGCTCGGCCCGCTGGCCTCCGGGTTCCTGATCGACCGCGAGTACGGCGTCGAGCGCGCGGCCCCGCTGCTGCCGCCGTCGTGCGGGCTGATCCTCGCCGCCGACGCGCTGGAGCAGGAGCCGGGCGGGCCCGTCGAGGAGACGGGGCTGGACGAGGTGGTCGTCGCCCCCGGGTCCGACCTGCACGGCGCGGTCGCGATCAAGCTGCTGGTCATCTGGCGCCGGGACGCGCGCCGGGAGCAGCGGGTCGAGCTCGCGCGCCGGTTCGTCGAGGTCGCCGCCGCCCGCGGGGTGCTGTCGGTCCTGGAGCCGGTGGTCCGGGCCACGCCCGACGAGACCGCGGCGGGGACCTGGGACACGGAGGCCGCGATCGCCGAGGCCGCCCGCGAGCTGTCCGCGCTCGGCCCGAGCCTCTACAAGGTGCAGGTCCCGCTGGGCGGCCGCGCGGCGCCCGCGGACCTCGAGCGGGCGTGCGCGACGCTCGGTGAGGCGATCACCGGCCCGTGGGTCGTGCTCTCGCAGGGCGTGCACCGGGACGACTTCGCCGGGGCCGTGCGCGCGGCGTGCCGGGGCGGGGCGAGCGGGTTCCTGGCCGGGCGGGCGCTGTGGAGCGACGTCGTCGGCCGCCCGGACGTCCCGGCCGCGCTGGCCGAGGTGTCGGTGCCGCGGCTGGAGCGGCTGGTCGAGATCGTCGACGCGGAGGCCCGGCCGTGGACCGCGGCGTGACCGGCGCGGCGCCGGGCGGGGCTCCCGGCGCGGCCGGCACCGCCGGGCTGCTGCACACCGTCCCGGCGCTCGCCGCCCGGTTCGACGCGGACCTCGACGCCGCGGCGCCGGGGCTGCGCCGGTTGCACGTGGTCGACGGCTGGCTGCTCGCCACCGCGGTCGCGTCCGGCGTGACCCCCGAGGTCGAGGCGGCGGTGCTCGCCCACGTGCGGCACCTCGCCGCCGCGGGGGCGTCGGCCGTCCTCGTGACCTGCTCCTCCGTCGGGGAGGCGGCCGAGGCCGCGGCGGAGCGCGTCGACGTCCCGGTGCTCCGGGTCGACGCCCCGATGGCGCGGGAGGCCGCGGCCCGCGCGGCGGCGCCGGGCGCCCGGGGCCGGGTCGCGGTGCTGGCCACGCTCGCCTCGACGCTGGGCCCGACCGGGCGGCTGGTGGAGCGCGCCGCGGCGGAGGCGGGCGCGGCGGTCCGGGTCGAGGCCCGGGTGGTCGACGGGGCCGCCGCCGCGCGCGAGTCCGGCGACGGCGACCGGGCCGACGACCTCGTGGCCCGGGCGGTCGCGGAGGCCGCGGCCGGGGCCGACGCGGTGGTCCTGGCGCAGGCGTCGATGGCCGGCGCCGCGGCCCGGGCCGACGCCGCCGTGCCGGTGCTGACCTCGCCGGCGGGCGGGCTCGCGGCGCTCGTCGGCGCGCTGGCGGGAGGCGCGCGGTGACCGGCGACGACGACCACGGCGTGCACCTGCTCGCGTACACCGAGCGGCTCGGCCGCGACCTCGCGGGCGTCCGCGCGCTGCTCCGCGACGGGCCGCTGGCCGCGTTCCGCGGGGTGCACCTGCTGCCGTTCTTCGTGCCGTTCGACGGCGACGACGCCGGCTTCGACCCGGTCGACCACAACGCCGTCGACCCGCGCCTCGGCACCTGGGACGACGTGCGGGCGCTCGCGGCCGACGGCGTGCACGTGACCGCGGACCTGATCGTCAACCACGTGTCGGCGGACTCGGCCGAGTTCCGCGACTGGCTGGCGCGCGGCGCCGGGTCGCCGGCCGACGGGATGTTCCTCACCTACGACGCGGTGTTCCCCGACGGCGCCGGAGAGCGGGAGATCACCGCGTTCTACCGCCCCCGGCTCGGCCTGCCGTTCACGCCGTACCAGCGGGCCGACGGCACCCGCCGCCTGGTGTGGACGACGTTCATGCCGACGCAGGTCGACCTGGACGTGCACCACCCGGCGGCGCGCGACTACCTGCGCCGGACCCTGCGGACGCTCGCCGACGGCGGGGTGCGGACGGTGCGGCTCGACGCGGTCGGCTACGCGGTGAAGACGCCGGGCACCGACTCGTTCATGACGGAGCAGACGCTGGCGTTCGTCGAGGACATCACCGCGCTCGCGCACGCCGAGGGGCTCCAGGTCCTGGTCGAGGTGCACGCGCACCACAGCCAGCAGGCGGCGATCGCCCCGCTGGTGGACCTGGTCTACGACTTCGCGCTGCCGCCGCTGCTGCTGCACGGTCTGGCGACGGGGGAGACCGCGCGGCTCGCGCACTGGCTGGCGATCCGGCCGCGGAACGCGATCACCGTCCTCGACACGCACGACGGCATCGGCGTGATCGACGCGGGCCCGTCCGGCGACCGCCCCGGCCTGCTGTCGACCGAGGAGATGGCGGCGGTGTTCGCCGAGGCCGCGCGCCGGACCGCGGGCCGCTCGGCGCTCGCGTCGACCACGCCGGCCTGGGCCGCCATGCCGCACCAGGTCAACGCGACGTTCTACTCGGTGCTGGGCGAGGACCCGGCCGCGTACCTGCTCGCCCGGGCGGTCCAGCTGTTCGTGCCGGGCCGGCCCCAGATCTACTACGTCGGCCTGCTCGCGGGGACCGACGACATGGACCGGTTCGCCCGCACGGGCCAGGGGCGCGAGGTGAACCGGCACGCCTACGACGCGGCCGAGCTCGCCGCCGCGCTCGCGGGCGAGGTGACCCGGGCGCAGCTCGGTCTGGTCGCGCTCCGCACGCACCACCCGGCGTTCGGCGGGACCTTCGCCGCGCGGGAGGACGGGCCGGGGCGGCTGGTGCTCGGCTGGGACGACGGCGCGGGGGCGACCGCGGTGCTGACCGTGGACCTGGCGCCCGGCGCGCCGGCGTTCGCGGTCGAGGTCGCCGGCGGGCCGGAGGGGACCGCGCGGTACGCGTCGGTGGCCGACCTGGCGGCGCTCGCGGACCGGGCGGCCGGCGGGGCGGCGCGCGGCTGAGCCGGGGGCCGCGCGGCCCGGCCGCCGCGCCGTCAGGCCGCGCGCACCCCGACCAGCCGCTCCGTCTCCGCCCACACCCGGCGGGCCTCGTCGGCGCTGCGCAGCGACCGGTACAGCCGCTGCTCGGCCGGGGCGCCCGCGAGGTGCCCGAGCCCGCCCGGCCCGTACAGCCGCCCGCTCGCGACGTCGGGCGACGTGGCGGCGTGCAGCGCCGGCAGGCCGGCGGTCCGGGGCGTCCCGGCGACGCCCCACGCCGACAGCCGGCGGATGAGCCGGACCTCGCGGGTGTCCGCCGCCCGGCCGACCTCGGGCCGCGCCGCGAGCAGGCTGGTCGGGGCGACGCCGGGGTGGGACAGGACGCTGGTCACGCCCCAGCCGGCCGCCTCGCTCCGCCGGGCCAGCTCCAGCCCGAACAGGCCGTACGCGATCTTGGACGACCGGTACGCCGCCATCCCGTCGTACGACCGCTCCCAGCTCAGGTCCGCCCAGTGCACGGTGCCGCGCGCGGCGGCGATGCTGATCTGCGACACCACGCGCGCCCGCCCGGCGCGGAGCAGCGGCAGCAGGTGCAGCACCAGCGCGGCGTGGCCGAGGTGGTTGGTGCCGAGCTGGAGCTCGAAGCCGTCGGCGGTGGTGCGCCGGTCCGGCGGCGTCATCACGCCCGCGTTGCCGATCAGCAGGTGCACGGGGCGGTCCTCGTCGAGCAGCGTGCGGCCGAGCGCCGCGACCGAGTCGAGCGACGACAGGTCGAGCGGGCGCAGGGACACGTCGGCGCCCGGGGCCGATGCGCGGATCGCCGCGAGGGCGGCCTCGCCCTTGCGCGGGTTGCGGACCGGCAGCACGACCTCGGCGCCGGCCGCGGCCAGCCGGGTCGCGATGCCGAGCCCGATGCCGTCGCTCCCGCCGGTCACGACGGCGCGGCGGCCGGACTGGTCGGGGACGGTGATGTCGACGTCTCGGGACACGGTGGCTCCTCGGGGTGCGGCGGGTGGTGGTGCGCCCACCGTCGCCGGGTCCGCCGGGCCGGTCCAGGGCGCGCCGATCCACGGATCGCCGGGCCGTGGCTCCGGGGCGCCGGGCACGGTAGGAACGACGGCGGGGCCGCGCGCACGCGCCGTCCCGGACCGCGGGAGGGCGGCGCATGGAGATCGACCGGGCGGGGCTGGCGGAGTTCCTCCGCCGGCGGCGGGAGTCGCTGCAGCCGGAGGACGTCGGCCTGCCGCGGGGTCCGCGCCGCCGCACGGACGGGCTGCGCCGCGAGGAGGTCGCGGTGCTCTGCCACATGTCGACCGACTACTACGCCCGCCTCGAGCGCGAGCGCGGCCCGCAGCCGTCCGAGCAGATGATCGCCTCGATCGCGCAGGGCCTGCACCTGTCGCTCGGCGAGCGGGACCACCTGTTCCGGCTGGCCGGTCACCACCCGCCGGCCCGCGGCGCCAGCGGCGAGCACGTCGGCCCGGCGCTGCTGCGGATCCTGGACCGGCTGCAGGACACCCCGGCCGAGGTCGTGACCGAGACGGGCGAGACCCTGCGCCAGACCCCGGCCGGCGTCGCGCTGACCGGCGACACCACCCGGTTCACCGGGCCGTCGCGCAGCCTCGGCTACCGGTGGTTCGCCGACCCGGGCGCCCGCGCGCGGTACGAGCCGGAGGACCACGCGTTCCTGTCCCGGCTGTACGCCTCCGGGCTGCGCGAGGTCCTGACCCGGCGCGGCCCCGGCTCGCGCGCGGCGCGGTACGCCGAGCTGCTGCTGGACCGCAGCGCCGAGTTCCGGGAGCTGTGGGAGCGGCACGAGGTCGGCCTCCGGCCGCGGGCGACCAAGCGGTTCGTGCACCCCGAGGTCGGCGCGCTGGAGGTCGCCTGCCAGACGCTGGTGGATCCGGACCAGTCGCACCTGCTGCTCGTGTACACCGCCGTGCCGGGGAGCGAGAGCGCGGAGAAGCTGCGGCTGCTCGCGGTCGTGGGACGGCAGCAGCTGGGCGCGCCCGCGGAGGGCTAGCCGCCCAGGCAGTCCCCGCTGCCGCTGTAGCAGGGGACGTAGTCGGGCCCGGGCCGGTTGTCGGGCGGGTCGACGGCGAACCGGTCCGAGGGCACGGCGAACAGCACCGCGGCGACCAGCCCGACGACCAGCAGCACCGTGCCCGCCACGACGGCCCCGGTGTGCTCGCCGACGATCGCCGCGCCCGTGCCGACCAGCAGCAGCACCACGCACGCGGTCGCGGTGACGACGTACCGCGTGCCGTCCTCCGCGCTCGCGACGGCCTGCTCGCCGAAGAACGCCAGGTACACGTCGAGGTACTGCCAGAACAGCACCGGGACGAGCGCCGCGCCGCCGAGCAGGGCGACGACCTCGACGACGCGGGCGCGGTCGGAGCGGCGCCGGTCGCGCGCGGCGCGGGCCCCGGGGTCGTCGGGCGCGGGCGCCGGGGGCGCGGCGCCCCGGTCGTCGTCCAGCCGTGCGTCCGCCATCGCGCCCCCTCGTCGGTCGTGCTGCCGAGTGTGGCAGCGCGCCGGCCGCGCGCGCGGGCGTTCCGGCGACGCGATCCGGCTGCCCGCGCGTTGCCCCGCCGCGCCGGGGTGTGATTACGTAGTCGTATGGCATCGATGCCACATCCGCCGACCTGCGACGACGCCCCGGCCCCCGCGCGCGGGTCGGGCGGGCGCGTGCTCGACCTCACCGGCCCCGGCTGGCTGGTCCGCGAGGCGCTCGGGGACACCTGGCGGTGGTACGTCGACGCGCCGGTCACGGCCCGGAACAACGCCGCGGACGCCGCCCGCGCCGCCGCCGCGACCCCCGGCTGGTGGCCCGCCGCCGTCCCCGGCTCGGTGGTCGCCGACCTGGCGCGCGCCGGCGAGCTGCCCGACCCGTACCGCGACCGGAACAGCCGCGCGGCCGAGTGGACCGGCGCGCGGCACTGGGTCTACCGCCGCACCGTCGACCTCCCCCGGCTGGGGCCCGGCGAGCGGGCCGTGCTCGAGCTCGACGGCGTCGACCCGTCGGGCACGGTGCTCTGGGACGGGGAGCCGGTCGGCCGGGTCGACGGGCTGTACCACCGGCTGCGCGCGGAGGTCCCGGCGGCCGCGGCGGCGCCGGGCGAGCACCGGCTGGCCGTCGTCGTCGACCCGGTGCCGGCGAACGAGCCGCAGGTCGGGCGGACGGAGCGCGTCCGCGTGCACCGGCCGCGGATGACCGAGGGCTGGGACTTCTGCCCGCGGCTGCCGCACCAGGGGCTGTGGCGCCCGGCGCGGGTGGTGCTCGACCGGGTGCACCTGGCGGACGTGACGGTGCGCGTGGACCTCGTGGGCGCCGCGGGGGTCGGCGAGATCGGTGGTTCGGCTCGAGATCGGTGGTCAGACGCACCGATCTCGGCCGGGAGCACCGATCTCGGCGCCGCGGCCGACGGGGTCGTGCGGGTGCGCGCGGCCGTCGAGGTGGGGGACGGCGGGGACGCCGCGGTCGAGGTCCAGGTGCTCGACGCCGCGGGCGCCGTCGTGGCCGCCCGGCGGGTCGACCTCGCCAGCGCCCCCGGCCCGGCCGCCCCCGGCGCGCCCGCGGCCCGGCCGCTGGACGTCGCCCTCCGGGTCCCCGCCCCCGACCTCTGGTGGCCCCGCCGCCTCGGCAGCCCCACCACGTACACCGTCCGCGTGGCCGCCGCCCCCGGCGGGCGCGAGCTCTGGCGCGGCACCGTCGGGTTCCGCGCCGCGCGCCTGGTGCCGAACGCCGGCGCGCCCGGCGACGCCCGCGGCTACACCGCGGAGGTCAACGGCGTCCGCCTCCCGCTCGTCGGCTGGAACTGGGCGCCCGCCGACGCGCAGCACGGCACGGTCACCCGCGAGCGCGTCGAGCACCTGGTCGGGCTCGCCGCCGCGTCCGGGGCCGCGCTGCTGCGGGTGTGGGGCGGCGGCCTGGTCGAGACGGAGGAGTTCTTCGACGCCTGCGACCGCGCCGGGCTGCTGGTGTGGCAGGAGCTGTCCCAGTCGTCGTCGGGGATGCAGAGCGCGCCGGCGGCGGACCGGGAGTTCGTCGACCTGATGCGCCGGGAGGCCGCGGTCGTGGTCCCGCCGCGCACCCACCACCCGAGCCTGCTGCTGTGGGGCGGCGGCAACGAGCTCGACCTCGACGGGGTCCCGCTGGACGAGGACCGGTCGCCGGTGCTGGCCGCGCTGCGCGACGAGGTCGCCCGGCTGGACCCCGGCCGCGCCTGGCTGCCGACGTCCCCGACCGGTCCGGCGTTCCACCACCGGGCCGACGTCATCGCCGCCGCCCCCGACGACCAGCACGACGTGCACGGCGCGTGGGAGCACCAGGGGCTGACCGGGCAGCACGCGCTCGCCGACGCGGGGACCTGCCTGGCGCACAGCGAGTTCGGCGTCGAGGGGATGGCGAACCGCCGGCTGCTCGACCACCTGGTCCCCGCCGACCGGGTGTGGCCGCTCGACCGGTCGAACCCCGTGCACCGGCACCTCGGCGAGTGGTGGGACAACGCGCCGCTGGTGCAGCGGTGCCTCGGCGGCCGGCTCGCGGACGTCGACGGCTACCGGCGCGCGAGCCAGCACCTGCAGGCGACCGGGCTGGCGTACGCGGTCGAGGCGGACCGGCGGCGCTGGCCGCGCTGCTCGCTGGTGCTGCCCTGGCAGCTCGCCGAGTCGTACCCGAACACCTGGTGCACGGCCGTCGTCGACCACCTCGGCGACCCGAAGCCGGCGTTCCACGCGGTCGCCCGCGCCTTCGCCCGCGACCGCGCGACCCTGCGCACCGCGACGACGGCGTGGGGCGGCCGGGTGCAGGCCGCCGCGGAGGTCTGGCTGTGGTCCGACGGGGGAGCGGCGGCCGGGTCGGCCGTGGTCGCGCGGCTGCGGACCGCCGACGGCGAGGTGCTGGCCGAGCGCCGGTGGGTCGTCCCGGACCCCGTGCGCGAGCCGCGCCCCGTCGGCGACCTCCGGCACCCGGTGCCGGCGCTGCCCCGGGCCGCCGTGCTGCTGTGGGAGGTCCGGTGGACCGCGGCCGACGGGGCGGAGCTCGACCACGAGGTCGTCGTCGCGACGTCGTCCGCCGACCTCGCGCCGCTGCTCGACCTCCCGCCCGCGGCGGTCGCCGTCGCCGTGCGGCCCGACGGGCCCGACGCGGTGGTGGTCGAGGTCGCGCACGGCGGCGGCCCGGCGGTCGTGGGGCTCGCGCTGCTGGACGCGCGGCCGGCCGGCGCGCCCGGGTGGGCGGTGCTCGACGGCGACCCCCGCCCGCTGCTCCCGGGCGCGACCCGCCGGCTCCGCGCCCGCTGGCACCCGCCGAGCGGGGACGCCACCCCGGACCGCCGGCTCGCCCTCGAGGCCTGGAACCTCCCGGCCGTGGTCGTCGACGCGTCCGCACCCGGCCCGAGCCCCACCCCCGTCCCCGTCCCCACCCCCCGCACCGCCCCGGAGGCCCGCCCGTGACCGTCACCTTCCCGCCCGGCTTCCTCTGGGGCGCCGCCACCTCGGCCTACCAGGTCGAGGGCAGCCCCGACGCCGACGGCCGTGGCCGCTCCGTCTGGGACGAGTTCGCCGCCCGGCCCGGCGCGGTCGAGGGCGGCGGCGACGGCTCGCGCGCCTGCGACTCCTACCGGCGCTGGCGCGAGGACGTCGACCTGGTGACCGGGCTCGGCCTGCGGGCCTACCGGTTCTCCGTCGCGTGGTCCCGGGTCGTGCCGGAGGGCCGGGGGCGGGTCGAGACCCGCGGCCTCGACCACTACGAGCGGTTCGTCGACGCCCTGCTCGACCGCGGCGTCGAGCCGGTGCTGACCCTCAACCACTGGGACATGCCGCAGGCGCTGATGGCGGACGGCGGCTGGGCCGGGCGGTCGTCCGTCGACGCGTTCGCCGAGTACGCCGACGCGGTCGCCGGGCGGCTGGGCGACCGGGTCACGTGGTGGGTCACCCAGAACGAGCCGTGGATCATCGCGCTGCTCGGCTACCAGCTCGGCCTGCACGCGCCGGGCGTCGCCGACCTGGGCGCCTCGGTCGCCGCCGGGCACCACGTGCTGCTCGGCCACGGCGCCGCGGCGGACGCGATCCGGGCCCACGCGCCCGGCGCCCGCACCGGGTGCGCGCTCAGCCTGTTCCCGTGCGACCCGGCGACCGGCTCCGCCGAGGACGCCGCGGCCGCGCGGGGCTCGGACGGCTACGTGAACCGCTGGTACCTCGACCCGCTGGCCGGCCTCGGCTACCCCGAGGACACGCGGGCCCACTACGAGCGCGCGCTCGGCCGGTCGCTGGACGACGTGATCCGGCCCGGCGACGAGGACCGGATCGGCGGCCGGCAGGACTGGATCGGCGTGAACTACTACACCCGCCGGGTCATGGCGGCCGCTCCCGCCGGGCCGGACCGCCCGTTCCCGTGGCAGGTCGTGCCGCCGGCGGGCGACGTGCGGCGCACCGACGAGGGCTGGGAGATCGTGCCGGACGCCCTGCGCGACCTGCTGCTCCGGCTGCACCGCGACTACCCGGGCACCCCGCTGATGATCACCGAGAACGGCGGGGTGTTCGGCGACGCGCCCACCCACGACGGCCGGGTGCACGACGTCCGGCGCACCGACCTGCTGCTGGGCCACCTGCGCGCGGTGCACGAGGCGATCGAGGCCGGCGCGCCGGTGGTCGGCTACCTGCACTGGTCGCTGCTCGACAACTTCGAGTGGTCGCTCGGCTACCGGCCGCGGTTCGGGCTGGTGCACGTCGACTACGCGACCGGCCGGCGCACCGTGAAGGACTCGGGACGGGTGTACGCGGAGATCGCCCGCACCGGGACGCTGCCCGACGCCCTGCCCGCGATCGCCCCGTTCGGCTGACGACCCGCCGCCCGCTCGGCTCCCCGCACAACCCCCGCACAGCCCCCGCACAGCCCCTGCGCCGCCGACGCCACCCCCGAGGACCCATGCGCATCACCGCCGCCCCCGGCACCCGCACGATCCACGCCGACGCCTACCTGCTCGAGGTCCGCGCCGACCCGCCGCGCGCCGTGCTCGCCGACCCCGACGGCCGCATCTGGTCGCACCTGAGCCTGCTGGCCTCGGTGGACGTGGTCGGCACCGCGGACGAGTCGTACGACGTCGGGGCCCCGACCGTGCACGACGCGGCCGGCGCCCCGGTCGGCGCGGACCCCCTCGACACCCGGGTCGCCGAGGTCCGGCTCGACTGCGGCAGCACCGCCTGGGGCCGGCGGCGGACCACGCTGCGCTGCCTGCCCGACCGGCTGGAGCTCACCGTCCAGGTCGAGGGCGCGGGCGTGCTCACCGACGTCCGGCTGCTCGGCGGGCGGGCGGTGCTGCGCAACGGCGCGGGCGGGACGTTCCGGTCGTCGACCGAGCACCGGTCGGTGTTCGTGCCGAACCCCACGGAGCCGGTCGACCTGGTCCGCCCCGCGGCCTCGGCGGCGACCCTCGGGGTGGTGGGCGACGCGTCCCCGGGGCGGCTGCACGCGGTGTTCTCGCCGCCGCCGCTGTGCCTCGTGCTGGGCCGGGAGCCCGGGGCGTCGGCGCTCGACGTCCCGGCGGGGGCGGGCTGGCTGGCCCTCGGCCTGGTCGCCCCCGTCGCCGACCTCCGGCTGACCCAGCTGCGCTACCAGCCCGTCGACGGCGGGTTCCTGCTGGAGCTCGACCACGACGCGCACACGGCGGTCGACGGCGCCTGGCGGAGCCCGGCGCTGGTGCTGCGCCCGGCCGACGACCCGTGGGCGGCGCTCGCGGACCACCGCGCGGACCTGGTGGCGGCCGGGGCGCCGGCGGGGCCGGTCGCGCCGGCCGCGGACTGGTGGGCCGAGCCGCTGTTCTGCGGCTGGGGCGCCCAGTGCGCCCGCGCCCCGCTGCCGGGCGAGCCCGCCGCGCACCCGTACCACCTCCACGACCTCGGCCCGGCCGTGGTGCCGCCGGGGCTGCCGATCGCGCCCGACCTCGCCCGGCAGGACGTGTACGACGAGCTGCTGGCCCACCTCGCCGCGCACGACGTCGTCCCCGGCACGGTCGTGATCGACGACAAGTGGCAGCGCGCCTACGGCACCGGCGAGGTCGACCCGGACCGCTGGCCCGACCTGCGCGCCTGGGTGGCCGGGCGGCACGCCGCGGGGCAGCGGGTCCTGCTGTGGTGGAAGGCCTGGGACCCCGAGGGGCTGCCGCCCGAGGAGTGCCTGGTGGACGCCGCCGGGCGCCCCGTCGCGGTCGACCCGGCGAGCCCCGCGTACCGCGAGCGGGTCCGGCGCACGGTCGCGCACCTGCTCGGGCCCGACGGCGTCGACGCCGACGGGTTCAAGGTCGACTTCACGCAGCGCGCGCCCGCGGGCCACTCGGTGCGCCGGCACCCGGGGGGCGGGGCGGGCGGCGGGTCGACCGCCGACGCGCCGTGGGGCGTCGCCGCGCTGCACGCCCTGCTCGGCAACCTGTACCGCGCCGCCAAGGCCACCAAGCCCGACGCGCTGGTCGTCACGCACACCCCGCACCCGGCGTTCGCGGACGTGTGCGACATGGTGCGGCTCAACGACGTGCTGGAGCGGGACACGGCGGGCGCGGTGGTGCCGCTGGCCGACCAGATGCGCGTCCGCCGGTCGATCGCGCGGGCCGCGCTGCCCGGGCACCTCGTCGACACCGACCAGTGGCCGATGCTCGACCGGGCGCAGTGGCGGGACTACGTCGCGGCGCAGGCCGAGGGCGGCGTGCCGGCGCTGTACTACGCGGAGCGGGTCGACCGGTCCGGCGAGCCGCTGACCGCGGGGGACCTGGCGCTGGTGGCGGCGTCGTGGGCGTCGTACCGGGCCGGGCTGCGCGCGGGGTCGCGGGCGTGACCGCCGACCCGGGGTCCGCGGCACCGGCGCCGCCCGCCGCCGCGCCCGCCGCGCCGCCCGCCGGCGCCGACGTCGTCGTGGTCGGCGCCACCTCGGCCGGCGTGTGCGCCGCGGTCGCCGCGGCGGAGGCCGGCGCCACCGTGCTGCTCCTCGAGCCCGGCGACCACGTCGGCGGGATGACGTCCGGCGGCCTCGGGTACACCGACGTGGGCGACGTCCAGGTGCTCGGCGGGATGGCGGCGCGGTTCCGGGCGGAGGTCGCGGCGCACTACGGCGTGCCCGTCGGCGCCTACGCCGGCCCCGAGCCGCACGTCGCGGAGGCGATCCTGCGGCGCTGGCTCGACCACCCGCGCATCCGGGTGGAGCACGGCGCGGCGGTGCTGTCGGCGGACGTGGCGGACCGGGCGATCCGGTCGGTGCGCACCGCGGACGGGCGGGCCTGGGCCGGGGCCGCGTTCGTCGACGCGACCTACGAGGGCGACCTGCTGGCGCTCGCGGGCGTGCCGTGGCGCGTCGGCCGCGAGGACCGGACGCTGCACGGCGAGACCTTCGCGGGCCGCCGCGAGCCCGTCCCCGGCCGGCACGCGTTCCCGGGCTGGGTGTCGCCGTTCGTCGACGACCCGTCGGGGGAGACGGCCGGCGCCGTGCTGCCGCAGGTCCGCGACGTGCCCCTCGCGCCGGTCGGGTCGGGCGACGGCGGCGTCATGTCCTACGGCTACCGGCTCTGCCTGACGACGGCGGCGGACCGGGTGCCGGTCGAGCGCCGCCCGGGCTACGACGACGCGCACTGGGAGCTCGGCCGCCGGCTGTTCCGGCACTGGGCCCGCGCGGGGCACGTCCCGGAGGCGGGGTCGCTGCTCGGGCTCGAGCCGAACCTGCCCGGCGGCAAGGCGGACGGCAACTCGCTCGGGCCGTTCTCGCTGAGCGTCCTCGACGGGACGGCGTGGGAGTACCCGACCGCGGGGCGGGAGCGGCGCGAGGAGATCCGCCGGCACCACCTGCACCACGCCCAGGACCTGCTGTGGTTCCTCACGCACGACCCCGAGGTGCCGGCGCCGGTGCGCGCGGCGCTCGCCGGCTGGGGGCTGCCCGCCGACGAGTTCGCCGACACCGGCCACCTGCCGCACCAGCTCTACGTCCGCGAGGCGCGCCGGATGGTCGGCGAGGTGGTGCTGACCGAGCGCGACCTGCGGGGGCCGACCCGGTGGCACGACGTCGTGGCGATGGGCTCGTACCACCTGGACGTGCGGGAGGTGCAGCGCACCTGGCGCTGGGTGCACGAGCACCCGCGGCCGGTCGGCATGGTCGTCACCGAGGGGTACTACTCGGTGCCGGTGCCGCCGTACCCGGTCCCGTACCGCGCGCTGGTGCCCCGGTGGGCGGACTGCACCAACCTGGTCGTGCCGGTCTGCGTGTCCGCGTCGCACGTCGCGTTCTCGTCGATCCGGATGGAGCCGCAGTACCAGATGCTCGGCCACGTCGCGGGGCTCGCGGCGGCGCGGGCGGCGGCGTCCGGGCGGGCGGTGCAGGCGGTGGACGTGGCGGCGCTGCAGGACGACCTGCGGGCGGCGGGGCAGGTCCTCGCGGTGTGACGCCGCGCGCGGCACCCCGTCCGCGCGGGACGAACCCGGCATAGCGGCCGAAACCGCTGCTGAGCAGCGCTTCTCTTCCGTCTCACCGCTTGTGGCGCCCGATCTGGAATCGATACCATAGAGCCATGCCCGCCACTGCCGACGCCGAGGTCGCCGAGGTCGCGCCCGGCGTGTTCCGCGTCGCCGACACCTGCCACGTCTACGTCGTCCGCGCCGCCGAGCCCGCCGCCGACGGCACCCGCACCGCCGTGGCGATCGACTTCGGCTCCGGCGCCGTGCTCGACCACCTCGAGGCCATGGGCGTCGACCGGATCACCGACGTGCTGATGACCCACCACCACCGCGACCAGGGCCAGGGCCTGCCCCGCGCCGTCGCGGCGGGCATCGCGATCCACGTCCCGCCCGTCGAGCGCGACCTCTTCGACCGGGTCGACGAGATGTGGCGCACCCGCCAGGTGGTCAACGACTACAACCTGCGCGAGGACCGGTTCTCCCTGCTGGACCCCGTCCCGGTCGCCGACGTCGTGCCCGAGTACCGGACCTGGGTGTACGGCGGCGTGCCGGTGCAGGTCGTGCCGACGCCGGGCCACACCACGGGGTCGGTGTCCTACGTCGTCGAGCGCGACGGGCGGCGGCTCGCCTTCACCGGCGACCTCGTCTACGCGCCCGGCAAGGTGTGGTCGCTCGCCGCCACCCAGTGGTCGTACACCGAGAACGAGGGGCCGGCGATGACGGTCCTGTCCTGCTACCTGCTGATGGCCGAGCGCCTGGACCTGCTGCTGCCCTCGCACGGGTGCCCGATGGACGACCCGCAGCACGCGCTCGGCCTGCTGGCGACGCGGATGCGCGGCTACGTCGACTCGCGGCGCCCGCAGCCGTGGGACCTGCGGCTGCGCCTGGCCGAGCCGTTCCAGCGGATCACCGAGCACTTCCTGCTCAACCTGTCGAGCAACGCCTGCTCCTACGTCCTGGTGTCCCGCGACGGGGCCGCGATGCTGATGGACTTCGGCTACGACATGACGACCGGGCTCGCGTCCGGGGGCGACCGTGCGTCCCGGCGGCCCTGGCTCGCGTCGCTGCCGGCGCTGCGCCGGGAGTTCGGCGTCACGACGGTCGAGGCGGTGCTGCCCACGCACTACCACGACGACCACGTGGCGGGCATGAACCTGCTGCGCGAGGTCGAGGGCACCGAGGTGTGGGCGCCGGCGAACGTCGCCCCCGTCCTGGAGGACCCGCTCCGGCACGACCTGCCCTGCCAGTGGTACGACCCGATCCCCGTCGACCGGGTGCTGCCGCTGGGGGAGACGGTCCGGTGGCACGAGTACGAGATCACCGTGCACGAGCTCCCCGGGCACACGCTGTACGCGGCGGCGTTCGAGGTCGAGGTCGACGGGGTGCGGGTGCTCGTCACCGGAGACCAGCAGGACGGGCTCGGCATCCCCGGCAACCGGCGGGAGATCCTCAACTACCAGTACCGGAACCTGTTCCGGGTCACCGACTACCGGGACAGCGCCGCGCTCTACCGCCGGGTGGCGCCGGGGGTCATGGTGTCCGGGCACTGGGAGCCGCGCTGGGTCGACGACGACTACCTCGCGATGCTCGACGCCGAGGGCGAGGAGCTGGTGCAGATCCACCACGACCTGCTGCCGCTCGACGAGCTCGACCTCGGCTCGGACACCCGCATGGCGCGGATCGCCCCGTACCGGTCGGCCGTGCCCGCCGACCGGCCCGCCCGGTTCACGGTGACGGTGCGCAACCCCGCGCCCGAGGAGCGGAAGGCGACCGTGCGCCCGGTGCTGCCGCTAGGCTGGCGCGCGCACCCCGACGAGGCCGTCGTCGCGCTCCCGCCCGGCGGGCACGCGGAGATCGACCTGGACGTGGTGCCCACGGGTCCCGCGGCGGTCCGCCGGCGCCTGGCCGTCGACGTCAGCATCGGCGACCTGCGGCTCGGCCAGCACGCCGAGGCGCTCGTGGACGTCGTGGCGGACTGAGGCCCTCGGGCCCGGGGAACGAGGAGCACTGCATGGAGGCTGCCGCGCCGGGCACGCGCGGCGCGGTGACCGCCGCAGGGCGCCGCGCCACGATCAAGGACGTGGCCGAGGCCGCCGACGTCTCCCGCTCCACCGCCTCGCGCGCGCTCACCGGCCGCGGCTACGTGGCGCCGGCCGTGCGCGAGCGGGTGCGTCGCGCCGCGCAGACGCTCGGCTACGTGCCGGACGCGATGGCGCGCAACCTCCGCCAGCAGGTCAGCCGGTCCATCGGGGTGCTCGTCTCCGACCTGCGCAACTCGTTCTACGCCGACCTCGCGAGCGGGGTCAGCGCGCAGTCCCGCCGGCGCGGCTACGCGATGATGCTCGCCGACGACGCGGGGTCGGTCGAGGCCGAGCTCGAGGCCGCCGAGACCTTCGTCGCGCTGCGCGTCGCCGGCGTCATCCTCACCCCGCTGTCCGCCGAGGTCACCGAGTACCTGGGCCGGCACCGGATCCCCGTCATCGAGGTCGACCGGCAGTTCGCCGAGGGTGCCTGCGACGCGGTGGTCGTCGACAACAAGGCGGCCGCGGAGCGGGTGACCACCGGCCTGCTCCAGCAGGGCCACCGCCGGGTCGCGCTGCTGATCGACGAGATGGACTGGACGACCGGGCGCGACCGGCTGGTCGGCTACCGGTCCGCGTTCCTCGCCGCCGGCCTGCCGCTGGACGACGCCCTCGTGGTGCGGGGCGGCTGGGACGTCGGCGCCGCGACCGGCGTCGCGCGGGACCTGCTCGGCGGTCCCGACCGGCCCACGGCGGTGTTCGCGGCCAACAACGTGCTCGCCGAGGGCGTGTGGCGCGCCGCGCAGGCGCTCGGGCTGCGGGTCCCCGACGACCTCAGCCTGGTGTCGTTCGACGACGCCCCCTGGATGACGATGGTGACGCCCGGGGTCACGGCGGTGGCGCAGGACGCGGTCGCGCTCGGCGAGGCCGCGGTGGGGCAGATGTTCGAGCGGATCGAGAGCCCGGACTCGCCCAAGCGCACCGTGATGCTGTCCGCGGCGATCGCGCAGCGCGGCTCGACGGCGGCCCCGCCCGCCGCCTGACCGCGGCCGACCGCTCGGGTGGAGCGTCCTGCCCGACACGCCGGCGCGTGTCGGGCAGGACGCTCCACCCGTCTCCACTCCCGGCCGACGGCTCGGCGCGACGGGCCCGGCGCGGGCGGCTCACCCGCCGGCGACCGGGCGGCTGACCCGCCGGGGGCCGGACGGCTGACCCGCCGGCGACCGGGCGGCTGACCCGCCGGCGAACGGCTTGTCGGGCCGCCAAGCACGGGCCAGCCGACCCGGGACCTGGACTCGATCCCACGTCCAGGGATCGTTTCCTCGCGCCGCGCTTGACGCTCTTGCGCGCCCGCTCCTATGCTCGATCTGGAATCGATCCCAGGACGATCCCCCGGCACTGCCGCCGTCGGGGACCCGGGGTCGTCGCGCGCCGCCGCACCCGGCCGCGCGCTCGCCGGGGGTCTGGAGGACGCATGACGACGGACGGCTCGCCCGCGCCCGCGGGCGGCGGCACGGCCACCGGCACGCCGGTCCTCGCGCTCGACATCGGCGGCACCAAGCTCGCCGTCGGCGTGGTCACCCCCGACGGGGCCGTGCACGGGCTGCGTGTCCGGCCGACCCGCCGCGAGGAGGGGCCGGACGCCGTGATCGCGCGGCTGTTCGCCCTGGGGCACGAGGCGGTCGCCGAGGCCGGGCTCGGGCCCGTCGGCGCGGTCGGCATCGCGTGCGGCGGCCCGCTCGACGCGCGCACGGGCGTGCTGCAGTCGCCGCCCCACCTGCCCGGCTGGGACGACATCCCGATCGGCCCGCTGGCGACCGCCGCGTTCGGCGTCCCGTTCGCGCTCGAGAACGACGCCACCGCGGCCGCCGTCGCCGAGCACCGCTACGGCGCCGGGCGGGGGCTCGACAGCCTCGTGTACCTGACCGTGTCGACCGGGGTCGGCGGCGGCGTCGTCCTGGACGGCCGGCTGCACCGCGGGGCGGCCGGCAACGGCGGCGAGCTCGGCCACATCACGGTGCGCCGGGGCGGCCGGGCGTGCTCGTGCGGGCGGCGGGGCTGCATCGAGGCGTACGCGTCCGGGTCGTCGATCGCGGCGCGCGCCGCCGAGGCCCTCGCGGACCCGGTCCCGGGCGAGGCGCCCTCGTCGCTCGCCGGCCTGCCCGCCGTGACCGCGGCCGACGTCAGCGCCGCCGCGGCCGCGGGCGACGCGCTGGCCGCGCGGGTCTGGGCCGAGACCGTCGACCTGCTCGGCAGCGCGGTGTCCGACCTGGTCAACGTCCTCGAGCCCGAGCTGGTCGTGCTCGGCGGGGGCGTGACCCGCTCCGGCGGGATGCTGCTCGACCCGGTGCGCGCGATCGTCGCGCGGGAGGCCATGCCGCCCGCCGCGCGCGCCGCGACCGTGCGGCTCGCCGCGCTCGGGGACGTCGTGTGCGTCGTCGGGGCCGGGGCGATCGCGCTCGACGTGCTGCCCGCCGGGGCCGCGCCCGCCCCGCCCGCCCCGCCCGCTCCCGGGCCCGCGGGCACCACCCCCGCACCCACCCACCCGCCGCACGACCACGCGCCGACGGAGACCGCTCGTGTCTGACCCCACCGCCCCGATCCTCGCGCCGGCAGCGCCCCCTGCCGCGCCGGCCGCGCCCGCCCCCGCGGCCGACTGGCTGCACGCCCACCTCGCCGCCCACGCGGACGTCGCCGGCGCGATGACCGGCCTCGCCGACCGCATCCGCGCCGCCGGCGAGCTGGTCCGCGACACGTTCGCCCGCGGCGGCACCCTCTACACGTTCGGCAACGGCGGCAGCGCCGCGGACGCGCAGCACCTGACCGGCGAGCTCGTCGGCCACTACAAGCGCGACCGCCGCCCGCTGCCCGCCGTCACGCTGAGCACCGACCCGACGTCCATGACCTGCATCGCGAACGACTACGCCTACGAGGACGTGTTCGCCCGCCAGGTCGAGGCCCTGGCCCGGCCGGGCGACCTCGTCGTCGCGTTCACCACCAGCGGCCGGTCGCCGAACGTGGTGCGCGCGCTGGCGGCCGCGCGCGCGAACGGCGCGACCACCCTCCTGCTCGCCGGCGGCGACGGCGGGCCCGCGCGCGAGCACGCCGACCACCTGCTGCTGGTGCCGTCGGCGGCGACGCCGCGGATCCAGGAGATGCACACCTTGGTGCTCCACGTGATCAGCGAGATGGTGGACGCCTGGGCGGCCGGCGAGCCGCCCGCGGCCTGACCGGCCGCCGACCCGGCGGACCCGGCCGAACCGATCGACGGCCGGACCGCGGCGGAGGGTGGACCCGAGTGGACGAGGGCGTCCTGCTGCGACCGACGGGGTCGCTCCGGCCGGCGGGGCCGGCGTGGTCCGGCGACGACGGCCCCGTGGTGGCAACCGTGCCGCACGTCGTCGAGGTCGTGCTCCCCGACGGCACCGTGCTGCCGGCGCCGCCGACCCCCGCCGGGCCCGGTGCGCTCGCGGGGGAGGCCGGCCCGTTCCGCGCCGTCGCCACCTGGGCGGCCCCGGCCCCCTCGGGTCGCGTCGACGTGCGGCTCGACGTCGAGCACCGCGGCGACGCGCCGACCGAGGCCGGCATCCGGTTCCGGGTGCACCTGCCGCCCGCGCCGGAGGCGCCCTGGTGGCTGGTGCCCGGCGCGTTCTACGGCGAGAACCGGCCGGTCGGCTGCGACCGCCGCTTTCCGCGGTTCGAGGTGGGCGCCGACGACCCCGCCGGCCTGGTCAGCGACCGCTGGGAGCTCCGCGCGGACCGCGCCGCCACCCCGGCGGTGCTCGCCTGGGCCGGCCCGGGCGGCGTCGCGCTGGTCGCCCCGGAGACGACCGCGCTGGGCATGACCGGCCTCGGGCTCGCGCACGACGCCGCCACCGGCGCCGGCAGCGTGCACCTGACCTTCCCGTTCCGGGAGGGACCGGTGTCGTACGACGGGTCGGCGACGCCGCGGCCCGCCGAGACGACGACCTACCGCTGGGCGGCGGGCGAGCGGGTCACGCTGCGGTTCGCCGTGTACGCGACCGGCCCCGACCGGCACGCCTACGCCCCGGTCCTGCGCGAGGAGCACGAGCGGCTCCGCGCGGGATCGCCGTTGCGGCCATGGGTGGGGGTCGCCGAGGCGGCCGACCTGGCCGCCGAGGGGCTGCACCGCTGGCACTACGCCGAGCCGGGCGTCCTGCTGGAGACCGTCGGGTTCGACCGCGAGGTCTCCGGCCGGGACGGGCTGTCCGTCGACCGGCAGGCGATGCACGTCGGCTGGGTCAGCGGCATCCCGTGGGCCTACGCCCTGCTCGCGCACGCGCGCCGCCGGGGCACCGCCGCGGTCGCCGCGGACGCCGCCCGGGTCGTCGACTTCATCTGCGACCACCTGTCGCCCTCGGGCACGTTCTGGGGCGTCTGGTACGCCGAGCACGGCTGGTCGCAGAGCTGGTCGGGCACCCGCGGCGCGCTGCACTCCCGCACGCTCGCGGAGGCGTCGCTGTTCCTGGCGCGGGCGCTCGAGCTGGGCGAGGACGTGCGCGCGGCGCACCCCGGCTGGGTCGCCGCCCTGCGGTCGAACCTCGACGTCGTCGTCCGCCGGCAGCGCCCGGACGGCAACCTCGGCTCCGCCCACCACGCCGAGACGGGCGAGGTGCTGTCCTGGCACGGCGCCGCCGGGCTGACCTGGGTGGCCGCGCTCGCCGAGGCCGAGCGCTGGGACGGGCCCGACGGCGCGGACGGCGCCTACCTCGCGGCCGCGGTGCGGGCCGGGGAGCACTACGCCGGCTTCGTGGACCGCGAGTTCATCCACGGGGCGCCCGAGGACGTCGACCTCGCCCCGACCTCCGAGGACGGGTACGTCGCGGTGATGTCCTACGTCGCGCTGCACCGGCGCACGGGCGACCCGCGGTGGCTCGACCTCGCCCGCCGGGCCGCGGACTGGATGCTGACGTTCCGGTACGCGTACAACACCCGGTTCCCCGAGGGGACGCCGCTGGACGTGTACCGGTTCGCGACCCGGGGCGCCGACAACGCCTCGCCGTCGAACCAGCACCTGCACGCCTACGGCCTGGTCTGCACGCAGGAGCTGGCGGAGCTGTCCGCGGCGACCGGCGACCCGCACTACGCCGACCGCGCCGCGGAGACGCTCTCCTGCTTCCGGCAGCTGGTCGCCCGGTTCGACGGCGACTTCAACGCGTACCGGGGCATGACCTCGGAGCGGTACTACCAGACCGCGTGCTTCCAGCCGAAGGGCATGCTGCTCACGCTGAGCCACGCCTGGACCGGGGGAGCGCTGCTCCTGGCCTGCGAGCAGGCGCTGGCCGACCCGGCGCTGCTGCCCGACCCGGCCTGACCGCGCCG
>Ga0164306_10000210_pt1 | contig 22258 bp, 20 predicted proteins | sample Whisoiple_242_MG_FD_110213 | JGI IMG/M metagenome (GOLD analysis project Ga0164306, IMG submission 110213) | Soil microbial communities amended with fresh organic matter from upstate New York, USA - Whitman soil sample_242_MG | ecosystem: Environmental > Terrestrial > Soil > Unclassified >... | reverse complement strand
TTCGCGCACGCTGGCACTCATCTATTCGAGGGCTCCGCAGCCAACCCTGGGCTGCTGCGCCCTCGCCAATTGCTCGCGCTGCCTCGGCGCTCGCATTGGCTCACTCTGGTGCACAGGGGAGGATTTGAACCTCCGTGTCTCACAAAGGAGAAACCCGGGTTACGGCCGGGCCGTTTCAGCCAGACTCACGCACCTGTGCAAAGTTGGCGGAAGGTAGACGAATCGAACGCCCATAGCTCATCACCATGCCCTGGTTTTCAGGACCAGTTGCCGGCCATTCAGCAGTACCTTCCGCGATGGCGGAGAGTGCGGGAGTCGAACCCGCTAGCCTCTTGCGAGAGCCCTTGTTTAGCAGACAAGCGCCTTACCGTCCGGCCCACTCTCCGTTTATATGAGGGCTCCGCAACGCTCTGCTGCTGCGCCCTCGCCAATTGCTCGCGCGATCCAGCGCTCGCATTGGCTCACCTGTAAATGTCAAAGAACCATTGGTAGGCCCGGTGGGATTTGAACCCACAAGAGGGCTGCTCTTAAGGCAGCTGCGTATGCCAGTTCCGCCACGGGCCTGGTTAATTAGATTGAAATTGGATAGAGGTTCAGTAACTCAGTCGGGATCGACTGAGGAGTCGTAACGATCGTAGCTGAAGCGAGCGCTTCATGAATTCAATGTAGCACGATTCAGGCGATTCTCAAACATCTTTACTCCAGCGGCTGCAAAAAACCCGGGATCGCTGTTCTAGATTGCCAGCTCGGTTTTTGTACCGCCCGATATCACCCCGCAATTAGCATCGTTAATCCTTTCGCTTTTCTAAGCATAGCGTTCACTGTTCGGCTTCGAACCTCTCAGCGCGTAAAACAAGATGTACAAGTAGCAGATCACGGGCACAAAGAACGCGTGGTGAATCCCAATGTGGTCGGCAATGACTCCCTGCATGAGGGGAAGAATTGCGCCGCCCACAATTGCCATATTCAGAATGCCGGATGCATTTCCCGTCAGGGAACCGAGCTCCGCCACGCCCAGGCTGAAGATTGTGGGGAACATAATCGAGTTGAATAGGCCGACGGCCAGAATGCACCACATCGCCGTGTGTCCACTCAGGATCATGGCCGCAGACGCCAACCCCGCTGCAACGATCGCGCATAAAGCGAGCATGGATCCGGGCTTGACCCGCCGGAGCAGCGGCGCTCCAACAAAGCGTCCGATCATGGCCCCAGCCCAGTAAAACGAGACAAAGCCTGCCGCGGTACGGGCGTTGAAACCCGCGATCTCAGGTAAGGCAAAATAATTCACCAGGAAACTTCCGATTGAGACCTCCGCGCCAACGTAGGCGAAGATCGCTATCGCTCCGAAGAGGAGATTGGGATGCTTCCAAACCGAATCTTTACCTTTGTTTCCAGAGCGTGCGGTTGCGGTTTCGATTTGTGGCAGCCTGGACGTGCCGATCAAGACCGCCAGCAGAATTAGCACGATGCCAATCACTGTATATGGCAGATTGACCGAGGCTGCTTGCTGCACGCGATAAGCTTGCAGGGCCTTTGGCGCAAGCTGCCTGACCTGTTCTACTGCCAAGGGCGTCGCGCTCAGGATCAGTAGTCCACCGATTTTTGGTGCGATTGCAGTCCCGAGCGAGTTGAATGCCTGGGTCAGATCCAGACGGCTCGATGCCGTTTCAGGCTTGCCTAACAAGCCCACATAAGGATTTGCAGCCACCTGAAGTCCCGTGATCCCCGCGGCCAGAATCAGGAGAGCAGCCAGGAAGAGCGGGAAGGATGCAGCGGATGCGGCGGGTAGGAATAAGATCGCGCCGCATGCCATGGTGAGCAGTCCGACTACCATGGTCCGTTGATACCCGATCCTGTTTACGAACCTCGACCAGGGCAGCGAGAAGAAAAAGTATGCCGAAAAAAATGCAAACTGGATCAGCATGACCCGCGTGTAACTCAGGTCAAAGATCGACTTCAAGTGTGGAAACAGAATGTCGTTCAGGCAAGTGAGGAATCCCCACATGAAAAACAAAGCAGTGACGATCAACAAGGGACGAGCGTAACTCACCCGAGTGTTGACGGATGAGACAGCCTGAGCCGGCGCTAAACTTGTGCTTACTTGTTGTGTTGCCATTGTCTTTGCCTCGGCTCTCCCTACCACCAGGTTTCAGCTTGCACTCCGTACGTAAGTCCGTTCGTTCGATTCTGAAACGGGGTGCCGCCGACGAATCCACGCAAACCGTCAGACCAATTCGCGTAGGTCAAGAATGTCCGCAGCACGGGACGGCTGAAGAACTTGCGGCCGGCCCCGATCTGCGGCGCAATCGTGAACTTTCGCAGCCAGCCATCGAATTGGCCGGTGCTGCTGTGCGTATGATCGGCGCCGCCTTCAAAAGCCAGCGAAAGATACTTTGTAAAAAATAGCTCTGGCCTGGCGCCGAACGATATCCACTGGTCCCAGCCGTGCAGCGGATTGCCATCTTTGGTCCGCTGGAAAACGAAGATCGGCATGATCGCAAACTTTTCATTTGGCTGCAAAAGCACGTGCTCAGTGATCAGGAACCTTCGGGTGCTGTCAACGGATCGTGTCGGATCATCAATGGACGTGCTGAAATTGCTCGCGGCGCCAGTTCCATATTGAACGGAAAAGGTGTGATAGCCGCCATGCCATTCCAGTCGCTGATGGCGTATGCCGACGGCATAGCCGTTGCTGGTAGGAATGGCTGCGCCGGCCGGTGTGGTCCCGCCCTTCGAGGTCGCGAAATCAAACCACCCAGCCCAGAGACCCAGAGGTCCTTTCATGTCATAAAAACGTACGTCGATGTTGTTCTTGGCGAGCGAACCGTTCTCGGTGAGAATATCCGGGCGCGCGCCGGATAGGAATGCCAAAGCCAACTTGCCCATGCGAATATCAAAGTCTTCAATGCCCGCGCCGTAACCGCTCATATCGAGCGGATAGAAATCGTTAATTTCGATGTGCTGGCGCCGGTAGTATCTTTCACCTGCCCAGAACCTGGCTTGCGGCTGGCTCTCTAGCACGTTGCCGGCTTGAATGAAGGCCTCGCGTAACCGAAACTGGTCGTTTCCGATGCCGCCGGAGAAATTGGTGAAATTCGCAGAGTTCGTGGTGTTGGCCTCCACCATAACTTCTGTTTTCATCCAGGCTTTATCAGAGCTGTGCTCTGGGTTTAGCCAATTATTGACGAAGATCAGCTCAGCGTAAGTTTCTGCTTCATTACCCAGGCGGTATTTCGCACCCGCACCGGGCGCTTGGAATGCAACCTGCTGACCGCCGTCGCTGTTCAGCCCATAACCTGAGCGAAAATATCCGTGAAATTCAAAGCTATGCATTTGTTCCTGCAGCTTGGCGATCTTTGCGTCTGCGTCGCGCAGAAGGTCGTACATCGGATCCGCTGACAGTTGGCCCTGGAACTTTGCACCGGCCTGATCTGATTGTCTAACGATGGGGTTTCTAGGTGCTTTCTCGGCCAACTCCCCCGCCGGGATTGCTCCCTCTTTCGCCGCTCCGCTGGCTTCTTTTTGCTTCTCGATTTGCTGTTCCAGTGCTGCAATGCGGCTCTGTAGCTGCTGTGTCGTCTCTTCGTAGTGCCGTTTAAGCTCCTGCAGTTGCTGCTGCAGATCTTCAGGTTGTTGCGCAGATGCTGACAGGACTCCCCAAAGAGTCACCGCGACGGCGCAAACGAGCCGTCGCGGACTTCGCCGGCAAGCGTACTCGTGAGAAAAACCGAGGTTGGGAATAAGACACCGACCAAGGACGCAAAGCTTAAGCGTCAGGGATTGCTCACCCTGCTTGCAATTCGGTTTTCGCGTCGAAAGCCTCATCCAGTTGGCTCCAAGGTTTCGGGCTAATCAAATGCAATCGGTGTGCCAATCGCTTCTGGTCGTTCGAACCGCTCCACTGAACTGCGCAGACCGCTCCAACCGAATCGCGAGTTGCTGTTGCCTGTGCTCCGCAAAAGACTGACTTCTCCGGCGTGGTTTCTTTGTTTGTTTCAGCCTTCTTCCCCTTTCAGTCCTCCGATCGACGTAGCCAGACCAGGGGTTAGCAGCCCACCATGCAATTGCCCACATTCGGACAAAGCCCGTATTGGGGCACGCCGAGCTTCCCGCGCTGGCCCATGTCCGCTATTCGGAAGCGGTTAGTACTTTGTGTCCGTTGGCACTGAAGTTGCACTAGTAAGGATCAGGCGGCGAAGTGCCCGGGACGAGGGTCTATGCCTGAACCTGTTGGGTCCCTGCAAACGCCGATAAAACGTCGCACCTCAACCCACAGGAACACAGGCGGCCTCTAAACAGACGGGCCGATCAGGAGGCAGAAAACCAGGAGGCAGAAAACAACGATGGGCAAGAAATCCAAAAACAAAAAGAAACAAGAATCAAGGCTGGACAGCAACAGGCAAGAGCCCGGCTTCAACGGCCAACCGAAGACCGGTAAAAAGAAGATCGGCAAAAATGAGTACGAGGCCGAGATCTTCAAGCTACAAGTTGAGTTGGTCAAGCTCCAGGATTGGGTCAAGACGACCAACGCCCGCATTGTGATCATTTTCGAAGGACGAGACGCTGCCGGCAAAGGCGGAATGATCAAGCGCATCATGGAGCGTGTCAGCCCGCGCATCTTTCGCGTGGTAGCCCTCCCCTCGCCTACCGAGAGGCAGAAGACGCAGCTCCCTGCCCAGCGCTACATTGAACAACTGCCCGCCGGAGGTGAAGTCGTCATCTTCGACCGGAGCTGGTATAACCGCGCCGGGGTTGAGTATGTGATGGGCTTTTGTACCGAGGAAGAGCACAGAGAATTTCTCAGGGACTGTCCCATCTTCGAGGGCTTTCTGGTCAGCCAGGGCATCATCCTTCTGAAGTACTGGCTTGAAGTATCGGAAAAGGAACAGCACAAGCGCTTCCTCGCGCGAATTGAAGATCCTTCCAAGCGCTGGAAGCTTAGTCCGATGGATCTGGAATCGCACCGCCGTTGGTACGACTACTCACGCGCCCGGGATGCGATGCTTGCAGCCACGGATACAGCAGCGTCGCCCTGGTACATCGTACCCTCAGACGACAAAAAACGTGCCCGCCTGAACTGCATTGCGCACATACTCAGCAGCATCCCATACGAGGAGATTCCTTATACGCCTCCCAAGCTTCCGCCAAGGCAAAAGCCGAAAGGGTACGTAGGACCGAAGCAGAAGCACCGAATCGTTCCGCAGCTCTGCTAGGCCCGCAGCATGTTATTCCTGGACATGGCTCTCGGCATCCGTCATGGCGAGTTGGCTGGCCTCAAGTGGGAGGACAATCAAGGTTAACTGACCGGATGGAAAAATAGACGACGGAGGACTAGTCGAAAGGAGATTCCGGACACCTTCTTTACGGGAGGCACACGCTTCACCGCAAGTAGGCGTTGCCGGCGCGCCCGGATCTTGCTGCCTTGTTCTGCCCATTTGCAGTGGGGATCGTTGGCCTCTCTAGCTCTTAAATTTTCCCTGACGCGGTGAAGAGGATTCCGCCACACCAGCTCAAGAGGCATTGCCCACGCACGAATCTCGTGTTCCTCGTTAACGATCATTCTCCAACTCCTAGTTGATCCCTGCGGGACAGCTCGGGTTGAACCGAAGCCTCATGGCTTCTATTTCATTCAGGGCTGCCATGAGTAGGATTTCTGTGAGAGAAAAATGGTGAATCGTGCTTTGCGTGATCTTGAACATAATCGACATCATCCTGATACACGCCTGCGGTAAAGCAGTTTATGTGCCAATCCGGCTTCCGTCCAAGTGCATGACGCTGTGAGGCGGCGACCAAATTTTTGTTAGGTCGCCTGCCCCGCAAAGGTCAACGCTCCCAAATATGGGCAGCCATTGGAAACAGCTCATGTAGGTTGTGCTGAGGATCGCCTCGCAAGAATGCGGGCCTGGAACCCAAAAGACGCCACATCCGGTCCTGCCCATGACACTACCTGCCCCAATCGGGTCTGCTGCCCGTATACGGTCATCATCCCTGGGCACACTCAGGGCCACTCTTTCCCAAATGCTTGAGTACCTTGGAATTACAACTCCCTCGTTGTGGCCATACATTTGCCAGTACCACTCCAGGGTCTTGCGGTTGAGCTGGATTCGGTGAAGATTCCGTACGAGAAACCCTTTGAACGTTGAAAGGAAAGGTTTCCTTTGCAGAGCGACAACACCCAAAGCGGCGATAGGCTGGACATCAACATTGTTGAGAATAAAGACGGCGCTCTGGTGTATCTCCAAGGTCGCGTCGATATTGACTCCTCTCCAGCCTTCCGCAAGCGGCTTCTCGCGTTGATAGAGGGCCGGCGCGCCAAAAGGGTGAGCGTCGATTTGTTTGCGATTACCCAGATTGACAGCTCCGGCATCGCCACCCTGATCGAAGCGCTTAAGATCGCGCACGCTTATCAAACCGAGCTGACATTGCAGGGCTTACATGATGACCTGCTTCGACTGTTTGAATTTACCGGCATTCTGTCCCTCTTTAATGGGAGCCGCCAGACAATCGGCCGGTCCGGGGACGAGGTAGTTTGATGGCCAGTGTTTTCGAAATTACCGGCAAGAAAACTCTCAGTTATGCCGAGTACCTTGGCAGCTTGAACATTCAGTTGTGGGCTACCTTGCGTGCCATGCCTGTGGCCTTACCCCTGGTTGGAAACCGGCACCGGTGGCGAGCCGCCATTTACCAGATGCTCGATATCGGTGTCACCGCGCTGCCGATGGTCGCCCTGCTTGCGATGTGCTCGGGATTTATCCTGGCCATGCAAGGAGCGGCTGAGCTGCGGCGGTTTGGCGCCTTGCACTACGTCATTGATCTGGTCGCAGTCGGCTTCTCACGCGAACTGGGTCCGCTCATTACTGCTATCGCTGTCAGCGGACGCTCTGGGTCTGCCTTTGCAGCCGAGATCGGCACCATGAGAGTGACCGAGGAGATCGATGCGCTCAAAGTAATGGCGTTCGAACCGGTGGAATTCCTGTTAGCGCCAAAATATTTGGCGGCCCTGGTCGCCGTTCCCTGCCTCACAGTCATCTCGAACGTCTTTGGCATTCTTGCAGGCGGCGTATTCATGTTCTTCAGCACGCATCTTAGTCTGCCGCTTTATTTCCATTACGTGCTGACCTCGATCGAGTTGCGGGACATAGTCATGGGGATGATCAAGAGCCTGGCGTTTGCCACAATTATTGTTCAGGTGGGATGCCTGGAAGGATTTCGCGTGCGCGGGGGGAGCGATGCAGTGGGTCGCTCTGCAACGACCGCGGTCGTGCGATCAACTTTCCTGGTCATCGTTGCCGACGCGATCTTCACTGCCATCTTTTACTCGATAGGAAAAATGTAATGTCCATCATCTCCGTGCGCGATCTGGTAGTGGAATACGATGGCCGTCGCGTCCTCGACGGCGTGAACCTTGACATTGAGCAGGGCGAGATCATGGTCCTGCTGGGAGGCAGCGGTTCCGGAAAGAGCACATTGCTGCGGCAAATTCTCGGCCTTGAGCGACCGAAGTCAGGCAGCATCTTCGTCCAAGGCACGGACATGACCCGCTGCTCACAAGCGGAATTGAATCGAACGCGACGCTCGCTGGGAGTGGCTTTTCAAAGCGGCGCCTTGTTCAACTCGCTGACGATTAAAGAAAATGTCGCCCTGAATTTGCGCGAGCACACAGCACTCGCTCCCTCGATTATTGACCTGATGGTTTGGATGAAATTGGCAGTGGTGGGACTGGCGGATTTCGGAGAACTGCATCCGCGAGAACTCTCAGGCGGCATGAAGAAGCGTGCGGCCGTGGCGCGGGCGTTGGCGCTCGATCCCGAACTCCTGGTGCTGGACGAACCCTCCGCAGGCCTTGACCCTATCGTGGCAGGGGAGCTGGATGAACTCATTTTATTTTTGAAAGGCGCTCTTCAGATAACGGGGCTTGTCGTGACCCATGAGTTGCCCAGCGCCTTCCGGATCGCAGATCGAATCGCGATGTTATTCAAAGGAAAGCTCCTCGAAGTGGGCACAAAAGAGGAGATACAGGCAAGTCAACACCCAGCCGTGAGGAACTTCCTCAACCGCACAGCGGACAACCCGGTGCATGCGCCGGCAGTGGCCGCCTACTTGGAACGATACGTGCAGAATCAGGGGGCGAAGTCGTGAGTACTGAAGCAAAAGTTGGTGTTTTTGTCGTGGGCTCCTTTGCGGTGCTCGCGTTTACCGTGATCTATCTGTTGCAAGCACAGTTCGGTGGCGGCGCCGTGCCCTATCGCACTTACCTGCGCTACGCCGGCGGACTTCAGCCTGGCGCTTCCGTGCTGTATGGCGGAATTAACGCAGGCAATGTCACAGCCGTGCGGCCATGGGCGGCAGATCCAACGCAGATCGAAATTCTCCTGGAAGTAAAGCAAGGGATTCCGCTCAATGACAAATCGGTGGCCAAACTGGGCCTGGTAAGCATCATGAATAGCCCTGCGCTGGCCATTACCACCGGCAGCAATGACGCCACTCGGCTTAAGCCAGGCTCAATCATCCCTTCAAAAGAAAGCACCAGTCTGGACGAGATCGCCGGCAAGCTGGCAACGGTGGCAGACAGCGCCAATGCCCTGATTGCGCAGGCTCAGGGAGAACTGGGCGATGTTACCGGCAATATGCGCCATTTGCTTGCGAATCTCGATAACATCTCCGGGCCGCAGACCCAGCAAAAAGTCCGGTCCATTCTGAACAACATTGACCAGCTAATTGCGGAAGAGCGCCCAAAGATCGACCACCTGACAGACCAACTGGCGCAGGTGAGCCAGCATGCGGATGACACTATTCAAAATGTGAACGGCACAGTCACCAATGTGCGTGACCCGATGCTAAAAGACCTGGCTGAGTTACAAACTACTTTGAAACAGGCCAACGACTTGCTGAAGTCCATGGATACCATGGTGCGAAGCAACGACTACAAGATCGGCGATACGGTAGATAATCTGCGCGAGGCCACCGACAACCTCAATCAGTTCACGGATTCCCTGAAGCAGCGTCCCTGGAGCTTGATCCGCATCAAGCAACCCGAGGACCGGCGGGTCCCGAAATAAACATTCGCCCGGACAGGAGACTTGATATGAAGAGACTTTCGACAGCGCTTGCACTCATGCTAACGCTCTTACCCGTTCTGGCCGGCTGCGGCGGCGTGAGGTATCCCAAGTATTACACGCTTAACGTGCCGCCTCCGCCAGACCCGCCCGCTGAGGAAGGTGTACGGACCTCAGTGGCGGTGCGAGAATTCCAATCGCCGGCTTATCTGAGGCAGGGACCGATTGTCTATCGAGCGACACCGGAGCAAATCGGTTTTTACGAGTATCACCGCTGGGCGACAGATCCGCGTAAATTTGTGACCAGCGCCGTCATCGATCATCTTCGCGCCAGCGGGCAATACGCCATGGTGTCGGCGTATAACGGAAATCCTGATTTTGATTACATTTTCAGTGGGAAACTGGAAAAGCTGGAAGAATTAGACTACGGAGCCGGGGTGAAGGTGGAGATTGCATTGTCTGCGCAAATCACCAGAGTCTCGACCGGAGCGACGGTCTGGAGCAACGCGGTTTCTGAAACCGGAACGGTTTCTCAACGATCGGTACCCGGAGTTGTGGCTGAGATGAATAAGACTATGGACCTGGCGATTAATAAGCTGCTCTCTACCGTTCCAGCCACGCTGGTGAGTAAGAAGTAAGCAACCAGGGCGCTGCAATGAGAGTTCAGTGCATTGAAATCCCTGACTTTCTCATCACCACAGCACCCGTTTCATGAATTGGCCTTGCTTTACGGCTTGGTCAGGAAGATCGGCAGGCCGAGCTTGTGGTCGTACCTCGGTCGGTAGCGATCGGTGTTGTACATAGATGCGATATCCACTTTGCGCGGGCCCAGCTTCGGATCGGGAATCGACGTCATTGTGTAGCGACCTTCATTGATAGCCGTCATTAACCCAGACCTGCCTTCATCCACCGCATCCATTGCCATTCCTGCAAAAGTAAATGCCACAAGGCGATCGACAAAATCAGGGCTACCCGACCGCAGGTCGTAGGTAAGATCGCTGACGACGGTCTCTTCGCCTGTCGCCCGCTTGATCTCATCGCTCAGGTCTTCCGCGACACTCATCTTTTTGCGATGGCCGAATGCGTCGGCTTCCCCGTATTCCCTTACCTTGTAGCCCTGCCACTCGGCACCTTCCGAGAGGATTACCAGCGAGTAATTGCTCGGGTTGTTGCGCTTGTCGGCGATGAGCAAGTCGATCAGGTGTTTCAAATCAACCTTGTATTCAGGAATGCAGCAGCGCTCTGCGGTTACAAAGGCCGTATAAAGCGCTGTGTAACCCGCATCGCGGCCAAACACGCGGAAGATGCCGATGCGCTCATGCGATCCCACCGTGGTGCGCTGGCGCTCGATCGCGTCCATGGCACGCGTTATCGCCGTCGAAAACCCGATGCAGTATTCAGTGTTGCGAACGTCGTTGTCCATCGTCTTGGGCACCGCGATCACCTTCATTCCTTTGCGGTCGAGTTCCGAGGCATAGCTCAACGTGTCGTCGCCGCCAATCGCGATCAGGTACTCAAGGCCCAGAGTCTCGATGTTCTTCAGCACTGCCGGGGTCACATCGAAGACGGTGCTGGTCACGCCCTTCTTCGTCAATTCTCTGGCTTCAAAGGTCTGCCCCTGCAGAACAGGAGGCAGCTTGCTCATTTTGGTTGGACTTGTGCGGGAACTGTGCAGGAAAGTTCCGCCGGTACGATCGATGATGCGCGTGTTCTCGCGATTCAAGGGAAGGATGTAGCGCGTCTTGCTCGCCGGATCATTCAGATCGACGTGGGTCAATCCCTCCCAGCCACGACGGATCCCAATCACTTCGCATCCGATCTCCGAGCCCCGATAAACCACTGACTTGATCACCGCGTTCAATCCGGGAACATCGCCGCCCCCGGTGAGTATGCCTATTCGCTTCTTCGCCATGGATAACCTCCCTACTGACTATCATGTCCATGTTTCCTTGCTGCTTTTAATCCGGCCAGCAATACGATGTTCTCACGCGGCCTCGCCTGCGGCTTTAAATGCTTTCTGAGCGGCGGCGGGATTATGCCACCCACCGCGCGGGCTCACGCGCTCTACCTCATCTGGGCCCCAGGTATTGGGCGCATACCGATAAATCGGCGTGTTTCGTTTTAAGACCGGTTCCACAATCCGCCATGCTTCTTCGACATAGTCTTCGCGCGCAAAGAATGTGCAATCTCCTGCCATCGCTGCTCCCAGCACGCGTTCATAGGCGTCCATTTCATCGATACTTGAACAGTGGGTGGCTACCATCTCGCCGGCTTGCAGCGCGAGCTCCTCTCTTGGAGCCAGTGACATCATTCCCATAGCGATGGTTAGGTCGGGACTAAGGCGCATTCGCAGGTGGTTTTCAATCAGGAGACTGTCGGGAAGCAAGGAAGGAGGCTTGTGAAACTTTGCCACAATTTCCGTGCAGGTCGTGGGCAGGCACTTCCCTGCCCGTATGTAAATGGGGACACCTTTCCATCGCCACGAATTGATTTCCAGCTTTAGCGCGGCAAAGGTTTCAGTCTGCGACTCCCTGGCAACGCCGTTCTCATCGCGGTAGCCCAGAAACTGTCCGCGTACCAGATTATGTTCTTCGATACGCGCAATCGCTTTCAGCACCTTCACTTTTTCGTCGCGAGTTGATTCGCTGTCAAATCGGACTGAGGGTTCCATCGCCAGATTCGACAACACTTGAAAAATATGGTTCTGGACCACATCACGTATCGTTCCCGTTTGGTCATAAAATGCTCCTCGGCCCCGTACGCCGAAATCCTCTGACATAGTAATCTCGATACTCTTGATGTGGTTACGGTTCCAGAACGCCTCAACAAACGTATTGGCAAAACGGAAAGCCACGAGATTATTTACGGACCTCTTGCCCAAATAGTGGTCAATGCGAAAGATCTCGGCTTCGTCAAATGTCCGAAGCAGAACTCTGTTCAACTGCTGGGCTGAAGCAAGATCATGCCCGAATGGTTTTTCCACGATGACCCGTGCACCGCGGGCACAATTCGATTTCCCAAGGTGCTGGACAACATTTTCAAAGAGGAAAGGAGGGATTGCGAGGTAATGCGCCGGATGGTGCGCATCCCTGAGCTCTCGACGCAACGCGGCGAAGGTTTCCGGATCCTGATAGTCTCCGTCGACATAACGAAGCAAACTGCATAACTTTTCGAAAGCCGCAGGGTCGACTCCGCCGTGTTTCTCCAGACTGTCCTGCGCGCGTTGCCGCAGCTGATTCAGGTTCCATCCGGCTTTGGCTACTCCGATGATCGGAACATCAAGGTGGCCGCGTTTCACCATCGCCTGCAGCGCCGGAAAAATTTTCTTGTAGGCCAGGTCGCCTGTGGCGCCGAAGAAGACGAGGGCGTCCGAGTGAATACTACTCATGAATCTCTCCTTATTTATTCCGCCTGCTGCTCAGACCGCCCGTCCCTTGAGCTGCGGCCTCAGAGTTGCATGACTGGTGCAGGCTCGGGATTAACGACATCGTTCGTGTGCGCAGTTGGCTTGCTCATCAACATCAGGCATATTGCGCCAATGAATGCCCAGAACAATGCACGGGCACGCCGGCATAGCGCCAAAGTCAGTCCCACCGTACCGGAAACACCGAATAACTTCGCAATCATCATATTTCCGCCTTCATACGTCCCCACGTTGCCGGGATTGAGCAGTCCCACCAGATTGATCACCTTGGTCAACCCTTCCAGCACAAACGCGCCAGGGAAGGCGATTCTTGCCCCCATGAAGTGCAGAATGATGTAGACCTCCAGTATGGCAAGTGCCTGCCATAGGAAATTGAGGAGGAAGGCTGCGCAGAATGCCGCTGGGGCCTGATGGAAAAAGTTAAGGAGGTTGCGTTCGCTCGATTCGATGACTGGCTGCTTGCGGCTCATCCAACTTTGAAACCGAGGCACGTGCCCAATCGCTCTTGCGGTTTTACCCATCAACTCCCACCCTTTTCCGATGGACACACCCGCCAGCACCAGCACTGCCATGAGCGCAGTGACAAAGATGACTGCGAAAAGTCGCAGTTTGCCGGAAACGGGCGCAAGCGACAGCGTGGCGAGAATTCCTGACAGCGTCATAATCGTCGAGCTGGTGACATGAAGTCCTCCATCGATAGCAGCCGAAGGAATCGCGTTTGCTAGCGGTACTGAGGACCTCAAGAGAGAGATCCGCATGCCTTCCCCCAGTACCTTCCCGCCAGCCCCGAGTTGCCCAAGGGCCTCGGAAACGAGGCACACAGCAAAGCTACGGGGCCAAGGCAGAGCGGCAGTGTCGCACATAAGCGTCATCCGCCATGCCCAGGTCCGAATGAAAAGAGCCACTCCTCCCAGAGCGACGATTACGGCCATACCGAAACCGACTGCATGCACCTGGTTCCAGATGATCTGAGGACCTGTTCGAAGCACCAGCATCGCAAGCAATGCAAGCCCCAGAAAAGCAGCAAAAAACCTGAACCCGATTTTGGTTATCGATTTGGTCTGAGGCATGGTCCAACTCCATTCGTGGCGCGCACTAGCTCGCGCTTTGGCTTTCATGCGGATCGAGAGTCGACGCTCTTCGCATCCGACGCAATGATTCGCATTTCTCCAGGGCATGATCTCCCTTCATCTTTTGCGACCAGAGTGAGTGTCTCGAATGCAATGCAATATGCTCGTCGACAGTGTTCTGGCTTACCCCGAGTTGTGCAGCAACTTGGTCGCAGGAGTCCTTTGCAATGCCATGCAATACGAGCACGAAGCGGCAAAGCACGTCGAGACGGTCATGCACCTCTTTGGAATTCTCGATCAGCCGTTGAAAGTGCTCAGCGGTAAGCGGTAGGCGCCTTGCGTAGACTGCTCCGCGATTTTCATACTCAGAGGCGATCTCGGCGATCTGAGAGTGCTGAATCTGGAGCGCGCATCGCAAAGTGGCCCGGGCGGCCCACTGTATGAGCCATTCGTGAAAGAGCGCGGCTTGAGTCTCAGAGATGCTGCAGGCATCGACCACACACGCCTCTGCAAGCCTCATGTCTCCGATCAGGAAGAGTGCCAACCAGTGCAGCACGTTATGATAGTCGCCGAAAACCTTGCGGATATCGTCTACGGTTGCATACCGGTGGTTTCCCCTGATCTGCTCCAGCATTGTCGCAAGTTTCATCCTGAGTACCCCTTCATCACTATTCACCTATCTATGCCCGCCAACTGTCGCGGCCATTGTTTTTTCATGAGTGGATTGGTGCGTCTTTGGATTGGGCCGAGGCGAGCTGCGGCGCAGCAGCAATTCGGCAAGCTGACGGATGTTTGGGTCAGGGTCGTCCAAAGCCGCCACAAGGTCCTTATAAGCATCCAGCTTTCGCGTGTTGCGCCATTCCACATGGCAAAGGAACAGGTACAGCGAATCTCGTTGCACTTTCATGTGAGCACCTGGGTATCTGTTCCCGGCCCAAAGCCATTTCGTTTTGTTGAAAAGGGCAATTGCAGGCGCTCGCACACGTCGAGGGCGTACAAATTACCCGCAAGAAAGCTGGCTCCGAGTCGACCCAGCCACACCAAAACTTGTTCACCAAAAGAATCCACAAAAGTTACTTCCGAAAGATCCACCAGGATGGACTGGGGGGCCACATAGCGCTCCAAAGCAATCCTTGCGTCTTCTGCATACGGGCCAACCAGCCGGCCTTGCAGCCGCACGGTCAACGTCCCATTTTCATCATGGTTGAACTCAACGCGCAGCATTCTTAATCTCCCCAGGCATTGCTAACTTTCCGGCAAATCGAAAATTCATCATGACCATGGGTAAAAAGCACGTCCGTTGCCGAACGCCAATACAGGCTAAGTCATGGGCAATGCAAGGGTTCCGTGACTGCGTAGACCGGGAAATTGAGAGGGTGTGACCGCCGAGGGGCAGCTGTGACTACATTGGGTCATGAATGAAATACCCGACACCGAGGCCCAGGCGTCCGCTGTAATTAAGATGGCGTGATCGGCAAAGGTGAGAATTCAATGAATCATCGACTTCGGCGCGGACCCGGGCAGAATTGCTGCCTGTGCCGCCACCCACTGAATACAAAGGTGCTTACTTCCATCCGTTCCCTGAAACAATTGCCAATGCATCTTCAACCGGATCATCTTCTCCTCCCTCATTGCAGGCCGCGGCGCGTCTGTGGGGTACAAAGCCGATGAGAACTCGCCCGTGGACATGCAGTCCGTGATAAAAGCAACTTCCATGCCAAACGCGATGTAAACGAGGCCATTTCATTGAAAAACTGGCGCCGTAGGAAAGCTTGAAGTGTGGCGAGAACATGAGTCAGCTGACGCATCCGCGTTGGCGTCTCTGGCTATCAGCCGCTCATCAGCGAGGAATGCGTAACTCGAAAGATATGGGGAAATGGTCGGAACCCGTGACAGAGTTGTGTACCCGCGCGTGCTCGATTCTTACCGGACCTCGAACGAAGGCCCAATCGATAGATCGGCCTGCTTCCAGCAGATGTCGCCGCGGAGTAGTTGGAACATTAGACATAGGCGCGGCTTTGCCGAATCCACCGCGGGCCAGCACGTCGGCTGCGCCGGGTTGGGAAACATTCATGTTCAAATCGCCTGCCAGGACAATCACGGGCGTTGAATCATACGCTGAGGCATCCTGCACGACCTCTTCCAACTGCGAGAGGCGCATTTGGTCATTCGCCCGGCTCTCAAGGTGGAGGTTATAAGACAAAATTGAAATGCCTGCCGTTTCGATCTCGGCGGCCAAAGCAATCCGCCCGCCAAGTCGCTCCTGAAATGGTTCGTGCCTCGGCAGAAACCAGCGGGGCTTCCAGAAATTTGACTGCCGCCGAAAATTAATTACACGCGGTCTTGCAATCTTCCACCTGGATAGCGTGGCTTGGCCATGCCAGGCGGGGTTTGTATTCGATCCCTGGGTCAACTCGATGAATTCGCGCCCAAATACATAGTTCATTTGCAGCCTTCGCGCAATTTCACGGGCGATATTCAGCCGCTGCGTGCGGCGCACATTGACGTCCACTTCCTGAAGGAGCAAGATGTCCGCGTCCGCCTGAGTCAGGAACTCCAAAATGGCCGGCAGCTGCAAACCACGGTCAATATTCCAGTCCACAACGCGAATGGAACTGCGCGGCCATGTAAGCCATCGGAATGGCGCGAAATTCTCGGCAATGATTTCCGACGTTGGCACAAATCAAAAGACCCTTGCGGCAAGCTGTGGGAAAATGCTTTGCTGGGCGAAACTCAGGTCCAGGGGATCATCGATCTCGGCCCATGCCAATTCATTAGTACTGCTGAATCCTACTCGAATCCCTTCGTCCGCGAGTTCCTGTACGGCAACGTTAAAAAATACGTTGACTTGCCCGCTGCCAATGAGATGCTTCATCTTCGAAGCAAACTTGCCGAAGATGGCTTGATTAAAGACGGTGATGCCAATGTAAGTTCCGCTGAACTCGTCTCTGGTAATTTTCTTGCTCATTTGGACCACTCTGTCGCCGGAGATAATCACCTTCATTGTTTCATCCCGCCAGCAGGGATCAACAATCATCGAAATAGGGGCGGTGGGCCGCGTGGCTGCCTGAAGAATCTCAGGATCAAAAATCACATCGGCATTCAGGACCATGAAACTGTCCCCTCGCAGCCATTCGAGGGCTAACCAGAGCGAATAGATGTTGTTGGTGAGAACGAATGCGGGGTTCTCAATAAATTGGATTCTCTGATGAGACCTGGAATAGTGGTTCCTGACGTGTGTGATGATCTGCTCTTTTTCATATCCCACAACAATTGCGACGTCATTGATTCCGGCCATGGACAGAGCTTCGAGTTGGTAATCGAGGATTGTCCCGGAATCAACTTCGATCAGGCATTTCGGGCACTCGCCGTGTATGGAGCGGATCCTGGTGCCCTGGCCTGCGGCTAAGATAACTGCTTTCATAATGCCTCCCGCGGAGTATTGACGGATAGTCGTGACGCGAAGAATCTGTGATTGAAGTAAAGCGCCAGAATCCAGGTGAGATGGGCCCCGATCGTGGCGAGAACAAAAAGCACCGGCAGCCCTCCGAAAACCGTGAAGATGACGACGTAGTGGATCATCACTCCGCGTTTCTCGAAGGCCTGCACGTGCCGCACTGCCCTTGAGACCCAATTCCCTGAATCTTTTTCAAGCAAGCGATAAAACCGGCCCAGATATTCATTGGGACGGTCAGGGGCTGTGGCCCGGCGGCGCCCTAGCGAGGTGACGATCAATGCAAGCAAAGCCCCGACAAAAAGAACAAACCCCAACCAGAGGGCCGTTTTTCCGTACTGCTTCGTTAGTCCGGCCGTAATGCCGGCAAACAGCATGAGATAGCTGAGCCCGTCGGCAAAACCCTCCAGCCAGGTTCCACGCGGCGTTTCGGCGAACTTGACCCGGGCCAGCATTCCATCCATCTCATCGAAAAGGCCTGCGATGAAGAAAATGAGAGCGCCCGCTACGGACGCCAGATAGCCCCCTTGGGCAAACGCGATGGCTGATATAGCGGAGATGATGACTCCGGCAAAAGTGACTTCATTCGGAGTAACCTCCGTATGGGACAGAAATCTTACGAACGGGCGGCAGAGGCGCCGGTTGAATGAACTGTGTATGCCGTCAAGCACCTTGCCTGAGTGAGCAACCAGAAAACGCTCAGCCGCAGCGGCGCTCTCTGGAGAGGTGACCGCGACACCCTCGGACGTCTGCGGGTAACGGGAGGGCGGGGGAACGTCGCGGTCTACCCCGTGCACGGTTGTATAAGCGGGCCTGCTCCAGTCGACGGAGCGCATGTCTACCAAGGGCAAGGCGATGAGGAATTGTTTGGTGGAGACCCAGTTCCACGGAACCCAAAGAAACGCACGCTGGAGTTGCGGGTTCACTTGAGTCCAACTGGATGGGGCCTGTGGCTTGAATTCGCTCACCCGGACCGCCTTGATGGGCACACTGTATTGCAAGGCCCGTTTTGTGCACTCTTCAATTAGTTCGTCAGACAATATTTCAGGGCAAATCAGGAGGACCTCGGTGGCGCCGGCGCGGGCTGCCGTTGCCACCGTCCTGATCAGCAAGGGAAGGCTGCAGATCTTCTGCAGGAGTTGCTCGGCAGCCCTTCGCGTGCCGCTCATGAAAATGGTTTCCGGAATGGCTATGACTGTTTGCATCAGAACGCCTCCTTCAAGATGGCTGTTGGAGCCTTCGCTGACTTCTCGTTTTCATGGACATCTTTCCGGGAGTTCAAGAGAAGCCAGGCAAGACCGCATAAAGCCCAGAGAAGATCACGCACACGGCGAGTCAGCGCCAGGGCCAGGCCCAGCCCGGGTGAAAAGCCGGCCAATGCGAAGGCAGAAATCGCCCCACCTTCATCAGAGCCGAGCCGCGCTGGTATCCATCCGGTGATCAGCTTGAATCCGCGCGTGATCCCCTCGATGGCCACAACCGGCAGAAAGCGAATGGGCAGGTGTAGTGCCCATAACACCACAACAACTTCTAACGCCACCAGGAGTTGGCAGAGCACGTCGATCCAAAACATGCGTTTGACCAGCGCCGGGCGCCGCCCACGATAATTGCGGATTGAACCTTCAAGGATTGCCGCCCGAACCAGCCAGCGGGGCGATCGATTTCCGAGCCGCCGTAGCAGCAAGGACAAAATGGACTTTCGGCTGAGGATAAAGAACAGGACCACAACAAGGCCCAACACTGCTGCGGCGACCCATGGAGTGTGCATGCCGTGAATAGCAACCATCGGAATTGAAAGCCATCCTGCAATCGCCAAAAGAATTGTGGTGAACCAGTACACCCCATCGTCCAGAAGTGTTGCGGTGATGGTTGGCTCTGCCGGAGTTCCAAGGAGCTTTACCTTCATCGGTTCTGAAAGCACGGGCCCCAGAATGGTCAAATACCCCATGCCTTGAGAGGCCACGCGAACGCCGACCAACTGTCTGGCTGGAATTGAGACCCGTTGGTCCTTAAGGGCCTGTGACCAGGCCGACGTCTGCAGAATGAGCCGGCATAAACTCAGGGCGAGCACAACTGGAACAGCAATTTTGAACGCACTGAAGTCCTGCACGATTCCGGGAACCCGCACGCGGGCGATCACCCAGATCAGGAGAGCGAGTCCGACAAGCGCCACGATCAGATGATTCCTTTTCATTGGTATAGTCTCGCTTCCCGGGATCTCTCACTTGCACGGTCTCGCGGCGGATTCAGCGCATACCCGGAGTTGTCAATCGTCAGTTCCGCAGTGCCGAAGATCCTGACCTCGCTGGTAGTGTGAGTGGAGGAGGCAAACCAGAACTGGCCCACTTTTTGATAGACATGCACAAAGTGGACGTCGTGGACCCAGAATGAAGGGTTCCGCGCAGGCTGGCCTTCGATTCGCACGATCGAGTAATCTCTGGCATCGACCCAGATTTTTCCGTTGATGAGGTACTTGTTTGAAGTTTTTGGCGATACCTCCAAAACATAGGCCTGGCCTGTATCCAGGCTCTCCTCTCCTATCAACCTGAATTCGTAGTTCGCCGGAATCAGCCTGGTCTCTTCCCGGGTTCCGCGATGAGAAGCCTCTTCCTCTTCCTTCAGCAGCTTGTGCAGGACATGCTTGCGAATCGCGCCCGACCCCTCTTCAGAAAGAACGCTGAACTGCTTCGTCCCGTCGCTCCCGCAAACGACACGCACAAGCATTTCCGCCTTGCGCTTATTGTTGACGGCGGTGTAATGACGCACCGCCATATACCCGGTCATTCCTGATTGGCGCTCAGCATCGAACTTCACCATATTTGCGATCACATCATCGACCGAAGGGAGCGGGCTCACAGCCTGGGGCTGTGAATTCCCGATTGCGGCGAGCACAATCAAAACGAGAAATGAGTTAATGACCAGTTTCATATCAAAGCTCCAGGATGAATTTGCCGTGAAAAGTCCGGCCAACGCCGTTGAAATACTGGCCATACCGGACGCTATCCAGATCGTTCTGCACATCACGCGGATTGAAGCGATTGAAAATGTTGTAAACACCAAATCCAACGCGCGCATGTTTTTCCTTTATGGGAAGACGGAACCGGCGCAGTACCTGGAGATCCGTGGAAACAAATCTCGGGAAGCGCAACTCATTCCTTGGGCCCACAAAGTTTCGGAATTGATCGATGGTTGAGTATGGGAAGCCAGAATGAATGTCCAACACCGGCGCCACGGTCAGTTTCCAGGGCGCGGCAATTTCACCCCACGCTATGAACCGATTCGGCGCGTCATAGTTCAGCCGGCCGCGCTGGTTCGGCTGGATCACCGCCTGCGGATCGTTTCCGTAGAACTGATTGAAGTCGTTCAAATCGCCAAAGGCTTTTGAATGGACATATGAGGCGGTCAAGGTGCTTTGACCCGTTTGATAACGCCCAGTGACTTGAAATTCGCGATAAAAATCGCTCCCCGAATTGGTCAAAGAAAGGACGCCCGTTGGTCCAAGCGTGACCGGTGTTAGAGCAAACTCATGTACTGTATTGCGCTGCTGGTATCCGACACGAAGCAGCAGGTTGTGAATAACTTCACGGTCAAGTTCAACGTTCCACACTTCACTGCGCGGGTTTTGCAGCCCGTCAGGAGTAACGTTCGAATACTCAGTGGAACCTAAGACATTTCCCGCCGGATTGAGCGAAGTGACAGTGCGTCCGGGCAGACTGGTAAAGGATGGAATATTCAGAGGGACGCGGTCATAAAACAGGCCGGCTCCCCCTTTGAGCAACGTCTTGCGATCGCTTGTCAGCGCAAGAATGAAGCCCGCGCGTGGTGCTGTGTTCACAGAATCCGTAACTGAATCTCTGTCGAAGCGCAGTCCCATATCCAGTATCAGCCGGTTGGAAATGGTCCACTTATCGCCAACGAACCAGGCCGTCTCATTCTGATCGATGGAAAAAGTCGACCTTGGCCCGAACTGGATTCGTTCGATTGCAAAGCCACCCACGCCAAAGATATCCACCGGCATGAATTGTTGACGGCCGTCATACGAGCTGTGCGCGAATTCGAATCCAGCCTGCAGTTCGTGAGAGCCGTGGAAGTGGAGGGGACGTGCGCGAAACGTTTCTTGCCACTGCGAGCCCGACGTATCGCGGTCCTGCCGATTGAAGAAGCCGCCCTGGGTGGTTTCCAGAAGAAGCTGGTAAGGCCCGTCGCTGTTCGGCGTCAGGTCGGCGTTTAACCTCCTGAAACTAAATTGTGAAGTCAACAGGTCGCCATGAGTGCTGATGAAGCGGTGCTGGAGATAGGCCTGGTATCCGCGTTCGTGTAAGTCCGGAGTGCTTGCCTGCGGCGTGAAGGTGTTCAGGCCATAGTAGTCAAGCTTCTGCGGGAACACCGCGAACGATGCGGTGGCGTTCTGTTTCTGGTTGATATTCAGGTCGACCTGGGTGTACGACTCCAGGCTTTCTGACCGGGTGTCACTCTGGAGAGGCGGCAGGCTGTCAACGGGCGTGCGTTCATAGCGATAGCTGACCGACTCCGTGAAAGCGACGCGGTCCTTGATGATGGGCGCGGAGAACGTGATTCGCGGCGTCGCCGCCGCGATGCCCATGATGCTTCCGTCGAGCCTGCGTAACCGGGGAACGAAATTTTGCGCAGACAGCCGGAACTTATTGAATTCTCCGGGCCGCGTTTCAACATTTGAAACCGCACCCGTAAATTTGCCGTATTCGGGATCATAGGGCGTTGAGAAGACCTGCACAGATGAAACTACGTCAATCGGGATATTGATCGCGGTAGCACCGGTGGCTGGATCAGTAACGTCGGCGCTGTTAATGAGAGATCCATTCTGCGTCGCCTGAGCACCCTTCATGTTGATCAGGCCGTTTGGACCACGCACAACGCCAGGGACTAGAGGCAGCAGGGAGTCAACTCGCTCACTCCGGTTGGGCATGTTCTGGATCGTGGCTTCGCCGATGGTATTGGTTCCGGAGGAATCCTGAGTCTCAACCGGCGTTGCGCTTCCATTGACCGTGACCGATTCCTGAACGGCTTCAACCTTCATCTCCAGTTCGACTTCAGAGGTCTTGCCAGCTACAACGACCAGGTCCTGTGTCGCGGACATGGCGGGCGCCTTGGCGTTGATCTGGAATGAGCCAGGAACAACTCCTTTGATCGCGAACTTGCCTTCATCGTCAGTTTCAGCTTCAAGGTGGATGGGACCCTCGAGCGAAATTTTTGCTGCGGGCACAACTGCCCGTGC
>Ga0164306_10000209_pt1 | contig 22317 bp, 25 predicted proteins | sample Whisoiple_242_MG_FD_110213 | JGI IMG/M metagenome (GOLD analysis project Ga0164306, IMG submission 110213) | Soil microbial communities amended with fresh organic matter from upstate New York, USA - Whitman soil sample_242_MG | ecosystem: Environmental > Terrestrial > Soil > Unclassified >... | reverse complement strand
GGTCGACCTGATGCGCTCGTTCGTCAGGAAAAAGTTCGAAAACCCGTTCTTGCGACCGCTGCTGCAGGCGACTGCCGAGGCCGAGCTCATCGAAGGAAACACGTGGAACGACACGTTCTGGGGTGTCTGCCGCGGCGTCGGACAGAACTGGCTCGGCAAGATCCTGATGGAGATTCGAGACGAGATCAAGGCCGAAGAAGCGAGTGAAAGCGCCACGGAAGACGTGTTAGAGTAGGTCTCATGTCTAAGACCGTCACATGGACAGATCGGTACGTTGTCGAACACAACAACAGGGCGCAAAAGTTTCGCGTTCGTAGACCCGAAGCCTCCGTTGAATGGAACGGCGATCGTGGTGACAAGGACGACAGTCGCTATCTGACCTTGGTCATCAAGGCCGAACGCGGTCAGACGTCACCGTACACGATCACTCACGAGTGTCTCATTCTCAACATGGACAAAGAGCTGCAACGACAGGTTTACAACGAGCTGCGCCGACGGTTCGGTGACAAGTGAAGACGACCTTACGACACCGGTTACGAATTCTCTGGATGTTGTTTCGTTACTGGAGCAAGCACCCAGAGTGGCGATTGGGCCAGCTGATCGTCAACACGTCTCTCGTCCCTGATGCCTTCTACAACCCAGACGAAAACTTCGTCAGGCGTTGGCAACGAGGCCTCGACGCAAAAGGATCAAAAAAGAAGTGACTCGATGCCACCATGGTGGAACTGGCAGACACGCCTGTCTCAGAAGCAGGTGCTCGAAAGGGCGTGGGGGTTCGAATCCCTCTGGTGGCACTGGCTCAAGTAACTTTCGAACTCGCCGGGATCGGCAGGTGCAACTAGAAAGCACTGAAGACGGTGCAACTCCGTGAAGGTGAACGGGCTAAACTCATTGAGTAACCGAAGCGTCGCAAGGCGCGGATCTGGCTGTAGTGTAACGGTCAACACTCCCGGCCTATACCTGGGTAAAGTGGGTTCGACTCCCACCGGCATGTAGGTGAAAATGTTCTCATTTAAGAAGCTTCGCAAGCAACTGTACGAGTTGAGGTTCGATAACGCACACGAGATGTGCATGACGTTTCTCCGCTACCAAGAGTTCTACGAGTCGCCTCGGTTCGAAGGACGAAGGTTCACGATCGCAGAATTCATGTCGTGGTACGCCAGGTTCCAAAACGACTCCGGCGTGTTCTCGTACCCTCAGGATTGGGGCGGGTTCAACCTCCCTGTCAGGATCATCTCGCAGGTCCAAGAGATGGGCATCGACGATCCGAATCACTATGATGACCTGATGAGCTTCATCTACAGCATCATCACCGCTGAATGCGACGATGCGTACCTGATCGGCCTCGAGAAAGGCGGAACCCTTGACAGGCACGAGATGACACACGCGATGTTTCACATCGACGTGTTGTATCGCCAGCACGTCCTGTACGCGCTCGAAAACGTGCAGAACGATCTCGTCAAAGAGCTCAAGGCGATCCTGTTAGACAACGGGTACGCTGAGTCGACTGCATTGGACGAGGTCAACGCCTACGTCACGACAGGTGATTGTGATTTTTTCGAGGCACATCGAGAGACACCCGAGTACAAAGAGTTGCAGAGGTGCTTGATGACCCTTCACGACACGTACTATCCGATCTTCATCGCTGACATCAAGCAGGAATAGCGTATGGACTTCGAAGAAATAGCTGAAGGCTGCGTCGCCTATCGAGCCAGCTTTTTAGACCCACTCAAGGCCACCTCGTTTTTTGAGGTGCTCAGGACAGAGGTACCATGGCGGCAAGAAAACCTGCGTTTTAAGACAAACGTGGTGCCCCTACCGAGGCTCGTCTCGTGGCACGGCGACCCGGGAGCGAGGTACTTTTATTCTGGGATCCAGAACGAACCTGTCCCGTGGACTCCGACATTGCTCGACCTGAAACGCAGGTGTGATGCGATGTTGCTGCATCCCAACAACGTTCCGTTTAACAGCGTGTTGCTGAATTACTATCGTTCGGGGGCCGACAGCATTGGCTACCATTGCGACAACGAACGAGACCTGGTCGAAAGCTCAGTCATCGCTACCGTCTCACTCGGAGGCGATAGGACGTTTCACCTGAAACCGAAGGACGGTAGCAGCAAGCCCAAAAAGATCGTAGTCAAGCATGGTTCATTGTTGTTGATGTACGGTGAGTGTCAGAAGCTCTGGTTACACGGCATCCCGAAAGAACCTGACATGAACGAACCTCGAATCAGCCTGACCTTCAGAAACGTTAAGATCTCCCCGTAGTTCAGCAGAGAGAACGCCAACCTCCTAAGTTGGATGTCACAGGTGCAACTCCTGTCGGGGAGGCCATCGATGAGTAACTCACGCCGGGTGCAAGTCCCGGGACGGTGATCCGGATTCAGTTCCGGAATCCGTCGGCGGTGACCAGGAAGTGAAAGTTGGTGAAAGACTTGCCGCCGTGGCTCGAAAGGACATAGGCGTTCGCCTTCTAAGCGAAATCATGCGGGTTCGAATCCTGCCGGCGGCACCGTTAGCAAGTAACTCGTTTATCAGGTGAGAGTCCTGAGGATGGTAAGGCGAAGCAAATCGCTGGGTCGCTGGTCTGCGATGCTTAAACGTTGTCGTAGACCCGGGAAGTGAACGTTAACAATCATATTTTATCAACCTCACGGTTCTCGGAGTAGAATGGGTCCACACAGGTCTATTTTCGGCCTGAGGAGGATGTTCATGAAACGATTTTTGACTAGCTTAGGGATCATGTTGGCGTTAGTCGCGCCTGCGACAGCACTTGCTGCCGATCCCCTGACGATCAGCGTTGAGCCAGGCGTTGCGATCCCGCTGTCTGGACCTCAGGTCGATAGATTCGATCCCGGGTTTGCGTTGACGTTGAAACCTTTGGTCGGCCTGACGCCTTTCCTCGACGTCGGCCTTGCCGGTTCGCTCATCGCGTTGCCGTCAAAGCTCGATAACGTCAATGTCGGAACTGGGTACGCGCTCGGCCCAACGTTGCGTCTGAAGCGCCCTCACGACGCGTCAAACACGGGTCACGGTTTTTCAGCAGTGTCACCCTGGGTCGACGGTAACGTCCAGTACTTTCGCACCGGGCCGCTCGATCGCTTGGGTCTTTCGCTTGCTGTCGGCGCCGCAGTGCCGACGAGCGACACCCGTTGGTTGTGGGTGGGTCCGTTCGCTCGGTACACGGACATCGTCCAAGGGCAACGGGTGGGCTTCGATCCGACAGACGCCCACGTCCTGATCCTGGGCGTCAGCTTCGAGTTTGGTCCGAGACAAGAAAAGGTCGCGCCACGACCGTCGCCTGAGCCACAGCCCACGCCTCCCGTCATCGAACAACCGAAAAAAGAACCTGTTCCCACCCCGCCCGTTCCTGACGTTGTCACGGAGCAGAAGATCCAGATCACCACGCCTTTCAATGTTGACTCAGCGATAATCTTGCCAGGCGTCAAGACTCAGCTCAATGACCTGATCACCGAGCTCAACAAACACGCTGATTGGTCGCTAAGGATCGAAGGGCACGCTTCGTCCGAAGGCCCACCAGAGCCGTACAACCAGAAGCTGTCTGAGCGTCGCGCTCAGGCGGTTCTCGACTATCTCAAGGCAGCAGGGCTTTCGGGTGACAGGATGACCACCCAAGGCTTCAGCTCCACGCAGCCCATTGCGTCCAACAAGACGGAGGCGGGTCGCAAGCTGAACCGTCGTGCCGAGCTTGTCATCACCGTGGTCATCGTCAAGAAAGGTGCTTCCAAGTGAAAAACAAGAACAGAGTCCTACTGACCCTAGCGGCGTTGCTCGCCACGTCAGTGGCGTGTAGCGGATCACAACTCGTAGAGTTTCCAGTCGATTGCGATTGTCCAGTCGGAGTGGGCGCCCAAGCGGGCATGGGCGGCAGCGTTCCTGTAGCAGGTAACGGTGGCACAGGAAACGTCGGAGGAACGGGTGCTGGTGGATCGACCCCGGTCGCCGGTTCTGCTCCCGTAGCAGGTTCCGGAAACAACGGTGGTGACGGTGGCAAGGGCGGGTCTGTACCTGTCGCTGGCTCAGGCAACGCTGGTTCTGGTGCCACTAGCGGCGACGCTGGTGAAGGCGGAACGGGTGCGACCGGCGCGACGTCAGGATCTGGCGGCACGAACGGTGGTTCGTCTGGTGACGCTGGTTGCAGCGGCGGGCCGAACAAGTGTGAGGTCGAGAAGAACAAGTGTGACTACTCATGTGAGTGCGAGTGCAAGGCGTCCCACGGACACTATCACTACAACTCATGCGGTGTCTACCAGCGTTGCCTGAGCGTGTGCAAGGCAAAGTGCGAGTGCGATTACGAGCAATGTAGCAAGTAAAGGCCACAGCCCAGCGCTCGATCGGGGTGGGACACGCGTTCCGCCCCGTGTACTTTCTAGGACCTATGAATTATTTTCTGTGCAGATGAGGTGGTCTCATCTGTCATTACCTGTGAAGCAAAGGCTGAGGAAAACATGTCAACGACGACCCGACAAGGCAGCGGCAACAACGTAAGGAAAGACTTCAAGGAGCTTCGCGTGAAGGAAGCCCAGGACAGGCTCACGGCTTGGTCTATCCTGGGCCCGGAACGCCAGTTGAAAGCGCTCGACGAGCGACCAGGTCAATCATTGAAACAGCGAGCACGCCTCGAGGCCCTCATCAAGAACAAGGGAAAGAAGGTTGCTCCGACGCCTGCATCCACGCTCGTGATCGCAAAAGAGGTCGCAACAGACCTCAATTTGACAAGCAAGGTCAAGGCGAAGGACCGACGGGCCGAACAACAGGCCAGGTCGCGGTCAGAACGCTGAATACTTACTGAGGAGAGTTATGCATTCGCACGACCCCTCACGGGCTGTTAGCTCAGTGGTAGAGCGCTGCGGTGACAACGCAGAGGGCGCAGGTCCGAATCCTGCACGGCCCACTAACGTGTTGCGAGCACGTAAACGTTCCTTGACAACTGAAAGTAGGGGCACCATGGGTGAAGTAAAGCAGGTCATTGTCGTCCGTAAGGATTTGAACATGAGGAAAGGCAAGATCGCTGCGCAGGTCGCGCACGCAGCGATGAAGTTCCTCACTGACAACAATGAGGCTGAACGCGGCGACGAGATCATCGTCAAGCTCTCACCCTCAGAGGCCATGTGGTTGTCAGGCTCGTTCACCAAGGTCGTCGTGGGCGTTGACTCCGAGGACGCTCTGAACGACCTCGTCCTCAGGGCTGAGCTGTCGAACATCGAGGTCCATCCGATCGTCGACGCAGGTAGGACTGAGTTCAATGGCGTTCCGACGCTGACATGTGCGGCCTTTGGCCCGTGTGATTCAGACGTGATAGACAAGATCACGGGAAACCTGAAACTGATCTAGTGTAAAACAGCTCGAAGATGGGTTACCTTCTTCGATCATGGAAGCGTGGCCGAGAGGCTTAAGGCTATCGGTTGCTAACCGGTCAGACCCGAAAGGGTCCCGTGGGTTCGAATCCCACCGCTTCCGCGAGAAATCGACATGATCGTTTTATACGTGTTCGGAATAGCGTACGCAACGTGGCTCACAGGTTGTGCAGTCATCTGGATCTGTTGGTTTGTTTTTGGTGGTCACAAGAACGACCATTCAGGCGATGCAACGCTTGGTATCTTGTTCTTGCCAGTTTTTCCATTCATTTGGGTGCGGCGCAAGGTCCTTGACCTGATCAAGGGACGCTGATGCAGGTCTCTTGTCCGACATGCAAAAACACGGTCAACTTAAAGACTGCGCCGGTGCGAGGGAACTCAAACGATGGGTCGGAAGCGTGGGTCTGCCTGAGGTGTGATGCGATCGTCTGTGTTGATTGCTATCACCAGCACTCGAGGGACAAGCACCCAGAGATGACGAAAGAGATCAAGAAACCGAAAAAGAAGTGACAGACTGTTACGGAGGGCTGGCAGAGTGGTCGATTGCGTCCGCCTTGAAAGCGGAAGGACGAAAGTTCCGGGGGTTCGAATCCCCCGCCCTCCTCCGAGAGAAATCACATGCCCACACGAAGGATTGACACTAAAGAAAGCTGTTGGGACAATCGCAAGGTCTGCAGGCACCCTGAGCACAACCCGCCTTCGATGCGTGTCTTTGAGCCTGGGTTGTACGAGCACGAGTGCCCTGCATGCGGTCACACCCAGGTCTTCAAGGTCGACGGAAAATACCTTGTCTCACTCCGAGAACCAGACGCGTCTAGGACGCCTCAAGCAAATGACACGTCTGACGATTGGGTCAAGTGGGAACCGTCACGATAAATTTTGGAAGCGTGGCCGAGAGGCTTAAGGCACCTGTCTCGAAAACAGGCGGACCCGCAAGGGTCCCGTAGGTTCGAATCCTACCGCTTCCGCTCGGAATAGGTAAGAAGAGCATGTGTTACCTCTGCTTTTTGCAAGACGATCCTTTTGCGTTCAAGCCTCCGACCACCGCTGAACGCAAGCGACACAGGCTGCAAGAAATCAAAAACCTGCTGAAAAAAGCGGAAGAGCTCCAGACGTGTGATGTTGCCGACATCGAGGTCAAGAAGCTGAGAGAAGAGCAATACGTCCTGTCTCGAGAGATGTGATAATGGAAGGGTGCGTGAGTGGTTTAAACGGCCGTCCTGGAAAGACGGTAGCCGGCGAAAGCGGGCTCGAGGGTCCGAATCCCTCTCCTTCCTCTAGAGATGTTGAGCTGTGCAGCACACATGTAGGTTTTGTGATCTTGAATTTAGATCCGGGCGATCTTTGGGTTCACACCTGTTACACTGTAAATGCAATCCCAAATACGTTGAGATGCTTGCGAAACGTAATGCGAAACGCGTTAAGCAACGTAACTCATATCAGTTTACGTGTGCTAAGTGTCACGTAAGCTTCGTTTTGAAATTGACAGAGAAACAGTTTTCGTTAGGAAAACACGCGAAACACTGTTCTCGTAGTTGTGCTAACGAACGTCAACCTTCGTCTGAAACTCGCGCTAAACAAAGTTTAGCGCTTCTTGGACGCAAGTATGTCACAGAATTCACGATTGAAACATGCAAAGTTTGTGACAGTGTCTTCCAACGACGTAGAAACAGAAAAACAAACACGTGTTTAAAAGCTACGTGTCGAAAAATTTCACGTTCAATTGCTGCACAAGGAAAAACGGGCGGTTATCGACCACGAAACACGCAGACTTATAACGGTCAAGCGTTTGACAGTAAGTGGGAAGTAGCGCTTGCAATTCGACTTGATGCGTTAAAAGTAACTTGGGAACGAAACACCTCTCGATCATTGTTGTATGTTGACGATGTTGGAAGGTCACGACGTTATTACCCAGATTTTTATCTTCCGTTGACAGATACCTACGTAGAAGTAAAGGGGTATGCAACGCTTGCGACAGAACACAAAATGTGTGATGCTCAAGCTAGAAACAACGTTAAACTCATCGTGCTACGATCTCTTCAAGAGATACAGCAATTTACGCAACCTTAGTTCAGTTAGTAGAACGTCACGTTGCCAACGTGAAGGCGCCGGGAGCAAAGCCCGGAGGTTGCTCCGCAGAGTAACCATAGACGCTAGTCGTCGAGACGCGGTCGTGTATGCGATCAATAAAAGCGTGCAGGTGAAATCGTATGCGAGTTTGGTATAGTGGGCTGTGCCCCTGGCTTCCAACCAGGAGACACCGGTTCGATCCCGGTAACTCGCTCTGGATGTACACGACCAACACGTCATGGTACGGTGCTGTCTTGAAGCGAGACGTCGCTGCGCTGAGTACGAAAGATGTCGTCTAATAAGAAAATCGTCCGCGCACGGTTCCGTGACGCTGTCTTCACTCGTGACAGGTACAAGTGTCGGGCCTGTGGGTCTCCAGCCTCGGTCGAGAAGCCGCTCGATGCCCACCATGTGACCGACAGGAACCTCATGCCCAACGGAGGTTATGTAACCCCAAAACGGCATCTCGTTGTGTCCTGAGTGTCACGAGAGGGCAGAGGTGTTTCACAGCACCGGGACTCCCGTCGCAGGATTCTCGCCAGACGACCTGTACACCATGATCGGTTCGTCGTACGATCAGGCTTTCAAAGCGGCCGAGCGACTGAAATGACGAAAAGGATCGTGTGGGCAGACGTCACGGAGCAAAAGCTCAAGGACGTGAAGGACCAGATCAAGGCGTTGGAACGCCAAGAGAGCGTAATCAGATCCCAATGCAATCACACGTACGCTGACGGCAGGTCAGCATTAGAAGAATGGCACGACGACGATCCGTATGGACCGTCAGGTCCGACTTCTGGGCACCGTTGCAAGGTTTGTAACCTAGACACGTGACAAGGAACGTAGGTTTCAGTGACAGATAACGTCAGGTGGGTCGTTCATTGCAAGAGGGAGCCGTTCGATGTCTACATCGGACGTCCAGGACCTTGGGGGAACCCATTCTCCGAGAGTCCCAAGAGCCTCGCCGAGGTGAAGGTCGACTCTCGGGAAGAGGCGATCGCCTGTTTTGAGGAGTACCTGCAACAGGATCCAGCGATGATCGAACGTGTCAAGACAGAACTCAAAGGAAAAGTGCTCGGTTGTTGGTGTCACCCGAAGGCGTGTCACGGCGACGTGCTCGCAAGGATCGCAAATGAACAAGCGTGAACATTACAAGCGCCGCGACAAGCGCGAGCAGCACGATCTCGACGAAAAACGTGAACCGGAGAACCTCGTGAAATCTTACCCATCGCTACCGTACGCCACCGAGTGCCACCTGCCCATCATCGCTTTCGACAAGCTGGATGGCTCGAACGTCCGTGCCGAGTGGGCGAAAAAGAAGGGATGGCACAAGTTTGGCACCCGACACAGGCTCGTCGACGCGACCGATCCCATCTTTGGTGGCGTTCCCATGTTGATCGAGTCAAAGTACGGAGACATGCTGGGCAAGGCGCTCCGTGATGCAGGTTACGAACGAGCGATGTGTTTTTTTGAGTTTTGGGGTCCGAGTTCATTCGCTGGGATGCACGATGCCACCGAGTGGAAAGACGTGACGTTGTTCGACGTCGCTCCTTTCACGAAAGGGATCTTAGAGCCTGAGCTGTTCCTGAGGCAGTTTGGCCACCTCGACGTGGCCAAGGTCTTATATCGTGGCGAACTGACACCTGAGTTCATCAACAGCGTCCGCACCAGCACGTTGCCCGGCATGACGTTCGAGGGCGTCGTTTGTAAGGCTGCTAACGACAAGAAGACGAAAGCACCCATCATGTTCAAGCAGAAGAGCAAGGCCTGGCTCGACAAGCTCGGCGCCTACTGCGGTGACAACAAAGATCTGTTCAACGCGCTGATATGAAGGGTAGGTATCATTTATGATTACCTGCCTGTGTGCCCGGTTGGCGCAGAAGTTCTTATAAAGCTTCGCTCTCGGTTCGACTCCGAGCAGGCGGACCTGTTCTCAGTGAAAATCACGTCACAACGGATTACCATGGTATCACATGACAATCGATCCTGATGAATTGATAAAAGTCATCGCGAATCAATCGTACCAGATCAGGTTGATGGCGCTGCAGCTAGCTGACCAAGCGAGCCTGATCGAGCCACACGTGCCCAGGTGCATGACGTGCCAAAAGAAACCTGCGTGTGTCGAGCACACGGCCTTGAAGGCCAGACTGTGCGACAGGTGCGCAGCTGAAATGATCGTCAAGGCGAGCCGGGCGTATGTCAGCGTTTGCAAGCACGATCCCAACGATCCTTACGCTGAAATCTTCTCAACAATGATGGATGAAAACGCCTGGCGCGACCTCGACGATGCTGAAAAGATCAGGCGAATGACGGACTTCGTTAACGCCATCAAAGAAACTGACGTCACCCAGGAACGGACACACTGACGTGAAGAAGGTCAAGGTTGCCATCAACGAAGGCTCACCCGGTCGAGTGTTCTTCCTGTTCGCGGATCCAGAGAGCGCATACGAGTGGCTGACAGGCGGCCATGATAACCCGTCTGTCATTGACGAGATCCCAAACGTTGACCATCTCACGTTGCTACCCGGTGAGTTCATCGAGGCCGAGTGGAGGGGTTGTGAGTTTGTCTATGACGACAAGCACCAGAGTCATGTCAGGCTCGACTGGATCCGGCTCGTAAAAGCGAGCCAGCCTCAAAACGCCTCTGGGTTGCTCGTCAGCATCCATTACGGATGGGTCAGCGATCACATCATGCCTTTCCGACAGTTCAATGATGATGACATCGAGGTCACCGAGCTAGCGCCTGAGAACGCGAAATTTGACCTCGACGTCTTGTTCAAAGACAACAACGAAGAGTGATGAAACACTTCAAACCAGGCGACCTGGTCAGGTACAATCCGAAGTACTTCTCGATTGATTTTCCACTGCTTACTTGCAGGCCAGAATCGCAAAAGGGATACGTTGATTCGTCTTCGTCGCCTTGTGGCGTTTTCGTCGTTCTGGGTTCGCTAAGCCAAAACGATCTTGATGACCTGCCCGAACACGCAGACAAGGTGTCACCGGCGTATTGGTGCCTTGATAGCGTGGGAATCGCTGTCATTTCAGTGTTGTCTTTGATAGGCGCGTAGGCACGAATCCTGATTCATGGTCGACATGACGGACCACGATGTTAACATTTGGGTGCAGCTCTCGTAGCTGTCTGACAGCAGCAACGTTCTTGTGTGAGTCATCAAAGAACTCAACGTGATCGAGCTCGCGTTCACGGATCCAAGTATCGACCCAACCTGCCTTGATCGTCGGATCAGCATTGTTAAGAGCCTTGACCTCGATGTCTGACATGCCGACGCTGGTTAAAAACTGAACGATCGGCTCAGGGGCCGTCCTAGCTGACAGGATGATGCTTCCTTTGTGACTGTACCTGTCATACACCATGCGAAGGATCTGACCCATCCAGCCGATGACACGAGGGTTAATGAGCTGACTAAACTCAGTGAAGTCCATGACCTCTCCAGGGTTCTTCTCGTAAAGAGCGAACTCTCCTGGGGTCAGTGAGAACCTGTTGCCATCGCCGGTCGTCACCCAGATCTTTGCGTCCGTGAGCACGAGAGTGTCATCAAAATCAAAGATTCTCAGTCGTCTTGTGCCGTCAGTGGGCTCACGTAGCAGGTCCCTGGCGTACTCTCTCACGAGAGCGGCAAGTTTCCTCTGCGATTTCATGCTTAATTCTATCAATCATCCTCGAAGTGTATCACGAGGTCTCGAGATGGTAGGTTGTATTTCATGGTCCTTCCGTTAGTCATCGAGTACCTGAAAACCCACACCTTTCAACAGCTTGAAGACGAGCACGGCGTGTGTGCCAGGCCCAACGCTACCCAGGACAAATTCAGCCTCAATTACGACCAGATCATGGTGAAGAGCGGCGACCTGCTTGCGGAGCAGTGTCGAGGGCTGATCGTTCGCCCGGTTGAATTTGATTGGTTCGACATGGTGCAGACCTTCACGAACAAGACGTGGAAGGACATCTGCGTAGGGGACGCTACTGTTCTGGCCTGGCCCATGAATCGGTTCTACAACCATGGCGACGCTTCGGGTGCCGCTGTCGATTGGTCGGATCCCATGCTGCGGGTCTACGAGAAGCTCGACGGCACGTGCATGATCGTCTATTGGGACGAGCTTCACGGGCGCTGGCACGCGGCGACGCGAGCCGTGCCCGAGGCGGACCTGCCGATCAAGGCTGGTCACATGCAGATCGGCGACGATACGTTCTCTGACCTCTTTTTCAAGACGTTGAACGCGACGATGGCCTCGAGCGTGCTCGAGTTCGGTCCTCTTTCTCTCTTCGACAAGAAGTTCACGTACGTGTTCGAGCTGACGTCACCGTACAACCGCATCGTCGTCAAGTACGATGAACCGAAGGTGACGCTGCTCGCGGCGCGACACACTGAAACGGGCCAAGAGGTGACGATCGAATCGTTTCACCGTCGCTTTCCACTGCCGAAGACTTGGAACCTCTCGTCTGCTGCGGCGCTCGACGCGTTCGTCAATTCTGCAAACCCAGCAGAACTTGAAGGAGCTGTCGTTTGCGACTCTCAGTTCCGTCGGCTCAAGGTCAAGAACAAGGCTTGGGTCCTGTCTTCAAAGGCGAAGGATCTCGTCACCGTCTCGCGTCGGTCTGCGCTGCTCGCTATCATCAAAGGCGAGATCGATGACGTTCTTCCGCTCGTTGAAAAGGACGTCGCCGACGAGCTCTGTGACATGCGTGTGAGGCTTCAGGCGTACCTGAAGAGCGTCGATGCTAATTTCGCTAAGTTCATCGCAATTTCAGGTGGTGCTGACAAGAAAACGTTCGCCCTCGCGGTCACCGCCTCAGGTGACTGGACGCCCGTTTACTTCAAGCTGTGGGCGAATGCCGCGGCGAGCGCAGGTGAGTGGGTGCAAAACATGGCAGCGGCGAACAAACTAACCGACAGCTCACTTGATGTCCTCTTGGGTAAAATCAAGAGGTGAGAGGTAGTAGCCAAGGTTCGTGGCCCACGAGTTTTTCTGTGGGCCACGAGTGGGCCTCTTTTAGCCTGTACAGAGCCTGTCTCGATGGTTAAGCTTAAAACAGGGTTCAGCTTGATAGGTACGAACCGGAGGTAGCGTCATGTATGTCATAATCGATCTGTTGGGTGACGAAGAGACAATCGTGGTGGGCGATCCCTCCGTCAAAGAACAAAAAGACGCTCACGAGCAGCTCGTCAAGTGGGAGGACCTGGTTCCCGAACCAGCCCTTCAGATCCTAGAGACCTGAACCGAGCACGGCATACCGTCGAGCCCTGAACTCACGGAAGTGTCCGAGCGTGTTAGCTGATCCAGAATACAGCTGGGTGTCAAACGTCACCTGGTATGTGTATTGCCCGTATGGGACCAGGGTCGGATGAGGCGGGTTCACGCCGACGACCTGTAACGAGTTCATCTTTCCCTGGTACGCCATCGTCATGTCGTAGACGTTGGTGCTACCGCTGGTCGCTGCCAACACCCAGTACTGGTTCGCGAGCTTCACGATGCGCGATCCTTCGTACGGGAAAGAGTTCGAGTCCATCCCAACGAGGCTCCACGTCGAGAGGTCAGATGACGAGGCCAGCGCTGGGAAGAACGTGTTCGGCGTCGAGGGACCGACGATGTACGCTAGGTACCATGTCGATCCTATCTTCACGACCGAGGCATCGTACGCTCCACCACTACCGGTGAAAGGCATCGTCAGTTGTGTCGTGCCGCTGACCAGGTTCGATCCCGAGAGCAGGTTCAGTGACGTTTCGTTCTTGTACAGGATCTGGATCGTGTTCGCGCCGAGGCCTGAGTTACCCCACGACGTGATCCACATCCGATACGTCCCGTCATCATACGCGATGAGGTGCGTAGCGTTGTCGTTCTGTATCGAGCTACTTCGGTTGACCATGATCACGCCGGTCTGCGTAAGAGCGCGAGACACCAGGTCGAGCGTGAAGACGCCACAATACGCTGCAGCCTGAGGGTCGGTACACGTCGCCGTCAGTCCGACAACGCTGCCGTTGAACCTCGCTGTCCCGTCCTCGTTTGAGACGATGAAAGGGTCGCGGAAACCGACCGAGCCAAACCTTCCCACCTTGAAGTCATCAAAAACGAATGTCACGCTTTGGCTGCTCTGGGTGGCAAGCCAGAACACACCTTTCCAGCCAGTCAAGCTAGAGGTCTTGAAGTTGATCGTGGACGTGACGTCATAGCTCGTGATCTTCGTCCACAGGCCGCCTGGAACCCGACGCCACATGGTCAGAGAGTTAGCGACCATGCTGAAGCCGATCTCAAACGGCGGCGTCCAACCTGTCGCAGACACGTCTGCTCGAAAATTCGCGCTGCCGCCGATCTTGACTTGGATGCTGGCGAGGTTATCGAGCCTCCTCCAGAGCGCAAGGATGAAGTTGTTGCTGTCCTTCGCGATGCCGACACCCACGTTTTCATACGTGTTGCCAGCGTTGCCTGTCCTAGAGACGATGTTGACGCTTGAAGCAACCTGACAGATGCCGATATCAGGACCCTCTTGTAATCCCGTGTTCTTGTCGCCTGAGGCTGGGTGTGCTAACGTCATCTGACCGCCGCTGATTGTCGGTGTCTGTGGCGTGCCTTCTGACAGCGTTGTGAAGCGCGTTAGCGTGGTGATCGACATATCATCGTTCACGTTCAGTAACGCCGTGGGCATGAAGTTGAAGACCTGCTGGTCACTGATCTCATGCAAGTCTAGGTCGATTGGGTTTCGCTCTTCAACCGAAAGGCCACTGCTACCGCTCGTAGATCCAGCCTGCCAGGAGTCCTGTGCTGTGCGGTAGACCCACGTCTGTTGGTCACCAGAAGGTTTTCCCATTCCACTCATTCGTTACCTCACGAAAATTCTACATCAAGACGAGCGTTACGACAGGCGACTGAGCTAGCCAACGTCCCAGAAACCGTCCTCCACAGGCGAGCCTCAAGGATGCCCGAGCCGCTGACGTTTTGCAAGAGGGTCGTCAATTCAGCCTGGAGTTGGACGGAAGTCCCGCTCGAAGATGACATGATCGAACCTGTGATGACGCCCGGCGGGAACGTCACGATGCCGTTCAGATCGTAAAGATCGACCGAGGCTGACAAGTTTGCCTCGATGGAGGTCGTGTCGACGATCGCGCGGTAAAAGTACCTCCTAGAAGTTCCACCAAAGTTCTGAACGATCTGAGGGTTGAAATACGCCATGCCAAGCGATTGTTTGCTAGCAGAGTGTGCAGTGTTCGTCGTTACAGTGCCTGCGAGAATGGGCGTGCTAAAGATCGGGGTTACGTTACCTACGTTCGTGCTTAACGAGTTTCCGATGCTTCCCGTAAAGAAACCGACGCCGTTGGCGTATACGTCAGCAAACCATTTTTGGTTTCGAGCGATACCAAAAGCGACGCGGGCGTCAGTTACAAAGCAGTTTCCATACTCAGACGAGAGTTGGCTGTGTCCACCAACGTTCCAAGTCCCACCGTCACCGTTAAATCCCCATCCAGTGTCGCCGGTTCTTGATTGTGAGATGACCATGACGCCGTTCAAGTACGCCTTGAGCGACGCTCCGTCATACGTGTAACCCACGTGACACCATTCGTTCAGTGGGATGCGACCGACCTCGTCGCCAGAAGGCGTGCTATACGACACGCCAGCTCCCGTGCTGCTGATGTGAACGATCTCCCACCTACCATCGCCGGTGTTGAGCATGCCCATGCCAATGTAGAAAGGAGACGCCCAGGTGGTCGTCTGCCACTCCTTGATGAGCAGCTTACCGAACGAGATGTACGTCTTGAGGTACACCCACGTCGACAGGGTGAACAGCTGGCTCAGTGAGCCGGTTGAATGCATCGTTGCGCTGCCTGCGGACGAAAAGTAACCGTTGGTCCGAGTTTCACCAACGTTACCAAAGAACTGTCGTGCTCCGGTGTACGCCGTGGTCGCTGACGAGGCTGTCATCGCAAAGGATGATGAGACGCCCGTGTTTGCGTAAATGCTCGATCCGGACGCGTCATTGAACAACCAAACAGCTGCATCAAATGAGTCTGGCGCGATGCGTCGGGTTAAGATCGAGCTCGTCTGTGACAAAACAGAAGGCGTAGGTAGCAAGAACATGCTGACCTCACCGGTGCGCATGTTGGTCCCATCAGGGGTTGGGTTAGATGATGTCCACGGAAGTATGGTTCCGGATGACACGTACTCCAACTGCCAGGTGTCACCGATCGTTGATGACACGACACCATCAAGCACGACCAGGTTTTGGTCAGTTGGATTCGATCGATACGTCGCACGTTGTAGTGCGACAAAATTCGTCGTAGTGTTTCGAAGTCTTAGAGAGACGTATGCATCGTTTCCGTACGCATTGAAACCAGCGTGAAAGTAATAAAGTCCTCCGTTCAATGTTTGAAACAATGAACCGTTACGAGAGATGCTTTGGTTGACAACGTCTGTGAAGTTGCTTGAAATGGCACCGGTAAAGGCTGTCCATGAACTCGTCACAGACCAGAAAACGCTAGATGACGTGAAGCCCTGGTATGCCGCTTGTCCCCTGATCGACGAACCGGTGACGATACCACCAGTTGCGCTAATCACAACAGTGTTGTTAGAGCCATTGTCCGTGATGCTGATGCCAGATCCGGCAGTGAGTGCTCGTTCGTTTGGTAACGAACCGGTGTTTCCGATGAGAACGTACGAGGCTGAGACGTCAGCTCCGCCTCCACCGCTCGAACCGCTGATGCTGCCTGCGAACGAGATGATGAATTTGTCATTAGCACCGCCGTCCTGAAAATTGATGCCGTAACCTGCTACTATCGCACGTTCGTTAGGGAGCGAGCCCGTGTTGTTGATCGTGATGTAAGACGCAGACACGTCAGCAGAACCTTGGACGGTTCCTGTGTTGTTGATCGTGAAAGTCCCGCCTGGCCCTCCGTCAGTAAACGAGATTCCAGTGCCAGCTGTGAGCGCTCGTTCGTTTGGAAGAGAACCTGTTACGCCAACCACGATGTACGAGGCTGAGACGTCAGCACCGCTGCCAGGCGTGCCCGTGTTCGTGATCGTTAACGTGCCTCCAGCGCCACCGTCGGTGAGCGAGATACCTGCGCCGGCGACCAACGCTCGTTCGTTAGGAAGCGAACCAGTATTACCGATGATGATGTACGAGGCTGAGACGTCAGCCCCACCAGCGAGCTGAGACAGCGTCTGGCCTGCAGCGTTATAGGTGTCGAAGAACTTGAGGTCATTGCCAACCTTTGCGATCCTGATCGACCCAGACGTACCATTGAAAAACAACGAACGCGTGTTGCCCCCGATGTTGATGTCACCGTTAACGTCTAACGCAGACTGTGGGTTCGTGTTTCTGATGCCTGTGAAACCGCTCGATAGGATCGTGAAACAATCAATCGTGAGCGTTACGTTTCTGATGTTGAATTTGTTCACGCCTTGCGCAGACGTGTCAGCAGTGCTCAACAACTCCCAAGAAGTCCTGTCTATAGCGCGTAACTGCATGCCGCCACCAGCACCGCCTGCTGGACCGTCGACAAAAAGCCCGACCTGGTTTGATGCAGTTATGAGTAACGCTGGTCCAATGTAGGGACCCGTGGTGCTAAAGTTTGTGATGCCTGGACCGACTGTCACAGAGCTTGTCGTCGATACGATCGTTGATGATTCAGTCCAAGGCGAGCTGAGGGTAACTGAGCTATTTGCACCGCCATCGACAAGGCGAAGACCCGATCCGACAGCAAGGGCTCTCTCTCTTGAGAGCGATCCGGTGTTACCAATCGTTACAAACGCAGCTCCTGGATCAGCGCCTGATCCGCTGCCCCCTTCGACTGGATTGTATGGAAAGCTGTTGTGCCAAGGACTCGGATCGCCGCCGTCAAAGATGCTGCCAGCTGCATCTGAGTTGATCAATGAAATGGCACAACCTGGTTCAGTGTAGATGGCGACGCCGCCTTCGACGTAGGTGTGTCTGACAGCGATCGAGGGAATACCGGAGACGCCTCCAAGCTCGTGTCTGATTCCCGTATGGAAACTAGAACCACCTGCCTGGTTTCCTCCCCTGATCGTTGAGTTCTTGAAACGGATGTCCTGACATCCTTGAAGTTCGAACGAACCACCGAAACCTGTCAGGTGATATGCGTCAAAAAAGACGTCATTGAGAACTAGATCAACGAAACGAGCGGCGGCGCCCGTGTTCTTGATCAGGCAAGTGTACGATGATGACCTGTAGCTGTCAACGATGACGTGTTCTAAGAACCAGGTTCCCCACGTCGATCCGCTTTGCACCAAGAACCCTTGTTGGTTCGCACCGCCGTTGCTCAGCATGTCAACGTTTCTGATGTGACAACGTGATGCGTTGTTTCCGTTGAATGCGTAGATGTTTGGGTTAGCAGAACCTTCAATCAGGATGTCATGAACCCAGTTGTCATGCGTAAACTTGAAGATGTCAGACGTAGAGTTGAAGAACTCAACGAGTCCCTTGTTGATGCCTTGAACGCCAACAAACGCTGGCAACGTGCAGACAGAGGTCGACGCGTAATAACCCGGCCAGACGAGGATCACGACGCGGTTGCCAGCAGCAGGCGGCACGGGGTCGCTATTGATTGCACTGATGGCCGCTTGAACAGATGGGAACATAGACGAGTCCTGTCCCACGCTAAAAATCCTAGCGTCCGTGCTGTAACCGTTTTTGATCGTAACTGGACCGGATGATCCTGATAAGATTGTGATGTAATCATCAGCAGTGAGAACGATGCCAGATCCCGATCCTGAGCCCGTGATGAGCACACGCCAACGATCGCCCGACCAAAAAAGCACGAGCGTGCCAAAGTTATCAAAGATGCTTTTCGTCGTTTCATCATCAATGAACACCCCTGGGGCGGGATAGATGTCGATGGGAGTGCTTAACGCAGTTCCTGATGCATCTTTGATGAAGTGAAGCTGACCGTTTCTAGGACTCACGGGCAGGTACACCGAAATCCTACCCGACGGAGGCGCCACAGAATTTGAAACCACTGCTACAGTGTCATGGTTTCCGATCTTGATGACGCCCATGTTCTCATTAGTCGTTGAGAACTCTTTCGTTGAAAGAGACAGCCCGCCAAACAGGTCTAACGACGCAGGGTTATCGATGAGACCGACTTGTAGGTCTGAGGGTACGGCGACGCGTTTAATCACGCCCGTGTTTGTGTCTCGTGCAAACACAAAAAACGATCTGGTCGTTTCATCTCTTGTCGGAAGCGTCATTGAATTCTCACGTTAAAGCGACACGTTGTCAAACTGGTCAGACTTGAGGGAAAGAACTGACTGATTCAACGTATTCACGTTGATGCTAGTTCTGTTCCTAATTTCGCCATCAAAAAATGGCACTGACGAGGTTACTTCCGTGCTCAAGTTTTGCGATGACGTGTTCTGAGGGGTTGTGATGTTTCCTAGAGAGTCAACAAACTTAACGTTGACAACGGAGGTTGAAACGCGAGCAGGACGACCCGAAGTCGTCTCGAGATAGAATTTCGTGTATGGTTTTTGTTCAAGCATGTCTCGAAACTGACCGTATCGACCCTGACGAAAGGTCACACGACTATACTCAGCTATCCCGCTGCGAACACCGTATTTCCAACCTCTGATGACTGGAGCGAAATGAAAATGACACTCGCTATTGACGATGCCGTCTGGTTTCTCGATCACTCGACCTTCAGCGTAATGGTTTGATCCGTACGGGTCAGTGTCGTTGAGATTGTAACACGTGTTCAGGTCTCCAAATCCAAACAAAACCTTGGCAGTATCGTTGATGCTCATCGCTCCAGTGACGTTCGTCCTGAGGTCAGTGTCAACGTACCAACCTCGTTTTTGTGCGATGGTGAATGCAAAAAACCCGCTGTAGGCCTGGTACGTGCTAAAACCTACCATCAACAGATCACATCGCACCGGGTCAGTCACTTCGAGGTACTGGCCGGGAGGCAGTGATGCGCTAGAATCCAGACGAGCAGTGGCGACGAACGAGGCTTGTATGTTGACCTGCCTCGTCGCAGGCGCGTACCTGGGTTCGTACGGGAACGATCTTGACCAGCTGTTGTCTTGAGATCGAGGTGGGTTATCGTTGTAATCGAACATCACGAACGCCGTGTTGTTGACCTTGATCCTGCTCGACCCGCCGATGCCTCCACCGATGATCGTCTCATCAGACGACGCGATCGTGAATAGTTGCATGGAGTCCTGAGAGAACGCCACAGAGACATCAGGCATCAACGTGTCCCAGTAACGCTCAGAGTCATCGAAGTGATTCGACACGCGAGGAGAGCCACATCGTTCCCACCACGGTTGCAATCTAAAGTTCTTGGACGGGTTAGCGGTAAGTTCTGCTGAAGACGTGTCAGGACTGGGCTGCAATCTGGCACTAAACTCGCTGAACACCCGACCTCGTGAACCCGTCGCGAGCGTCAGGCGCCTGCCAGGTCGGGTGCTTTTTGTGATGAGTGACCCGGTCACGAAATCATCAGAAAAACCGTTGATGTACTGGTCCCTATACGCTACCTCAAACTGGTCAACGATGGGTTCGTTGCCCACGACAATCTCATGTAGCGCGTCAGAAGCTAACGGTTGATTGAGCGTGTCATGGTATTCCTTGTTCTCACGCAACAGACAACCATAGAGAACGACGTTAATCGATCCCGTGATCAATTGAACGTCATGCTCAATCGAACCAGACGTTTTTGGTAGCGGCGTTTGGCTGCCAAGAAAGACGGGCCTTGACTTCGAGACAGCTAACACCAACGTGTCATTGGGATTGACAAGGTACGGCGACGGTTGGAAGTTTTGTAGAGGCAATGCCATCTCAAACTTGAAGGTGTTACCTGCCGTGATACCGTTGACGTACTGCGTTGGAACGCCATTGAACAACGGGCTAGTCGCTCCACCTTTTGTCCCAGTCAAGTAGAACGGGTTATCGATCCTTCCCTTTTCATTCAACAACTGGGACGTGATGAACTCTTTGCCAAAGATGCTTCGCCCAGAAGGATCGAAACCGGTGCCGCCGCGTCCAAAGTTATTGACGTACGCGATGTAACAGCTCTGGCTGTAGTGACTGGTCACTCGATTGACCAACGGCAACTGAGGTGTATTGAACACGTCGATGACGCCTGACTTGTTAGCTTGAACGTCGCTTGACGTCATCGCTAGCTCGAGTTTTACGATGACGCCGTTTGAGACCTGCGCCTCACACTTGACAGCCACCGAACCCGTGAAATAGTTACCAGCTGTTGATGACGACCTGGGAGTGACGATCGCCCCAGGCGTCCCACCGTACGCTAGGTAACCTTGGGGCCTGATCTGATAGGTCGATGTGATCGGTGAAAAGCTAGAAAACGTGATGTTGCTGATGTTGTCATTTGCGTGTGTGATCACGCCAGACATGATTAGGTCTCGACGCGTCGAGTTACCGATGACAGACTGGTTAAACAGAGCGACAGTCAGACCTGGTCCACCAAAATCGAACCCGCCGGCAGGGTTGTTTTCTAGCGTTGACATACACGTCGTCTTGTCAGCGAACCAACCGTTACCAGCTGCGAACGGTAACTCGATCACCGCTCGCTCGATCAAAAACGAGTGATTGATCGGCAGCTTGAAGACCTCGTCAGCGTTGGCTCGATAGTCTTCATTGACCGTTATCGACTTGGCGTATGACTTGTTGAGCGCCAGAGTGACGTTGTCAGTGGTGTAGTTAGATCCGATGCTAGCATCGCTCTGGTCACCCGTCGTCGTCCTGACGTGTGAACCCGAAGCAACGGTGTTACCAATTGGACCGAAGCCCTTGTGATCTTCAATGATTCGTAACGAACTGGCATCAGCCGAACGATCGATAACGATGTCGCCCTTTGACTTTCCAGAGTTGTTAGTCACCGCGCCGTTAGCGATGATGTAGCTCGAGTTTTGTGGTACCTCCCACGCTCCAGCTCGGATGTTGTAGTAGTGAATCGTTGACGCGGTGCCGAACAACACGACGTTGTTGTTGACTGGAAACGATATCCTGATCTGCGTCTTTGCCTTGAGAGGTTGTGACAGGCCGTCGCCTAAGGCGTCAATGCTCGATCCGCTGACGTAAAACGAATCAGTTGCTGCAGCGGCGTCGTTCTCAAACAGCTTGTATTCTGAAAACGGTTCGATCGATTTTGGAACGTCGCCTTGAAGAAACTGGTCGACGACGGACTGGACGACGCTGGCTGTGAACTCAAAGTCACCCGCAAACAAGTCTTGTCGCGTCATTGACGTAGGTTCAGAGTCACCATAAAAACGTTGCAACATCGACGGAGCGTTGACAAGCACCCCGGACATGATGCCACGTGTCGTGCTAGACGTGACATAGTTCAGCGTTCGACGATCGTCAAATGATATCCCGTCGTTACCAAGCCGGCTGTCTCCCGTGCGGGCGACCGTCGGTAGGACTAATCGATTGTCCAAGCGACGAATCTCTGAGCGAGGTAACACCTTTCGCCTATTCATCGGAGGCAAAAACGTGAAAACAGTGCCTGCGGCATTGAGGCCGGGCCAGTGAATGAAAGGCTTGAGATTACAGGTGTAATTTGAGGTGAATGCTTGGTCGTCGGTGTCGGTGTACGTTGAGGTGACAACAGCGCCTCCGTAACGATATTGTTGTCGTTCAGTGTCTCTGTACCCAAGACCGTACGAAAAATCACGGAACCGATCGGTTCCGTTAGGCATGAAGATACCGATGGTCGCGTCTTCGGGCGACGATGGATTCAAGACCAGGTTGATGCTTTGTCGTGGGGTGTAACGAAACTCGATCTTTCCGTTTTCGTAGATCACGACCTCAAATCTCAGGATGGTGCTGGGAGTTGAAAAATCAGACAACGAGTTCCAACGAACGATGAGCCGTCGGCCGTCTGTC
>Ga0164306_10000208_pt1 | contig 22335 bp, 32 predicted proteins | sample Whisoiple_242_MG_FD_110213 | JGI IMG/M metagenome (GOLD analysis project Ga0164306, IMG submission 110213) | Soil microbial communities amended with fresh organic matter from upstate New York, USA - Whitman soil sample_242_MG | ecosystem: Environmental > Terrestrial > Soil > Unclassified >... | reverse complement strand
CTCATGAAAGATGGACTCGCTGGATCAATTCCACCTTCCTGTGTGTGTCACACAAGGTTCCGAGGCCCGCGCGCAACACCACCGAGCATTATAATAGCATATTCTACACCCGTGTCAAGCGTTTTCTCTGTGTGACACACACATAGCCTGTCACAGGGTGCGACATATCGTCGCAGGCATGGAACCCAGTTAAATAATGCTTGACAAGTGCTGTACACTCGTGTATGATCCTTACATTCCATCTCGGCCCCCATATGGGGGGGACTGGGGGGAGCGAGTACCGCATCGATAAACCCATGTGTGACACACACAAGTATGGAGGCGAACATGCCATACAGGATATACGGCAGTGATCTAAAACTATTCAACATGATCTATATGAAATTCACGAAGATATTGAATGAGACTGATAAGGGGATTAAGGTTGAGTTTGCAGACAGTGAAACCGCAGGATATGCATGGCTGCCTAAAAGCCTTGTAGCGGTTAATGTTGAACGTGGTTATATAGGAGTCCCTAGTACAATCGCGACGGAAAGGAACATATTACAATTCAGGGATGACCGCGCTCCTAAAATAACCCAAGCCGCTTTGGATGAGGCTGTAAGGTTATATGACGTTAATAACCTAACTGAATATCCATTGATAGCTGAACGCATGACTGAGCGTAGACAGAACCCAAAGAAGATTGCTGAGAAGATTAAAAAGAACGCTGCTAAGTTCGTTCAATATCGAACTGATAAAAAGCGAGCAGTCCAAAAGAAGAATAAGACTATATAGCGAAGCGCAATTCACGTTCATACGTGGCCGCCCACTTCCTTCTTTAATGTACCCAAAGATAAACCCCCCCAGACATTACATCTGAGGGGGTTTTCTCATTGATCTAAGGCCCAGAGCCTTTTAACGATCATTTGAAAGCATTATAATCGCCGTAGGCGCGGTTGTCAACCCTTTTTTCAATTCAATCGCATTTAAACTGCGTCATATTGTCACACCCCCATGGTGCATAATCTTGTGTGTCACACACATCGACTCAGTATATATAGACGCTTGCGTCGCGAATGACTCAGTATATATAGCGAAATTGAGTTAAATATGCTCAAAAATGCTCAAAAATGAGCTAAATCGCGTGTAAAACACACAAAATCACACAAAATCACACTAAATCACACTAAAATCATCAAAAACAACGCTAAGATGTCGCGTAGGCCCCCCCCTTCGGGACCCCCGCAAAAGTCAAATCACGAATTGTTACATTTTTGAAATAGGGGGGGATACGGGGCATGCGTGTAGCGCATAGCTAGCTGATATGCAAATATGCATACAACCTTAGGGTGTACCTGATTTGACACACCCACTCCAATTTCGGAAATTCAGCTATTTGACAAGTTGGGGAAATTGTGATCGCGAACACGCGCGCACACACACGGGCGACCATCCATAGGTTGTTAGGATCAAAAACCCATTGTGTGAAACACACATTGCGCGTTCATAGATTTGGGGATTGGTCAACAGGTTTATTTGGGAGGTGCGACATTGTGTCACATTGAAGGGGTTTCGACCGCGCCTTTCGGCGCATAAAGGTTAGTTAAGGTTGTGGTTTGTTCCGCGCGCAATCCGATAATCCGAAACCGCAACCGTTTCAATGTAACAATCCGTGATCGAAAAACGTTGTGTGTCACACACAAAAAGCTTGCACGGTTCGCAGCAATCTATACAAAGGGAGCACGGAAACGGTTTCGGGCGTCGCCTCTTCGGGGTTCCCCGGTTCCCTCTTTCTGGGCTGTTTCACATCGTTGGTATCCTTAGGGGATAAACATGCAAAAGCTCTTAGAGGCTTTTGTGGAGCATTTCGGCATTTATGCCGTTGTGGATACGCTTAAACGTATCTGTGACGATAAATCGCTAGAATGCTCTGCAAATGGCGATATGGCGCAAGCAAAGCGATTTGCTCGCATAGCAGAAAGACTAGACCATGAATAAACACGGTATTGAGGCTTTGGCGGTTTTGGGTTTCTTGGCGTTTGCGCTCTATGCAAGCGGAACGGGTAAAACGGTTCCGGTTGCTAAGGCCGAAAGTCAGCATACCAAAAACGCAACATTCGGCGAACGTTTCGGCGAATGGCGGTTTAATGGCATGGGTTCCGTTCCGCGCTGATTGCAAGCTTTATGCGAGGTGCAAACCTCGCATATGGCGTGCAATCCAGCACGATAACAGGAAGTCTAAGCCATGATTAACCGTTCCCTCATTGTTGCCGCTGTTTCCCTCGCAACCCTGCTTTCCGCTAACGTGGCGTATGCCAAAAAGGAAATGCAGGTGACGCGAACCGTTTACGAATTGTCCGACTTTCCCGATTTGGAAAAGAAGGCGCTTGCGGTTTGCGCAAACGATAAGGCTGTGAAGTCGGTTCGTTTGGTCAAGGCTTGTGCGGATAAGGCGTTCCCGCGCGTGACGAAAGCCGGTGCATTCTATAACACTGGTTACGGCGCGGAACTCAACGCCCTTATGCGGCAGGGTCAAGACACTGCGGAGGTTAAGCAGTAACAAGTTCCATGGTGCGGTGCAACAGGTTCCGCGTGCACCGCACCATTGGGAGTTCCAGTGTGGCAGAAATGTCACACTGGAGCGTCCCATGGTCGCCATATTCCCGGACTGTAAACCTAGAGAGGTTTAGAGGCTTTCGCTTGTGTGTGACACACATAATTTTGTTAAAAACAGGGCTTGACAGGTCCGTTAAAGTGTGTCTTAATCGGGTATTAGTTCGCTGGATATCGGACTAATAACCGGACTAGACATTGTGTGTGACACACACAAGCGGTTTAGACCGGCTTGTGATAGCGGCAATTCAGCCGCGATTATGAAAGACAGGAAAATGGCTAAAAAGACTTCTGCAACCCCCACAACCGCAACAAAGGCGAAAACAATGGCAAAGCCAGCAACGGCAGCTAGCGCGAAACCCATGGCAAAGGATAGCAAGGCTTTGGCCTTTGTTAATCCTCAGGCAATCAATGCAAAGGAAGGCCGTTCCGTTGTGGAACGCCTTTGCGCTGAAAGCGCGCGGGTTAACTCGCTTGAATTTGAACTTGGACGCGCGCAAGTTTCCAAGTCTGAGGCAGTGTCGCAAATGACAATGCTTTTCCACAATGCGGCCGCGATTGATAAGCGTATCAATCTGGCGCTTGCGGTCAACGGTTCCAAGCAAGAAAAGTCGGAACTTAACGACCGTTTGCGCGTCGTTTTGGGCGTCTATGAATTGACGCGCAATGAAGACGGAACGGAACAGCGCACTTTCGCCCCATGGGCGGGTGATATGTTCCCGAAACCGGGCGAAAAGAAAAAGGATGGTTCGCCAACCTTTGACAGTCGCGAAACCAATCGCAGCAATTTCGCAACCCAAATGCGGATTGCAGCGCAAGGTGCCTATACGATCATTTCCAAGGGAATGAAGGCGGAAATTGACAAAGCAACGGGTTCGCTCGCTGTGACCGGCAAGGCTGTTAAGGAACACTTTGACCAAGATCGAGTGTTGCTTAACGAAAAGCAGAAAATTACCGTCGGTAATACGGAGGTTAAGCTTAAGGCGAAACCTTCGCTTTCGGAACTCGCTCGCATGGGCGGTGCCGTTTTGCGCGATCGTTCCGCCGGTGCAACCCCCACGGTTAACCCGGCAAATAACGAGCAAGTCGCGGAACGCCTTAACAAGTTCCGTGAGGGGGTCATTGACAAGCTTTCGGCTTTCAATGACGATGTGGCGAACGCGCTTGATGCACTCGCAACCGCGATTGAGAATGCATTGGAACGCAACGCAACCGCGAACAAAGACGCTGCTTAACTCCTAATTGTGGCCCATGGTTAACGCCATGGGCCATAATTTTGTCTATTGACAAGTGTATTGCATTGTGCTATACTACTAAAATGGCCAGAACGGCCCTAAAAACACGGACCGGACGCTCTAATTACGGACGGACTGTGTGTGACACACAAGGCAGGACAATGGACAACGACAAATTTGTATTAGCTGGAACTATCAACTTCGATAATCGCGATGAAGCCTTTGCGATTGGTGAGCCTAAGTCACTGGCTGAGTTGCAGGACGCAATAGGGGCTGTGATCGAGAGCAAGCCTCAAGCCACTTCATTCATCTTCGTAGCAGTGAGGAAGTCTAATGGCTGACATGCATCGTATACCTGAGATCAAGTGTCTTGTGTGTGACACACGGCTCAACCATGCAGCAGACTTGAAGGACTGTATCCCTCCTAACCCCGGCGATCTCACGATATGCCTATACTGTCATCACCTGATGACGTTCCAAGATGATCTCACCTTGCGTAATGCCACGCAAGAAGAACTCAAAGAGTTGGAGGACGATCCCCAATTCGCTGAGATTAAAGCGTTTACGGACTTCTACAAGAAGGTGGTGAAGCACTAATGATCGACCTACGACGCATGAGGGAGCTATCGAAAGAGGCTCCCCAAACAGGGATAGCAACCGTGAAGAAGATCACACTCGCAACCGTGGAGACTAAGAAGATGCATACGAAGGACAGGCTCGCTGGCGAGCTTGAGGCTATTGGACTGACCGAGATGGCCGACAAGGCACGGAAGGGCGCTTATGACGACTATCTGTCTGAGAGCGCGACCAACATCATGGACCTAGTTAACGATCTAGCTAAGGCTGGATCGGTCGAGGCACTCGCATTGCGCAAGCGTGCGATTGATGGTGAGTTCGATGCAACTCACGAAGAGAGTGAAGCTTGGGCACAGTCGCCCGAGGGCAAAGCTACGTTCAACTCACTGTTGAAAGGGAAGTAACATGCAGAAGGAAGTTTATCTGCTCGTTAGGCTGGACGATAGATCGCAATGGGCGTTTGCGAATGAGGGAGATATCCTCAAGTCATTGCAGATTACTTACTCAACGCTCAATGCCACAATCGAAAAGCTTGACAGAAACTCCTATGCTGTCAGGATACAGACCGAGGATGTAATCAATGCCGACGTGTTCGCTGTGTACCGCGTCCCACTTCTGGAGGCGCCGAACCACTTGTAAGTTGTGTGTCACACACAAAGCAGGAGACAGGAAAGTGCATATCACTAAAGAGATCATGATGGATGCCGCTTCGCATTTGCTGGAGGCGGAGCGGCAGATCGAGACTATGAAGTATTTCGTGGCTAATAAGGATCGGCTTAGTCTGGATGGTCGTATCCCTGTAGCGTTTAGTAAGCTGGTATATGCTGTGTCAGCATTGCAGCAGTTGTTCTACAACGAAGAAGAGCTTCACGAACTCTTCTATAAGACAATAGCAGAAGTGTCCAAGGATCGTGAGTACAAGATACACACGACAAAGGACAACGAGGGTAAACAGTATTTCGACTTTCAGGGCCTGCTACCGCTGGATACGGTGAAGGTCCATATGATCCTGACAGGAGAGAACAATGCGCCAACCATCGAGGTTCCGAAAGCAGCCTACAGTCGAACAGAACCGGCTGACTAATTTCGTCGCGCTCGACAATCTTACATCTCAGATGCCATTGATAGAGGTGGTGAAGCGTCCTAAGCTTTGCCGCATCTGGGTGTCTTATGATCTAGAGCGTGTGTGTGGCACATACATTGATGTGCATCGTAATGGGATGGTTGTGTGTGTCACACGATATCCCGCAGGCAACACTGTAGAGAAAGTGAATAGGCCAGCAGATGAGAGAGACACTAAGCGACTTCATACGAAACCGAAACCAAGTGCTAAGGACAGGAGACATACAAAGACTAAGAAAGTTCATGGAAGAAAGAAGAATGCCCGTACCAAAAAGCAACACAGCCATGGCCGTGCTTCTGCATAAGACGATTACGGTGTCCACTTTGCCCCGTAGTTTCAAGTTACAGTCCCAAGAATGGCTCAAATTGCGTGGATATGAGCCAGTTTTGAAGGATGAAGACATAAAATAGGGCTAAAAATAGTGCTTGACACCCGTATAGCATAGTGCTATACTCCGAAAATGGGCTAATTTCGTGTTTAAAACTGGAAATTTGGCATATAAATTGGTCCATTTCTGTGTGTCACACACAACCGACAGGAGACTACAAGTGCCTATCAAGATGTTAAAAGTTAGCTTTAATATCAGCGTTGAGAGCCTTCTCAAAGCTGTTGCGGCTGAGAATGTTGGGATGGATATCCAAGCATATCAGTCAGCGGTGGAGCGCATTGACACTGTTGATGAAGCTCCGCTGATGCTCGAAGACAACTCCGCTATGTCGTTGCGGGAGCTTGTCTTAGAGCGCCTTCGCCATACTGGTAAGCCCACAAAGCTTGCCGATCTGCGAGCCCTCGCAGAGAACAATGGCCACAATCCCAAATCTCTGTCTAACGTCATCTACATTCTGTGTGTGAAGAAGCTGGTCAATCGTACCGGCGCTGCCACATACAGGATCACAAAGAGGGGCATGGTGTAATGTCACATGCTCTTCGCTGGTGGCGAGAGAAGAAAGTCTTGCGCACTTATGTGACCAAGATTGGCTTCTACACAATCGAACGCTGGGACAATAAGTCGTTCCGCGTTTACCTCAACAACGAAGGTACGAAGCTTTACGGTTCCGAGGAAGATTGCGTTCGGGCTGTCCAGCGTGTCGTCAACAACATGCCGGAGATGGCTTAATGTCCAAGGGATCATTATCGCTTTACAAGTCGTACTCGTTCAAGGATAAAGACCCTGTGATCGATGCGACTCGTACACTTGTACAGGATAGCGGGCAGTCATATGCTCAGGTTAGTGCAGCGTCTGGCGTCAGCGTCTCTACCCTGTACAACTGGTTCGAGGGGACAACCCGTCGGCCGCAGTATGCTACCGTTATGGCAGTCGTTCACTCGCTTGGATACAAGTCCAAGTTTGTCCGCAACCGCTAACTTGTGTGAGACACACATGACATTGGTTTGGAAGTTTCATCATCCGGCTATGACGCTGGAGCATCTCGGGTTCATTCCGGGATGGATCAACGAAGACGACAAGCGTGGCATGGCCGATCAAATCGACCATTGGTATAAGTTCGGTGGGTTCAAGAACCACCCGATCAAGGGGTTCGAGAAGGTTCGCGAGATGTGTCTCAAGTATCCCGGCGATCCCCTCATGTGCCCACTCGCGACGCTTGAGTTGCGGGGTGAGACATTCGCCTTCTACGATCACGCCATTTGCGCCGTGTTCCAGCAGGATGGGTCATTTGTAGCAGCGAGGATCGACTAATGCGTCAGTACCCAACCATCATCATGGAACGGTGTCGAGTTCTGAAAGGCCCTTATGCTTCAACGATGAAGGATGGATGCAACGGCGCATTCATGGTACACATTAAGCAGCACAGGCTTAAGGTGTTATCATCTGACGGCACCGATGATGAAGCCCAAGGTTGGGAACACGTAAGCGTCTCTTGCCCTAACCGCACTCCAACGTGGTTGGAGATGTGTTGGATCAAAGAGCAGATGTGGGAGGATGAAGAGATCGTATTTCAACTCCACCCTAAGAAGAGTGAATACGTCAACTGTCATCCTTACTGTCTGCATCTTTGGCGGCACAAAGTCGTGCCGTGTCCGTCCCCCCCTTCCCTGTTTGTTGGTCCTCTGGAGGGGGGAAACCAATAAAAGGAAGGGGGGAGGCACCCATATATATACATAACATATAGGGGACTTTGCAATCTAGTGAGGTGGACCGTGGTGATGGCTCTAGCCCCCAACCCCCAGAGCCGCGTACACTGCGCTCACGTAGGACCATCGCAAAGTTTAAACGAACCTGAATTGGACGCCCCTTTGTGTGTCACACACAACTGACAGGAGAAGACAATGGTAAAAGCGTTTGAAGATAAATCCGAGATTGGCTTCCAGACCCAGATCATGAAGGCACTGGACGAACTGCCCTCACGTATCGCGTTCCCCGACAGGTCAAACAAAGGTAAGCTCTATGGTCTCCTCGCGCTCTGGAAGAAGGTTAAGTCGATTGCGGACAACCGTTACGAAGCTCAACTCAAAGAGCTTACCGCCAATGAACTCATCACAGACCCTAAGTCAATTACGACAGCGGGTACGCATACTATCGGCAATGCTGGTAAGCTTGCAGTCATCGTCGATATCACCCAGCCCCGGCGAGAGTTTAACCTTGAATGGTTCTGCGCTCAATTGCAGAAACAGTATAAGGTTCCAGCTAGCGTTACTCGATCTCTATATGAAGACGCTAAGAGACCGGGCACCGCTCAGTCGAGGACTGTTAAAGTCACTGAGCAAGGAGTTGCCATATGAGACCGCCTCCCCCGGAGGAGTTAGTGACGAAGTTCGTCGAGAAGATGCATGAGCGCATCCCCGATATGACCGATCACAGAATGATCGCCATGTGGGTCATCGATTACGCATCCGCCGCATTCAGCGACGGATACAAGAGGGGTACGGACTTCGCAACGATGGAGTTTGTCAATGCGATGGTCATGCCTACCAACCCAGAACTAGCGAAGGAGATACTAGATGCCGCTGGTGTTAGCCCCGAGTTTCAACAGCGAGACGCGGGAGTCCGTCGAGGAGCATCTGGAGGAAGTGCGGAACCTTCGTTTGATGGCGGCTCTGGAGTACCAGCAGGGAAAGGAGTTGAAGCTGGAGCGGGAGCTAGGGCAGAACGAGAAGCGCCTAGCGACAGCATACGACCAACTAGGAAAGGCAATCATCCGACTGGATCGGGAGATTGAGAAGATACAAGAGTATCTCGATAAGTGCGAGATGCTCCACGACGAGGCTGGACTAACTCGTGACAGGATATCATTAGCAAAGAGGTAAACCAATGAGCGACAGGAAGTTACCAACAGTAGAGGGCAATCATGACAGTGACCCCGACAGTGAGACAATTATTGGTGATCTGGGGCGAGATCATCTCGTTAGGCTCGATGTTGAAGAGGACCGTTCAAGGCTCAAGACAGGAGCCGCGATGGTCAACACCTTCAACTTCGCAATCCAAGAGCAAGCCGGAAGACGACACTGGACTGAAAGCGACTTCCATCGTTTCATCCGCGCCTACGTTGCCATCGACGGCATCGGTCGTCACGAGAAAGAATAGCACTCTCTTCATCTGGTATCGCGGCCTACATAACTTGCCATGGCCGCAGGTGATACACGACACGGAAATGTTCGACTACCAAGTCGAGGCAAGGAAACTAAGGGTTCTGCAAGAGCATGTGCTACCTGAGACAGAGGTAGGACTAACGATTACAGAGCTAATGAAACTGCATCCATGTGTGACACACACAGAAGGGGAAACGTAATGGAGCATAAGATGGATATCGGTGAGGCAATCGACGCAATGCGTAACGGCGTCAAGGTGTGCCGTGAAGGTTGGAACGGCAAGGGCATGTGGCTGGAACTCCAGATGCCTGATGAACACTCGAAGATGACGCTGCCATATATCTACATGAGCACTGTCAAAGGCGATCTCGTGCCGTGGCTGGCGTCCCAAACGGACTTGCTCGCTACGGACTGGGTAGCGATCCCGGAGTAGGAACAGCACATGGACGATTTCAAGCTCACATTCATCAGCCATAATCGTAAGGCTCAATGCGCACCAAATCCTGAATACCCTAATGGGATTGTGGTCGATACTGGAAAGCGACCAGCGTGTAGCGTTGACCTTCCGTATCCGGCTGATTGCGTGGGAGCTTGGATGGTCAAGTGCAACAAGTGCGGGACGGTTGCTGCTGTAACAACGGCTGGCCGTCCCGACGACCCCAAGACTTTGTTCATACCGTGCAGAAAGGCGACAGGATAATGTCAATCGTGTACAACTACAAGGCGATTAAGGAAGAGTGCGACAAGCAGTCCAAGGCTATCATGGACTACGATAAGCCGAGGGAGGACCCCGGTACAGTTGAAGTCTGTTTCGAGGCAGACGACGAGTTGGATCAGATGCTTAACAAGAAGCTTTATGCTGATGCAGCAGGTGCAGCACCCGCACCCGTACCGCAGCAGACAACGGCTAAGCCTTGGCCGAGCAAGAGCAGGGGCTCATTGTTAAAGTTCGCATGTCCGAGGTGTGGAGCGTCGTGTAAACAGAAGCCGGGATACGGATGGTACTGCGGGGATTGTGACGAGTTCGTGGCGTGACGTGGCGTATTGAGAATTGGTTTGGCATTATTGCCGTAACGTGGGAGAGGCCCAATGGACTGGAACGACTTCAACAGAGAAATGCAAAACCGAATAAGCGATCCCGGAACAAGGTACTGTCTTGGTCTGATATACGAGAGGCTGTTGGACATAGCCAAGCAGACGGATATGTCAGGGAAGATCATGTTGGAGTTCGCCAACACGATGAACAACTTCATGAGCCTGAACGAGCAGATGGACTCGCAGATGAAGGCTCTGAGAAACCACATCATCGGCCGGGAAGGCGGCGTGTTCGTTGAGTCGCAGCCGATCACCAATGACGATGAGTAAGCCTGTCAAGGGCTTCCTTGCGCCCGATGGCAAGTTCTTTGCTGATAGATGGGAGTGTGATAGGTACGTCTATCAGCAAAAGATCGAAGCTCTGTGTGACACACACAACGTCAACCCAGAGAACTTCCTATCACTTCTTAACTCGTGGCATGAACCCATTAAAGGATACTACAATGCGGACAGTCACTGTCAATCAAAACAAACCAACGGGGCAGAGCCTAGCTTCGAGCAACCCGACCAGCCAGACGAGCCTGTATCACAAGCTAGTGAGGATACGTCCTACCTTGAAGGACGAGACAAAGACGCTCCGGGTTTTCTCGAACAGTCGTTTGGAAGCTATAAGTGAGTGCCCAACTTTCGGTGTTGTACATATCCAACGACAATACCCCCAGCACGGAAGGGCACTGGCGCTGGAAGCGGGAGAGGCGATGCACCAGTTCTTTGCCGCTATGCGTGTATGGCAACTTGCTGAAAAGCAAAAGCTTCCCGCGCATTCTAAGGCTGCGGGGACTCGCATATTCGGGCCGGGTCGGTACGCTGGGTTACGAAAGGCTATGGCCGAAGGTAAGTCACCCGTCGATCAACTGGCATACGCTGCTCATTTCATCCTGCATTCGTCAGGATACCATGACGATCCTAACGACAAGACCAGAACACTAGGCAATATGGAAACGTCATGTATGGAGTATGTGAAGGAAACCCTTCCGTATCTCAATTCATGGCCGGTCTGGGTAGCGGACCCCAAGAACCCTGAGAAGCCCATTGGCATTGAACAGGTATTCGACGTTGTGCTCGAATACGAGGACGGTGGGCAAGTCCGTTTCATTGGAACACTTGACGGCATCTTGTGTAATGCAGACAAGAATATGCGCGTTACGATGGCTGAGAACAAGACAGCCTCGCGACTTGACCGAGCATGGGTCGAGAGCTTCAAGATGCGTCACCAAGTCACCGGCTACATGGCTTGCGGACAAGCACTCTTCAACGTGGAGATGTGGCATGCCCGTATCTATGGAGTCAAAATCAAACCGACCTACCGAGGGGAGGACGTTCATGTAGAACCAGTCAAACGGGATAAAGAAGCTATCGACCATTGGGCGAACTGGGTACGCATACAGGCCGATCTCTTTGAGAAGTACAAGGTAAGCTGGGAACAAGCAGAACGCCGGACCCACTCTTGCAATCGGTTCTTTCGACCCTGTGCGCTCATTCCGTTTTGCGCCGATACCAGTCAAGGACGTAAAGAGCAATGGGCTCAAATGATCGAGGCAATACCCTCACCAAGCGAACGAGCGATACTCGGCTAGCGCCAGTCTCGAACGTTGAAAGAAAAGGACTGTTCCCCGTTAAGTCGGGGGCAGACAAGAATGTGAGGATGGTGATGTTGCTTTGGGGTCAGGCAGGTACGGGTAAGACAACCTTTGCGGCGACGGCACCGGGCAATAAGCTATGGCTCTCATTCGGTGACAACGAGCATGTTCCGGTCGCACACAGATCGGACGTGTACCGCATTGAGTTGTTCGGACTATCTCATGATGATGTATTCAAACATGGTGGCGGCTCGAACCCATTTGGGATTAAGCAAGTCATCATTGATAACAACATCAAGACGATTGTCTGTGACTCTCTTACCGCCATCCAAGACTTAGCACTGTCTAAGGCTGTGGCTGATAAGATAGGAGGCTCACCTAAGTTCGAGCCGACTATGGCCCAGCCCGGTCGCAGTGCTTTCGGAGGACGTAACCAATACTTGCTAGAAGTAATGCGTTCCATATCAGCGATTGGTGCCGTCATGGGTTGTCATGTGATCTTCACGTCACATGAGAACGATCCCCAAACCAAATCCGAAGGTGGTGTCGAAACAATTGATCTTATCTCCATGTCTCTAGGTGGGCAACTTGTGAACAAGGTCTCACATAGGATATCGGAGATATGGAACTTCCGTCAGGAACAAGGAGGACAAAGGAACAGGATCATAACAACAAGGATATCCGCAAAGCGAAGGCCAATGAAAACTCGTATGTTCGACCAGCATGGGTCAGCATCGTTCGTGTTGAACTACAACCCGGACAAGCCAGACAATGCACCCGGACAGATGACTATCGCAGGCTTTCACGATCAATGGATACGGTCAGGGCTGAAACGCATCCCTGTGCCGGATAACCGCAAGGGTGGGGATGACAGGGATAATGCTGACGTACCCATCAAGGCATCTTAACCGTGTGTGACACACACATAAAGAAGGAAAGCCATCATGGCTGACGAAGACCTCGATATCATCTCGCTGGATATGAACCTCTCTGACGTGGAGCGCCCGCCGGATGTCCCGGTTGGCCGTTACATCGGCGAAATTCAGAACATCGAGGTGAAAACCTCGGGACAGGGCAACGACTACTTTGCCATGCGCGTTCTGATCCCGGCCGAGAACATCCCGGCGGACATTGCCGAGCACTATGAGGACGGAGCGTTGTTCTTCTACAACCGTCTTCTCGTGCCGAAGGGCAACGACCGCAGGGCTCTGTGGAACCTGCGTCAGTTCGTCGAGAAGATCGGTCTCTCTGCTGAGACGAACGAGATCGATCCGAACGAGTGGATGAACCAGCGGGTTGGTCTGGTCATCGGGACCGAGAAGAACCTCGAAGGCGAGACGAGGAGCGCGATCCGCTCACTGTTCGCCGCTGAGGAAGGCGTTCCTCAGACCGAGGAAGCTGACGAAGAGGAAGCGGAGGAGGAGAAGAAGCCTGCTCCGAAGGCTCGTGCCAAAGCGGGTTCCCGCAGGCGCTAATTGAGAAGGGGGCTGTGTGTCACACACAGTCCCCACTCACACCGGAGTAAGGTGATGCCAGAGATTAATCTAATAACTATATCGTTCGCGCCACCGCACCCAATCGCAGGGTCTGGCAACCAGATGGTGCGCATGACTGGGAACGACATGCAGAAGATCACTGTGGCCGCTGAGGCTATGGGATTGTCAAAGTCGGCTTTCATGCGCATCCTACTAATCAAGGGCGCCGAGCGAGTTATGGAAGAACTCGGCGTCAAGATTGAGTATGTCCAAAACGAGCATGTGGACTTGTCCAAAGGGGAGACTTTAATTGAGTAGGAAAGACATAACCCTGTCTAACGAGCAGGAAGAAGCGGTTGATATGTGTCTCGATAGAGATCATCGCATCCTCTCCGTTACCGGGCGAGCAGGTACGGGCAAGACCAGCGTGTTAGGACGTGCCTTCGACGAAACAATGAAAGTAATGGGTAGGGACAAGGTTGTACTCTGTGCCCCTACTGGCCGAGCCGCTAAGCGCATCCAAGAACTAACCGGCATCAAGGCCACGACCATCCACAAGTTGTTAGAGTTTCCTCAGCCTGACGACGAGGACGCGAACGGTGATCCACTTCCTCCTGAACCGAGGCGCAACCGTTCACGTCCGTTGTTCCAGCGCATTGTGTATGTAGACGAGTCGTCCATGATATCCGAGGAACTGTATCAGCAACTCATGGAAGCTCTCCCTCCCAATGGAAGTATCAGGTTCTTCGGTGACAACTATCAGTTGCCTCCGGTGGACACAGGCACGCCGTTTGCCGACTTGCTCAGAACTAAGACCAAGAAAGAGTTGCTCCACTGTTGGCGGAGTAACGATGAGATAGTCATGAACGCTGAAAGGATAAAGAATGGCCGTATCCCTCTCCGCAATCATCGGTTCGAGATCGTATACTCGCCTAATCCAGTGTCCGCGCTTATCTCAATGCTTGACGAGATTGTTACGCAAACATCGTGTCAGATTATCATGCCAACTCGTAATGGTAACTATGGGACAAACCGGGTCAATCCTGCCGTCCAAGTCAGGTTTAATCCGAAGGGAGATATCCTTAGAGTTGATCGTAAATCGAAACTTACAAAAAAAGATGATCCTCCCATTGCTCTCAAGGGCGGCGACAAATTCCTATGGACCCAGAATGATTATCAGCTTCGCCTCTTTAATGGCGAGATTGGGTATATCGATTGGGTCAACTCGGAGGATGGTTCGCTCCAGATATCGACAGATGAAAGAACCATACTCGTTCCGCCGTTTATTCAGGCGTATTCGGCGTACCATGGATCGATCATTAACTACGATCCACGGAAGAAGATCGAGCTAGGTTACGCGATCACTACACATAAGGCACAGGGGTCAGAGTTCGACACGATTATATACTGCATGTCACAGCGATCACCCCGCATGTTGAATAGGAGGAACTTCTACACAGCAATCACAAGAGCCAAGACCAATGTCATTGTCATCTGTGACCGGACAGCTATGTCCAAGTCCATGAGGAGATACGACCCATGATCGAAGACGCAAACCCGTTACCCGAGTTCGACGAGTCGATCCAGTGTCCGTGGTGCAGCCCGAGGGACAAGCCTACGATCTTTACACTCTACGGGTTGTTTGGCGGGGGTGGACCCGGCAGATACACGATGTGCTCGAACTGCGGAACTGTACTCTCGAAGACGTGTGACACACACGAGGAACCTGCAAATGGCGCTACCGAAATTAAAACTGCCGACGTTCAAAGTCCCGGAGATGACGAGCCACGAGGGTCTGCGGGGTGACTTCGAGGCACACGCTTCTGACTTCGGATTGGCAGTTCAGGTATTCTCCGAAGGTCCAACGAATGCTGAAATTGCTCTCGTCGGGGAAGGCCCCGGCGAGAGTGAAGTATCTAAGGGACGCCCGTTCATCGGAGGTTCGGGCCGCTTTCTGTTTGATACGCTCAAGAAGATCAAGTTGGATCGTAATAACCTTTACGTCACGAACGTGGTCAAGAGACAAATCTCACTATCGCGTACAGGTGGGGAGCGTGCGGAAGTCAAACGCGACGAGTTCGAGAAGTGGGTGAGTATGCTGGACTGGGAACTCGCCCAACTTCCCAACCTCAAGTACATTCTCATTATGGGGAACTATGCACTGGAAGCTCTCCTCGGTGAGAACAAGATTACCAACTGGCGGGGGTCAGTTGTCACACCTGCGCGGTTTCCGGGCAATCGAACAGGGACGTATGTCTGCACTATCAATCCAGCTTACGCAATGCGTGAGTTGAAGCTGGAGCCCGTCTTCACGCTGGATATCGTGAACAAGCTGGGGCCTGTTATCAATGGCACGTTCAAGCCATACAAAATCGACACCCTTATTAACCCGTCCTATAAACAGGCGATGGCAGCAATTAAGGAAATTAAGAAAGCTGCAAAGCCTACTGTCGTCGATCTCGAATGGATCAGTAAGCAGACCGCCTGTATCGGGCTCGCTAACGATCCACATCACTCCGTATGCATCAACTGGCGAGATCATCGACATAACCGTTACACACTCTCTGAGGAGGCGGACCTTATGTACGCCTTTCAAGACTTGTGTGACACACACACGGCTAACGGAGTACCGCTCATTGGTCAGAACGCTCAGTTCGATTGCTACGCTCTTAGGCTCAAGGACTGGCTCGACATTACTTTTAGCGATGATACACTCTTGCAACACCATACCCTCTACCCTCAACTTCCACATAGCCTCGGATTTCTCACTTCTCAATACACCACACACCCTTTCTATAAGGATGAGGGAGAGAACTGGAAAGAAGGCGGGAACATCGACGACTTCTGGAGGTACAACGGGAAAGACACCTGCATTACACTAGCGTCGTGGATGCGAATGAATAAGGAGCTAGAGCAACAAGGGCTCATGGACTTCTACCGCAACCACGTTATGCGGGCGCATCCTCATCTAGTCGATGCTACGATCCATGGAGTTGCTGTCGATCTCGAACGTAAGAAGAAGATTGTCGAACTCGTCTCAGAAGACGTGGCAGATATCCTTGCCAAGTTCCATGAGTGTGTTCATGAGTTAACAGGGGACTACAACTACAATCCCAATCCGGGCTCATGGCAGCAAATGAAAGTGCTGTACTTCCAGAGGCTCGGGTTGCGTGGTCGTGGTATGTCCACTGACGAAGCCAACCGCACCCAGATGTTAAAGAACCCCGAGACGCCAGTTCTCGCAAAAGAGATGATAGGATATGTCAACAGATATGCCGAAGAGGCCAAGTTCCTCGGAACGTATGCGGAGTCTGAGGTTGGTGAAGACGGACGTTTCCGATGTGAGTACAGACAGTTTGGAGTCCAACGGGCACCGGGACGTTTGTCCTCGGCTGCTCTGCTCGACGGTCAAGGTGGGAACCTACAAAACCAACCTGACCGAGCCAAAGAAATGTACCTCTGCGACGAAGGAATGGTCTTCGGATACTTCGACTTGGCCCAAGCTGAGGCCCGAGTCGTGGGATGGCGAGCGAACATTCCTAAGTGGGTGGAGCAATTCGAGAAGGCGCGCTTGGATGGTGTATATGATTGTCATCGCGCCCTCGCTTCGGATATGTTTAAGATTGACTATGACCTTGTGCCTGTCGTTGATATTGATGATAATGGTAAGCCCACGATTAGGTATATCGCTAAGCGTTGTCGGCACGGTCTTAATTACCGTATGGAGCGTTATAAACTATCTGAGGTCACGGGGCTTTCTTACAACGAAGCAAATAAGAACTTCATACTCTACCACGCAAATACGCCAGAACTTGAGAAGTGGTGGGAACTTGAGGAGCGAGAGTTCCGTCAGAACCGTGAAGTCTTCAATGCGTTTGGTAGACGACACAAAGTTATACAACGACTTGACGACGAGGCTCTTAAGTCAATTGTTGCATTCTATCCCCAATCCACAATTGGAGACAAAATCACGCGCGTCTGGTATCAATCTGAGGAAGATGACAAGTGGCCTAGTGACGCTCGGGTTGCTCTCGATGTTCATGACTGCTTGGTGTGCATTGCTAGTCCACGTACTATCAAAACTGCTCTCAGCATATTGATTAAGTATGCCGAGGAGCCCATCCCGATCAGGAACATTGTCACCAAGAAGATCGAGCCGCTGATTATTCCAGCGGATGCCAAGATGTCATACCCTGTGACTCTTACCGTGGATGATAAGGGGCGACAGGTGTATGTCGAGGACCAGAAGAAGGGAGTGCATAGATGGTCGAGTCTAAAGAAGGTAAAACTTTAACCTTCCGTCACTGGCATCAGGAGATGAATAATACCCTGATCGAGCGGGGCTTTGAAGGCTACACCCAGCGGGCGCTGGTACGGCACTTCAAGACTGAGCCCAAAGAAGATGTCATTGCGTACTTGGAGCTTCTGTTGAAAGAGAACAAGGCTCAGAAGTTCAAGTACAACAATGACATCATTTGGAGAGCGACGACAGAAATCCTTGTGTGACACACACATCATTCCTCGGCGGAGATGCCTTCCTTGTTCGGGTCGAGCATCTCCACTGAGAAGGGCTTACCCTTAAGCATCTTCTGGACACGCGGGTCTTTATTCAGCCTCTGCTCGGTTGCCCTAATCGTGTAGAGTATCTGTTGACCCGTCGTCTGCCTCTGCAAGTTATAGAAGTCTCGCACCTCACCGAAGTTGAACGGATCGACGTTGTGCTTCCTAAGGAACGCGACCATCGGTTCGTTCTTCTTCTGCTGCTCAATCCACTGAGCCTCGTTGCCAGTGTTGACCGCGTACATACGTCTGACCGCTTGCGAGTAGATCGAGTAGTTCTTCCACATGGACTTGTAACCAGCAGTCTGGTCCTGTGTGAAGGTCTTCTCAATCTCCTTGACCACGATATTGTACAGCGGGTTCTTGGTCATATCCTTGTCGAGACCGGGGTTCGGGATCATATCACCCTTAGCAGGCGGTGCCTCAGGGATGAACCCTTTAACCTTCGCCTTGCCTTCGGCCTTAAGCCCAAAGCCCTTAGTGCTGATACCACCCTTACGCTTGTCCCAAACGTTCATCATCTGCACAACGTCTTGGATAAACTTGTCCTTCTTGAACAGTTCGTCATTGATCTCTGGCGACCCTGTAACCGGGGGACGATAGCCAATGAAGTCACGCGCACCGGCTGTCTTGGACACTGCACGCTTCGTTGCAGCTTCCGTACCAGCCTTGACACCAGACACAACATCAGGAGAACTGGTAAAGGCATCGTGGAAGTGAATACCGATATCAGCCAGACCAGCACCCCACTGCCTGAGCGCCTTCTCCATATTGCTGTTGCCTGTGGAGTCGAGTTGGTTCTTCCTGCCGCTGAACGATTGACCAGTGAACAGTCCTGCACCCTGAGGGACAAGCTTACCTGAGGCGAGTGTATACAACCCAGCAGCGAGGGGCGGCGAGGGAGGGATAAACGTCTGACCTAAGAAGCCTCCGAGTGCCCCGTTCACTTCGTCATATATGTTCTGAGAGCTAAGCCCAGCCCATTGACGCATGAACGCTCTGGTAGCAGCACGAGCAAAGATGGTCTCTTGGTTAATCGGAACTTCGATACCCTCTTTCGGTGGCCTACCGGGCATAGCAACATAGATGTAGTTCTCTAGGTTGTAGCTCGAACGTCGGTTGCTCTGGTAGTCAAGATACTCCTGACCCTGTTGCATGTTCCAGAGGTACGCCACCATCTCAGGCAGTACGCCGCTAGCAGTAAAGGCGAGGCTCGCCCGTACCGGGTTCTCCTTCAAAGCACGAATAGTCTGAGCGGGGCTCTGGATCAGGATATCAGCCCACGGTACAAGGTGACGACCCTCTGCAACAACACCGCCAAGCCCCCTGTACATATTGGCACGCCACTCGCCCGGTCCCTCGTACTGCAACTTGGACGGGTTGCCTTGTCGCGTCTCTGAATAGATACTCCCTTTCGTACCGGGATCACCCGTATACTGCCGGAACATCGTAGCTAGCTCTGCGTCAGAGATCACTCGACCATTGATAGTCGGATTACCCTTGCGCCCAGCCTTCCACGCCCAACCCCATGCAGGATCAGACATGGCAACTCGGGTTTGGTCGTAAGCATGAAACGCCTTTTTACCGCCTTGACCAACTGGCCCAGCAGCGAAATGACTCCATTGCTCACTGGCAGCATGTAGAAAGTCGATCATCGGACCAGCGGGAGTGTGGGCATACTGGTTCTTAAGCTTCGTCACGTTCTGATGGCTCATCTGCGACTCCCAATGCGGGTTAGCAGAAAAGGCACCAGCCACTTCCATACGGCGGTAGAATGACTCCGAGTATGCACGTTGCAGCGTTCTCGAAATGAGACCACCGCCCGGCATACCACGCAACGGACCATTCTGTATGTGTGACTCAAACCACTGTGCAGAGGGGATCATAGCCCTTGCAAGCTGCGGGTACAGTTTGGTCATGACGCCAATGCCACCGCTGATAGGTCCAGCAGGCAGCACACGCCAACCGTTAGCATTACGCACGTCCCTCGGAGCAGTAGTCCAGCCTTGGACCATTGCTCTGATCGAGGCGGTAGGCACGAACCAAGGCGCAGCCCAGCCAGTTGCACCAGTCGTGAATACACGCTTGGGACCAGATAGAGCCTTGCTGATGTAGTGAGGCGCGGGGGCTGAACCTGTCCTAATCAGGCTGGCGATAAAGGGATCGGTTGTATAGTAGACCTTGTTACCGTCCACCTTGAACTCAACAATAGCACCATGCTTGTCTGCAACCTGACCTTCGTTCTTAACCCACTCGGCCGAGCGAGGCGTAAATGACTCATTCGATCCTAGTTGCTGGATATAGGACAGGTGAGCATCGTTCTTAAGCATGTTGCCAACCGCACCCTTGATACCATCTTCGGTGATGGCTAAGGGACTGTCATCATTGAGCACACGCTTAAAGATCGCTTCGGGATCAGCGTGTTCGCTAAAGATCGGGAACGTAGGACGCTTGACTGCTTCCTGCGTTAGCCTCTGTTGGTTCTCTGTATGGTTCGGTCCCTCGGTCACAAACCTGCGTGTCTCGGCGAGGTTGTCCCGATAGTCACGGTACACCTGCCTGAACTGCGGGTTCTGGCTCTCAAGCCACATGATCGTATTCGCTGCTTCATGCGAGTCCCAGCGGTTCTGAGCGGCGTCATGGTACTCGGACGGCTTACGGGGCTGGTTCGATTGCTGTGATAGTGATTGGTTGTAACGTTCATTCGCGTACAACTGCTCATGGATCATACGAGCCTTGAGGTAGTGAGTGAAGTCCGGGTTGGCAGTCGAGAACTCCTGTATCTTGGACAGAGGCGTAGCCACATAGAACTGATGTGACTCAGAGTTCATCTGGCCGCTCGTCACAGTCTGTTGGGTCATGTTCTGTAGACCCGAGCCAGTCTGGAACTTCAATCGCTGCTCGACCTCTGTAGCAGCGACAGGATCGACACCGATGCGAGCGCCTTTCTCATAGCGTGCTTGGCGATCTGCAACGTCCACAAGCGTCTTGGCAGTATCGACAATACCACCCTTGAGCACGTCACGCGGGATGCTAGCTGCCACTGTACCGGGAGCGCCAATGACTTCACGCCGAGGATCAGACCAACGCGGGATGGGATTGGGGATATAGGCGATGGTCGGATTGTGCTTCAAATAGTTGGCAGTCTTGTGTGTCACACCCGGAGCCATGCCAAATCCGATGGCTGCAACACCACCATAGACAAACTCACTGAGCGAGGCATCGTTCATGACAACAGGTCCACCCGGAGTTTGGACCACTCGGGGAGGCGCACCAAAGATGTTCGCAGCTTCGGCAGGGGTCGAGAAGATGTTCTGGACAGGATACTTCTGGCTGAAACTGGAGATGTAAGGTTGGGCTTTCTCACCTAGATAGCTGGCACCGAGGTTGAACCCAGTCTTGAGCGCACTCACAGGATTGAGGTTACGCCCTAGAGTTTCACCAGCGGACTCGGCTTCTGTCGGAGCTATTTGGTCGATCCCGAAGAAATCCCTAACACCGCCTTTCCAATCTTCGTTGCCTTGGATGCCAGAAACAGCAACGTCTTTACCAGTATCAGACCCAGTAAGCAGCCCAACAGCCGCAGCAGCAGGCACGAGAGTACCCATAGCAGCATCAGTAGGTTGCTGAGCGACACCAGCACCGACACCCTTGGCAAAACCCTTGGCGTCGGCAAGTGATGGAACAGATGGCAGAGTACCACGCACAGCATCGGTAACTCCCTTAACTGCCAGCGAGCCGAGAGCTAGCGGGTTAACAGGAGCAGAAGCACCAGTGGCTAGGTACGAGGCAATCTTCATCGCATTGTTTGCGAAGCTCGGCTTCTCTGCCTCGATCTGACTGGGTGCCTTAACCTCAGGAGCAGCAGGAGGCGGTAACGTGGGCACACCTGTCCCCTGATATTGCCTGATCGTTGACATGACGCTTGGGTTCATGGTATCGGTAATCATCGGGTCCGGCCTGATACCCGGAATGGGCAGGTTAGCCTGATTGGGAGCCTGACCGGGTAGCGGCACTTGGGGCATCTCTGTGTGTGACACACGAGGAGTTGCCACACGCGAGGACGAGGCGAGCGTTCGAGCATCACCCTTGATAGCACCACGGTTGCCAGCGGTATTGACCATTTCAGCAATGGCCTTGATCTTCTCGATGGGCGTACCAGTCATCAGCGCAGCAGTCTGAGCCGCACGCTGAGGCGTATTAGCCAAACCGCCTTCAAGCGGAGTCTTCTGCTGAGCCATGGGCGTGCTGCCGAGCATGCCCCTCAGATCAGAGGTATCCCCAGTGGGCACAGCACCCTTGGCCTGAGCGACGAGGTTATCAATCCTGTCACCCCAATACTTCGCGAACCCTTCATGGCTCATGTTCGCAGGGGTTCTCGCACTGGCAGGTAGGTTGCCAGAGATATTGGTCATCGTGCCCTTGGTAAAGAACCCAAGACCTTGCTGATGCATAAGGTACATCTCACGAGCAGTCGGAGGACGACCCATGGCACGCTCAAACATCTGCGAGTTGGCTTTGAGCAAACGTGCCGCAGCCATCGCATT
>Ga0164306_10000206_pt1 | contig 22457 bp, 19 predicted proteins | sample Whisoiple_242_MG_FD_110213 | JGI IMG/M metagenome (GOLD analysis project Ga0164306, IMG submission 110213) | Soil microbial communities amended with fresh organic matter from upstate New York, USA - Whitman soil sample_242_MG | ecosystem: Environmental > Terrestrial > Soil > Unclassified >... | reverse complement strand
TGACCGAACTGGCAATGTCCAAAAATGTCGAAGAAGTGGAAATCGAGGACATGCTCAACAAGGCGCTTTCCAAGAGCAAGCTGAAGTTCCCTGAAGTCACGGCCGACGCTTAGGTTACTGTCGCTTCGCTCCAAACCGCTTAAGACTTCACTATGTCGTGAGAACCTACTGCGCCTATTGCAGGCGGCTCGGCGCGCAAGCCGGCCTCGCCGCTTTGTTACGCGATGGTTACTTACTGTCGCTTCGCTCCAAACCGCTTAAGATTCACTATGTGGTGAGAACCTTCTGCGCCTATTGCAGGCGGCTCGGCGCGCAAGCCGGCCTCGCCGCTTTGTTACGCGATGGTTACTTACTGTCGCTTCGCTCCAAACCGCTTGAAATTTCACGATGTGGTGAAATCTTTCTGCGCTGTAGCAAGCAGCTCGGCGCGCAAGCCGGCCTCGCCGCTTTGCCTGGTCTATCGGCAGCCAGTCAGTCGCAGACTTTCACTGCTAACCGCTGATCGAATTAAGCCGCAACAGCGGGAAATCACCCCCTTTAGCTCGATTCGTGTGCATTCGCGAAAATTCGCGGCCAGATTTTTCTGATCTGCGCTTGTCTGCGCAAATCTGCGGCGAAGTTTCCTTCCTGTTTCAATGCTCGGTGCGACCGTCCAGCAGTTCCAGCGCGTGTGGCAGGATTCCAATTACCGCCTGCAATGATTCCACGGCTGCGGAAGGGCTTCCGGGCAGGTTCAGTACAAGGGTTTTCCCCCGCACTCCGCAAACGCCCCGGCTCAAGGCGGCAAACGGCGTCTTTTTTGCGCCTTCCTGCCGCATTTTTTCTTCCACGCCAACGATCCTGCGCTCAATCACCGCGAGCGTGGCTTCTGGAGTAACGTCGCGTACGGCAATGCCCGTTCCGCCAGTTGTCACCACCAGGCGCGTCAATTCGCTGCATTCGATCAGCCGGGCGGCAATCGCATCTTTTTCGTCGGGCAGGATAGAGGTGTGGACCACCTTGAAGTGCGCAGCTTCAAGCGCGCGGACAATCGCCGGCCCGGAAAGGTCTTCGCGTTTTCCCACGTAGGATGAGTCGCTGATGGTCAGCACGGCGGCGGTCTTGGGGGATGAGGCGTTCACCGAATTCTCAAGCTTCCAGCACGTTTTCTTCGGTATCGCGATTCGCTTCATCCAGCAGCCGCAGGCCTTCCAGCAAGATGCCCTGGGTTGACTGCGTGATCGTCTGCTCGCTGCTGCTGCCGGCAAAGTCGATCTCAAAGCTTCCCGCTGTCCAGCTCAGGACCTTATACACGGCCGGATCGCCCTTCACATCGCCATAAACCGCGTGGTTGATCTGGCCTTCAGTGAAGTACATCTTGCATTGATCGCCGTTGTTGCGCAACGTCAGGGCGCAGGTTTTGCGGCCCATATCCAGCGATTGCAGCAGGTCCAGCACGTTCATCTGCGCCAGGTTGCCGCGCAGCACCGATTCTCCCGGCGCTTCGCGCGCCATTTTTTCCAGAGAGATCTTGTCGACCACTTTCTTGATCTTGGCCGCGGCTTCTTTCAGGAAAAACGGCTTCTCGATGAAGTCTTCGACGGTGTCCTGTACGCCTTTCAGCTTCTCGTTGATGTCGGTTTTGCTCGCCATCAGCATCACGGGAATTCCGGCGCTGGCATTGCGGCTCTTGATCTTCTGCAGCAACTGCCGCCCGTCCATGCCGTTCATGGAGTAGTCGGTGATAATCAGGTCAGGCTTGTCTTCAATGGCTTTCAGCAGCGCGTCGGCCGCGTCGGTCATCGGTTGCACGGTAGAGAAGTGGGCAAGCGCCTGCCGCAACATCTCCAGCACCATGGGATTGTCGTCGACCAGCATTACCTTGATGTTGCTTGGCATGAAACCTATTTCTTCAGTAGTGGATCGGTTTGAAAAAACTGACTCACCACCAGCATCAGCGTCTTAGCGATTCGCTCGCGAATCGCGGGCCTTCAGGCAGACGTTCATCGCGTAGCGATGAATTTATTTCCTTCGGTGCATTCGAAAAGTTCTAAAAAGCACCCAATTCAACCCAACTACCGTTTCTTCAACGTACGCCGGTACTCTCCGCTCTTTCCCCCTGATTTACGCTGCAAGACAATTTCCCGGATGGCGATGCCTTTGTCCAGGGCTTTGCACATGTCATATACCGTTAGCGCGGCGACGGTGGCCGCCATCAGCGCTTCCATCTCCACTCCGGTCTGGGCTGTTGTGGCGGCTTTGGAGCAGACCTGAACGCCATTCTCGCACACCTCTGTGGTCACATCAATGAACGAAAGAGGCAGCGGATGGCACATTGGTATCAAGTCGCTCGTTCTCTTGGCAGCCGCTATTCCTGCAAATCTGGCCACTTCCAGCGGGTTCCCCTTTGGGTTCTGCGGGAGCGCATTAAGGACTTCCTTAGACATCTCAATGAACGCCGAAGCTTCCGCCTCGCGACGGCTCGCCGTTTTTCCCGACACGTCAACCATCGTGGCCCGCCCGGCGTCGTCATAGTGCGAAAGCTTGCCGCCTGATCGCTTACGATCTTCTGCCCGAGTTGAAGTCTTTTTGCCCATGTCACTACATCGCGACAATCCGTTGCGGGGACGCTCGGCAAAATCCGCCCTCGCCAGCGCTACCGCATCACCACTGTTACCATCTCGCCCTTGGCCAGCTTCTCCCGGTTAGGCGGCACCACAAGATAGCAGTTCGCCCGCGCCGCCGCCATCATATCGCCCGATCCCTGCCATGGCACCACGTCGACCTCGGGATCATGCAGCCCTCCATCCAGCATTGCCGGTAAGAACCTGGTCAAACCGGTTTTTGTCTTGAAGTCTTTTCTCAATCTTGCGCTGGCCGACTTCAACCGCGAAGGCTCAGCCCCGCTTAGCGCTTCCACCATCTGTCGCGCAAACAACTCAAACGTCACCATCACCGAGACCGGATTTCCCGGGAGGCCAAAAAATGGGATTGATCCCACTTCTCCAAACACCACCGGCTTTCCCGGTTGGATCAGCGCCCCGGTAAAAAAGAACTGTGCTCCCAGGCTGTTGAGCGTCTGCTCTACCAGATCAAACTTTCCCATCGACACGCCGCCGGAAAGCAACAGCATGTCCGCCTTCAGCCCTTCCTGGATCAGCTCCGTCAGCTTGCCCTCTTCGTCCGGCGCAATCGGCAGCTGCACGGCTTCTCCACCGCATTCCGCCACCAGCGCCGCCAGAGAATAGCTATTGCTGTTGCGGATCTGGCTCGGCCCCGGCTTCTCCGCCACCTCCACCAGCTCGTCTCCGGTGGAAAGGATCGCGACCTTCGGTTTGCGGTAGACCTTCAGGCTGGCTTTGCCCGCGGCCGCAGCCAGCGCGATCTGCGCCGCTCCCAGGCGCGCTCCGCGCGGCAATAATTCCTGACCTTCTCTCGCTTCAGCGCCCGGGGGGACAATGTTTTCGCCGGCCATGGCCACTCGTTGGATTTCGACGAAGTCTTCCGTTAGTTTTTCCGCGGGCCGAGGTTTTTCATAGCCAGAAATATCCAGTATGCGATCATCACCTTCGATAACCTCGCGGCTCTCGGATTCCTTGTGCGTTCCTTCGCGTCCTTTGCGGTCAATTTCCGGAAAGCTCTTGCGCTCGGTATATTCCACCATTACAACTGCATCAGCGCCCGGGGGGACAGCCGCGCCGGTCATAATTTCCACGGCTTCTCCGGACATGACGGGCAGATCGTACGTATCGCCGGCCTTAACCTGCCCGACTACACGCAGAGTCGTTACGCCACTCGCCAAATCATCTGTACGGACTGCAAAACCATCCCGCGTTGCCCGCGCAAATGGAGGAAAGTTACGGTCGGCACTGATTGGCGCCGCCAGCACTCGACCACGGGCCTGCATCAGCAAGACTTCCTCGCTTGCGCGATCTGTTACGGCGGCGGCCTTACGGCAATGCTCCCGCACCACCTCGTATGCTTCGTCAAAGCTCAGAACGCCCGCGGATTGTGCAGCCGTATTCATAAGTTGATTCTAGCTTGAGAACAATCCCTGCCGGCGCCGCAGCCTTGCTCATTTCAAGTTGATTTTGACTTGTAGCAAAGCCGTCGCAAAGCAAAGGCATTTTGTTCTGATTCGCGTCCTTTCGCGAAATTCGCGGCTAAGTTCGTCTTGATCTGCGCTCATCAGCGAAAATCTGCGGCAAAAAATCCTATGCAATCCGCTCCGCCGGCTCATCATACGCGCTAGCCCGGTTCAGCTTCTCGATCGACTCGCGGTCCAGCTCCAGCCGTGTCGCCCCCACCAGCTCATTCAATTGCTCCACGCTGGTTGCGCTGGCAATGGGCGCGGTGATGCTGGGCCGCGCCATTAGCCAGGCCAATGCCACCTGCGACGGTTTGGCGTGATGACGTTCCGCCACCTGGTCAAGCGCCTGCAAGATGCGGAAGCCGCGATCGTTCAGATATTTCTTTACCGCCTGCCCGCGAGGACTCTTCGTCAGATCATCCTGTGACCGGTACTTACCTGTCAGAAAGCCGCTGGCCAGAGAATAGTAAGGAACTACGCCCAGGTTTTCCTGCAATGCCAGCGGTTCCAGCGTGGTTTCATAAGCGGCGCGCTCAAACAGGTTGTAATGCGGTTGCAGGCTTTCATATCGCGGCCAGCCATGCTTGCGGCTTGCCGCCAGAGACTCATTCGTCCGCTCCAGGGTAAAGTTCGAGCAGCCAATCACGCGCACTTTCCCCTGCTGAATCAATTGCGCATATGCTTCCAGCGTCTCATCCACCGGCGTGTTCGGGTCATCACGGTGCGATTGATAAAGGTCGATATGGTCGGTCTGCAATCTCTGGAGTGACGCTTCCGCCTGCCGCATAATCCACGTCCTGCTCAGGCCCTTGCCCTGTCCCGGAATCTCCGATCCCACCTTGGTTGCGATCACAACCTTGTCGCGTTTGCCGCTGCGCCTGAACCAGTTGCCTAGAATGGCTTCGCTCTCGCCGCCCTGATGGCCCGGCACCCACGTTGAATAGCTGTCGGCCGTGTCGATGAAGTCGAGTCCGGCATCCACGAATGCATCCAGTATCTTGAACGACGTTGCTTCGTCGGCGGTCCAGCCAAACACGTTGCCGCCCAGCATCAGCGGCGCCACCTCGATCGCGGATTTTCCCAGTTGGCGCTTTTTCATCTCAGAAATCTCCAGGCTTCTATCTTACTAGCGCGGCTATATCGAAGCGATGTGTGATGCTGAGGATTTGTTGATCTCTTCATTCTCCGTGTCTCCGCGCCTCCGTGATAGATTTGCTTTTCACCTCGGCTGACGGCTGATGGCTGATGCTCTGTTAAAATCTCTGCAGTTTCACTGAGGCCTACTACATTGCGACAGCTCCCTGTAATCGTGGTCCATGGCGGCGCCTGGGCCATTCCTGACGACATGGTGGAATCCCACACAATCGGCGTCCAAAAAGCGCTGGCCAAGGGCTGGCACGTTCTGGAAGGCGGGGGATCCGCCCTGGACGCCGTGGAAGCCGCCATCGTCTGCATGGAAGATGATGATACGTTTGATGCCGGTCGCGGCAGCTTTCTCACCCGCGACGGACGCGTGCAGCTCGATGCCCTCATGATGGATGGCGCCACCCTTCGCGCCGGCGGTGTTGGCTGCGTGGAGCGCATACGCAATCCCATCCGCGCTTCCCGCCTGGTGCTGGATAAGAGCCCGCACGTTTATTTTGTCGGCGAAGGCGCTGAGCGGTTCGCCCAGGAGCACGGCATGCCGCTGTGCCGCAATGAAGAGCTGGTCATTGAGCGAGAGATTAAGCGCCTGAAAGCGGCGCAGGAAAAAGAGGCCGCTGGCCATCCCGATCTCACCTTTGCCGGCCCGCTCACCAGCCATGACACGGTTGGCTGCGTGGCGCTCGACGCCAATGGCAACATCGCCGCCGGCACTTCAACCGGCGGCACGCTCAACAAAGATCCCGGACGCGTCGGCGACTCCTCGCTGATCGGCTGCGGCTGCTATGCCGATAATCTCAGCGCGGCCGGATCCTGTACAGGCTGGGGTGAACCCATCATGAAACTGGTGCTGGCCAAATGGGCCGCCGACCGCGTGCGTACCGGAGGCGCGCCTGACGCCGTGGTGCAGGAAGCGATGCAGTATCTCCAAAAACGGCTGAACGGCCACGGCGGTATGATCCTTCTCGACCAGCGCGGCCGCTTCGGCATCTCGCACAACACACCGCGCATGGCCTGGGCCTATAAGAATACCGAAAGAGAAAAATCAGGCATCAACTGTTAAGCGCGTGGCGCGCCTGGCAGACGATCATCGCCGCAAAAACAGGCCGCTCAACAATTTGCGAATCAATGGTCTGTAACGGTGTTTATATAGTTGTTTATATCGGTGTTGAGATTCTGGGGGCGGTCAAACATTGAAGATGCGGTAGAGGTAGAGTAGGAATCTGAGCTTGTTCCTGACGAGTAGTCCCATTCAGGAGCCGGACGCAGCGGTAACAGGACCTCAGAAGCCACCGTCGCTGTGCCGCATCGAGCCGGGGCAAAACGCCAGCTCTGCGCCTGCCTGGTCACCTCGCGCTGAAGCCATTTGTCATTCGTGCCATAAGCCTTCAGGTCGTGGACTCTGCCATCCGCTTCCACAATCGCATACAGGTAAACCTCACCTCTCTGCCGGTTAAGGATGGTCCAGTCCAAACCCGCCAGCGGGACGGCCGCAGCCATGCGATTGCACGCCGCAAAAGCAAGCGCACCCTGCGGCTGGGCGAAACGGACATCATCGAAAGTTTGAGTGGTTACGTGAACTTGTGCGAATTCCAGGTGTCGCGGCTCCCCGGGCAGCGTCAGTTCCATTCTTCCTGGAAACATTCCGTTTCCGGCCGCCGCATATTCGGAAAACCGGCCGCGCCAGCCCCGGGAATCAGAAGCCTCCAGCAGTGCGCCGGTCCGCGTGTCGAAGCAGAAGCGCAGTTTCTTCTCGAACGGAGGTCTAGCATCGATGCATGAGGCCGGCACGCCGCTCACGCTGCGCCGAATTTCCTGGCTGTACTTCGTCTGCGGCGGGAAGGCGGTTCGCAGTTGGAGTGCAACTTCCAGTCCATCCAGTGTCTCCAACCCGATCACCGGATACGGCCGCGACCTCCATACGTAGCGCGCTTCCTGGCTGAACACCTCCACCTGGCGAAAATCTCCGAGCTGCAACTCCATTCGCAAACCGTTGTGGTCGCGATCGATCGTGATCTCTCCCTGCTGCTCGTGTTCTGAACCCGGGTTGACGGTGATCTGCGCGTGCAGCTCGTATGGCCCGATGGCTAAGAGATCAGTAAGAGCGTTGGACTTGGCAATCATCTCCGGCAATGCCGGACTGGCTTGGGGTTTGTTCTGCGCCCTGGCAGTTGCAAAGAATCCGGCGAGCAGTACGACCGTCGCCAGGCTAATCCACGGATGGAAAAAATATCTGCGGAAGTACATCGGGCGCCTCCACCCTCTATAAAAATTATAGAAATGGAGACGGTAAAGATGAGTCAATAATTCTTGAGAGTTGCTGGGACATCCGGCGCCGGCAGGATTCTACCTTCCTCTGCGTCCGCCTTCACCGCCGCTTCCGCTGAACTCGCCAAACAGCGGGATCTCGATTTCTTTTTCGCTGGCCACAGGTGAGGCGCCGCACATCGCCGGCGCATAGCGCCACTTCTTCAGCGCCTCAAGGATGGACTGCTGCAGCTCCGTGTCCGTTGTGAGCATCTTCACGTTTTGCAGGCTGCCGTCTTTCTCGACAATGCCATAGACGTGGATGGCCGGAGTGGCGGCATTTCTCCGCGCCACCATGGGTGAAAACTCCGGCCGCGGCATCTGTACCGGCTTGGCCGCCTGCATGTTTTCGCAAGTGTCAAATTCCACGGCGTGCGGTGGGACGGCGAATGCCGTCGGGGCAAATTGCGCCTTGGTGACCTGAATATCTTCCACCGCCAGAATGGGCGTCTCCTTTGTGGCCAACTCCAGCAACACGGTTATCCTTTTGGGAAACCAATGTCCATCCACGTCACTGTAATTGGAAAATTCAATCGCTTTCTGCCGCTCCATCGACTCCAGCAGGACTTTTCGCTCAGGATCAAAGCACAGCCGGTGCCGCTGTTCGCCCTTGACGTCAACACAATTTGCCGGCTGGTTTTGCACCTTCTTCCTGGACACGTCACTCATCCTGGCATCGCCATCCTCCGCCAGCTTGTCCCAGGCGTGGTCGGTTTCCGCCAGCAGGGACAGCATAGGGACGGGCAGCGGCGTGGAACGATAGATATAAAGCTTGTTGCCCCGCACCAGTTTTACTTCCTGGTAGTCTTCCACGCGCAGCTCAGACCGCCTTCTCTCGTGGTCGCGATAAATGGTGATGTAGCCCTTTTTCTCGTTTGAGGTCGCGGGATTGATCACCACGGTGCCGTGCAACTCATAAGGCAGGATGGCGGACAAATCAGAAGCTTCATGGGCCGATACCAGCAGTTGTTTTGCTTCGGGCCGGGCATCGTCCGCGCCAAGCGCCCCAGTGCCCAGGACGAACAGAAAGATGCCTCCCAGCAGCAGTGCAAAATGTTTTGTCATAAGCAGAGGAAAAGTTCGGAGCCCCACACTCCAAGCCGCGGACGGAAGTTTAATGCAGCTATTGGATCTACGCCATAGGTTTTTGCGACGGAAGAATTGGATTCTCTCCCGGCGATTTTGCTGACCTGCGTAATCAGCGGCGGAAAGTGTTACTTGTCGTAATGCAAAAGCGAAAACACTTCCGTGCCGTCAAACTTTTTGCGGCCGCTCAGGAAATCCAGCTCCACTACAAATCCCATACCTTCCACCCTGGCGCCCAGCGACTGCGCCAATTGCAGGCAGGCATTGGCCGTGCCGCCGGTGGCCAGAAGATCGTCCACGATAATTACCCTCTGGCCGGGCTGGATCGCGTCTTTATGGATTTCCAGCGTGTCGGTGCCGTATTCCAGGTCGTAAGTCCACTTCACGGTTTCCGCCGGCAGCTTGCGCGGCTTGCGGATCGGAACAAATCCTGCGTTCAAACGGTACGCCAGCGCCGGACCAAAGATGAAGCCGCGCGCCTCAATGCCCAGCACCAGGTCAATGTCACGGTCAATGTAGTGTTCAGAAAGCGCATCAATCAGCCTGGCAAAGCCGAGCTTGTCCTTCAGCAAGGTCGTGATGTCATAAAACAAAATCCCTTTTTTGGGGAAGTCAGGCACCTCGCGGACCAGTTGCTTCAGGTGCTCGCAGTTCAATGCGGCTCTAGGCTCCATCTACCAGGCTCCTTCAATGCGAAAAGTTGTAAGACCATCCACCGGATCGGCCGGCAGTTCCGTCACTTCGTCCACGCGCGCCGCCCGCGGTCCCTGGCGCAGTTTGCCTGCGAATGCCAGGTGCTGCTGGTCGCTGCCCATGGCCAGCGCTTCCACCGTGCCATCAATGTTGTTGCGGACCCAGCCGGCGAGCCCCAGCGAACGCGCTTCATGGTCCACAAACCAGCGAAACCCCACGCCCTGCACACGTCCGCGAATAATGTAACGTTTGGCAATCATAAAAAGCAGTCAGCACTCAGCAGTCAGCATTCAGCCAAACCTTGTTTCACCGCAACGGGTGCAAAGAGCGCAAAGGAAAGATCAGAAAATTGAATCTCCTGTGCTTTCGCTCCCATTCCTTCACTCCTTCACTTCCTTGGCTCATTTGTCGTCCAGGGCCTTCGGCCCGCGCAAGCGCATGAAAATTGGTTTTTCGACCTTGTGGTAAAGGCCTTGGCTAAGTGCTGAGTGCTGATTGCTGAATGCTTCTTAAGCCCGCGAAAGATACGCGCCTTCGGCCGTATCCACGCGGATCTTTTCGCCCTCATTGATGAAAGGCGGCACCTGCACCACCAGGCCGGTTTCGGTCTTGGCCGGCTTGGTCACGCTGGAAGCCGTGGCCGACTTCAACCCCGGCTCGGTCTCGACGACAGTCAGCTCCACGGTCTGGGGAAGCTCGATGCCAACCGCCTTGCCGTCATAAAACTCGACCTTGATCTGCAGGTTTGGAGTCAGGTAATCCACGGAGTCGCCGAGCGTGTCTTTGCTCAAATGCGTCTGCTCGTAATTCTCGGTGTTCATGAAGCAGTAGCTATCGCCATCCTGATAGAGAAATTCCATGGGAATTTCGTCCACCGTGATCTTCTCAATGGGATCGCTGGAGCGGAAGCGGTGCTCAAACATGGCGCCGGTGCGGATGTTGCGCAGCTTGGCCTGGATGAAGGCGCGCAGGTTTCCCGGCGTGCGGTGTTCCACGGTGAAGACCAAATGCAGGTCGTTGTTGTGTTTGATGATCATCCCCGGACGCATCTGGGTTGCTGGAATTGCCATGTGTTGAACTCTCTCCTTGAAACTTTGCTGGATCGATGAGTCTTGCCTGCTCTCTTGCGGGACTCGAGCGACGCAGGCGGCCAAACCTACTGTTGGGCAGCAGCCGGCAGACGAACTAAAAATTTTACCTCAAATCAGTCGCTGGTTGTTACCGGACCGGCGATGCCGCATAGTTATTGCCAAAAACAAACAATCGCCTGCCCTCGCTTGGAAAGTGCGCCAAATTGCCGGAGCGCAAGTTCGAAGTAAGGGACTGCCGGATTCGTTGCAGAGGCCCCGCCCCTTGTGAATGGGTAGTGGTACAGATTGATCAAGGATTCATCGCTTGCGCGATGAACGTCTGATACAGGTAGTGGTACAGATTTGAAACTGTACCACTATCGTGAATGATTTTGCTTGACAGAAGGGCGAACAAATAGTAAAATTAGAAATTCGCTCCAGAGCGAAAAATGACATTGTGGACGATCTTTGACAATCTAGCAGCTAGCGAAACTGGGCTCTTAGCTCTTGGCCTTTAGCTCTTAGCTAAAACCAACCCAGTTAACCACAAGGGACACGAAGGAACACGGAGGAGATCGGGTGATCGGGTGATCGGGTGATCGGAAAACCTTTCAACCCTACGCCAATCTGGGATCGACTGGGATGGGATGGCGTAAGTGCTTTGGAATCCTAGTTGACGCAAGGGGGGAGGGGTGGAGGATCGCCGACATCGCCGGAATCGCGGGTGGCCGGAAAGCCCACCGCCGAGGGCGGCGGTGCCACAAGACCCCTCTGAAATCCACGCCAAATTGGGATACCTTGGGATGAAATGGGATGAGGGGGGAGGGGGGAGGGGGTACGATCCTCCGCCGAACTTGAAGGCGCTATTGCCGCCATCGGCGGGTCTACTTACTTTCCAGCTGCTTCCAGCTTGAGTGACACCGTGTACTGTCCCTTTTCTTCCACCGTCAGGCCCTGTCCCCGATTGCCAATCGTCCTCTGAAAATCCGGGTCATTAATTTCGCTGCTCAGATTCACGCTTTCCACGGCCAGCATCCGGTAGCTTCCCGGCGCCACGCCGCGAAAAGTGAATTTGCCTTTTGAATCGGCGCTGGCACGCCGGAAGAGATCGGGCGGCCCGGGCTCAGGCACATCTGGAATCAGCAGGATTGAGCCGCGAGTGGGTTCTTCTTCAGCGTCAAACAAAGTGCCGTCAATGCGCGCGCCTGCGGGACTCAGCACAATTTCAATGTCTCCGCGCATGCCGCTTACCACCACATTGTCCGGCGGCATGTCATGGCCGGAGACCGCCAGCGATTTCAGATAGTAGTCTTCCGGCAGGTTGCGAATGGCAGCGTGGTAGCGGCGCTCGGGGCGGAACTGAGCGTCAAATCTGAATTCAGGAAAACTCGCGCTCGCCCGCACGCGAGGCATGGTTCCTTCGCCGGCGAACTCCAATATGACACGCGCGATGGGATTCTTCAGATCTCCCGTAATTGTGACGTGGCCGGCGGCGGCAAAATCCGGCAGAGCTGAGATCTGCACGTTTTGCGCGCCCTGATCGCCGACCTCAACCGTCTCCTCACCTTCAAACGTTAGATTGTCTTGAATAAAGCTGGCGCGCACTGTGTAGGTCCCGGGAGCCAGACCGCGAATCTCAAAAGCGCCATTTTGGTGGGAAACCTGCCCAGGAATTCCATCGCCTCCCATATAGGGCGTCCAGAAAGCGGAGACCTGCCCGTTCGGGGGTGGTCCGCCTGTCATTCCATTAGTGACTCGGCCGCGTATCGAAACCACTGGCGCGCTGATCAGCAGAAAATTGGCGGCAATCTCATCGCCCGGATTCAGCTTCAGGCTCTGTGCCTGCCTAAAGTCGCTGGTGGATGGATAAAACTGGGAAGGATAGGTGTAAGCGGGATCGGGGACGGCGGGCATTTCGACTTTTACTGGATTGCCCCGATTGTCCGTTGTTTTCTGGAGCGCGTTTACGGTCTCTACGATGGAGGTCAGCGTGGCGAGCGCTTTGGATTTGTACTCCACTACCACGTAGTATTTGCCTGGATGAAGCCCGGCAATGCGGTACTCTCCGCGATCGTCGGTCATTGCCTTCCCGGCAACTCGCAGGTCCATCTGGCCAAGGCGCATCTGGACCGCCAGCAGCCTGATTTCCGCGTCCTGCACCGGATCGCTGTATTCATCCAGCACTTCGCCGCTAACCACCGCCGCCGGCATCAACCGCACCGGCACATTTTTGACGTGATCGCCGGCGGCAACCTCAAACGTGGGCTGATACTCGCGCTTGCGATCATCTGAGAAGAATCCCTGGCGCTCCGCCATCAGCCGGTAGATGCCCGGTTCGACGTTCTTGAACATGAAATGGCCGCTGCCATCGGCGCGCTGGGACTTGCTGCCGGTCCCTTTCAAGTGCAGCAGCGTAACCGTTGCGCGCGGGACCGTCCGGCTGTTCTGGATATTGATGACACTGCCTTCAACGATTGCCGGCGGCGGGTCTTCAGGAATGGTTTGAGCGGCCAGCGGGAGTGCCAGCGCCAATGCCGCCAGGATCGTTCTTTGAGCGCTTGCCATTCGTGCCTGCCGCCTGTTCCCTGAAAATCATGCCCCGCTTTGCGGGGGTACGGCGTAAAACTTCAGTTAATTTCTGCTGTAGCGGTTCTTCTTCTTGTCCGCATGCCGCTCCAGCGCCAGCTCGATCAGCCGGTCAATCAGTTTCGGATATTCAAGCCCTGAAGCCGCCCACATCTTGGGATACATGCTGATGGAAGTAAAACCGGGCATGGTATTGATCTCATTCAGGTACAGCTTCCCGTTTTTTGGGTCCATCAAAAAGTCAACCCGCGCCAGTCCCGAGCAATCCACTGACTTGAACGCGCGGACGGCCATCTCTTGCACTTCTTTCATCTGTTTCCTGCTGATTTTGGCCGGGATCACCGGCTGCGATCCCTCGTCAATGTATTTGGCGTTGTAATCATAGAATTCCGCGGCGGGCACAATCTCACCCACCGTGGAAGCCACCGGCTCATCGTTGCCCAGCACGGCGCACTCCAGCTCCCGCGCTTTGTGCTTCTTGCCGCCCACGCCCTCTTCAATCACGATCTTGCGGTCATATTCGGCGGCGACTTTGATCGCCGGCCCCAGCTCTTTGCGATCATGCGCCTTGGAAATCCCCACCGACGATCCCAGGTTCGCCGGCTTCACAAACACCGGATACTGCAGTTTTCTTTCCACCAGCTTTGTAATCCTCTTCGGATCTTTTTCCCACTGGCTGCGCAAGATGGTCACATGCTTCACGATCTTCAAGCCGGCGAAGGCGAAGAGCTGCTTCATGATGTCCTTGTCCATGCCCGCCGCCGACCCGAGCACGCCCGCGCCGACATAAGGAATGTCGGCCAGTTCCAGCAGTCCCTGGATCGTGCCATCTTCACCAAACGTGCCGTGTAACACGGGGAAAATCACGTCCACGTCAATGCCTTTTTGCATCGAGCCCGGCGCGCTCTCAAAGGGGACCAATCCGTGGGCCTGCGGCACCGGCGGCACAATCACAGCTTCACCTTTGGCCAGCACCACCGCGCCCGGCGTGGTTTCAGGATCGCCCGCGCGCAGATGCCTGCCGCTTTCCGAAGGAGCACTCTCACCGCGCAGAAGGCGCTCAGCGTGGCCCTCAGACAGCCAGCGGCCTTCCTTGGTGATGCCGATCGGCACCACCTCATACTTTTGTTTGTCGATGGCATTCAGGACCGAAGCGGCTGATAGCAATGAGACTTCATGTTCGCCGCTGCGTCCGCCGAAAAGGATTCCCACCCTGAGCTTCTTCATCTCAAATACTGTAAAGCAGCACTCAGCAGTCAGCAATCAGCCGCTCAGCACTCAGCCATCAGCCCCGAAACAGTTCCTGTGAACCACGAGCGAAAACCTTTGAAACACGGAGGAATGGAGGCAGCGGAGGAGCTTGATTTGATGATTTGATGATTTGATGATTTGATGTTCTTCATTCCTCCGCTTACTCAGTTCCTCTGTGTTTCAGGTTTTCTTCTCGGTATGCATATCGTTTCGGGGCTGAGTGCTGATGGCTGAGTGCTGACTGCTGATTGCTGACTGCTTCTTCAGATGCCTTCTTTTTTGTCCTGGCAGCTCTTGCTGGCTGAGCGGACAAAGTCCGCCAGCTTTCCCTGCTTTTGTTTTTCCAGGAGATCATCCAGCGCTTTGGACTTGGCCTGCGGCTCGCTCTTTACGATCGAGCTGTAGGACTTGAGCGCGCTTTCAACGCCGGCAAGGAATTGCGCATCCAGATCGCCTGCTTTGTCAGGGTGCTCAATGATGTAAGCCGCGCTGCCGAAAGTGGCCTGATAGGAAAGCTGGGGCGTGTATTTGTTCTGCTCCGTGAGAAAGTCCACACCAAACAGGATTGGGGCGCAGATATTCACGTTGATATCGGGAATGTCCTCAAGCCATTTTTTGGCCCATTTTTTGTCGTCGTAAAGTGACTTATCCAGCGGGCTTTGTTCCAGTTTACGCGTTAGAGCCAGGAACCTCTGACGCTCGGCCGCTGTTGAAGCTGCATGCTTGGGTTCATCTTTAGGTTCATCCTGGGCGAAGGCCAGGACAGCCAGGAAAAACAGTATGAGTGAAATCAGGCCCGCTTTACGCATTCTTTCCCCCCACCGCAGGCAAAAATGGTGATAGACGATTATAAGAGGTCGCCGTACAAGTAGAAAAACCTTGAAACACGGAGGAACGGAGGAAACGGAGGCGGAAGAGATTGCCAAAAATCGCCGAAATTGCCAAAGATTGCCAAAATTTAAAACCTTACTACTGGTTGTGCTAATCGCTAAAGGCAACGGTGGTGAAGTTTTGCTTCTGTGATCACTCTCAATTATTTCTCCTCTGCTTACTCCTTTCCTCCGTGTTTCAAAGATTTTGGCTAAGCAGTTAGAGGATCTTTTTTCCGAACGCCGAAAGCGCCAGCTCCACGGCCAGGTCGGCGGTGCGATTATGTTCATCGATGACCGGGTTGACTTCCACGATCTCAAAGCTCGTCATGCGGCCGTGGTCGGCAATGATTTCCATTGCCAGATGGGCTTCGCGATAGCTGGCGCCGCCGCGCACCGGAGTTCCCACACCGGGAGCGTCTTCCGGGTCGATCCAATCCATGTCGAGCGAAACGTGGTAGCCGGCAGTGTTGCGTCCGGCAACGCGCAGGGCCTCTTCAATCACGGTGCGCATGCCGCGCTCGTCGATATCGCGCATGGTGTAGACCTCAATGCCGGTTTCCTTGATGTTTTCTTTTTCGCGGGAGTCCACGTCGCGTATGCCCACCAGCACGCAGTTTTCCGGCTGCACTTTGGGTGAAAAGCCATAGATGCCGGCCAGTTCTGCTGGTCCCAGTCCCATGATTGCCGCCAAAGGCATGCCATGCACGTTGCCGCTGGGAGAAGTTTCCGGTGTATTGATGTCAGCGTGGGCGTCAATCCAGATCAGGCCGACCTTCTGCTCCTGCACGCGCCGCTGCTGGCGGAAGAACTCGGCAACTCCGGCCACCGTACCGGCGGCCACAGAGTGGTCTCCGCCCAGCACCAGCGGAAATTTTCCCGCTTCCAGCGTCTTCAATACCTGCTCCGCATGCTTGGTGCAGGTGGCGGTGATTTCTTTCAGGTATTTGGCCTGGGGATCGCCAGATTTTTTCTGCTCGGCGATGGCCACGGCAATATTGCCGCCGTCTTCCACCACGTGGCCAAGTTCTTCCAGACGTGCTTCCAGTCCGGCGACACGAACGGCGGAAGGCCCCATGTCCACGCCGCGGCGGGAAGCGCCAAGGTCTAGCGGTACGCCCAGAATTTTGATCTTCTTGGGAACAATGTTATCGGCAACCACGGGCCGGTTCGCCGGCTCTGCTTTGATCGCCACTGGTGTTGTTGTCGTCGGGTCCGGAGTCATAGTTTCCAGTCTTCAATCTCAACGAAACTAGCAAAAAAATTAGCCGCGAATCAACGCGAAGTTACGCGAATCGGATTAAGCATAATTCGTATGGTTACCGTTTCGCGGTCTTCGTCTCCAAAACACTCAATTACCCAAATCCGCCTGAATTCGTGTTCATTCGCGAAATTCGCGGCAACGCTTTTTTGATCTGCGCCCGTCAGCGGAAATCTGCGGCGATGTTTTTTGCTGAGCGCTGAATGCTGATGGCTGAGTGCTCCTTCCTATGGATAGATGCGGGTCAATGTTCGGGCAAAGGGAATTGTTTCACGCACGTGCTCCAGGCCGCATACCCAGGCCACGGCGCGCTCAATGCCCATGCCGAATCCCGAGTGCGGAACACCGCCAAACTTGCGCAGGTCCAGATACCACTTGAAGGCCGATTCCGGCAGTTCGTGCTCCTGAATTCGCTTCAGCAGCAGGTTGTAGTCGCCAATGCGCTGCGAACCGCCGATGATTTCGCCATAGCCTTCCGGCGCCAGCACGTCCACGCACAGCGCCAGTTCCGGACGTTGCGGATCAGGTTCCATATAAAAAGCTTTCACCTTGGCGGGGTAGCGATGCACCATGACCGGCTTATCAAATTGCGACGAGAGATAGGTTTCATCGGGCGAGCCGAAATCGCCGCCCCACTCGAACCTGGCCTCCACCTGGCCCTTGGCGTGTCCTTCCTGAAGCATTTTGACTGCTTCATCATAGGCGATGCGGGGAAATGGCGGCTTGATGTTGGCCAGTTTGGTTACGTCGCGCCCAATGGTTTCCAGATCGGCCTTGCGATTGGTTACCGCGCTCTGCACCAGATGGCTGATGAACTCTTCCGCCAGCTGCATGATGTCGTCGAGTTCGGCATACGCAACTTCCGGCTCGACCATCCAGAACTCGGTGAGGTGACGGCGCGTCTTGGATTTTTCCGCGCGGAACGTCGGTCCGAAGGAATAAACCTTGCCCAGCGCCATGGCCATGGCTTCGATATAGAGCTGGCCGGACTGCGTGAGGAACGCCTGGTCGTCGAAGTAGTCGACCTCAAAGAGCGTTGAGGTGCCTTCGCAAGCCGCTGGGGTAAGGATCGGCGGATCGGTGAGCGTGAAGCCGCGATCGTCAAAAAAATTACGCGCCGCGCGGATGATCTCCGCCCGCACACGCAGGATCGCCGTCTGCCGTGGCGTGCGCACCCACAGGTGGCGGTTCTCCATCAGGAAATCAATGCCGTGTTCTTTTTTCGCGATGGGGAACGGATCGTCTTCCGGCACACGCTGCAATACCTTCACGTCGTTCACGTCCAGTTCATAGCCGCCCGGGGCGCGCTTGTCCGCGCGGACTTTGCCGGTGACGATCACGCTGGATTCGTCCGTGAGGTTCTTAAGCGCGTCAAAAACCTCCGGCGTCACCTGGTTTTTGGGCACGACGCCCTGGATCACGCCGGTGCCGTCCCGGAAGATGGGAAAGATCAGCTTGCCGCTTTCGCGCTTGTTGTATAGCCAGCCCCGAATGGTGACGGCCTGGCCGTCATGCCGGCCGATATCGGCGATGGTGGTTACTGGTGCCTGTGTCGTTGTTTCCATAATGAAAATCGATTCAATTTCTAGATTCGTCAAGAAGTTTAAAACCCAAAATCTTTGAAACACGGAGGAAAGGAGGGAACGGAGGAATCAAAGTTTGATTTTGCAATCATTGCAACTCCCAATTTCTTCGCTTCTCCGCGATGATTCCATGTCTTTCGATCTCCCGAATTTTCTCCGTGCCTCCGTGTCTCCGTGGTGAGATTTGGCGTTCCGATCACCCGATTCCTTCCGTCACGCCCGCCCTCTCCAGCTTTCCGTAGCACTCGGCCATCTTTCCCGGAACGTCCATGTCCTCTGCGCCTTCAATTTCCAGCAGCAAGGCCGGCGCTCCCGGCGCGGCCCGCAGCGATTGCATCGTCTGTTCCCAGTCAATCGTGCCTTCGCCCGGCCACAAATGTGAATCCTTGTCGCGCTTGTTGTCATGAATATGGGTGGAGCGGATGCGGCCCTCAAGCACGCTAAACGCCTGGTGCACGGAGCTCATCAGGTGCGCATGGCCCACGTCAAAGCAGACGCCCAGGTCTTCATAGCGCAGCAGCCGGATCAACTCTTTCAGCTTTTCCGGGGTCGAAAGATCATTGGGAATATTTTCCAGCAGCAGGCTTACTCCCAGCGGCCGGGCAAAAGCGCGCAGGTGTTCGATGCCGCTCAGCGCGTTTTCAAACTTGCGCGGATCGTCATACTCGTTGGCCTTGCCGATGTGCTGGATCAGGTAGCGGAAAGGCACGTACTCGGCCACTTCAATCGCGCGCTTGATCTCGTCCATGGCGTCAATGCGCATGCGCTTATCAGGATCAATAATGTTCACCGGCTGCCCGCCGGAATGAAAATTGTTGTCCATGTAAATGGGCGCGTGAATGGAGTGGAACTCGACCTTCTCAGACTTGAACCAGTTGCCCACTTCCTTCACGTGGTCTTTATCGTGATAGTTGAAGTGTCCGCGCGCGGCAAAAATCTCAAGCGCCTGCGCTCCACCGCGGACCATGGCGTCCAGCAGGCCGGGATGCAGCCGCCGCTTGATATAGACGTGACTCGACATTGCGCGCAGCATCAGTAGCCCACCGCCTTTCCCCCGTTGCGCCCGTCCGGCGCTCCCAGCAGTTCGCCGGTTTTGGGATCCACGGCGATACACTCACCGTCACTCCAGTAGGTTTCCGTCTTGATCTTGTGGCCGCGTGCCTGCAGCAGCTTGACCGTGTCGGGAGAGATCCCGGTCTTCTCAATGTCAATTTCGTCGGGCTGCCACTGGTGATGGAAGCGCGGCGCGTTGACCGCCTGTTGAATATCCAGCCCGTAATCGATGACGCCCATCAGAATGTTGGCCACCGTGGTGATGATGCGCGGTCCGCCGGGCGAGCCCAGCACCATGAACAGCTTGCCATCTTTCAGAACGATCGTCGGGGCCATGGCGCTCAGCGGACGCTTTCCCGGAGCAATGGCGTTGGCTTCACCCTGAATCAAGCCATAGCCGTTCGGCACACCGGGCTTGGAAGTGAAGTCGTCCATCTCGTCATTGAGAAAGAAACCAAGTTTGCCGGCGGTTACTGCGGAGCCAAAACCGTCATTCAAAGTTGTAGTCACGGCCACGGCGTTTCCCTGCGCATCCACCACCGAAAAATGCGTGGTGTTGTTGGATTCAGGACCCGTGTACGGCGAATGCAGCGCGGCCCGGCGGTCAAGTTCGCCAAAGCCTGAGGGCCGGCGCACGTCCTTGCTGTCCGTAGCGCGCATCATGTCCAGCGACTGGCGCCAGCCGTCAGAGTATTTCTTGTCGATAAGCTGGGCCACGGGTACCTGGATGAAGTCTGAGTCGCCCAGCAGCTCCGCGCGATCAAAGAAGGCGCGGCGAAAAGCTTCCACCGTCACGTGGATAGCGTCGGCTGAGCGGTTGCCCATCTTGGCCAGGTTATAGCCTTCAAGAATATTCAGGGCCTCGATCAGGGTGATGCCGCCGGAACTGGGCGGCGGCGCGCTGATGATTTCATAGCCGCGGTAGGTTCCCTTGATCGGCTGGCGTTCTTTTACTTCATATTCAGCCAGGTCTTCGGCGGTAATGAGCCCGCCGCCGCGTTGGATCTCTGCCGCCAGCTCGCGCGCCATGGCGCCTTTATAAAACTCACTGGACTTGGGATTGGCGGCAATGCGCTCCAGCGTTCGTGCCAGCTCCGGCTGGCGGAAGATCTCTCCCGGCTCGTAAAACTTTCCGTTACGCTGGAAGATGCGCCTGGCATCGCCCAGCATCACGCGGTCCTCATCCAGGTGAGTCGTGGAATTTTGCTCGTAGTGCATGGAGTGCGCTTCCTCATAGGTGAGCTTCACGCCCACGCGGGCCAATCGGATGGCCGGCTCCATCACAGTGCGTAGTGAAAGCTTGCCCCAATGCTGTTCCGCGTAGACCAGTCCCGCAACGGACCCGGGCACGCCGATAGCTTTATACCCAACCCGGCTGGCGTTGGGAATCACATTCCCCTGGGCATCGAGATACATGTCACGGCTGGCGGCTTTAGGGGCCTTTTCGCGAAAGTCGAGGAAGTGCAGCTCGCCGTTGGCTTTGCGCAGCAGCATGAATCCGCCGCCGCCAATATTTCCCGCCGCAGGATGGACGACGGCGAGCGCAAACCCGGTGGCGACTGCCGCGTCCACGGCGTTTCCGCCCTGACGCAAGATGTCCGCGCCGACCTGGGAAGCCTGCTGGTGGATACTGACCACCATGGCCTTGCGGGCATGCACCGGCCTGAGCCCTTGTGCATGGCTTAGATCAGCCGCCATCACACAGCAGACAACCAGCTTACAAATCAGAAGTTTACGCAGAACTGTCATCTGAATCGCGGACTCCGATGAGCTGATGCAAACCGGCCAGGGTTGCAGACCAACTCTTGCCGCCAGGGGCAGGGCCTGTATGGATCGCAATCGTGCTCACAGGCCAGCTAATGAGGCTAGCTTACCCATTGCAGGACAGTCAAATCGGGGCGGGCGGAAACGGCAATCAACACCAGGCGAATCAAGGCTAGTCCTTCGGCACGGTTTCTGAAGTCTCTTCCGACTTTCCACTCTCATTGCCACGAAGGTCGACCGCCGTGACCGAGTAGAAATACTTCATGCCGGGCTGGATATTGGGATCGGGAAAGCGCGGCGTTTTGACCAGCTCAGAATTGATCTTTACCGGCGGCCCATTTCCGCTGTGGCGATAAACGTTGTAGCCCGCCAGGTCAGGCTCGGTGTTGGCGGTCCAGGTAAGGTCGATAAACGAATTCTGCGGCATGGCGCTATAGACGGCCTGCAAGCCGGCAGGCGACGCTGGCGGGAATGAGTCATGGGCCAGCACATCGACGGTGGGTGAATCATCGCCCTCAATTTCGCCTTTGTGGTTGCCGTCCTGCCAGAGTGTGACTGGGGTGATCCAGTATTGGTAAGTCTTTTCCCACTCGATTCCTGTATCGACAAGGCTCATGCCTTGATTGGCGGCATCCACTTGCTTCACCAGAACAGCTTCATTCGCTCCCAGCAGGCGCCGCATGACCTTGTAGGCGTACTGCGTCTGCAGGCGCAAATGGTTTTCCGGCGGCACAAACTCGTCCCAACTGATCATGATTCCAGCGGGCACTGAATTTGCCGAGACCTTATGCGGCGGCGCAAGATCGGGAGCAAGCGACACGGAAGCGCGGTTGGGCAGGCCAAATGATTTTCCGTTCCGGCCCTGCGCCAGGATTGAATAGACAGCAAATTCAGCCCCGCCGGAACGAAGCGCTTCGGTCAAAGTGTCCCTGGCCGTTGCCTGATCGCCGCGCCCCTCGCTCAACGTCGGCTTCAGCGGCAATTCGGAGATTGTCTGGAATTGAAGGTCAGGGCCCGGGCCTGAGCGCAGCGCGCGTTGCACCAGCATCTTGCCGGGCTTGCGGATGAGTTCGCCGTCACTGGTTTCTGTGGGGGTGGTCCAGGTGAGCGTAACGGTTGCGCCCTTGCGCTGGGCCTTCAGGTCGCCTACGACTTTGGGAATCTCAGCCGAGGGCGGCAGCGGAGCGCCAGGAACTCCGCAGCCGAGCAGCGCGGAGAGGGCGAGGATGAGGATGGCTGCATGAAATCCCGGACCCCGCGACTGGAAGCCTTGTGCGGTGTTCGCATTCTTGCAAAGAAGCGCGTGAGGGATCGCTATGGCCATGAAGATTCGAATTGAAATCTTATCAGGCTGCCGGTTCCCGAAATCCTCGAACCCTGCCTTGCGCGGCTCTCGCGTGGGCACGACGCCAACTAATTACTTCTAGCCAATCTCTGCCGTTCAATGCCATCCAGGGCCCGCCAGAGCGCCAGGGCAATTCTTTCCGCAGCTTGCAGCGCCTTCTTCTGGGAATCAGCGTCGCCATGTATCTGTTTTTCCAGTTGCTCATTCCACACGCGTGCATGGTGCACATCCGCCGTTTGATGGACCGTGAAGTAAGCGCAGGTCCGGGCATCGGCGCCGTACATCTCCACCAGTCCTCGAGCTTTTTCCTGTGCGACTCGCGGCACCTGCGATTCATAGGCGTAAAAGGCAGCCAGCGCCTCTGCTGCTGAGCCTTC
>Ga0164306_10000205_pt1 | contig 22531 bp, 16 predicted proteins | sample Whisoiple_242_MG_FD_110213 | JGI IMG/M metagenome (GOLD analysis project Ga0164306, IMG submission 110213) | Soil microbial communities amended with fresh organic matter from upstate New York, USA - Whitman soil sample_242_MG | ecosystem: Environmental > Terrestrial > Soil > Unclassified >... | reverse complement strand
TACGGTGACCAGCACCAGCTCTTCGGTCATCAACTTTGACCTGGACCTGGCCAATTCAGTGGTCCTGACCGGCACGCCGCCGACTTCAGCGACCGTGACCGCGAAATTCAACGTGACCACGGCGACGGCCAACAACTCCGACGAAGACAGCGGCGAAATGGACGACGTTCACGGCAGCGTGACATCGATTGCGGCGCCGAACTTCACCATCCAGACCAAAACCAGCAGCATCGTCTTTGCCACCAACAGCAGCACGCAGTTCAAGGACGGCATCACCGCCCTTTCACAGTTGAAGGTGGGCGACATAGTTGAAGTGGATGGAATGACGCAGCCTGACGGCAGCAAGCTGGCCACCAAGGTGGAAGTGGAAGAGAGCTCAAGCGGCGAAGAAGCTGAAGGCGTAGTCACCGCGGTGACCGGATCGCCGGCCACGCAGATCACCCTGGCGCACCAGTCAGATTCTTCCAACTCGACAACGCCTCCGGTCACGGTGGACGTTGCCATCGGCGCGGGAACCACGTTCCTGGTGCGGACAGACAAGCTGAGCATCAGCGGAACAGTGCCGGCCTTCGACGCCAGCCACATCGGCAAGGGCCAGCGAGTTGAAGCCGACGCGGGCAGCAGCACGGCCACGCCGATCGTCGCGGACAAAATCAAGCTGCGCGAGCAGGCGCTGGTGGGAACAGTCTCCGGAGCAAGCGCGTCCGGCTTTACGCTGACGCTGAACACCAACTCCGCTTTTGCCACCCTGACCGGTCAATCCACGGTCGCGGTCACAGTAATGAGCGGAACCAACCTAAAGGTCACACCCGCGAACGGCAACACGGTGCGCGTGCGTGGTCTTATCTTTGTGAGCGCGGGCACTTATACGATGATTGCCGCCCGCGTTGACGACAACAAATAACCCGTAACGATCATCCTTCCAATAACTGGCCCGCTTCGGCGGGCCTTTTTTATGGGAGCAATTAGCAATTGGCAATTGGCAATTAGCCAAAGCAAAACCTTTGAAACACGGAGGAAAGGAGGAAGCGGAGGAGAAGGTAGTGGGCCAGTTTGCATGATCAAACTGCTCCCATGAATGAATCGTCATTCCGAGGTCCGTTGAACGAGCGCGCGTTTTCTTCAGCGCGCGAGTAGGACCGAAGGACCTTGTGCTTTCTATTACATTGAGTCTATGTCACTAAACACAAGGTCCCTCAAGGCTACTCGCCCGCTCTGCCCATTCACGCCAAAAGCGGGCGCGAATGGGGACCCGAAAACGGGGGGCTCGCTTACGCCTTTCGGGATGACGACATAATTAAAGTGGGAAAATATCAAACTGACCCACTCCCGAGGGGAACAAGAATTTGGTAATTGGGTAATTGGGTAATTTGGGGATGAACTTACCTCGTTCTTTGTCCTTCACCATTTTCTTGGCTGCCGAAGAAAAAAACTGAAACACAGAGCGGAGGAGCATTGGGATTTGCAATTGTTGTTAGTGATCTCGTGAAAATCAAGGCTGCGGCCCGGTCGTCCCAATTACCCAATTACCAAATTACTCAATTACCAAATTCTTGTTCCCCTCCGCTTGCTCCGTTCCTCCGTGTTTCAAAGGTTTTGCCGTGATAGCGCTACTGATTGGGGGCCAAATGCTGACGGCTGAATGCTGACGGCTGAATGCTGAGAGCTGTTGTTGCTCAGTGCGCAGAAGCGACGCCGGAACCGCGCTTGCTTTCCTGCTGGATCACATTGCGCGTCTGGCCGAGCGCGCGATTAAGCGACGCCTTGGGGATCGAAGTGACGAGCGGTTTCAGCAGCCATCCCAGGCCGGTGGGCATGTCCCGGGTGAGTGAGAGCGCTTCACATTGCAGGTAAACGCCGCCATCTTTTTCTTCGAAACGCCAATAAGTATTCAGCCGCCACAGGTAGCCATGCCCGGTGCCGACGGGCAGCTCGTCGCCATCCGGCTTATCGGGGTCTTTTACTTCCGCAATGCGTGTGCTGATGGAGTTGGAATAGACCTTGGTCGAGTCCACGGCGCCCCAGTGGACGTCATAGGTGGTATTGAAATCCACGGTGGTGAATTTTTTCTGGTGCAGGCGCAGGAACATCTTGAAATCGTTGCCGTTGTGGGCCAGCGTGCGTGAGGCAGTCACGTCGGGCTTGTAGAGCTCGGCACGGCGGTCATAGTCCTGGACGATGGGAAGCGTTTTGGCCAGCGTGGCGCCGGGAATAAAGATGAGCCCCACCCAGTGATGCACCATGCCGTCGGGGACGTCTGAGCTTACGCCGGGGGCCTTGGTCTCCAGCTTTTGCACCAGGATCTCGCCATTCTTGAGCTGGTCAAAGGCCTGGCGCCTGGCGTCGGCGTTCATGGCATCGATATAAAGAAAAGGCCCGTCAGGACGCAGCTCATTGGCGAAGCGGGCTTCCGTGGCGGCGACGTAGCGGTCAAAGGCGGTGGTGGTCTTCTGCTTCAGCTCGGCCGCGCGTGCCGTCGTGCTCCAGGCGGCTGCGCAGAGCAGGATCAAAGTAGCAATCCGGGATCGATTCATTTGCGTCATCAGGTATGGCATGGGTCTCTAATTAAGATGCACGGTTCCGGGCGTTGTATCAAGGCGTTTCACGCTAAGTGACAGATAAATGATGCGGTTGATCTGAAATTTACCTGGATTTCACGGGAAAACCTTAGCACTGATTAGCACTGATAACACTGATCAGAAAAGAGCAGGAGAAGCATACCGCGGATGAACGCGGATGAACGCGGATCGGAAAAAGGGCGAGGAATTTCACCACGGAGACACGGAGAAGAGCAAAATAAAGATCTAACCCTGATTTCACGGATCACAAGGATTGCTCTTGCAATTCCGGCGATTTTGGCAATTCCGGTGATTTAGCAATTTTGGCAATCCTTCTGATCCGCGCTCATCCGCGTTGATCCGGCGGTAGTGTTTTGCTGTCTTTCCCAATCAGTGTGATCAGTGTTCATCTGGTCAGATTCTTCTCCCGGTTTTCTCCGTGCCTCCGTGTCTCCGGGTAATGGGTTAGTTTGCCTGATCAAACTGCTCCCATGAATGAATCGTCATCCTGAGGTCCGTTGAACGAGCGCGCGCAGTCTTCAGCACGCGAGTAGGACCGAGGGACCTTGTGCTTCACATTGAGTTTATGGGAGTTTATGTCACTAAAATACAAGGTCCCTCAAGGCTGCTCGCCCGCTCTGCCCATTCACGCCAAAAGCGGGCGCGAATGGGGACCCGAAAACGCGGGGCTCGCTTACGCCTTTCGGGATGACGACATAAATTAAAGTGGAAAAATACCAAACTGACCCACTACCTGTCTCCGTGGTGGATTGAGATTGGTTGCGTTACCATCGTTCTGTGGAGGCATCATGTCCATTCGACCCGTCAAGAAGCTGATCAAGTCCAAGCCCACGATGGAAGGAGCCGGCGTCCACCTGCGAAGGGCATTCGGGTTCGGCAATACCAGTGACTACGATCCCTTTCTGCTGCTGGACGATTTCCGCAACGAGCTGCCGGAAGATTATCTGGCCGGATTTCCGTGGCATCCGCATCGCGGCATTGAGACCATCACCTACGTCCTGGCTGGGACGGTGGAGCATGGCGACAGCATGGGCAACAGCGGCGCCATCGCCGCCGGTGACGTGCAGTGGATGACGGCCGGCAGCGGCATCATCCACCAGGAAATGCCAAAAGGCGATCCCACAGGACGTATGCATGGTTTCCAGCTCTGGGCGAATCTGCCTTCGGCGCTCAAGATGACCCCGCCGCGTTACCAAGAGGTAAAGGCCGGGGAAATTCCGGAGATCACGGACAACGATGGAACGCACGTGCGGCTGGTCTGCGGCAATTTCTGGGGGAAGAAAGGCCCGGTGGAAGGCATTGCCGCCGATCCCACATATATAGATGTCTCAGTAGCGCCGGGGCGGCGCAAGACGCTGCCGGTGGAACACACGCGCCACGCTTTTGCTTATGTGTTTGGCGGATCGGGAAAATTCTGTAACGCGTCGGGCCCGCTGGCCGTCCCGACGGAAAGCGTGAACTGGCTGGATACCGCGCCGCCCTCGCACGCCGACAATCGGTCGCTCATCCTGTTTGACAGCGGCGACGAAGTCACGGTGCAAGCCGGGGAAGACGGCATCCGCTTTCTGCTGGTCTCGGGCAAGCCGCTGCAGGAGCCCGTGGCATGGTACGGGCCAATTGTGATGAACACGCAGGAGCAGTTGCGGGATGCGTTCCAGGAGCTGGAGAAGGGGACGTTTTTGAAGACGAAAAACGCCTGACTGCCTTCTCTGGAGAAACGCCGTAGTGCGGGTTGAGTCACTCATTCGACTGGCGTAAGCTTGTTTCTATGGATAATTGGATTGTCACTGACCCAGAGCACCTTGGAGGCAGTCCGCGTGTGCGCGGCACACGCATCTCTATCGCGCTTATTCTTGAGTCGTTCGCCGCAGGCATGACCATTGCCCAAATTGTGGACGCTTATCCCAGCCTGACTGAGGAATCGGTGCGCGGTGTTCTTGGCGAACTGGCCCGGCGGAAAGACCTCCAACCGGCGTGAGAATTCTGCTGGACGAGAATCTACCCCGGAAGCTCGTGGCCGCGTTGCGTGCGGAAGGCCACGAAGTGGAATCGGTTCACACCTTGAGGCTCCAGGGATTAGAGAACGGAAAGCTTTACGAATTCGCTCGCGATAGCTTCGACCTTTGTTTCACACGCGACGCTGGTTTTGCCAACAATGTTCGCCAAGGCGCACCGCCTTCGCGATTGAAATTGCTGCGAGTGACTCTGCAACAAAAACCACAGGATGAATTTGTACTGGATTTTATTTCAGTTTTTCGTGCAAGTGATTGGACCCAGTTCGGTCACGGCGATGACTGGCCGCATTCATCAGACGATGCCTCGTAGGATTGGCTTCATTACCCGATGCGATACACTCTAGCGCATGCTTCCGCTCGATAACGCGGTCTGGACGGCGCTCACGACCAAGCAGGCGCAGCACGCGCAAAGCTCGGCGCTGGCGCGCCGCTTTCCGCCGGAGATGACTTTGCTGGGGGCCCTGGCCGCGAACACGGCGATGGCGTTTGAGTCGCTGGCACAGCTGATACAACGCGATCCCGTCACACTTTATTTCACCGCAGCGCCGCACATACCCGCGGGATGGGAAATCCTGCGCGCCGTGGAGCTGCACCAGATGGTTCAGGAGACGGATGCGCCTGCGGCTTTGTCGCCACATGAAACGACGGCGACTGCAGACGAAGCGGACAAAAGCGCGCCTGAGGTGATCGAGCTTACCCCGGCTGACGTTCCGGAGATGAGCGTGCTGTACACGGCAACGCGTCCGGGGCGCACGCTGTGCCAGCGCATCCAGAAGCTGGGACCGTTCCTGGGCGTGCGCGAATCAGGCAAAGAAGCCGGCAAGCTGGTGGCAATGGGCGGGCTGCGGCTGCATATCGCGGGCTATCGCGAGATTACGACGGTGGCGACCCTTCCCGGCCACCAAGGCCGCGGTTATGCGACGGCCATTGTGCGTGCGCTGGTGGAGCGCATACGGTCGCGCGGCGACCGGCCGTTCCTGACGGTCGGCACAGGCAACACGCGGGCGATTGAGATTTACAGGCGCCTGGGATTCAAGGAGCGCACGCTGCTCTATTCGCAGACGATCCGGCGGGCGTAAATCCTGAAGTGTGTTTATAAGGGAGAAAACATGCGCGTACGAATTTTTGTTGCGATCATTGCAGCAATGAGCTTCTGTGGGGCCGCTCAGCTCAAGGCTGCGCAATGCGGGTCAATGCAATCGCAGACGCCGCAGGCCAAAACCGCGACGGCAGCCCAGCAAGCGAAGACAGCGCAGGATGAGGCTGCGAAACCTGGCGATCCCGCAAAAAAGCTGGGCGCGTTTGTGGGCAAGTGGGAGACGGAAGGCGCGTTTGCCGGCGGGCAGAAAACCAGCACCAGCCTGGAATGCCGCTGGTCACCGCAGGGCGTTTACCTGGTGTGCGACCAACTGGTGCGGATGGCCGGCGAGCATCGCCAGTTCACGGTGTACTCCTACGACAGCAAGACGGGCAACTACTCTTACACCACGCTGGCCGATCCTGGAGCAAAGCCCTCGAGCGGCGGGATCACGATCAAAGGCAATCTGTGGACCTACGAATCCAGCTTTGAAGCCAACGGCAAGACGACGATGATCCGCACCACGAATGAGTTTGTCGACGACAAGACCGAGGTGTTCAAAGTGGCATCGTCAGACGACGGCGGCGCGCACTGGAAGATTGCGCTGGAAGGCAAGGCGCGGAAGATCGGCGATTGAAGGAGCCTTGGGGTCCGCTCCGCTTTTTACTCGTAGCGCAGGGCCTCAATGGGATCGAGACGCGACGCCTTGATGGCGGGCAGCATGCCGCTGATGAGACCGACGACGATAAGGATCGCGGTGGAAACCAGCAGGTGCGTGGGCGAAATGAAAAGATGAATGTCGCCGGCGTCGGCATTCTTGGCCATGACGCTATAAACGGGGATCCGCCCGATGACCCATGAGATGACGTAAGCCACGATGATGCCAAGCAGTCCGCCGGCAAAGGTGATGGCCATGGCTTCAGCCAGGAACTGCGTGAGGATATCGCGGCGGCGCGCGCCGAGCGCCTTTTCCACGCCGATTTCGCGCGTGCGCTGGGTGACCGAAACCAGCATGATGTTCATTAATCCAACGCCGCCGATGCCGAGCGTGAGCGTGCCGATCAGAGTGAGCAGCACCTGCAACGCCATGGTGATGATCTGCCAGTTGTTGAGGTTCTTCATGGTGTTCCAGACAAAGACCGCGCGCGGGTCTTTGCCGTTGAAGCCGTGCGACGTGCCCAGCACGCTGCGAATATCGCCTTCAACTTTTTCGTACTCCAGGCCTTCATAATCGAGCCAGATACCGTCGAGGTAGCGCGTGTCGCGGATATCGCCCATGGTGCTGAACGGGATATAGACGATGGCGTTTGCGTTGTTGTCGCCTTCTTCCTGCATTTTGGGCGTAAGCACGCCGATCACCTGAAAGCTGATGCCGGCAATACGGACGCTTTCACCCAGCGCGGGCTGGCCGGAAAAAAGCTTGTCCTTGACGTCAGAACCGAGCACGGCCACGCGCGAGCGCTGCAACTCGTCGGCATCGTTATAGAAGCGGCCTTGCTCCACCTCGATGGCGCGCACCGGCACGATGGCCGGCATGAAGCCGCTCACGCTGAATTGCTTTGTCCGGTTTTCATGCTGCACGTTCGTCTGGAATGACGCTTCCGGCGTGATGTGCCGCACCACGGGAAGCTGCTCCTGCAGGCGCTGCACATCGTCGATGGTGAAACGCACCTGCGTGCCCGCCTTGGAGCCGCCGGCCTGCAAGGACGTGCGTCCGGGAAAAACTCCCATCATCTGCATGCCGAAATTGGAGAAGATAGCGGTGATGGCGCGGCCGAAACCAGCGCCATAGGCCAGCAGAATCACCACCGTGGCAATGCCCCAGGCCATGCCGAGCATGGTCAGCGCGGTGCGCCGGCGGTTGTGCTTGATGGAGGCGTATGCCTGTCCTAAAAGATCGTGGACCATCCGGCTACTCCCTCCTCAGCGCTTCCACCGGCTGCAAGAGCGACGCTTTGCGCGCGGGATACAATCCGGCGACAATGCCGGCAATCGAAAGCGAGATCACCGCCGCGGCCGCCGACGCCGGCACAATATGCGGCAGATCGAATCCCGGAGGCGTTGGCAGCTTGGCCAGCACGGCCATTACACCGGCGGAAATCGCAATACCAATGCCGCCGCTCAGCGCCGTAAGGAAAACGCCTTCCAGAAAAAACTGCATCAGAATGCGGCGGTTGGTGGCGCCCAGGGCCTTCATCAAGCCAATTTCCCGCGTGCGCTCCGTAACGCTTACCAGCATGATATTGATGATTCCAATAGCTCCCAGAACCAGAGTCACCATGCCGACGCCGCCCAGAAACAAGTCCATGCCATCAAAAATTTTCCCGACCATGTCCTGCGTCTGCACGGTGTCCCAGCCTTCAAAGGCGTCTTTGTTCCTGGCATCAAAGCCATGATTGCGCGCGATGATTCTGTGGATCTGCTCCACGGCGCCCGCGTGCTTGTCGCGGCTCACCGGCCGCAATATCAAGTTCCCGATGTCATCCACCGTGTGCTCGCTCTTCATGGGAAAATACTGGTGCATGGTGCTGAACGGGATATACACGCGCAGGTTTTGCAGATTATTTTCCTGCCGCCCGATATTGGCCAGCACGCCCACCACCTCAAACCGAATCCCATTCAGCAGGATGGTGCTGCCGATGGCCGGCCGCCCGGGAAACAAATTCCGCATCATCTGGTAGCCCAGCACGCACACCTGGCGCTTCTGGTCTTCATCGCCCTGGTTCAGCCAGCGCCCTTCGCCCTGCGGCAGGTACCGGATGTGATTAAAGTTCGGCGTGCTTCCACTCACAGATCCGCTGGCGGTGGCAAAATCGCTCACTGACCGGATGTCGCCGCGGCCCACCACCGGCGCAACATCGCCCACCAGCGTGGCTTCCCGCTTGATGTCCAGGTAGTCCTTATAGGTAAGAAAATAGCGCCGCATCTCCTGCGACTGCCCTTCCACCGCCGGTATCTGCCCGCCCCAGATAAAAATCACGTCTTCGCCGATCGTCGCCATGTTCTTGCGCTGCCCCGAGCGGAACCCTTCACCCACGCCCACCAGAAACAGCAGCGACCCCACGCCCCATGCAATGCCAAACATGGTCAAGAATGAGCGCAGCTTGTGCGCCCACAATATGCTCAGCACCTGCCCGATCGTGTCTAACGCCATTCTCATCTGCTATTGAGCCTTAACTTCGTGATCCACCACGGAGGCACGGGGAAAACCGTGGGAAGAATCTGGCCGCTGATTAGCACTGATCACGCTGATCAGGAAAGATCTGGTGATCGGAAAGCCAAGGGATATTGCCTTTCAATTTCGGCGATTTTGGCAATTCCGGCGATTTTGGCAATCTTCCCTATGAGTTCAATCTGTGTTAATCAGCGGTAAGGTTTCGCCTTTCCGATCACGCGCGATTCCGGCGATTACGTGCGATCACGGCGATTCCCTATCGCTGCTCTGTAATACGAGCCGCAACCCCTTCTGGTTCCAAGGTTTTTAGACGGGTGAAAGCAAGAATTGTCCCGGGCTTAATCTTCCGTTGCGGCGGACCGCCGATTCAGGCCAAAAACCGGGGACGAACGGGGCCCCTTGTAGCGAAGCGAACGCGCTAAAAGGCTTTCCTGTGCCGCGCCTACGGCGCTCAATTCCTTTCTATACCTTACCCACGCTTCCGGCTTCGCGTCGCTCGCCTTCAGCATGGGCTAACTTGTCGTCGCGCCTACGGCGCTCGGATCGTCGTCCCGGGTGCAGTACCGTTACCTTTGAAAGCGCACCGAATCTCACGCTTCGTAAGAACGCGGAGAATGCAAAATGGCTGGGCTGTGCCGCGCCGACCCACCCCATCGCGCGCAAAAGCGGCGCGCAATGGGGGCCCCGGCTACGGCGCTCTGTCTCTCTTCAACCCTTTCCCAGCGCTTGCCCCTTCAGCGCGGAAGACGCGCCTCGGGCCGCGCTTCGCTTCGCCCTTCGGGCTCGGTCTGGGTTGAAACCCAGACCTACAATCTTGTGATCGTGGCTCCGGCGCTTGGATCGTCGCCGCGGATGCAGTACCGTTATCTGTGAAAGCGTATCGAATCTCACGCTCGGTAAGAACGCGGAGAATGGGAAAATGGCTGGCAGCCGGAGGCACGCAACCTTGAAAAACACCGGAAGACAGCGTTTTCCGTGTTAATCTTCCCTTTCTGAGGTGATCTAGCTCGTGCCGCCACCATCACCGGGAGTGCCCGCTCAACTTTTCTACTCCTACTCTCACAAGGACGAAAATCTTCGCGACCAGCTTGCAAGGCATCTGTCCGCTCTCACGCGCGAAAAACTGATTTCCGGATGGTACGACCGTGAGATGACCGCGGGAACGAAATGGAAAGGTGAGATCGATGACCATCTGAAGACTGCCAGCGTCATTCTGCTCCTGGTCAGCTCAGATTTTCTGGCCTCCGACTATTGCAATGACGTTGAACTTCAGTGCGCGCTGGAGCGCGATAAGAACGGCAAAGCTCGTGTCATCCCTGTGATTCTTCGCCCGTGCGACTGGCAAAACAGCGCATTCTCCCACTTGCAGGCCCTTCCCAAGAATGCAAAACCAGTCACTCGCTGGAGCAACCGCGACGAAGCCTGGCTCAACGTTGTCGAAGGCATTCGCGATGCTCTCAAGAAAATGGGCTACATGGGCGCACCCGTCAGCGCCGTTATTCCGAGTGCAAATCCACCTGCTCCGGCTGTTTCCGCCTCCACCCTGCAACAAATTAGTTCGGCAATTCCGGCCCTCAACGCTCTCCACCAGCTACCCACTCCGCCCGCCGACTTCACCGGACGTGCCGACGAGCTCAAAGAATTGCTCGCGGCCGTCAAGACCGGCGGCGTCACCATTTCCGGACTGCAAGGCTTGGGAGGAGTGGGCAAGACCGCTCTGGCGCTCAAGCTGGCCGAGCAACTCAAGCCTGACTATCCTGACGCGCAGTTCTATCTCGACCTGAAGGGCGTCACGCAACCGCTCACTCCGCGCGATGCCATGGCGTATATCATCCGTGCGTACAATCCCACCGCGCAATTACCGGAAAGAGAAGAAGAAGTTGCAGCTCTTTACCGCTCCGTACTGGATGGAAAACGCGCCCTGCTCCTGATGGATAATGCCCGCGACGCCCAGCAGGTCGCGCCGCTCATCCCGCCTGCGGGCTGCCTGCTGCTGGTGACCTCGCGCAAACACTTCACCCTGCCCGGCCTGGTAGAGAAGAATCTCGACAAGCTCCCGCCTAATGACGCACGCGATCTGCTGCTGCGTATCGCCCCACGGCTAAAGAAAGAAGAGACGAACCAAGTGGACGAACTGGCCCGCCTTTGCGTCTATCTACCTCTGGCCCTCCGCGCCGTCGCCAGCGCGCTTCAGACCAGGAAGAACATAAGTTTGGCTGATTGCGCCAGGAACATGGCCGACCGCCGCCAGCGTCTGAAGCTTACTGAAGCTGACGCCGCCCTTCAGTCCAGCTACGAGCTTCTTTCTGACGACCTGCGCCAGCAATTCCGTTTTCTCTCTGTCTTTCCGGACAGCTTTGATATTCCCGCCGCTGCGTCCGTGTGGGAATTGCCACTGGAGAATGCTCAAGACGCGCTCAGCGAGCTTCTCGCATACAGCCTGATAGAGTTTGACGAAATTTCGCAGCGCTATGGTCTGCACGATCTGGTGCGCCTGTTCGCCGATCAACTCTTGGATGACGAAGAAAGATACACGGCACAAAAGCGTCATGCCGGGCACTACCTCGAGGTCATGCGTGCCGCTGATGCTCTTTACAAAAAGGGCGGCGAGTCCATGACGCAGGGCCTCGCCCTGTTTGACGCTGAATGGACCAACATCCGGGCCGGGCAGGACTGGGTGGCAGAGCATCATCTGGATGATAGCCAAGCTGGGACATGGTGCTGCACGTATCCATTTGTAGCTGCGGACTGTCTTGATTTGCGCCAGCACGCGCGTGTACGCATCCACTGGCTGGAACCTGCCTTGGCAGCCTCACGACACTTGCAGCGAGTTGATGCGGAAGGTGCCTCGCTGGCCAACATGGCTGTTGCCTATCAAGACTTAGGTGAATGCCGGCGTGCGATTCAGTACCATGACGAGGCCCTTAATATCTTTAAGACTCTCGGTGACCGCAGAAGAGAAGGAAGAGTGCTTGGCAATCTTGGTAACGCTTACGTAATGTTGGGAGATTATCGCCGCGCCGTTGAGTGTCAAGAACAGCGCCTCGAAATAGCACGCAAAATGGATGATCGCTTAGGAGAAAGCCAAGCACTAACCAATCTGGGCATCGCCTATTACAGTCAGGGCGAGTATTATCCGTCTATTAACTACCTGGAACAGTCCTTGAAACTAAAACGTGAGATAGGCGAACGCCGGGGAGAAAGCAGGGTTCTAGGTAATCTAAGCAATGCTTACCTGCGCCTAGGAGAGTGTCGTAAGGCTATTGAGTATCAGGAACAGGCGCTAAAAATCAGTCGTGAGATCGGGGATCGGTGGGGCGAAGGCGCTGCACTCGGCAATCTGGGCCTCACCTACCACGCGTTAGGTGAGTACCGTCGCGCTACTGCCTTTCTGCAGCAAGCCCTGCAAATTGCCCGTGAAACGGGCAACCGCCTTGGCGAAGCCAACTCCCTCTACAATAGCGCCCTGGCAATTGACCGACTCGGCGACCGCCCTACGGCCATCGCCCGCGCCGAAGCCGCACTGAAGATTTACGAGTCTATTGAGTCGCCTCACGCCTCCAAAGTGCGCAACCAGTTAGTCCAGTGGCGCGAAGAAGACAAAGCCTCGGGCAAGATCGGGTGAGGAAGGGGGAAAGATCGGGTGATCCGGTGATCGGGTGATCGGGTGATCGGAAAGCCAAAATCCTTACCACTCGGACAAAGATCGGGCCGTTGTGGCTCTTTTTTGCTTGACACAAAGGCGAACAAATGGTAAAGTCAGGGATTCGCTTCAGAGCGGAAAAGTGGTGCAGTGGACGGTCTTTGAAAACTAGCAGTCAGCAGTCAGCAGTCAGCAGCTAGCAGCTGGCAATTGGCAAAACTGGCCAAGTTCGGAGCCTGATTTAGATCGTTCGGCTCCCGGCATCCGCCGCTCGCTCACGATGACGGTTTGAGGCGCGGCGATTATTCCCACCCCGCCAAGCCAAAACCGGGCTTGTCGGGGGCCCCGGTTTGCGCCGCGCGGCTTCTTGAGCTTACGACCCTCTGCCGACCGAACAGTCAAAATGAGAAAACAAGGCTGAAATTGGGCCAGATTGGAAGGCTGAAAAACACAAAAAAGGAGCTTCGACCGGTCGGTGACCGTTCGGTCGAATGGCACTTTGGCCTTTGTTTTCAACAAAGCTCTATGGGGGGTGGGGTCTCTGGCTGAAGGACGCAGGCAGAGGGGCGCAAAAGATTGCCAAAATTGCCAAAATCGCCGGGATTGCCAAAATTGAAAACCCAAAAGAAATCGCCGGGATTGCCGGAATCCCACGTGATCGGGAAAACCGCCCTTCTCCGTGTCTCCGTGTCTCCGTGGTGAGATTTTGCTTTTCCGATTCCGGCGATCCCATAAACAAGATTTTAGGTCCGCGACAAGGGAAAGGGCCTAAGCTTACGTCTGGTAGAGTAGACCCCCTTACACTCATGCAAAAGAAGGAAGTCTTATGGCTGGTAATCGCAAAGTATTTAACGATAGCGTAACTCCACTTCCGCAACAGATGGGAATCACTCCGCATGGGCTGATCCTCAACGCGGCGCAGCCGGACAACCGGACGGAAAGCATGACGCTGCTTTTCTCCGTTGCCATTCCAGATGCCGACCAGTCGGAACTGGAGGCGAGGGTGGCGCGCGGAGAAACCATCTCTCCCCAGGAATTGCAGAGCAAATATTCGCCCAAGGCGGCCGACCTCAATCCGCTTAAGGCCTGGCTCAAGGACCAGGGATTCGTCATCACCCAGGTTGCCTCGGATAATTCCGGCGTCTACGCGCGGGCAACGGTCGCGCAAATTGAAAAGGCCCTCAGCGTCAACATGGTCCGCGTGACCAAAGACGGCATTACTTATACCGCGGCGCAGGGCGCTCCCAGCCTGCCCGACAACGTGGGCGCGGCCGTGCATGCGATCATCGGCTTGCAGCCGTTCCGCCACGCTCACAAGCACGTCAGGATGTGCATTCCCCACGGCCACCCTGTTAGCGCCGTCAAAGCCGCGCGCGCCAAGGCCGCCGGCCCATCCAAGAGCGCGAGCTCGTCGGGCTATCACGTAGCGCAGATCATGAAGGCGTACAACGCTGACGGGCTCAAGCTGACCGGGAAAGGCCAGACCATCGGTATTTTGATCGATACTTTTCCCGACAATGCCGACCTGACGAAGTTCTGGAAGCTCAACAAGGTCAAAAACTCCACGGCCAATATCACCAGGATCAACGTAAACAGCGTCACGCCGGCCCCTCCCTCCGGCGAGGAAACGATGGATGTGGAATGGTCGAGCGGCATTGCGCCCGGAGCAAAAATCAGGATCTATGCTTCCGGCACGCTCGACTTTGTGAACCTGGATGCCGCTCTGGACCGCATCATTGCCGACCTGCCCAGCCAGCCGGGCATGCGGCAGGTCTCGATCAGCCTGGGCCTGGGAGAAACCTTTATGGCCGGCGCTGAAGTGCGGACCCAGCATACAAAGTTCCTCAAGCTGGCCGCCGCCGGCGTGAATGTTTTTGTTTCCAGCGGCGATGCCGGATCCAGTCCAGACGTTACCGGGCACAGCTCGTCCGGCCCGGTTCAGGCGGAGTATGAATCTTCTGATCCCAATGTGATCGGCGTCGGCGGGACCTCTCTCAAACTCGCGGCCAATGGCAGCGTATCCAGTGAAACCGGCTGGACCGGCAGTGGCGGCGGCAAGAGTATCTTCTTCCCTCGCCCTGCATGGCAGACCGGCGCCGGCGTGAGCGGGACGCAAAGGCTTGTGCCGGACGTCAGCTCGCTCGCCGATCCCAACACCGGGGCCACCGTGGTCCTGAATGGAGTCGCGCAGCAATTTGGCGGCACCAGCTTGAGCGCTCCCACCTGGGCCGGCTTCTGCGCTTTGTTGAATGAAGCCCGGACCAAGGCCAGCAAGCCTCCGCTTCCGTTCCTTAACCCGCTCATCTATCCCCTTTCCGGCAGCGCCAGCTTCCGCGATATCACCAGCGGAAACAATGGCGCTTTCGCGGCCGGTCCGGGACACGATCTGGTCACCGGCATCGGCGTGCCGAACATCAAGGCGCTGGCCACTGCTTTGACCACATAAACTCGCCGCATATCGCCCCTGGACGTTTCCGGGGGCGGTTTTTGCCACGCCGGATCGCCATCTTCATTAGAAATTTCTTGCCAAAATCATTGCTCACAACTCGCACCAGCGTCACTTCCCAATCCCCTTTTCAGTTGAAAAGTGCCTGCCCGCGGGTTCACAATCTCTACATACCCGGCCTTCATTCGGGAAGAGAAGTTACCCCCTTGGATTATCACCGCGGCAGCGAAACCATTCTTATCGTTGACGACGACGAGTCTTTGCGGACCGTCATCGGCGAGCTGCTAACGCATCTGGGATATCACGTCCTTTCCACCGCCAATGGACCTGATGCCCTGGCGCTGGTCAGTGAGTATCCTGGCAAAATCGACGTGCTGCTGACCGACGTGGCCATGGAGCCGCTTTCCGGTCCGGCGCTGGCAGAGGCGCTGACCCGCGTTCGTCCGGAAATGAAGGTCGTGTTTATCTCCGGTTATCCCGCGCTCCTTGCTCCCGATGGCACCCTGAAACCCGGCACCGTCCTGGTGCACAAGCCTTTCACCATGAAAATACTCTCCGCCAAGCTGCGCGAAGTCCTGGAAAGTCCCGCTCCCGTCTAACAGCAAGGCCCATCGCGGCAGGGTTCCAAAGACCGTGTGTATCCGCACACAGTTCCGCCAGTCCAGACACACTCCTTGCTTGGCGTAAATATGCGTAAGTTGTTGAAATTAAATATTCTAGTCTGTCTGGAACGCGGTTTGCATGTTACATGGTCATCATGAATTCGAGGGAACACACCATGAACACGACTGAACTGGCAGAAGCAAAAAACTTCCTGATCTGGATGGCGCTATGGGCCGTCGCGCTGATAGTGCTGCTGCCTGCGCTGGCCGGAAACTGATCGCCGGACGCCCGCGCGCGCTCAACAATATTCTTGTCGCAGCCGTGGCGAACCCAGCTCTGAAAAATTGCATCTACACTTCCCAGACAAAAGCCTGTTGTTTCCCCCCCAAGGCTATTCCTGCCCAAAGGAGTTGCACATGCTGGCTAAATGCGCTAACCCTTCCTGCTCGACTCCGCTGATATATCTCCGTGAAGGCAAGATCTTCATGGTTGAGTCTCCGCAATCGCGTTCCGATAAAGACGGCGCCATCGTCATGCGGCCCAAAGCGTCCAACCGTGTGGAACATTTCTGGCTGTGCGGGCCATGCGCTGCCCAGATGACGCTCACATATGATCGCCAACGTGGCGTTGAAGTCGTGAAGAAAGGCGCCAGCACGGCGCCTCGTTCCTTTCGCGCCGCTGCTTCCTGATCAGGCCCGATAACCTGTGCTCGGCTGAAACCGATCTCCGGCGCTTCTGCGTGTGATCTTTTACAATCCCCATGTGTCCAATCAAGGGCAGTCCAAATCAGCGCCGCCGAGCTCTGCGAAGAACAGCTCTGCCGTCCGCCGCTCCTTGTGGAGCAAGTTTCCCCTCAAAACCGGACATCGATGGCTCAACCTGCTTCTCCTGTTTGTTCCGGCGGCCATCGTGCTCGATCTTTTGCACGCTTCGCCTCTGCTGATTTTCATCGCCTCCGCCCTCGCCATCGCTCCGCTGGCCAGCGTGCTGGGTGAGTCCACCGGCATCCTGGCAGCCTACTCGGGGCCGGCAGTTGGAGGAATTCTCAGCGCCACCATGGGCAACGCCACGGAAATGATCATCGCCTTCTTCGCCTTGCACGCCGGTCACATCAACGTGGTGAAAGCGTCTCTTTCCGGCAGCATCATCGGCAACCTGCTTCTTGTGCTCGGACTCAGCCTGGTCGCCGGCGGCATTCGCAACCCCGTACAGCGCTTTGCCCGCACCACATCCACCATGAACAGCACCATGCTGATGATTGCCGTAGCGGCGCTGGTCATGCCCGCCGTTTTCAATCTCACCATCTTCGGCACGCTCCAGCACCGCGACGTCAACCTGGAACATCTCAGCCTGTGGACCAGCGGGGTCCTTATCCTTCTTTATCTTCTGAACTTGCTTTTTGTTTTCCGCACGCACCGTTCTGTTTTTCAGTCGCAGCAACATAAGGACGAGGGAGCGCAAGAGACGTCCCGCGGCCAGGCCCTTGTCTCGCTCGCGCTGGCCACCGCGCTGATTGCCTGGATGAGCGAAATCCTCGTCGGCCAGATCGCTTCCGTGACCCGCGCTCTGGGCATGACCGAGCTCTTTGTCGGTGTGATTGTCGTGGCTCTGGTCGGCAACGCCGCGGAAAATTCCACCGCCATCATCATGGCCCGCCGCAACAAAATGGACCTCTCCATGGCCATCGCCACCGGCGCCAGCACGCAGATCGCTCTCTTCGTCGCTCCCGTCCTGGTCTTTCTCTCCTTCGCCATCGGACATCCCATGACTCTGGTCTTCAACGGCTTTGAAATCGCCGCCATCGTGCTCTCCGTGCTGATCGTGGAAATGATTTCTTCCGACGGAGAGACCAACTGGTTTGAAGGCGCTCAACTCCTGGCCGTCTATGCCATTGTGGCCGTCGCTTTTTACTTCGTGCCGGAGTAGCGCGCACTCTCCCCGCGCGTTCTCACCTTTTCAAAGCGCTGGAGCGCAGGCGCCCTCGTGAAGCAGTGGAGCGCAGGCGAACTCGCCTGCGTCTGCATTCTCCCAAGATCTCTTGCAACCTAAGCGTGGAATCAATGAACGCAGTCAAAACACAAGAGCTAGCTGCTAGCTGCCAGTTGCTAGCGGCTAGCGGCTCTTTTCGCGCCCTCGCCTGCGTCTGCATTTGCATTTCGCCAAGATCTTCTACATTTTCCTAAGATCTTCTACATTTTTCTAAGATCTTCTAGAGGTCCAAATCGCTGAATGCTGCTGGAACACAAAGGCTAATTGCCAATTGCTAATTGCTAATTGCCAGTTGCTAGCTGCTAGCTGCTTCCCACATTAATCTTCTTAATGCTCGTAAAACCAGCTTGCAATGCCCATCTTTGCGGGTTATAGTTCGCTCGTGATCACCTGTTCCAGTTCGCCTGTTCCGTGTTGTTGCCCGCCGTGTCGGTGCGCACATGAGCGGATGGGGGCTATGAGCTAACAGGTTTTTTCGAACAAAGCACAACACGCCTCCCCGCTGCCAACAAGCAGCGGTTTTTTATTGGATGAAGATGCATGGCCGTAACGAACCAATCCGACGGCTCGATTAACCACCGCGCTCTGCTGGTCAACGCTCGCCGCGTCGTGGTCAAGGTAGGGACGGGTGTGGTCTGCAACGCGGAAAACGAGTTTGATCCGCAACAGGTCGCCGCTCTTGCTTCCAGCATTGCCGGCCTGGTAAATGCCGGACGCCAGGTGGTGCTGGTGAGTTCCGGCGCGGTAACGCTGGGCGCGGCGGAATTGGGGGTTCACCGCAGCCGCCTTAAAGATGCCGGCGTCACGCGCGCCTGCGCCGCCGTGGGCCAGTGCAAGCTCATGCAAGCTTACTCGGAATCGTTTCGCCCTCACGGCCTCAAGGTCGCCCAGGTGCTGGTCACGGAAGATGACTTCAGCGACCTGAAGCGCCACAGCATCCTGCGCCAGACTTTTGAGCGCCTGCTGAAACTGGGCGCGGTTCCAATCGTGAATGAGAACGATACCGTCACCAACATTTATACGGAACAGGCGCCGGTCTTTCGCGACAACGACCGTCTTGCCGCGCTCGTTCTCAGCAAGCTCGATGCGGACGCGCTTGTCCTCCTCTCCAACGTCGATGGTCTTCTTTATAGCCCGGGCCAGGCGCTGGCCAATGCCACCGTTGTCGCCATGGTCACGGAAATCACCGCCGCGATTCGCAATTCTGCCCGCGGCGCTTCATCCACGGGGCGCGGCGGCATGTCTGCCAAGCTGGACGCCGCTGAAATCGCCATGCAGTCCGGCGGAATGGTGGTGATCGCCAACGGAAAGACTCGCGGCATCCTGGAGCGCGTATTTCAGGGCGAGGAAGTGGGCACTCTCTTTGTGCCCGGATCGCGCATGGCCGGCAAGCGGCGCTGGCTCGCTTTTGCCACCACGGTTCGCGGACAAGTCACCATCAACGCCAATGCCGCCAATGCCCTGCTCCAGCGTCAGGCAAGCTTGCTGATTTCCGGCGTCACCGCGTCCCAGGGTGAGTTTTCCGCCGGGCAGGTAATTGCCGTGCTCGACCCCGAAGGGAATATCATCGGGAAAGGGATCGCCGAGCTTGGCAGCCAGCAACTGGCAGCCATGCTATCTTCCGGCGAGGGCCGGCGTGGTGTACTAGTCCGGCGTGAAAATTTCCTCATCCTCTCAACCATGGAACCCAATGTCCAGCGCCACGGATTATAGCCAGACTGACATCGCCGTCCAGGTGCTGCGCGCGCGCCGCGCAGCGCGGGAACTGGCGCGGCTCTCCGCCGAACAACGCAACCAGATTCTTCTTGCCGCCGCCGGCCTGCTGCAAGCCTGCGAAGCTGAAATCCTCAAAGCGAATCGCGAAGACTGTGAATCCCTCGAACACCAGGTACGCGCAGGCGCCGCTTCTGCCGCGCTCCTCAAGCGTCTCAAAACGTCCTCCGCCGGCATCCATGACATGGCCCGGCAAATCCGCGATGTTGCCCGCCTTGAAGATCCGCTGGGCCGCGTGCTTTCCACCACGGAACTCGATGACGGCCTCACGCTGCAAAAAGTTTCCTGCGCTCTCGGCGTGGTGGCGGTGATCTTTGAATCGCGTCCGGACGTGGTGCCGCAAGTCGGCTCGCTCGCCATCAAAACCGGCAACGGGCTGGTGCTGAAAGGCGGCGCGGAAGCCCAGCAGACGAACCGTGTCCTGGTTTCCGTCTGGCATGAAGCGCTGTCCTCAATTGGCCCGTCATTGCGCCACGCCATCTGCGCGCTGGCAGACCGTGCCGATGTCGCCCGCATTCTTGCAATGGACCGCGACATCGATCTCGTTGTGCCGCGCGGTTCCACGGAATTTGTGAACTATGTTTTCCAGCACAGCCGCATCCCGGTGCTGGGCCACGGCAGCGGCATCTGCCACATCTATGTCGACTCAGCCGCCGATCTCAACATGGCCCGGGAAGTTATTGTCGACGCAAAGACCCAATATCCCGCGGCCTGCAACTCGGTGGAGAAGGTGCTTCTGCATAAAGATGTGGCGGGAGAATTTGTGCCGGAACTGGTTTCCGCGCTGCAATCGGCCGGCGTGGAAGTTCGCGGGTGTCCTCAAACGGCCAGGCTGCTTCCGCGCAGCCAGATCATCCCCGCTACTGACGAAGACTGGCACACCGAGTACGGCGATCTCAAGATCACGTTAAAGGTCGTGAGCGGCATGGATGAAGCCATCGAACACATCAACCACTATGGCTCACGCCACACCGAAAGCATTCTTACGCGGGACAGTCGCGCCGCCGAGCTCTTCATGGATGAAGTCGACGCCGCCAGCGTTTTTCACAACGCCTCCACGCGCTTTGCCGATGGCTTCCGCTATGGCCTGGGCGCGGAACTGGGAATCAGCAATAGCAAGCTTCATGCTCGCGGTCCCGTAGGTCTTGAAGGCCTGCTTACTTACAAATACAAATTACACGGCAGCGGCCAGACCGTGACTGACTACGCTCAGGGCAAGCGCACTTTCAAGCATCGCCGCATTTAGACTGGTTTTAACATTCACGCAGCCCTTCCCCACTACGTCATCCTGACGGCCGTTAAGCGAGCGCGCGCATTCGGGCCCCATTCGCGCCCGGTTTTGGCGGGAATGGGCAGAGCGCGCGAAGTAGGCCGGAAGGACCTTGTGTTTCTTTTCGATGGTCTACGGTATTCATAAAACCCCGTTAGCACAGGCCAACGGCGCAGTGCACCGTCCCTGTCCCTGCCTTGGTATCTCTGAATGCAACTTTCATTGATAATAGAAACTTCTAAATATGAGGAGAACTATATGGGAAGCTCTAACGTAGGTGTTCCTCAGGCTATACCGGTTTCCTCCATCGCCGTCGCAAGTTTCTGGCTCGGCCTGCTTGCATGCCTGCTGCTGATGCTGGATGGTCCGGCTTACCGCATGCACATCCTGGGACTTTACGCGGCGTTGCGCATTGTGATTCCCGCAGTCCTTTTTCTCGGACTGATCGCAGTATTGCTCTCTTTGATCGGGTTGGTGCGCCCGGGCAGCAAAGGCGTCGCGCTGGCCGGCCTGGTGCTGGGTGGTATCGCCGCAGGCATGCCCCTCAACAGCATCAACACCGCGCGCCACTCTCCAATCCATGATGTATCCACTGACGCGGCAAATCCTCCGCAGTTTGTTGCCGTGCTGCCGTTGCGGGCCGCCGCCAAAGCGGCCAACACCACTGACTATGACGCTAAGACCGCGCAACTGCAGAAGGAGACTTATCCCGACATCGGCCCATTGCACCTCGATGCGCCGCCGGCCCAGGCTTTCGATCGCGCGCTGGCCGCCGCACGCGGCATGAACTGGGAGATCGTCGCCAGCGATCCCGCGCAAGGCAGGATTGAAGCTACAGCCACCACCTTCTGGTTCGGCTTTAAGGATGACATCGTGGTCCGCATCGCCGCTGAAGGCTCCGGCAGCCGCCTTGACGTTCGTTCGCTCTCCCGCATCGGCAAGAGCGACGTGGGCGCCAACGCGCGGCGCATCCGTGACTATCTGGCTAAGGTAAAAGCAGGATAGGTTGTGGCATCTTTTGGATGAACTTCCGCATTCCGCACGATTCCCATCAAGGCACAGATACAGGATGGAGCAACGGAGCAACACGGAGTTGAGCAGACCTTACAGGACCGCGTTACTTCCCCGCCGGCTCGATCTGCACAAACTGCCAGCCGAAGCGCCCTTTGATGCATAGATTGCCGTGGGTCACCGAATGATCGAGCGGAGACGTCACTTTCACGATCTCGCCTTCCTGTTCATGCACCGTCAAATTGCAGCCCACGCCGCAGTAGGGACAGATGGTGGTCGTCTGTTCCTGTCTCGACTCGTCCCAGGTTCCGGCCTGGCGCATGTCGTATTCGCTCTTGAACATGAGCGCGCCGGTGGGGCAGACGCCAATGCAATTGCCGCAGTAGACGCAGGCCGACTCCGGCAGCGGGACCTGGAACTCCGTGGCTATCGAAGCGGAAAAGCCGCGCCCGGAAACCGCGATGGCGAAAGTGTTCTGCGCGTCCACGCCGCAGGCCTCCACGCACTTGTAGCAGAGAATGCATTTTGAGTAGTCGCGGACGTAGAGCTCGTTATCGATCTTCACCGGCTGCTTCACGGTAGCGGCGGAAGGGCCAAAGCGCTGCGGCTTTGCGCCATAGCGTTCCATGTAGCCGGCAAACTGCGGCGCCGTGGAGACGTCCACGGACGATGCCAGAAATTCCAGCACCATCTTGCGCGAGAGCCGCACCCGCTCCGAGTCCGTCTTGATTTGCATTTTCGGCTCCACCTTGCGCGAGCAGGCCGGCACCAGTGTGCGCGAGCCTTCCATCTCCACCACGCACACGCGGCACACGTTCACCGGCGTGAGGCTTTCCAGGAAGCAAAGCGTCGGCGTGTCGATGCCCAGCTTGCGCGCCGCTTCCAGGATCGTGGAGCCCTCCGGCACCTGGACCGGCTGCCCATCAATCGTGATTTCGATCATGCGCCG
>Ga0164306_10000203_pt1 | contig 22759 bp, 23 predicted proteins | sample Whisoiple_242_MG_FD_110213 | JGI IMG/M metagenome (GOLD analysis project Ga0164306, IMG submission 110213) | Soil microbial communities amended with fresh organic matter from upstate New York, USA - Whitman soil sample_242_MG | ecosystem: Environmental > Terrestrial > Soil > Unclassified >... | reverse complement strand
GACTACCTGCTGACGATCGTCGACCGTGCATCCGGTGAGTCGGTGCTGGTGTCGTCCCTGGATCTCCCGGCCGCGCCGAAGGTTCCGCCGCTGCTGACCTGGCACGGCGACACGATCGTCGCGACCGCACTGAGCGGCGATTCCGCGACACCCACGGTGCTGGTCCGGCTGACCCGGTGAGACGTCCGGGCCACTATGCGGTGACGGGCTTGCTGGTCAGCTGCAGCCGATGAAGGCCAGCGAGCCACGGTCCCCACCCGGGCCGGCCTCGGACGCCACCACATACCCGCAGCCCTCGACCTCGCCGGAGACCCCCTCGGCCTGCGGCATGGAAGGCATCGGCAACCTGTGATGGGGCCAATCTGGGAAATCGGTGATGTCGGCCGCCGGGTCCGGCGCCGTGAACTCCTGCAGTTCGTCGTAGGTCAACAGCAGCACCCGCCCTGGTTCGGCGGCGACGTCGACCGCGACGTTGCCGGTGAAGAAGGTGCGGAGCGGGATGACCGGGCGCGGCGGGGTGAACTCCCGGACCAACGTGAGCTCCCCGCCACCGGGTGCGCCCCGATAGATGCCGGTCGGCGACTTCCCCTCGTACGGTTTGGTGACGATCACGATGGAGCCGTCCGAGTCGACCATCATGGCGTCGGAGTCGTGCGCCCCGTCCGGATAGGTGTAGCGCCATTCATCGGCGGGCACCGGCTCGGTCGGCGGATCAGCGAGGTCGGGCTCGGCGATCCGGTAGACCACGACATCCTCTCGCACTGCCTCGTTGTCACCGACGCCGCCGATGTACAGACATCGGTCGGCGGACGAGTCGTCGGGCAGCGGCGTCGATCCGCAGTTCGCGCCCGAGATCGACTCCGCGTGCGCCCGGTACATCCCGTCGACGCCGATTGTCGCGAGTACGCTGCCGTCGCTGGCCACCGCAAAAACGACGTCCCGGTCGTCGTCGATCAGGAAGTAGGCACCGGGGTTTCCCTGGGACGCGGCAATCCCGCTGGCCTCGTCGATGGCGCCCGGCGCCAGTTGCACCACCCGCTCGGTGAAAACCGGGTCGACCGGCAGCTGTTCGGGCGTGACGGTTCCGGCCGGCGAATCAGTGGTGATGGGGATTTGCGCGGACGGTGTACTGGGGACCGGGGCGGGATCGGACGAGGCAGTCGTGTCGCTCACGGGCGCTGCCCCGGCTCCTGCGGTGCAACCGGAGATGGCGACAGCAGCCAACACAGCAAAGAGCGGCACGACCCTGCGCCCGTCGATGATGACCACCCCTTCGCCCCGCCCGCACGAGACTACGGCGAGCAGTCACCCTGCGGTGACCTGGCACACCCACCGTCGGGTCGGGCCGCAAGAGCAGGCAGTATCGACCGGGTGAGCATTCGCGTGGTGGGCATCGGCGGCTCGGTGGACGCCGGGTCGCAGTCGGACCGAGTGCTGCGGTCGGTGCTGACTGCCGTCACCGACCTGGGTGCCGAGGTCGAGGTCTTCTCCGGACGCAGTCTCGACCTGCCGCCCTACCACTCGGGCGCGCAACTGCCGGACGAAGCGCGCGACTACGTGGAAGCCGTCCGTCGCGCCGACGCGCTGGTGATCACGTCACCGGGGTACCACGGCACCGTGTCCGGCCTGGTCAAGAACGCCCTGGATTACCTGGAGGAACTGCGCGGCGATCAGCGTCCCTACCTGGACGGGCGGGCGGTCGCCCTGGTCGCGGTGGCCCGCGGATGGCAGGCCTCGGTGGCCACGCTGGGCACCCTCCGACAGGTGGTGCACGCGTTGCGCGGATGGCCCACCCCGCTCGGCTTGTCGATCAACAGCAGCGCCACCACCTTCGACGACGCCGGCCGCACGGACGATCACTCGACGGCCGGGGCGATCGGGGTGATGGCCGGTCAGCTGGTCGACTTCGCGCAGCGGTGGTCGTTGCAGCATCCGAATCCGAATTGACCCACTGACATCTCGGCTTCGGGCCGCCGCGTCCTGCATGCGGATCACTCCGGTGACATCCTCGGTGCATGACGGCCACTCCGACCCGGGCCACCGAAGAACTTCGCGCCGCACGGGATTTCCTGTTCGCCCACCGGACCGACTACGACACGGCTCTGGCCGGTTTCCGCTGGCCGCGGCCGGCCACCTTCAACTGGGGTCTGGAGTGGTTCGACGTCATCGCCGAGGAACGCGGCGCCCAGCCGGCATTGGTGATCGTCGAACAGGACGGCGGCACCCGGTCGTGGACCTACGCCGAACTGTCCCGCAGGTCCGATCAGGTTGCTGGCTGGCTGGCCGCCAACGGAGTCGCTCGCGGTGATCGGGTCGTGCTGATGCTGGGCAACCAGATCGAACTCTGGGAGATCGTGCTGGCTGCGATCAAGCTCGGCGCGGTGATCATCCCGGCCAGCACGCTGCTGACCCCGTCCGACGTGGCCGACCGGGTCCACCGCGGTGATGCCAGGTTCGTCATCGCCAGAGACGTCGACACCGACGCCTTCCTCGGGCTGCCCGGCACGTTCCTGCGAATCGCGGTGGGGCGGCCGGTGCCCGGCTGGATCGAGTACCAGGACACCTCGAACTTCCCGCCGGAAGACTTTGTCCCGAAAGGGGTTTCGCGGGCCGCGGACCCACTGCTGCTCTACTTCACCTCGGGCACAACGGCTCTGCCGAAGCTGGTCGAACACAGCCAGATCTCCTATCCGATCGGGCATCTGTCGACGATGTACTGGATCGGTCTGCAACCGGGAGACGTGCATCTGAACATCTCGTCGCCGGGATGGGCGAAACATGCCTGGTCGAGCGTGTTCGCACCCTGGCTCGCCGGAGCGACGGTGCTGGTGCACAACTTTCAACGTTTCGACGCGGTCGCCCTGATGCAGGTGATGGCCCGTCATCGGGTGTCGACATTCTGTGCACCGCCGACGGTCTGGCGAATGTTGATCCAGGCTGATCTCAGCCAGTTGGCCACCCCGCCGCGTGAGCTCGTCGGTGCCGGGGAACCGCTGAATCCTGAGGTGATCGAGCAGGTGCGCCGCGGTTGGGGCGTCGTCATCCGGGACGGTTTCGGGCAGACCGAGATGACTCTCGCTGTCGGCAACTCGCCGGGGCAGCCGGTGCGGCCCGGATCGATGGGCCGGGAGATGCCGGGATACCGGGTGGTGCTGATCGATCAGGCCACCGGTGAGGCCGGTGACGAGGGTGAGATCTGCTTCGACCTGTCCGCCGACACCGTCGGTCTGCTCACCGGCTACCACGGAGAGCCCCGGCGGACCGCAGAGTCACGCGAGGGCGGTTGTTTCCACACCGGGGATCTCGGCTCGCGGGATGCCGACGGCTACCTCACCTACGTGGGCCGGGACGACGACGTCTTCAAGGCCTCCGACTACCGGATCTCGCCGTTCGCCGTGGAATCGGTGTTGCTGGAGAGTCCCGCGGTCGCCGAGGCCGCCGTCGTCCCGTCTCCCGACGAGACCCGGCTGGCCGTCCCGAAGGCCTACGTCGTGCTCGCCGAGGGTTACCACCCCAACGCCGTGGCAGCGCGGGTGATCTTCGAGCACTCGAAGGAAAGGCTGGCGACCTACCAACGAATCCGCCGGCTCGAGTTCGCCCCGTTGCCCAAGACCATCTCCGGCAAGATCCGCCGGGTGGAACTGCGCGAGCGCGAGGAACAACTGCACGGCAGCAAACCGGCTCCTTCGGCGACTGGCGCGTCGGGGGCAGGCGTTGGCGTCACTGAGTACCGGATCGAAGACTTCCCCGAACTCCGCTGACCCCCCGCGGCCGCATTTCCCGCGGGAGAGCCCAGACTCCGCGCCGATCAACTCCGTCCGCGCGGACGAAGTCGACGACAACTGCCTCATCCGTCCCAAAACCCACACGTTCGTCCGCGCGGAGGTAGATGATCGGCGCCGTCAAGGTGGGTCGCCGGGGCGTGGCCGGGGTGCGTTGACCGGCGCCGTCGGGTGGGTCGCGGGTCAGGTGGCGGCGAGAACCTTTCGGACGAAGGCGATCTCGCAGGCGAGTTGGCGAAGCCGCTCGGCCACCACCATCGACCCGTGGCCGGCGTCATAGCGGTAGAGCGCGTAGTCGGCGCCACGCTCGGCCAGCGCGTCCAGGTAGTTCTCGATCTGCCGGATCGGGCAGCGGGGGTCATTCTCCCCGGCCAGCACCAACACCGGCGCGCGCACCCGGTCAACGTAGGTCAGTGGCGAGGAATCCCGGTAGGCGTCCGGGACGTCCTGCGGCGAGCCGCCGAACAGGGCACGGTCGTACGCACGGAGCTGTTCCATCTCGTCCTCGTACGCAGCGACGTAGTCCGCGACCGGGACGCCGCCGACGCCGGCCGCCCACCGTTCGGGCTGCACCCCGAGGGCGAGCAGCGTCAGATAACCGCCCCAGGAATAGCCGGAGATCACCGAACGAGCCGGATCGACGACGCCCTCGGCGATGAGATGGTCGTGCACGGCGGCGATGTCGGCGAGCTCGGTGTGCCCGATGCGCTCGGTCAGCGCGTCCCGCCAGGCGGAGCCGTATCCCGTCGAGCCGCGATAGTTCACCTGCACGACGGCATATCCGGCGTCCAACCAGGCCGCCCGGCTCGCGTCGAACGAGTCCTCGTCGCCGGCGGCCGGCCCGCCGTGCACGGCGAAGACGGTGGGCCAGGGCGCTGCCCGGTCGACCGACGGCGCCTCGGACCGGGTCGGAACAGCCAGCAGCGCGTGGATCCGGCCACCAGGCCCGTCGACCCAGACATCCGTCACCGGTTCGGATCCCGGCGCAGGATCGCCGGCGGGCGTCAGCAGCAGGTGGTCGGTACCGGCCGGTTCCAGGACCCGGAGCTGCCCCGGTGCTGCTGCGCTCGACCAGCGGTACCAGATCGATCCGTCCGGTCTGACGGAGGCACCCGACACCACCCCGGCCGGCACCGGCACGGCGCTGAGTTCACCGCATGCGAGGTCGTAGCGGTGGACGGTGGTGCGGCCGGCGTGCGTGTGCACGACCAGCAGGGCCTGCCCGTCCGGATAGAAGTCGGCATCCAGGTCGCCGGGCAACTCGATCGACAGTTCGGTGACCGAACCGGTGGACAGATCCCAGATCAAGAGCTCGTCCCGGCCCCGCCGTTCGTGCCCGACCAATACCCGCTGATCGCCCGGGATCGGTGAGAACGTGATCACCGCAAGGCCTTTGCCGGGCGCATCGGACAGTTCGGCGATCACCTCACCAGACGGAATGGACAGCGCACGCAGGGCCGGGTATCGGGAATCGCCGTGTTCGGAATGCGAGAGCACCCACATGGTCTCATCGATGGCGAGGGCACCGACGCCGGCGTCCTCCACATGGTGATAGACGATCTCCGGGTCTGCACCGGCCACGGACAGGTGGATCCGGGTGCCGTCATCGTCGGAGAACCCGGCCAGCACGACCGTTCGACCGACCTCCAGGCCGGCGGAGTACCCGGGTGACACGGTCGGCAACGCGGCGGTCGCCGACTCTTTCGCGGCGCCGGCACCGAACGGCTGCACCCGCCACGAGCCGAACTCATCACCGGCGTCGTCGTCGAACCACCACAGCTGCGTACCGTCGGCGGACAGCGCGGCGTGCACCGTGCCGTCCGGTCGATCGGTCGCCGGCACCGGTTCGCCGCCGGTCACGTCCCAGCAGGAGATCTCGTACTTACCGGTCGCGTTGGACACGAAGGCAGCGGCGCCGGGAGCGTCCCTGGCCCAGGACGGCAGGCTGACCCGCACCGCCGAGAACCTTTCCCGCCAACGATTTTCGGCCACCGGGTCGTCGAACAGCGCAGTCGGGACCTCGGCCACCGGATCAACGGTGGTGCGGGGCCGGACGGCCGGTTGGGTCAGTACCTGTTGCTCGGAATCCATGCGTGCATCCTGCCTCGTGCCGCGGGGAGGACGACGAACCGGTCAGCCGCGGAGCTCCCGGGCCAGGACCACCGCGGCCCGCCGAAGCTGCCGGACCGCACCGGCCACCCGGTCGGGCGTCAGCTTGTCCTCGCGGCCGGCAAGGCCGAGAGCGAGCGGCTCACCGCCGATCGGCACGGCGACCCCGCGCACATCCGTGTGCCGTTCGTGGTCGCTCATGGCGAAACCCTCGCCGCGGATCCGGTGCAGCTCGCGCAACAGGCCGGTCGGTGATCCAAGGGTCGAGGACGTGGGCTGCGGCATGCCGGTGATGGTGACAGCACGCATGACGGCTTCGTCTGCGAGCTGTGCCGCGACCGCCTTGCCGGCGGCGTTGTCGTGCAGCATCGCCAGATCGCCGATATTGGGCACCCGGGCGTCCATCGGCGGCCGGCTGGAGACCCACAGGTAGCGGATGCCGTTACCGTCAAGGGTCGCGAGCAGGCTCACCGGGACGTCGGCGCTGGTCAGCCTGGACATCAAAGGTCTTGCGGCCAGCAGGAGCTGCTCCCAACGACCGTTCGCGAGCGGACGGGAGCCGGCGAGCGGGGTTCCCAATCGGTAGCCGATGCCGTCGTCGGAGCGGATCACGTATCCGTGCGTCTCCAGCGCGGCCAGGTAGCGGAAGGCCGAACTCTTGGGCAGCATCACGGCCGACGCCAGGGTCGACAACGTCATGCCGGTCGGATGTTTGGCCAGCAGATCGATGATGTCGCAGACACGGTCGACAGCACGAAGCGGGTACATGCTGTGGCGTGTGTCCACGGCCTTGGTCACCACGAATTCCCTCTCGACTACGACTGGATCACGAGTCGGCCCGACCTCGGGATCAGTGGTGTCCCTCAGCGGCCGCGGGCGCAGAGCCGTCGTCGCCGAGTGCGGCAACCGTACGTTTGCGCCGGATGGCAGGTCATCATCCGTTTGGATTGATATTTGTTGCTCCAAGGTTTGAGACGCACGAGTTGAGTGCTCATGACGCGATGAGGGCCGTCGATGTCCGAGGCGTAGGTCACTCTCCGCTCACGGCAGCGGGAGGCTTGAGGCGCCGAGTCCACTCTGAAGCAGGCGTAACCGGACAACAAGCGAAGAGTGGAGCGGGCGACTGGTCTCGCATGGAGCAATCAGTACTCCATTTGCGGAGAGCTAGCGCTGGGGCGCCTGACCGCCGGAAGGACGCGTCCAGCCGGGCGGTCGCAGGAATCCGGACCGTTCGACAGACGCCGGCGGATTCGCGCGCATTTCTTTGACCAACTTTTCGGCTCGGGGATTGATCTGCATGTTTCCAGCCGAATGTGGGAATCAATTCGTAGATTTCACGAGCAGAACATGGGAACGGCAGAGGCCCGATCCGGAACTCCGGATCGGGCCTCTGACCTTGGTCGGGGTGACAGGATTTGAACCTGCGACCTCTTCGTCCCGAACGAAGCGCGCTACCAAGCTGCGCCACACCCCGGAGGCCTCGACGAGTCTAGCCGATCCCGATAGGTGCAGCGGACCAACGAATCCGCGCTAGCGGGGCCAAATCCGAATGAGGCGCGACTGTTGCTCGTGTCGACGGAGTCCCAGCGACGAAGCCCGGCATCAACTCACCCTGACACCACCGCGCGGCCGTCTGAGCCTCACCCGCTGCTACTGAGCGACCTCCCTGGGAGTTGTGAAGTGACACCGCAAGATGCTCAGTCGCGCTACGGCTGCGGAGCTACGAGGACCGCGGACGCAAGGTGATCAAGCTCGCCTCCGGGCGGCAGCAGAATCGGATCGGAAGGTACGGGCTGGTGCCCAGGCCCGCCGACACGTTCAGCATGGTGTGCGAGCCCCAGCGGGACAGACCGCGCGCCCTGGACCGGTCGATCCCGCAGTTCGTCACCAGGGCGCCCACTCCTGGCAATCGCACCTGCCCACCATGTGTGTGTCCGGCGAGCACCAGGTCGTAGCCGTCACCGGCGAACAGATCGAGCACCCGTGGCTCCGGCGCGTGGGCGACACCGATCCTGACCACCGCGTCCTGCTCGGCCGGGCCGGCGATCCGGGCGTACCGGTCGCGCCGGGTGAACGGATCGTCGACCCCGGCGAGGGCGATGCGCTGACCGCGCACGGTCAGGGTCGCTGTGGCGTTGCTCAGGTCGGCCCAGCCACGCTCCAGCTGGGCGGCCCGCAGGTCCTGCCAGGGCAGCGGACGACCCTTGGGTTTGGGCCGGGCCGAGGTGAAGTAGTGGTGTGGCGACTTGGGCACCGGGGCGTAGAAGTCGTTGTTGCCGAAGACGAATGCCCCCGGCACGTCCAGCAGGTCGCCGAGTGCGGCGACGGCCGCCGGCACCGCCCGCTGATGCGACAGCGTGTCTCCGGTGTTGATCACCAAGTCGGGCCGCAGATCGGCCAGCGCGGACACCCACTCCGTCTTGTGCGGCTCCCCGGGGGAGATGTGCAGATCGGAGATGTGCAGCAGGCGGATCGGCCAGGCGCCGCGGTCCAGTACCGGCAGATCGATCCGGCGCAGGGCGAACATCCTCGGTTCCACCAGCGTCGAAAACGCCAGGGTGCCCACACCGGCCGCGCCGATCGATCCGGCGGCGAGCAGCGCGCTGCGCAGCGAAGGCATGGTGGTCGGCCTCATCGATTCGTCGGGCGGTGTCGCGGGTGGTCGTCGGCGGGAGGAACGGTCCCGCGTCAGCCGCTACCACCTGCGGAGACGATCAGGCTGATCGCGCCACCCGGCAGCGCTGTCGACTTGGGGTTCTGGTCGACGACGATGTTCACGGCCGTACCGGTGTCCTGCTTGGCCGCGACCTGCACGGTGAAGCCGGCAGCGGTCAGCTGCGCCTTGGCGTCGTCGACGTTCTTGCCGACGACCGACGGCACCTGGGTGTTCGCGGACCCCTTGAGGTAGGACGAGACGGCCGGCCGGAAGAAGGTGTCCTGCTGGCCTTCCTTGAGCGGCTTGATCGCGCTCATCCAGGTGGCGGCCGGCACCGACCCGCCCGACATCCCTTTGCCGCTCTGCATGGCTTCGTCGGTGCTGCAGGTACGGATCGGGTCCTTGCAGATCGACTGCGGTCGCGGTTCGGAATCCCACACGATCACCGACGCACTCATCTCGGGAGTGAACCCGAGGAAGGCGGAGGACTTGTATTCCTGGGTGGTCCCGGTCTTGCCGGCAGCGGTCCAGCTCCAGCCGGCATTGGTCGCCGCAGCAGCGGCGGTCCCGTCGCCGGTCAGGTCACCCTCCATCGCCACCGCAAGGGTGCGGGCCAGCTCGGCCGGGACCGCCTGCTCGCAGGGCGTCTTGTCCCAGGTGACGAACTTGCCCTCGCGGTCGGTGATGGTGTCGATCGGGGTCGGCGGGCACCACTTGCCGTCGGAGTTGATGGTGGCGCCGACGTTGGCGAGCTCGAGCGGGCTGACCGGAGACACCCCGAGGGTGAACGAGGCCATCTTCTGGGCAACGACCTGTTGGGTGTAGTCGGTGCCCGCACTGGCGAAGGCGGGGTCGACCAGGCCGGCGTCCAGCGAGTAGCCGCGCAACCCGAGCCGGACCGCCATCTCGGCGACCTTCTGCAATCCGACCTGGTCCTCCAGCGCGACGAAAGCGGTGTTCGGCGAGGTGGCCAAGGCCTGGGCGAGCGTCAACCTGGCCGGATAGCTGCCGGAGTTGCCGAAGGTGTTGGCCGGGACAAGTGGGCTGGTGTATTCGGCGGGCACGTCGATCTGGGCATTGGTACCCAGACCCATCTCCATCGCCGCGGCGGCCGTGAAGATCTTGAACGTCGAACCGGCACCCAGCGGGGCGAAGGTGGTGGTCAGCCGCTGCACGGTTTGACCCTTCGCGACGTCGAGTCCGTAGGGTCTGTTCGCGGCCAGCGCCAGCACCTTGCGCGGCTCGTCCTTACCGACCACCGCGACGGCGTTGGCCAGGCGCTCGACGCCGGGAACGGTGGGATCCGCGTTCGACGTGGCGGCCGCCTTCGCCGAGGCCATCACGGCCGGATCCAGCGTGGTCTTGATCGTCCAGCCACTCCTGCCGACCGTCTTGGCGTCGAACCCGGCAGCCGACAGGTAGTCCAGCGCGTACTGGCAGAAGAAGCCGTTGGTCTCGGAGTTCTCGGCCGGGATGCAGCCGTTGCGGGTCCGGTTGGGGTTGAGCCCCAGATCCTGTTTCTTCGTCTCCTCGGCGGTCGCCTTGGAGAGCCGACCGGCGTTCACCATGACGTCGAGCACCAGGTCGCGTCGGTCCCTGGCGTCCTGCACGTGGTTCTCGTCGAGCGGGTTGTACTTCGGCGGGTTGTTGACCATCCCGGCCAGCAACGCCGCCTGGGACAACGACAATTTGTCCGCCGACGTGCCGAAGAACCACTGCGACGCCGCTTCCGCGCCGTACTGGGACGGGCCGAAGGCCACCAGGTTGAGGTAGCGCTCGAGGATCTCGGCCTTGCTCAGGCTCTGCTCGAGGCTCAGCGCCATCTTGGCTTCGCGCAACTTGCGGATGGGGGTGGTGGCGATCGCGTCGGCCTTCTCGGCCTCGGTCTTGGCCTCCACCAGATAGAGGTAGTTCTTCACGTACTGCTGGGTGAGGGTCGATCCGCCCTGCGGGGAGTTGCTGGTGGATTGCGCGTTCCGCAGCAGCGCCCGGACGGTGCCCCGCCAGTCGACGCCCTGATGCTGGTAGAACCGGCGATCCTCCATGGAGATCACCGCGACCTGGAGATAGTCCGAGATCGACGACAGCGGGACGTAGACCCGGTTCTGCTCGTAGAAGGTGGCGATCGGCGCGCCGTTCGCGTCGGTGAACGTCGTCCGCAGCGGGATCTCACCGTCCAGCGGGTCCGCCTTGGCGTCCTCGATGGCCGTGGTGACCTCGTTCGAGGCCAGGCCGAGCCCGACGGAATAGGGGAGCAGCAGACCGGCCACCAGCACCCCGGCCAACAGGGTGCCGAGCACCAGACGTCCGAGACCGCTCATAGCACGCACCGACCCAGCCTACCGGCGGCCACGTGTGAGGACCGTGATCCCGGGCTGAGAGAGCCGGGCGAAGACGGGCGTGAAATCAGGCGGCGGTGAGCCGTCGACCGATCTCGCGGAGGGCCGGCAGGTCGTGCGCGTCCGACGGCAGCGCAGCCACTTCGATCACCGGCAGATCGGTGTGCACCCGGTCGAACCTGGCCCGCATGTGCAGTTCCGCCGACCTGACCGCCAGCCGGTCGGCGTGGATCCGGAGTACCGCCGCGGTCAGCGGAGAACCCTTCGTCAGCTTGTCGGCCCCAGCTTCGGCCGTCCCGAGCGACAGCTTGGCCAGCGGGGGATGGGTCCGGTTCAGGACGAGCCCGGCCAGTGGCATGCGCTCGGCCCGCAGCCGGTCGGCGAAGTACGACGCCTCCCGCAGCGAATCCGCCTCACAGATCGACACCACGACGAACTTGGTCCCGGGAGCACGCAACAGCTCGTAGGTGGCCTGGGCGCGTTGCCGGAAGCCGCCGAACATGTCCTCGAACAACTGCACGAACTGGGCGGCGTCCTGCAGCATCTGGCCACCGAGGATGGTGGTCACGGCTTTGGAGAACAGCGCGAACCCTGCCCCGACGATCTTCATCACACCGCGGCTGGGCGTGGCCAACAGCTTGATCATCCGGCCGTCCATGAACGACGAGAGCCGCTGCGGGGCGTCCAGGAAGTCCAGCGCGGAGCGGCTCGGCGGGGTGTCGACAATGATCAGGTCGAACTGTCCGGTGGCGGCCAGGGTGCTCAACTTCTCCATCGCCATGTACTCCTGGGTGCCGGAGAACGAGGTGGAGATCACCTTGTAGAACGGGTTGGCCAGGATCGCCGCAGCCCGTTCCGGGGTGGAGTGGGCGGCCACCATCTCGTCGAACGTGCGCCTGGTGTCGAGCATCATCGCCCACAGCTCGCCGCCCTCGCCGGCCAGCTCGATGTCCACCCGCCGCGGATCGTTGTCCAGCTCCTCCAGGCCGAGCGACTGGGCCAGCCGCTTCGCCGGGTCGATGGTGAGCACGGCGACCTTGCGGCCCGCGTCCGCGGCCCAGAGCGCCATTGCGGCGGCCGTCGTGGTCTTGCCGACACCTCCGGAGCCGCAGGTGACGACGATCTTCGTGCGGTTGTCGGCCAGCACCGGTCCGAGGTCGAGCTTCGGCCCGGTCATCGCTGCGCCTGATGCTTGCGCGGAAGCTGCTTGTTGCGGCCCAGATTCATACGACACCCTGTTCCGTGAGCCGATCCGCCAGTTCGTACACGCCGCCGAGGTCGGCGCCGTCGACGAGCCGGGGCAGTGACAGCAGCGGCAGGCCGGTGGCGGCGAGCTGCTCCCGGCAATCCGCCTCGTCCAGCACCCGGACCGCATGATCGGCCGCCTGGGTGGCCAGGCCCTGCACCATCTCCGGTGACGCAGCGATGCCGGCCTTCTTCAGGCCGGCGGACAACTTCGCGATGTCCAGGTCGCCGGCGGCCGCGTCCTCGATCGCGCGGGCCGGCAGCTGGGATTCGGTGGCGGCGTTGACGATGATCGTGCCGACCGACAGATCGGCCTCCCGCAGGTGCTCGATCGCCTCCAGCGTCTCGGTCACCGGCATGTCCTCCAGCAGGGTGACCAGATGCACGATGGTGTTGGGGGAGTGCAGCAGGCGCACCACGCCCTCCGCCTGGCTGTGGATCGGCCCACGCTTGGCCAGGCCCGCCATCGCCTCCGTGACGGACAGGAAGGTGACCACCCGACCGGTCGGCGGCGCGTCCATCACCACCTCGTCGTAGACCGGGCGGTTGTCCGTCCCGGTGCGGGTCACGGTTTCCTTGACCTTGCCGGTGAGCAACACGTCCCGCAGACCAGGAGCCAGGGTGGTGGCGAACTCCACCGCCCCCATCTTCTTCAGGCTGCGGCCGGCGAACCCGAGGTTGTAGAACATCGCGAAGTATTCGAGCAGGGCCGCCTCGACGTCGATGCACAACGCCCTGACCTCGCCCCCGCCGGTCGCGATGGCCACCTTGCGTTCCTCATAGGGCAGTGGCGGGACGTCGAACAACCGGGAGATGCCCTGCCGCTCCTCGACCTCGACCAGCAGTACCCGGCGGCCGTTCGAGGCCAGCGCCAGTGCCAGCGCGGCGGCAACAGTTGTCTTGCCGGTGCCACCCTTTCCGGTGATGACGTGCAAGCGGGCACGACGGCAGTCGGCCGTCCAGGCGGATGCCTCGGCGTCCGGCTGCGACGGTTCGGCGGTCGCCTGGCGGGATTGGGCGGCTGTCATCGCTGCTCGGCGTCGGAGATGGTGATGGCAACATCGGCCCCTGACTCGAGGGTCCGGCCCACCGTGCAGTTCCGGTCGATGGCCCTCCGGACAACGGTCAGCACCCGTTCCCGGTCGGCCTCGTCGAGGGTGGACAGGTCGACCAGGATCTCCTCGTGCAGCTCCGGATACCGTTCGTCCCGGTTCGGACCGGCGACCCGCACGGTGACCTTGACATCGGGGCCCAGCCGGCGGGACAGCGAGTGATCGGCGCTCATCCCGGCGCACCCGGCCAGGGCCAGCTTCAACAGCTCACCCGGGGTGAAGACGTCACCGGCTTCGACCGGACCCATCCGGACCTGCGCGCCGCGGGCGTTGTGGCCGGTATAGCGGCGGGGGCCGACACGCTCGGCCCAGAGGCCGTCCGCGCGCGGATCAACGGAGTGAGCGGTCATTCGCTCAATCCTGCCAGGCGATGCTGCGGGACCGTCCGCGCTTCCGGCGAGCGGGTGACGAGGGCGGGCGAGCCGGAGATCCGCCGACCCTTCTGGTGGGGTTTGCGCACCAGGTGTGACCTGGGCCGGGCAGGGTGGGGCGATGGCCGGGAGAATGCTGTCCGTGCGCTTTCCCCTTTCGCTCGGTCTGACGCTGGGCACGATGGCGTCGGCGCACGTGTTGTTGCAGCGTGTCGTCCCGCAGGCCGACCTCGCAGTCGGAGCCGGGATGGTCGGCGGGCTGACGGCCGTTGCCGTGGCGAGCGACATGACCGTCGACGACGTCGGATTGGCCAAGCGGCGATGGGGCTCGGGGCTGCGCTGGGGGGCGGCCGCCGCGGCGATCGTGGCGGCCGGATACGGGATCGCCGCCTTGATCCCCGCGGTCCGGGAGATCACCCCCGCATCGACCATGTCGTGGCAGTCGACCGTGCTGCAGGCCGCGGTGGTGATCCCGCTGGCCACCGTCATCCCAGAGGAATTCGCATTCCGTGGGGTGTTGTTCGGGTTGCTGCAACGTCAGTCCGGTCGCCGGGTCGCCACCGCTGTCTCGTCGGCGTTGTTCGGGTTGTGGCATGTGTTGCCGGCACTCGGTGGTGGGGCGGCGAACGCTTCGGCGGTGGGGGTGGTCGGGGATTCGACGGCGGGCGTCGTGCTCCGAGTAGTCGGCACGGTCCTGTTCACCGGTCTCGGCGGGGTGGTGTTGTGCGAACTGCGTTCCCGAAGCGGCAGTCTGCTGGCGCCGATGGGGTTGCACTGGGCCATCAACGGGTTCGGTGAGTTGTTCGTGCTGGCGGTCTGATTCGCCCGGTGACCCTCCGATATTTTCCAGACATTTCGGTCACCCTCTTGGCGGTCGTGGCAGCAACAGCGACAAATTAGCGTGCTGCGAGCGGCGCCTTCGGGCCGTTCCGCACCATTCTGCGAGGGGGCTTTCATGCGGCGGATTCGGTTGTTCCTGCTCGCCTGCACTGTTGCGCTGAGCTCGATCGTCTGGTCGGCGGGCCCGGTTGCGGCCGCTGCGGACAACGAGGTCTACTACCTCGCGCTGGGCGACTCGTTGGCGGTGGGCTATCAGCCGGACGGAACCACCGGGAAGGGTTATCCCGATCAGCTCTACCCGCAGCTCAAGGCCAGAAATCCCGACCTCCAGTTCAAGAACCTGGGTTGCTCGGGCGCGACAACGGTTTCGATGATCGGTGGGACGGACGATCCGACGAGTGGTTGTTATGAGAAGTATTCACTCGGCAACCAGTTGGACCAGGCCATCGATTTCATCAAGTCCCACCGGGTCGCCTATCTCACCATCGACATCGGAGCCAATGACGTCGTCAACTGCGTCAAGCCGCCGACCATCGACGACGCGTGTTTCAACATGGGTCTGGCCACCGTGAGGTCGAACCTGGACACGATTCTGGACGAGTTGCGCGCTGCCATCAGGGGATCGGACAACAAGCGGTTCACCAAATCCGCCGGAATGACGTATTACGACCCGACCCTGGGCGCCTGGGCATTCGGCTTTCCGGCACTGGCGCTGGCGTCCGTCGGATATGTGACGCGATTGAACGCCACCGAGGCCGGGCAATATCTGACCCATGGGTTCCGCGTCGCACCGGTGGCCAGCGTGTTCCAGACCTACGACTTCCGCATCAATTCGACCACCCAACGGCCGAACAACGTCCAGTTCGTATGCGACCACACCTGGTCCTGCTCGTTGGGGGATATCCATGCCAACAACGACGGCTACCAGGTGATTGCGGATACGTTCGCCGGCGTTCTGCGCTGGTGATGTCCGGTCAGTCGACCAGGGCCATCGCGGCGATGACGATCAGCAGCACGACGGACAACCCGGCGCCGACCCAGATCGGCAGGACGAGGCACAGCACGAACCCGACCGGGATCACGATCGCCGCGAGCAGGGCCCGCTTGGTCGCCTGAGCGGTCGTCAAATCCGGTCGCTCACGTTGGCTGTCGTACCAGAGCAGTACGAACACGATCAGCAGCACGGCGACGATCGCCGCCGCCACCCAGTGCCACCCATCGATCATCGATCCACAATAGGAGGTCGGGGCGCCCGGGGTTCTAGAGTCTGGTGCATGTCAAACCCCTCGACCGCGCGTCGGACCTTCGAGTACTCCACCGTCCCGCTGATCACGCACGCCACCAAGGCCATCCTGGACACCTGGGGCGAGGACGGCTGGGAACTCGTGCAGGTCGTGCCCGGACCCAACCCGGAGCAGTTGGTGGCGTACCTGAAGCGGGAACGGGCATGACGGTCAAGGACCGGCTCGCCGAGCTCGGGATCGAGCTGCCGCCGGTTGCCGCTGCCGCGGGTTCGTACCTGCCGAGCGTCCAGTCCGGGAACCTGCTGTTCACGGCCGGCCAGTTGCCGTTCGTGGACGGTCGGCTGCCGGCGACCGGCCGGGTCGGTGCAGAGGTCTCGCCCGAGGACGCCAAGGGATACGCCCGGGTCTGCGGGCTGAACCTGCTCGCCGTCATCGATGCGGCGGTCGGGCTGGACAAGGTCGAGCGGGTCGTCAAGGTGGTCGGCTTCGTCGCTTCTGCCGAGGGTTTCACCGGTCAGCCGGGCGTGATCAACGGCGTCTCGGACCTGTTTGCCGAGGTCTTCGGGGAGCCGGGCCGGCACGCCAGGTCTGCGGTCGGTGTCGCCGAGCTGCCGCTGGGTGCTCCCGTAGAGGTAGAGGCCATCGTCCAGGTCGGCTGATCCAGTTCGTCAGCTGGACCGCTCGTCAGGCGATGGTGCGAGATCGGTTGTAGGCGTGCGCATCCCGCATGCCCGGATGGTCCAGGCGTGGGTCGTCGGTCTCGACGCCGGCCGCGATCGCCTCGAGATACCGGCGATCCGCTGTCCAGCGGGCCCGAGCCTCCGGCCGGCCGACGGCGGGTGAGCCGTGCCCGGGAACGATCACCTCGGCGCGGTCGACCCACGGTCGCAGGAGGTCCAGGCCGGCGGCGTAGTCGCCCGGACCGGACTCCTCCAGCAGGGGCAGTTCGACGTCGCTGAGCATGTCGCCGGCGATCAGCGCCTTCGCCGCGGGGACCCACAACGCGGTGTGGCCGGGGGCGTGGGCGTCGTGGGTGATCAATTCGATCGGCGGCCCGGCCCACGGAAGCCGCGGCTCCGTGGTCGGCGTGACGATGCCGACCAACGCCGTCAGCTCCTCCGGCCAACCGGTGCCCAGCCCTTCGATCAGCTCGGTGCGCTGCTGCGCCGCCACGCGCGCGGTCGGCACCGAGGCCCATCGAACGGCGCTGCGCCACCGCGGGTGCCACAGCAGGTGGTCGTGGTGGGCATGCGTGGCGAACCCGGCGGCGACGGTGATCGCCCTGTGCCGCAGGTCATCCGCGATCCAGCCGAGTTCGTCCGGTTCCCAGGCCGGGTCGATCAGCAGGGCCTCGTCGTCGGCCAGGATCACCGTGCTGGTCGTGTGATCGCGGCGGCTGATGGTGACGCCGAGCCGCACCGGCCCGTCCGTGAGCCACCTCCAGCTGCCCGCCATCGGCCAACGGTAGCCAGCCGGCCCGCCCCACGGCGAACCGATCCAGCGTCACGGCTAGGTTGAAACCCATGGCCAGCAACGCCGCCGAGGGCACCCGCGGGCCCGGCGATGATCGCACCGCCGTCCGGCCGGCCGCCACCGTGATGCTGATCCGGGACGTTCCCGACGGACTCGAGGTCTTCGTGCTCCGCCGGGTGCCGGCGATGGAATTCGCGCCGGGCATGACCGTCTTCCCCGGCGGCGCGGTCGATCCCGTCGACCGGGGCGAACTGGAGTGGATCGGACCCGACCCTGACTGGTGGTCGACCCACCTGGGCGCTCCGGCGCCTGCGGCCGCCGCCCTGGTCGTCGCGGCAGTCCGGGAACTATTCGAGGAGACCGGGGTGCTGCTGGCCAGTGCGCCGGGCACTGATCTCGTCGGCGGACTGACCGAGCAGAGCCGGCTGGACATCCTGGACCGGCGCAGCGGGCTGCCCACCGAGCTGGCGGCCGCCGGACTGCGCTTGCGGGCGGACCTGTTGCGACCCTGGGCCAACTGGATCACCCCGCCGGGCCGTACCCGGCGCTACGACACCTTCTTCTTCGCGGCCGCCCTACCGGACGGGCAGCAGGCCGAGATGCTCACCACCGAGGCCGATCTCGGTCAATGGCGCAGGCCGCAGGCGTTGTTCGCCGAGCGTGACGCCGGCATCACCGCGTTGATGCCGCCGACGGTGGCGATGCTGAACGACCTCGCCGAGTTCGGATCCGTCTCGGCCGTGATGGCCGCGCAGCGGGTGGTCACGCCGGTGCGGGTGCGGCCCGGCGATTTTCCCGACGTCGACGCTGCGGAAGGAAGGACGACGCGATGACGAGCGCCCAACCCAGGAAGGTGACGGAGCAGGCGTCGGTCATCCTGGCGCCCAATGCGGGACCGATGACGTTGGACGGCACCAACTCCTACCTGCTCGCCGGCCCCGGCGCGACGGGTTCGATCGTGGTCGATCCGGGTCCGGACGACGCGGGTCACCTGGCCGCGCTGGCCGACGCCGGCCCGGTGGAACTGATCCTGATCACGCACCGGCACCACGACCACACCGATGGAGCCGCCGGGTTGTCGCAGCGCACCGGGGCGCCGGTACGGGCCGTCGACCCGGCCTTCTGCATCGACGGCGCACCCCTGTCCGACGGCGAGACCATCGAGGCGGCAGGCGTTCTGGTGACCGTGGTGGCAACTCCGGGCCACACCGACGACTCGGTGTGTTTCCTGTTGCAGGGCGACGGTCCCGACGGCTCGGTGTTGACCGGGGACACCATCCTCGGCCGGGGCACGACCGTCATCGCCCAGCCCGACGGCAGTCTCGGCGACTACCTCGACTCCTTGCGGACTTTGGCCGGACTCGGCCCGCGGTTCGTGCTTCCGGCGCACGGTCCACAACTGCCCGACCTGCAGCAGGTGGCCCGCCGGTACCTCGAACACCGGGAGCAGCGGCTCGACCAGATCCGTTCCGCGCTCGACGCTCTCGGTGCGGATGCGTCCGTCGCCGCGGTGACCGACCTGGTCTACGACGACATCGACCCATCGGTCCGGTTCGCGGCGGAGTACTCGGTGGCGGCACAGTTGGAGTACCTGCGCTCGCCCGACCACTCATCGCCGTGACCGCTGCCGTGCCGGAACCTGAGTGGACAGGCGCGACGGGATGAGCCGGTCGGGCCTGGACGGCGTGCTGCCGCTGCTGGCCTGCCCGCACTGCTCCCAGGGCATGACCCGCCTCGACGGTGTCGTTGGTTGTCCGGCCGGGCACCGGTTCGACGTCGCCAGGCAGGGTCACCTTTCGTTGCTGGGCAGCAGGTCACGCACCGACACCGGGGACTCGGCGGACATGGTGGCCGCTCGGGGCGATTTCCTCGGCGCCGGGCACTATCGGCCGCTCGCCGACGCCCTCGCTCGGCGGGCGACTGCCGGACCGGTCCTGGAGATCGGTGCGGGCACCGGGTACTACCTGGCGGCTGTGCTGCAGCGGTTGGCGGCGGATCCCGCGGCCGACGCCCGCGGATTGGCGATCGACGCCTCGCGCTACGCCGCGCGGCGCGCGGTCGGGGCCGATCCGGCGATCGGCTCGATCGTCGCGGATGCGTGGTCCCGGCTGCCGGTCCGGGACGCCGTGGTCGGCACGGTGTTGAGCGTGTTCGCGCCGCGGGATCCAGGCGAGATCGTCCGGGTGCTGGCGCCGGGCGGCCGGGTGGTGGTGGCCACCCCGGAACCGGACCATCTGGCGGAGATCCGCACCGACCTCGGTCTACTGACGGTCGATCCCGGCAAGGTCGAGCGGTTGGCGGACTCGTTCGACGGTCGGCTGCGGCTCGTCGGACGGGACGAGGTCCGGCAGCTCATGCCGCTGAGCCGGTCCGACGTCGATGCCCTGGTCCGGATGGGCCCGAGCGCCAGGCACCTGGCAGCCGACCGACTCGCCGAATCCGTCGCCGCGTTGCCGGAGCCGACCTTCGTCACGCTGGCCGTCAGCGTCAGCGTGTTCGCCGCCGACGATCCCGTCGACGGCCGACTCTGACGATCCCAGCTGTGACGATCCCGGAGCTACTGCCCGGCGCGGGTCAGCGCGCGCGCCGGACCAGCCGCTCGGCGTCGAGCAACACGACGCTCTTGCCCTCCAGCCGGATCCAACCCCGGTGCCCGAAGTCGGCGAGCGCCTTGTTGACGGTCTCCCGGGACGCGCCGACCAACTGGGCCAGCTCCTCCTGGGTGAGGTCGTGCGTGACCCGCAGGTGCCCACCCTCCTGCTGGCCGAATTGACGCGCCAGCTGCAGCAACGCCTTGGCCACCCGGCCGGGGACGTCGGTGAAGATCAGGTCGGCGAGGGCGTTGTTGGTCCTGCGGAGCCGCCGGGCCAGCACCCGTAGCAGTTGCTCGGCGATCTCCGGGCGCTTGTTGATCCACTCGCGGAGCGCGTCCCGGTCCATCGTCGCCAGCCGGACGTCGGTCACGGCGGTCGCCGACGAGGTTCGGGGGCCAGGATCGAACACCGACAGCTCGCCGAACATGTCCGACGGACCCATCACCGCGAGCAGATTCTCCCGGCCGTCCGGGGAGTGCCGACCGAGCTTGACCTTGCCGGTCAGGATCACGTACAGCCGATCACCCAGTTCGCCTTCGGCAAAGATCGAGCTGCCGCGTGCGTAGTCCACCATCTCGAGCTGCGATCCAAGGGCAAGCGCCGCATCCGGGTCAACCCCCTGGAAGATCCCGGCCTTCGCGAGCGTTTCTTCCACCCTGTCCTCCAGATCACCACAGCCGTGAGCCTCGTCCCCTGCTGAGACGCAGAGCACAGTCTAGGGGGCCGGGGTCACGCACGCCCTGCCCACTCGCGCTGGGCGGAAGGAGCGGCAGGTGTCCTTCGTCTCAGGCGCCCTGCGCATCCTTGTGTTTGCGCCGAAAACGCGGCCGACGGCGGAGCCGGAACTTGGCGAACGCCTTCGTCCAGCCCTCACGCATCAGGGTGTTGACCTCTTCCGGTTGGGCGCTGTCCAGGAACTCCTGGACGTCCGCCTCACTCACCGACGACGTCTTGAGTCGTCGCTCCACCCGCTCCATGAACAGGGCGAAGACCATCAGCAGCAGCGGGATGAGAAGCACCAGGAAGACGGTCATGGTGCACACATCATCCCCCATCGGCCTTCGGTTCGGCGATCGCGCCCGCCGCCGCGCGCGTCAGGCAACCGCGCCCGCTCTGCGACGTCAGTCCCTTATGGCAACCTGGCTTCGTGGCCAAGGCAAAGTTCCCCGCGACTCCGCTGGCGCGGACCCGTCGGGCCCGGCAGTTGTCCGGCAAGCTCGCGCAGGGGTACCCGGATGCCCACTGCGAACTCGACTTCACCAACGCGCTCGAGCTGTCGGTCGCCACGATCCTGTCGGCACAGTCCACCGACGTGCGGGTCAACCTGGTCACCCCGTCGGTCTTCGCGCGGTTCCGCACGGCGGCCGATTACGCCGGGGCGCCGCGGGCGGAGCTGGAGGAGTTGATCAAGTCGACCGGCTTCTTCCGGAACAAGGCGAACTCGATCATCGGTCTCGGTCAGGCGCTCGTCGAGCGGTTCGACGGCGAGGTGCCGCGCACCCTGCCGGAGCTGGTCAGCCTGCCGGGGTTCGGCCGCAAGACGGCGAACGTGGTGCTGGGCCACGCGTTCGGCGTCCCGGGGATCACCGTCGACACCCATCTGGGCCGGCTGGTACGGCGCTGGGGGCTGACCGAGCAGTCCGATCCGGTCAAGGTCGAGTTCGAGCTGAACGCCCAGTTGCCGCCCGCGCAGTGGACGGACTTCTCCGACCGGACGATCTTCCACGGGCGGCGGCTGTGTCACGCGAAACGGCCGGCCTGCGGTGCCTGTTTCCTCGCCCCGCTGTGCCCGTCCTACGGGATCGGCACCACCGATCCGGAAGCGGCGGCCGCGCTGGTGGTCGGCCCGGAACGCGACCACCTGCTCTCGCTGGTCGGGCTGGCCGCGCCGTTGGTCGAGCCGACAGTCGAAACGATGGTCGAGCCGATGGTCGAGCACTGATGGACTTCGACCAGGCCGCTCCCGGGACGAACCTGCGGGGCCGGCGGTTGGTCGGCGACGAGGACGTGCCGACCTGGCTGCGGCCGCTGGTCGCGAATGTGCACGACCGGGAACTGCCGGGCCGGCTGCACGACCTGGTCGGGCCGGCGCCTGCCGAGGCGCGCCGCGGGGCCGTGTTGATGCTGTTCGGGGACGGGCCCGACGGTCCTGATCTGCTGCTCACCGGCCGGGCCGCGACGATGCGCTCGCACGCCGGCCAGCCGGCGTTCCCCGGCGGTTCGATCGATCCGGGCGAGGGAGTGATCGAGGCCGCCCTGCGGGAGGGATTCGAGGAGACCGGGCTGGTGCCGTCATCGGTGCTGCCGGTGGCGTTGCTGCCCGAGCTGTACCTGCCGCCGTCCGGGTTCCTGGTCAGCCCGGTGCTGGCGTTCTGGCGCGAGCCTGGTGCCGTCCGCCCGGTGGACCCCGCGGAGACCGCGGTGGTCGCCAGGGTGCCGGTCGCCGACCTGGTCGACCCGGCCAACCGCGGCCAGGTGCACCACCCGAGTGGCTACACCGGTCCTGCCTTCCAGGTGGCCGACCTGCTGGTCTGGGGATTCACCGCAGGCCTGGTCGATGCGCTGCTCGAGCTCGGCGGCTGGGCCGGGCCCTGGGACCGGAACCGGGTTTACGAACTGCCGACGCTGCCATGAACATCGTCGACATCGTCGTGGTGCTGCTGGTGATCGCCGCGGCGATCTCCGGGTTCCGGCAGGGTCTGATCACCGCGATGTTCACCCTCGTGACGGCGATTGCCGGCGCCATCGCGGCGATCCGACTGGCACCTTTGCTGATGGAACTGGTCGACGACTCGACCGCGAAGATCGCCATCGGCATTGCCTGCGTGGTGGTCGGCGTGGGGATCGGCGAGGTCGCCGGGTCCACGGTGGGCAAGGCGATCTCCAACAAGGTCAGCTGGCGGCCGGCCCAGGCGGTGGATCGCACGCTCGGGCTGTTCGGCTATTCGATCGCGGTGTTGATCGTGATCTGGCTGATCGCGGTGCCGCTGGCGT